>Ga0172367_10000673_pt1 | contig 52363 bp, 49 predicted proteins | sample Lak10m_FD_114542 | JGI IMG/M metagenome (GOLD analysis project Ga0172367, IMG submission 114542) | Freshwater microbial communities from Kabuno Bay, South-Kivu, Congo - kab_022012_10m | ecosystem: Environmental > Aquatic > Freshwater > Lake | place: Democratic Republic of the Congo: South-Kivu...
ATCATGTTCCGTGCCGAATTCCCACCAAGTGATGCGCTTTTCAGGAATATTCTGGAATCTGGAACACGCAGGAGAATCTCACTCCAAAGCCTGATTGTTGTGGGATTGACCTTTGCCAGATTATTGAAGCTTCCGAATGTCATGTAACCGTTGGTAAGATGTGGTGGCTCTGCAACCTGTGGAAACTCCATGGGCGGAAGGTAGCAGCTGAACACTCTAGGCAGACGCACTACCTTTTCAGAGTAAAGATGGTCGGTCATCCCAGGTGGATCTGCAATCGGGTCGGAAATGTAGTAATCAAATGCCTTCATCCCAGTTGAGTGAGGATAGCCTATCCATGAGGCTATAATAGGAGTCGGCTTAAGAGCGTATACGTCAAGCCTGTTTCTGGATGTATGCCCAGAAAGATCAAGCAGAATGTCTATCTGGTCATTGCGTATCTGAAGAGCCGCCTCTTCAGCAGTGAGTGCGGATATATCCCGCCAGTTCACTCCCAGAGATTGTATCCGTTTTGTTGTGTCGTCACCCTGTGGGCAGTTTGAGTAGCAAAAAATCTCAAAGCGGTTTCTGTCGTGCTGCTGTAGAACGGGCTCGATAAAAAATGAAACCGAATGGAGACAGAAGTCATTACCGATATACCCTAAGCGAATTTTACCGATCTTAATGTTGTCTTCTGTGGGTTTGAATGAAGCTCCACCGAAAAAGCCGCTACATAAATCAGAGTGTGTTTTTGAGATATCTTCCGGGGTTATTGCGTAAATATAGCAGAGTGAATAGAGCAGGTTGCTCAACGCCTGGCGGTTTTCTGGATCTCTGCTTAAAACATCCCTGAAAATATCTTTTGCCTTTTCGGAATACCCCTGAAGCTGATAAAGACGTGCCAAATTATTGCGCACATCGTTCATCTCTGGTTTTATGTTCAATGCGCTTACTATAAGGGTTTCAGCAGCATTAAAATGGTAATGCTTCATAAGAAGATACCCAAGGCTCCCCATAGCTTCAGGATATTGTGGATCAACCAAAAGAGCTTTTTCGTACATATATTTGGCTTCAGGATCTTTCCCCAATGCCTCAAGCGCCATACCTTTATGCCTGTATGAGTGAGCTATTTGAGGGGCTGCATCTATTATCTGATCAAGAAGCTCTATAGCCTCAAGATTTCTCCCTGCCATCTGATATGCTACACCAAGAGTAAATTTTGCATCAAGTTTGAGAGGGTCAATTATAACAGCTTTTTCAAGGTATTCTATGGCGTGTTGATTGTCACCCAACTGTTCGCAAATCTGCCCCAGCAAAGAATTAAAAGCAGGGTCGTCCGTAAAAATATTAATATGGTCTTCCAGAAGTTTGCGAGCTTCTTCCAGGTGCCCATCCGAGCGCAATAGCACTGCTTTTTCAAGGATTATATCAACATAACTCACGAAGCAGCTCCATTGTAAACGGGATTCCGCTTGCACGTTTCAGCTCATCTGAATAACGGCAGTAATCGGGATCAAAATCAAAACCATCCTGCTGGTAATAGAGATAGTCATCACGTTCAATATATCCATACCATTTTTCCCAAAACAGTTTGCGATTGTTAAGGTAATCTTCTATATGTTTTTTGTTCAGTGTTGCCCCCACATCACTCAGCGTCTGATTGTGGAGGTGAATTACAGTGCTGTCAGCACAGTAGTAGCAGACAAAACCATGTTTAGAATATGCATAGCATAAATCGTCATCTTCCCTACCGTTCTGATATCTTTCGTCAAAGCCACCAATTAACTCAAACTCTTTTTTTCTTAACAAAATACACGCGCCGGTAATAAGTTTGAAAGCCCTGCTATGGTTGACAAACGGCTCTGTTGCAAGAATCTTTTCGTAAATATGAAACGGATGCCCTGTTTTGATATCTTTCCAAACCTTGCCACAATGCTGGATGGTACCATCTGGGAAAATCAGTTTAGGGCAGACTATTCCTATTTCAGGATTGTGATCGAGGAGATTTATTAGGGGGGGTAACCAACCTTGCAGCGGCAAAGTATCATTATTGAGGAACAGTAGGAGTCTGCCTTGTGCGGCATTAGCTCCCGTATTACAAGAAGCAGCAAAACCTTTGTTAGTGCTGTGTCTTAATATTTTAACATCATTATATAGCGGAACTGCATAATTAGCAGGTTCTGGTGAACCATCATCAACAACAATAATCTCTAAAGGAATATCACCTTGGGTCTCTTTTATAGCTTTAATACAAGCTAAAGTAAGATCCGGTTTTCCATAAACAGGAATAATAATGGAAACAACAGGTGATGGGTTAGTATTTGATGCGCCGTTCAAACGCTCTAATCGCTTATTGTATTTTGAACGATAATACTCAAAAATCTCCTTCATTTCAGCATCAGCACTATCTCTACGGTTTGATATTCCATCCTCTGAAATCCAATAAAGCCCTGTGGACACAGGAAGATGCAGTATTTTGAACCTTTCCCCTATTCGCAGCCACATATCCTGATCTGCAAGCGCCAGGTACTTTTCATTGAAATATCCAAGATAATCGTGAACCAAACGACGCCACATAGGGTGTGGACCTATTCGGCAACCATTAAGATGATCTTCAAAGGAATAATCTGACCATCTTGTCTCGCCTGAACGGATATGATTTTCAAAGGTTTGGTGAGGATGGCGGGTAATATAGCTGTCTCCATAAACAAGCATAGCATCGCTATTGTTATCCAGAGCAGATTTGAGGAATTCAAGAGCTGTTCTGCTCAATCTGTCATTAGTGCTGAATGCAAACAGATACTTACCTTTTGCCTCTTTTATCGCCAGATTCCAGGCGGCATAGATTCCAATACGTTCAGCTCTCCGTATATAGCGGATATTGCGAAATTTGCGCTGATAATCCTCAACAATCAACTTTTCATTTTCAGGAGAAGCTGCATCTACAACAATTATTTCTATCTGTTTGAATATTGTCTGATTGACAAGGTCAGAAATAGCTTCAGAGATAAAAGCTTCGGAAGAGTATGTTGAAACTATAACCGTTATATCTGGGGAAATAGGAGTATGCTCATTTTCCCAAGGAGCAGGTAAGATTAACGCCACGACATAAGCCTTTGGTAGAATTCTTTCATTTCCAAGTCTTCTGGAGTTTGTTCCATATAGCAAGATAAAGCCCACTCAACTTTGTCATACATAGATAACTTATTAAATAAAATGGCAATATTTTTGTATGGCTGACTAAAACCAAAATCTGTGTCTGTAGCTTTTTTAAGATATTCTATCGCACTATGGTAATTCCCAAAGTGATAATCAATTACACCTGCGTTGTTTAGGGCAATTTTATAAGTAGGATATATTGCAAGAGCATTGTCGTTCAGTTTTTTAGCTTCATGGTAGTTGCCATTACGGCATAATTTTTCAGCTTCTTCTGCTAAATCAATCGCCCTGTTTTTTGATTCAATAAGTTTAATAAGATAGCTGTATAGCATTTTTTTGCGAGGAGAATTACATCCGCCCCATAATTGTATTTCATCATGAATAGTTTCCGTAAACTCAAGTCTGTTGGGTAGGGTGTTAATTATTGCTTCAGATATTGCATCAATATAAGTCGTTTTCCCCGGGTCGGTTAACGGTATATGAAACTTGTCTGCAAATTCTATGATTTTTTTCGGTGATATTCTTTGAGGAGAAGGCATAGAATAGAATATCTCATCTTCAGTAATTAGCTTTAATTCATCTTCCTGAATATTTACTCCTTCATCAATATATTGCTTTAGATTCAAACTTGAGCGTTGGTTACCATAACTTCTAAAACCGCTAAGCAATGTATCAAACTGATAAATCTCTGTATATCTGAAGTATCTAAACCACAATTCTGCATCAGCGGCTAATTTGCAATCCAAATTTAGACCAGCACCAGCTTTGTTCCATAAAGAACGTTTCCAAAATGTGCTCTCTTGTTGTATGCATGGCTTCCCCCAATTTCCCTGCAAAAACTTTAGACGTGAATAGTTCTCAAAATATAAAATAAGAGATAATTTACCGTTTACATCCCATATGGTTCTGCGCCCGGTGATCCATTCAATTTCTTTGTGTGCAGAAAAAATATATGCTGCTTTTAATAATGCATTTGGATGATATTTGTCATCCGAATTGAGCCATGCCATAATTTCACCGGTAGTTCTGGCAAAACCGGCATTTATGGCGGCATATTGACCACCATCCGGACATGATTGCCAGTAAGTCAGGTGTTTTGCATATTTTTTAATTATCTCCACAGAACCATCTGTGCTGCCACCATCCATAATGACATATTCAAGGTTCGGGTATCCTTGACTTAAAATAGAGTCGATACACTCTTCAAGATACTGTGCCTGGTTATATGATGGGGTGACTATGGATATTTTAGGGGGGAGGCTCAAATGTTTCATATTTTGTTGGGGTATAGCAGTTCAATAGTCTTTAAAAAACGCTTGGCAACCGCAATTGGAGAATAATGTTCTAAAGCCCATAATCTTCCATTGTAAGCAATTTCTTGCATTTGTTCTTGTTCATCCAGCATTCGCTCAACATCACGATGTATATTTGCCAGATCAAGACCGATATAATGTTTCCAGTTTTCAGGCATTACAGGGAGCTTAAAACCATATTTTTCAAAATCAAGATGTATTGTTACACAACCTGAAACAAGTGATTCCCAAAAACGCCAACTATCCCAACGATCAACAACCGTATCTTTAGTAAAAGTTATATGTGAATAAAATTCTCGACAAGCTTCCATAGCTTGAAAAACTGGGGTGAGTGATATATTTTGTGAGAAACAACCACCATATGACAAACAATATTTAGTTTTAGAAAGTAATGTCATAAAGTCACTTTGAAGAGTAGTGTAGCGGGTTTCAACAGGTATATTATATTGAAGTGACGGAATTAAGGATAGATCTAAACATGAACGCACATCTTGGCGTAAGGATGGATGAAAGCTGCGTAACACATAATTTTCTCTATCTGTGAATTCCGGCAAATTGAATGTTTGTTTGATCATTGCTTGGTTTAGCCCAAATGCAATAGGTATTCTTATTCCATCATTTCTTCTAAATTCATTTTCATGCGTACATAGTAAAGGAATTTCTGGATCAATTAAAAAATTAGAAAGATTATCGTGCATACATAGTGAGAGAGTCTTATTATGTATGCACTCTAACTGGTTAACACGATAAGGAAATAGTTCACATATATTTTCCAATGTCATTACAGTACAGTAACTATTTTCAAGGAGGGATATATCTGAAGTTGGAATAAATCTAACGCTTGATGATGGGTGTGTGTAATCTATGTTTGAATATATCGGGATACCAATTTGCTGTAAGCCTTCAGCAAGACAGATGGCAACATGTGAAAATCGTTGTTCATCGGAATGAAAATAAACTCCTTGTTTGATTGCATTCAATAAAGACATAATCTCAATCTTTTTTGATAATAATTTGCTGTTTTCATATATTCAAAAGCTTTTTCTATGTCTGAATTTGCATAACAAATCTTTGATAAATTTATATATGCCGGTGCGTAGTCAGTACATTCATTCAAAATACTATTCAGAATATCAAGAGCGCAATTAAAGTTTTTTCTTTCAATTTCAGCTTCAGCAGCATTATTCGAACTTACAATCCGGTTAAATACTACCAGTATATTGTTATATGTTGTTTCAAGTGACTGGTCTGTACAGATCGAAAGCAGAGAAATAAGTGAGTGTATTTCTTTGTTCTGTAAATAGTAATTCAGCCACTCAAGTAGTTTTGGAGTATATTTTATATTGTAGTGTTCTCCCCAACATCGACGGACAGATGAAAAAGTATCTATTATATTAAATACTTTTAGTACATAGTTTTCAGCTGTTCTTGTTTTTGCAATCGCATACCCTTTTTGAATCAAATCATTCTTAAGAACCTGATCCTCCATAAGGCGAATAACAGCTCCTGCAAAACCAACCTCATCCTGCGGGTCTACAAACAGAGCAGCTTCTCCCAGTTGTTCTTTAGCGCCACTAATGTTTGCGGCAATAACCGAACATCCCACCGAAAAAGCTTCTATTGGCGGAATGTTGTCTGGACCAAAATAGCTGGGATAAACCAATGCAAAAGCATTTTGATATAGCCAGAGAATGGATTCATTTGAAACAAAACCGAGGAGAAGAACATCATTGCCAAGTCCCATTTCATGTATTTTCGCAATGATATAATCCATGTTGCCATGGTTAGAGCCTGTGAACACAAGCTTTAGACCCAAATTGCCATGTGATTTCAGAATTTTCATGGCTTCAAGAAGAACAATGTGATTTTTATGCGGCCAGAATTGGGCTGGATAGAAAAGAAATTTTTGGTCATTCAAGCCGACTGATAATAACTCGTCAGTGATAGCAGTTTGCTCATTTGAAATATTTGGTGAGGAGGGGAGAGGGTTAACAACAATTCTATCCAAAGGAATTTTGTAGAAAAAGGATATCTCTTTTTTACCTTCTTCTGTGCCGGTAAGTATATAGGTCGCACGAGGTAGAAAACAATTATACATATTTTCCCTTGATATATACTCGCCACCAGAGCTTACTTCAGGAAAATATGTTTTGATTCGATGCTGTAAATCCCATACTGGCAATATATGCGGCATATCTACATCTTCATAACCCACCGATAAAAACCACATTATATCAACTTTATGTCGCATAGCGGCTTCATTTAATCTGCCGGTATACCAATCTACGTTGACAAAGTTTCCATCCAGATTGTTGACTAGCTCATTTTCTCCGCTGTAAAAAAAAATAATTTTGTGTTTTAAGCCTATTTGAGACTGTTTAAGCACAACTGCATCAAAAAGCGACTTCTGATAAACATACCCACCACCAACATATCTATTTTCCATTGAGACATAAATTCCAATTATCATGGCAATGCACCGCAAACAACATTAACATACCACGAAGAAACATCCGGTTCCCTTTGTGAAAGCCATTCATTCTGACTGATGAGCTTGAATTTGTTTTGCTCGCAAAGCAAAGATATTTCAGGAAGGAAAAAATAGCGGACTGAATGATTTTCTGTAAACTCCGAATGTGTCCCATCAGTGAGGTTATTTGAAAAAATTTGGAAATGTACATCAACCACATTTCTATTGACGTGTAATTTTGGCTGGGCAATCCGCGTTATTTTATAAAATTCATCTTCCATCTCTTTAACACGGATAGATGGTAAATTAGTCAGGACAGCAGGACCGTACCAGAAATCAAACACGAAGATACCGCCGGGATTAAGGTGGGAATATGCGGTGGTAAACGCTGCGTTGATATCTGCATTGCTTACTTGATACCCCACAACATGAAATAATGAAATCACCGCATCAAATTTCCTCCCAAGCCTCAACGTCCTGAAATCTCCTTGATAATATTCCAGGTTTTTGCCGTGTACGTTCTCTCGACGGGCTGTAGCAAGCATTTCGTCAGAAAAATCCACTCCTGTAACCTGGTACCCAAGCTTCACAAATTCCCTGTCATGTCTGCCGGAACCACATCCAATATTGAGTATGCTACTTGCATCAGGAGAGTTCTGCTGTATCAGGTCATGAACATAGACCGCTTCACCAGCATAATCTTTGTCCTTGTAAAGCAGATCATAATACCGGGCATATTTATTAAATACGGTCATTTTGAGCTCCGTGCGAACTTCATTCAGGACTCATTTGAGTACCAAACTCAATGTAGTTTGTGCTGTTCTATTGTTTGCTTCAGCCTTGTGACAACATAATTGATCTCGTCATCTTTCAGGACTGGACCGGATGGTAAATAAAAACCTTTATCGGCAACATTATTGGCAATCGGGCAGCTGTCTACTGCTATTCTTTGATCCAATGGCAAGTTCTCCTGCAAGTTGTAAGGAATAAAGGTCTCCCGCGTTTCAATGCCATCAAGCGCAAGACTCCTCATGATTTCAGAACGCTGCGAGGACGCTTCTCCCTTCAGAACAACATGGTACATCCAGTATACACTGCGAGCATAAGCCTTTTCTGTTGGCAGCTGCAGCTCTTCATAATTGTGTAGCAGTTCATTATATCTGTGCGCTATTGAGCGTTTCATATCTATGATTTTTGTTATTTTCTCAAGCTGGGCACATCCGAGTGCTGCCTGGATATTAGTCAGCCGATAATTAAAGCCGATATCACTATGCATAAACTTATTGGTTGTGCCAAATGCCAATGATTTTAATGATCTGATTTTGTCAGCAAGAGCCCCATCATTGGTTGTGCACATTCCCCCCTCGCCTGTTGTGATCACTTTATTTGCATAAAAACTAAAGCAACCAATTGTGCCGAGACCTCCAACCTTTTTCCCATTATACTCGGCACCATGGGCTTCTGCACAATCTTCAATAACATAAAGATGATGTTTACTGGCAATCTCGTTTACCGGTTTCATATCAACGGGGTGACCGAAAAGGTGTACCACTATAATTGCTTTGGTCCGTGGAGTTATTTTTTCTTCAATAAGAAGGGGATTTATATTGAGCGTATCAGCTTCAATATCAACAGGGATTGGAACCGCTCCGAGGTAGTGGACAGCAAAAAAAGTTGCCATATTAGTCATGGTAGCAACGATAACTTCATCTCCCTGTTTTATCCCTATCGCAGCTAAAGCAACATGCAGGGCTGCTGTACCGCTCGACACGGCAATAGCATGTGCACATCCGCAATACTTTGCGAAACCAACTTCAAACTGCTCAATATAAGTGCCAAAAAAGCCTGATATGGCTTTATTGCGTAGTGCCGTTAAAACATTACTTATTTCCTGCTCTTCAATGATTGGCTGAGCGACAAATATTTTGTCCATTACGCTGCCTGCTTTGTTGGCTGGCAAAGGGGGACATCAAGACGGAAAGTGTCTGTTTCATATTCTGAACCCATACGCGGCCCCTGACAGAAAGCGAGTAAAACAGAATCCTCCAGCGCTTCAAAAGCGTGGCTTTCCATAGGTGGTGAAACAACAAGATCACCCTTGACAACTTTTTTTATCTGTTTTTCATCGTCAGGTGCCTGGGCATAATAGTTACAAGAGCCATTCAGAATGTATGTAAACTGGGTTGTTTCTTTATGATAATGGTTAGCGCGTACAGAACCTTTTGTTGTGGTAAGAACCGTTATCGAATTAACAGAAACATTTTCAATGATATCTGTTATCTCTCCCCTGTCATCGACAAAATTAGGTTTTTTATTAGCAACTATCATGGCATCTCCTTATTGTGCACTTGTTTTCTATATGATAACTGGTGTGGGAATGGGAATAATGAACTTGCCGCCACGATCTCTGTACTCCTGCAAGTTAGCCATAATTTCTTTTGCAAAATTCCAGGCCAGCAGCAAAGCATAATCCGGCATTTGTGCCAACAGTTCTGCATCAGAATAGACCGGAATATGAGTACCTGGAGTGTATCGGCCAATTTTAAGAGTCGATTTTTCCGTAATAAAATCTAACGTTTCAGTACCCAAGTGGCAGTAATTCAGCAGCGTCATCCCTTTTGCTGGAGCACTTACCGCAGCAATACGTTTGCCATCCCGCTTCAGCTGCCTCAAGAGCCAGAGCAGCTCTTGGCGGTTGTTGTCAACTGCCTCGGCGAAACGTTTTAAGACATCAAGGTCATAGATCCCTGACTGTTCTTCATTCCGTATCATTGCTTCGATGTTGGGGGACACCTGCTGTTTGCCTTTCCGTGCAACATAGACCCTGAAAGAGCCGCCGTGGATATCCCTTTCTTCAACATCAAATATCTCCATACCCATCTTGTCGAAAAAAGGCACCAGCGGTTTTATAGAAAGATAGGAGAGGTGTTCATGGTAGATGGTGTCATATTCAAGATGGTTTAGGAGATTTACGAAATACGGCGCTTCAAAGATGAAGACACCCTTTTCATTTAACAGAAGATCTATCGCCTTCATAATGCCCTGAAGATCATTTATATGAGCAAACACATTTGTTCCGGTAATAACCGATGCTTTCCCTTTTTCAGCCAGGATCTGCCGTGCGGTGTCCATATTAAAGAATTCATTTACCGTTTCAATACCTCGCTTTTCAGCTATTCTTACTATATTACTCGCAGGATCAACTCCAAGAATCCTGGTTCCTTGTTCGCGGAAAGCACCAAGAAGAACCCCGACATTACTTCCAATATCGATAACAAGATCATCTTCCGTAAGCGAGAGACGTTCCGTAACAGTACTGGCAAACTCACTCCAATGCAGGTGGCCGGAAGCTGTAATTGACGATTCGTAGGGATAGTCGTGACGGTATAATATTTCAGGAGAGACTATATGGCTAAGCTGAATGAAACCACATGTATCGCACATTGTTACTTCAAGAGGGTAATAGGTTTCAGGCTCCAGAAGCTGCTCTTTGCGCAGGAAGCTGTCAGCGGGTGGTGTAAATCCCAAATTGAGAAAATTTGTTAAATAAGTGCTGTTGCAAAGTCTGCAAACCATGTTATCTCCTTTATTTATGTTTCATCATTTTATTAATCAAGCCGGAACGGGAAATAATTGTGAAAAATCTCTTCTGGGAATACTAAAAGTGCCTCAGGTTGATTCTTTGCCGCCCTCGTGGTGTCTACCCCAAAAACATCCTATTCACGCTAAGCCAAAACACAGTCAAACGATAACGTCAGAAAGTTGCTTGAGCTTAAAAACATCAAGCATTCCTCCCTCAGTTGCATTGAAAATGTTTATTTCTTTGATTAATGCAATATGTCGCAATATTTTGTACTGTTGCCACAGATTAATGTAACTTCGGCATTCCAATTCTAAATCGCTCTCTTCCCATTCCATATTCTCGCCTGATATTTTTGTGAAAGCATGCTCATTTTCATCGTAGAAATGCCTGCTTTCATACATGTGTAGTAGCCAGTCGTGGTCGCAGCCAAGCAGATATATATCGCTAAACCCCAAAAAAATGGCAATTTGAAGAGCCATTATCGAAACAGATTGCACAGGAAAAGTCCTTCGTGAAAGATCAAGCCCATTTTCAATTACATCTTGCGGGCTGGCGGAAAAATCTATAAAGCTGACTGGGTTTCCTGAAAATCGTTCGCCGACCATATTACGTTTCAGGTCATTTATCCCAAAAAATAAATGTGATTTTTTCACATTTACAGCAAGTTCATCCATCCAAGATTGCCATGCTTCTTCAGTAAGAGGATGGTGATAAGGTGCAATACAATAATATTCTGGTTCAATTATGCTAAAATCAGGATGAACAAAAAAATTACTGACCGCAATGCATTTTTCGTTCTTTAAAGGTAGTAAATTCTGCTTTTTAATTGACGGGCCTGTAGCGAGAATGAAACAGCGCTCCCCGGAATGGCGAGCTTCAAGCCCCTTGTTTTTTTCAACAATTAGCTCCAGCCATAAATTTGGATTTATACGTGAGTCAAGCGACATTATTTCCCCTCATACTCATTTTAATAGTCAATAAAGTTTTTCTGAGTCGGGATATCCCAAACTGAAGTGTTTAACAACAAGTTCAAAAACAATTCCGAACTATTGCCAAGACCAAAATGCAACGACGGAGAACAGTTTTCAGGTAAAGATGAGAGTGCTTTTTTGACTTCTTCGTAATTCTCATTGATATTAATTATCGATGGGTAGTTAAATCGATTTGCTTGCCTGCTTCCAATATTAATTGTGGGAACACCATAAACTGGTGCTTCTCTTATACCAGCACTTGAATTTCCTACTATTGCTTGAGCATGTTTTAACAGCGTAAGAAAATTTTCAAACCGTAATGATGGGAACACTCTGAAGTTTGACAATTTATTCAGTGGAAGAATATGCTCCAAAATAATTTCAGAACCAGTGTCATTGTTAGGATAGATTACTATAAAATTTTTACCCGAATCTTTTAGGCCATTGACGACAGCAGATATTTTTCTTTGCAGATGCGTAATTTCTGTCGTCACAGGGTGATGCATAAACAGAAAGTAGTTATCAAATGGAATCTCGTAGTGCTGCTTAACTTCATGCAACTCAGGAAGGTTCTCTGACAACATTATGTCAACGTCGGGTGAACCAATAATATGAACAGCCTTTTCGTTCTCTCCCATCTGAATTAAACGTTGCTTTGCATCTTGATTAGCAACAAAATGTAGATGGGACAACTTACTGACAGCATGACGTATTAACTCATCTATTGTGCCGGAAAGTTCGCCTCCTTCAATGTGAGCAACCAGAATATTATTAAGTGCCCCAACAATTGCTCCCGCAAGGGCCTCAACACGGTCACCATGGACCACAATCATATCTGGCTGTAGTTCACGAACATAAAGGCTCAATCCCTGAATTGTATTAGCAAGTATCAGATCCATTTGGTGACTGGTTGCACCACTTTGATTGAAGTGTGGGAAAATATTTTGAAATCCAGCTTTTTTTACTTCATTAATGGTTGACCCATAGAGCGCAAGAAGATGCATTCCGGTAGCAAATATATGGGTTTCAAACCCATCTTGTGACTCTATAGAGCTGATTAGTGGCTTGATTTTACCAAAATCAGCTCTTGTCCCCGTCAAAAATACGATTTTTTTGTTCTTAATCATTGTTGCATATCTTCCCATTGCAATTGGATATTTGCTGGAATTCTTCTCGTAGAACGACGGCCCAGAACCTTCTCAAAATCAGTGGCCTTTATCCTACCAGTGCCTGGTCTTTTCACCCACACATTTTCTTTTGTAAAAATCCCCCCGGCCTCAATATCTCTAGTACTTACAACACATGCGTATGCAAAATCAATGGTTGGTTGTTCCTCTGGTAAGATATTTTTTTCTCCACCAAGCGCATAATGAATAGCCCGAGAGCCATCAATCAATTCTTTCAACTCTATTGGATCTATTGAAATAGGTACATCAGGGCCTGGCCAGTTCTTGTCAGAGGTAAAATGTTTTTCCAGTATTGAAGCGCCAAGTGCTACAGCTGCAAAACAGGTATAATTTCCAAGCGAATGATCACTAAGCCCAATGACTGCATCAGGAAATGCTTGCGCTATGTCCTGCAAAGCTCCGAGACGCACCTTATCATAAGGAGTTGGGTACATCGAAGTACAATGCATGAGGGCATATGGAATTTTTGCAGCGCGCAGAATATCCACAGCAGGAGTAACGGAGGTGATATCATTCATACCTGTACTCAAAATAATTGGCTTACCGTAAGAGGCAATATGTCGGATTAATGGATAGTTATTACACTCACCCGACCCAATTTTGTAAGCGCCAACGCCCATGTTCTCAAGCCTGATCGCCGCCGCACGTGAAAATGGTGTGCTGAGAAAAATCATCCCTTTTTGTTCAACATACTTTTTGAGCTTGATTTCCTCTTCTTCAGATAAAGCACAGCGTGACATGATATCCCAAATGCTTTCTGTAGCATTGCCCGGAATCACATCATTCGGAATCATCTCATCCTCAATAACGTGAGACTGAAACTTGGCGCACTCACATCCAGCATTGCATGCATCATCCACCATCTGGATTGCTTTATTAAAGTCTCCCTCGTGGTTAATACCGATTTCAGCAATAACAAAAGGTGGATGTTCACTACCAACTTTACGCGAACCAATAGTTATGGATTGCATATAACTTTCAACCTTTCAATTAGCCTGTTTTTTATTACATTGCAGTTACATGTTACTATATTTTCTGGTCAATAGAAATTCGATGATGTCGAAATCCAATCTATCATCAATCTGAAATGATCGTTCCATAGGCATAACATACCCCATAGTTTTTTCAGGATAAAAGGTTCGTTCATCACATAGTGAGGAAACTTTATTAACAAACCCCGCACCATTTATAAAAAATGCAGGCGGTAAGTCCTGACGTCGAAGATAAGGAATAGTGGTTTCAATAAATGGTTTCAACAATCTACTGTTTGTCATTTTTCTTACAAGATAAGGGTGGATATGTGTCTCAGTAACAGAAACAACAGCATCAACATCATTCATGTATGCCATTGAAATCATGGTATCAATATCTGTCACAGAACGCAGTGGTGATGTCGGTTGAATAGTGAAAATATAATCCGGAATATTTTTTTCATTTTCTCTTAACCAGCATAGAGCGTGTTCTATTACATCTATATGGGGGGTCTTATCTTGTGAAAGTTCATTCGGTCTTATAAATGGCACATCTGCACCATAAAAACGTGCTACTTCAGCAATCTCCTCGTCATCTGTTGAGACAATGACTCTAGTTATTTCTTTAGAATTAAGCGCCTGATCAATGGACCAGGCAATTAGAGGTTTACCAGCTATGGGAAGTATATTCTTCCGGGGTAGCCCCTTTGAGCCACCACGAGCAGTAATAATACCGACACAAGTAAAATGGCGCTCATCTGTCATTTGCATATTTTCTTGTAATCTGTTCACAAACTATTCCTCTGATAGAGTTCTGGCTCCCATCCCCACTTTATGACTTCAGGCCAATTATGGCCTAGAAACCATGGATTAAGCTTGAGATATTCATGGCTAATCATAGCTGCTGACTGATGAAGGCTGTAGAATGGTAAATACGGAATAGCCTCTTTGGGAATTGATTCCTGGCGAAATCGATCAGCACGGGCATGCAGCTCTCGTACTCTACGCTCTGTGTCTGGTTCAAGGTGCCAGCAGTTGTTGTTTAGTCGAGCAACCATCTCCTTGGTCGACTGAAGAATCTCCAACGGTGAGTTCTCTAAAAGAGAGACACCTGTCTCCGCATAGAGACGTGTTCTAAAAAAATCAGCCACCGGTGAATGGAGTATTTCTTCATAGCATAAACAACGTCCAAGAAGGTTGGAGTGATATTTCTTGAATAACAGCAACGTTTGTTTATGAAGTAACAGGCAAGTAATCGATTCAAGAGTTGTATTGGTGTAAATAACTGGACGGTTAAAATATAATGCCAAGCCTAACGGCCCTGACGGAGTTCCTATCATAAAATCACATTGGGATATGAAGTATGGTTCTACTAACTCACAATATGCGGGATGAAAAGGAGAGTCGATAAATTGAGGATTGCTTATGTTGAGCGGTTTCATTTTATTATCACCAATCCGCACAACATAAAACCCTTCATTAAGTAAATAATTTACTGCAGGAATATAGTTGCAAATATCAGCATTACGATAGCTGGACTGGTAGTCATTGCTGAAATATGAACCATCCCGTACATAGAGACAGACTATCCTGGCGGAAGAGGGTATATTGAATTCTGCACGCAATGCCTGTCCTAATGCAAGTTCTTTGTCTGAAAGCGAAAAATAGTCATATTGTGTTTTGCCTGCCCTGTTTTCTAGTAACCTCGCTTTTAGTTGGGAGTGCATCAGCATGACATAGATGGAGTCTCCATCAGTAATTATTCTATTATATTCCGGGGTATTATAGCAGCAGCCTACCAGACTAGAATCTTTCGGAACAGCTACATGCATACCACGGGTAGCGATATCAAAAACAGCTTGATTTGCTATCTTAACCTGTCGAGGGTCATGGGTAATAATATGCAGATCATAGTCAACAACAGGGTATAAATTGCGGAGACAGAACATCTGGTCGGCAATTTCTCCTACTCTGTCCATATGTAAAAAAGGATAAAAGACTTTTTTCCTGACAGGTTTTGAATCCATTATACCCTTTTCTTGTTGCAGTTTAGAGCGTCTATAGCGTCAAATGCAACATTTGCGATTGATATATCTCTTTCCAGCAAACCAAGATGATTAAGTTCTGAACGAACGAACCATCCCCAATTTTTCCCTTCGTACAACCTCAGGCTGGCTACATTACCCCGCAACTCTTCCATAAACACATACATATAGGCAGGTTTTCCGTTGATAAGAAACCACTGTTCTAAGAGAATGCTCGGCTGATATAATTGGTAGCTTATTTCTTCCTGCGTTTCTCTGATTACTGCAGCCAACGGTGTCTCGTTTGTCTCAATTCCTCCTCCAAAATAGCCCCATTCCCCCGGCATATACTGTGCGTCATCACTGCGTTGTTGCAAAAGTATTCTTTCAGCAGCATACAAGATAATAAGTACGGCTCGATACGGTTCTACGCTGGTCATATGAAATTTACATGCTCTGGCGGATGCTTCAGTTTCCATAAAAAATCATTTATGGCATGAGTCCGGCAATTGGAATAACAATTATGAACATTAAGTTTGGAGACAAGATCAACTACCTTCCAATATCTCTCACTCTGTATGATTTCCTTGAAGGATTGGGTAGTCAAATCGCCCATTCTGTATGTTTCTTCATCCTGATCAAAAAACATTCCACATGGGTAAAGTTTTCCGTCGCCACTTGAATACAGAAGAAAAGGAACACCTAGGCATTGTTCGTAGTTTCTAACGCCTTGATTTGAAATTTTACCCCACTTGACAATAACATTGTAGGAATCAGTACTTATAAGTTCCGCTTTTTGCAGGATCTCATTGAAGTTTTCGTACTCACCAAGCCGGTCATAGACTTTAAGATCATTTGCAACTGTATCGCTGCATTGCTTTACCACAAGATAGTCGACACCAAGTTCTCTCCCGAGCTCAGCTAACGGCAGGACCTGATCAACATTAGATGGGGTCAGAACCATCTGAAGGCCAATAGTTACAGATAAACTTTTTTTCTTCTTATAACTGACGCAGAAAGCTATTTTTTCTTTTGCAATATTGAAGTCTTTACTGCCATGAACCCGCCTGTAAGATTCATCTGTGGCGGCACTAATATTAAATCTTATCCACTTAAGGCATTCAAGCGCTTTTTCCCCATCTTCTCCAGTACTTAAAAGCTGACCATTAGTGCCAAGACCAATATCTACACCTGCTTTGGTTGCTTCAATTATAGCATCATAAACATTGGGATTTAAGAGAGGCTCTCCCTCCCCGATAAATGCCATTGAGCGTACACCAACTTCGCCTGCTTCTCTGACATAATTTAGCAAGGCTTCTCTTGGAAATATTATCTCGGAACCTTTGCGAAAAAAGTTCCCCTGCAAAACACCAAAACAATATTGACATCTGATGTTGCACCCTTTGCTTAACCCGACATCAATGTGCAATGGAGCAATATGTTTGCCATTTTGCCAATCGAGTACCCGGTCGAGATGCCAAACCATCTTGTGACCATCCATCATATATTTATCAGCCATTGATTGCTCCTTTATTTATGGATATCATGCAGTTATACAAAATTAACATGTGGTGGAGGATTCTTTAATTGCCATAAAAATTCATTTATTTCATTTTGTCTGCAGTTTACTCCGCACATTTTATGTACATCAATTTCTGTTTCAACTTTTCGCATTATTTCGGCATAGCGTGCGCTATAAACAAGTTCTTTAAAAGAGCTGTTATTTATATTGCCGATCAGATATTCTGGTTTGCCAAAATATGCTCCACAGCAATATAAGTCGCCATTACCGGATATCTGTGGGAGAAAATTGCATCCATAGCAATGATCGTATTTTTTTATGCCTTGATTAGTAATTTTATTCCACTTAACAATTACACTATATGTTTCAGTTGACAGCGATTCCGCCTCTTCAAGCCGGTGCTTGTTTGCTTCATAATCGGCTTGAGACAGGCCTGGCTTATTATCAGCTCTTTCCGAGCACTGTTTTATAACGGCATAATCTACTCCCAATTCACGCCCCAACTTTGCAAATCCCAGGATGTCAGGCAGGCATTCCGGAATCAACACCATCTGTAACCCGATAATTACATTGATATTATGTTGCCGCTTGATCTCAACACATTTACGGATGTTGCTGACCACTTTATGAAAAGCGCTCTCATTTACTCCCATTACATCTCTATAGGTTTCGGGGGTCCCTGCGCTAATATTAAAACGTATCCAGGTCAATGCCTCAAGAAAATCTGAAAGTTGATCATCAGGCATAATAAGCCCGTTTGTTGAAAGTGCCATATCAAGCCCGAAATTATTTCCAGCTATAACAGCCTCTGTAACCCCTGGATGAATCATTGGTTCGCCATCTCCCAAAAAACCAATGGCCTTAACACCTATTTCTGCAGCTTCTTTAAGGAAGCTTATGAGTGCAGGCGTTTCAATTATTGAACTGGTCCTGTTTGCGGGTACAGCATAATAACAATAGTTGCATTTAATGTTGCATGATTGAGTTATCCCGATGTCTAAATAAATAGGCGCATCCTGTTACCTTTTAACCAGTCATGAACCCGTTCTATGTGCCAGAACAGCTTATGGGAATCCATCATATAAGAATCTTTCATTTTTGCTCCTTTTCTTTTAGAAAACAAGCATAGTCATGTATTGCATCTTTCCAATGCCGTAAACTTCCGGTACGTATTGAAGCAAGGGGGGTGTAAGTATTTTTTGTGCCAACAAACGGAAAGCTCTTGAAGGAGGTTCTTTCGATTACAACATCAAGCCGAAGGGCATTTTTGATTTCCTCCATCAGTTCAAACAAAGATGCTTTGCCGTCATTTGCTATATGATAAAGACCGTATGGAACATCGTTGAATAGCAATTCCTTTACAGCAGTAGCAACATCTCTACTGTAAGTAGGTGACGAAACTATGTCATCAGATATTTTTAGAACTTTTTGACCTTCTTTAATACGAAATAGCATTTTTTCTACGAACTGGTCATTTTTATTGCTATTGCCAAATAACACTGGAATTCTAAAAATATAATGAGCTGTGCATTCAGCAGCAACCAGACAGTCGCCGCCATACTTGCTTACTCCATAAATATTTAAAGGAGCGGGTCTGTCATTTTCATTGTAATAATCACCTTTACTGTCATTAAAGACGGCATCTGTACTGAAGTGAACTAAAGTAATTTTGCGCTTGTTTGCCAGTATTGCCAGATGTCTTGGGAAAAGTGTATTGAGAAGGATGGCTTTGTCATGATTCTGCTCACAGTGATCAATACCTAAAAAACCGATAGTGTTAATAATGTAGTCTGGTTTTATATTTTCAATAATATCAGTTATTTCATTGAATTTAGTAGCGTCAAAGTCGAGACTGTTTTTACCAATGACATTATGAGTGGTGCTGAAAATATCATACAAAGCCGATCCAAGTTTTCCGGTATGTCCTAACAAAAGAATAGTTGAAGCCATTCAATTTACCTCGCATGAGTAAACTGCTCTTATAATGTCAGATGAGGTAATTCCAAATTTTGAACGCATTCCATCGGTATTTCTGACATCATGTATAAATTTAAAAGGAATGCCAAGGGTCTTCAGGCTCCAGCCAGAATCAGTTTCCACTTTGCATTTAGCCAACAGGCTTCCAAGACCGGATGTTACAAAATGCTCTTCAACGCTTATTACGTACTTGATTTCAGATAGCAAGGTGTTAAGGACAGAGGTATCAAGAGGCTGGATTGTTGGGACAGAGATTAGAGTCGGAGTTATATTTTCGCATTTCAATATTTCATATGCTGAAAGTACCTCGTTTGAAATGGAACCATGAAACAGTATTGCAATTTTGCTGTTTCCTTCCCTGATTATCTGAGGTTGAGTAATGTCAAAGCATGACTTCGTATGGAATGCCGGTTCCCCTCTTTTTGCAAGTCTTACATATACAGGCGAATTTGCATTAAGCGCATATTTCGCAGCTATTTTTGCTTCCACCGGATCAATTGGAGAAATTGTAACCAGGTTTGGAAGGGTCTGTGCGATTCCCAGGTCTTCTACAGAATAATGCGTCATACCCATAGGGGCATATGTTACGCCGCTTCCGATCCCAACAAGAACTATGGGAAGTTCCTGATAACAGATATCATTTCTTACCTGCTCGTAGCAGCGGTATAGCACAAAAGGAATAATATTATAAATCATCACCTTAAATCCGGAAATTGCCAGACCGGCAGCAAAGCTGATCATATTTTGCTCGGCTGCTCCCAAGTTTAAAAAGCGGTCAGGATGCTTGTCTTTGAATGTATCAAAAACTCCCAAACCTGCGTCACCGCTGATTATATACAAATCATCTCGCGTATCGACAGCATCAATTATTGTATTAACAAAAGCATTTCTCATATCAGATCTTCCAATGCTTGTTTTTTGTGTTCATCTGTTACGATGTAATAATGCCAGATAAGCTGATCTTCCATAAAAGAGACCCCTTTTCCTTTTGTGGTTTTGGCAATGATTATCTTGGGTTTACCTTCTGAATCCTTATCAAGGGCATCTTTGAGCATTTCATGGTCATGACCATCAACCTGGATGGTGCACCAGCCAAAAGCTTCCCATTTTTCTTTAATCGGTTCAAACGAACAAATTTCAGTTGGGCGACCATAACCCTGAAGGTTATTATGGTCAATTATGGCAGTAAAATTATCCAGCCCCAAAGTTGGCGCAAATAACGCTCCTTCCCAGATAGAACCTTCCTCTGACTCCCCATCACCAATAACAACAAAGACTTTTCGATCAGCACCTTTTTTCTTGAACCCATGAGCAATGCCAAGTCCCATATTGAAACCATGACCAAGAGAACCGGCCGAAACCTCGATACCCTTGTCTGAGCAACGGTCGAGATGTGCCGGAAGGGTTCCATTATCCTGATAGTAGCCAGCAATCGTTTCTGCCGATAGAATTCCTTTTACCCCTAATGTCGCATAGAGAGCCATTGCAGCATGCCCTTTACTGAGTATAAAAATATCTCTTTCTTCCCAGTTGGATAGATTCATGGTGTCGAAATACAGAACAGTCATTATATCAACTGGGGATAAGCATGAACCAACATGAGGACTTTTCGAGCGATTTGCCATAGTTAGAATTGAATGTCTAATATTTTTTGCCACGTCAGATAAATTTGTTTGCATGTTATTCATGAGTTATATCCATTTGTAATAAATTATTAACATTTTTGACAACCTGATCAAGGTTTATGCCTTCCATACAATTCATATCATTCAAACAACGGCTTGCATAACAGGGAATAAGTTCACACTTTGTATCAGGTCTGACTACGATGCAACGATTATAGAGATATACTTCTCCACAATCTGTAGAACCGAATAAGGCAACCGTTTTTTTACCAAGTGCCAAAGCGATATGAAGCCCCAAACTATCATTTGTAATCAACAAATTACAGCTGTTAATCCAATCCATGTACTCGTATAAATCCTTTAATCCCTGTTGCCATGAAACGGTATATTTTGATTTTTGCAACATAGACTCAAGCGTATTCCATTTTTCAACCGACATTGCTTTTGAAGGCCACTTAGTGCCAACTTGATAATTAAGGCCTATGTCATAGATGACCTCTGTATTTGGTTTGTATCCAATTATACATTCTTGTTGAGCCCACGGCACTCCAAGCATCTCTATTAAAACTTTTTGCCAATAATCTGCAGATCCTTTTACATTATCTTTTTTGTATAAATAGTCGATAAACGTAAGTCCCTTTTCATAGGCATGATACTGTCCGGTAAAACTGTCAAACCGAAAGCCATACTTCATCCAGGCGTCAACCATATCTGCAAGAGCACAGACTCCCGGTATTTTTTCAAGATTTATCAGTACATCAATCTTTTCCCGCATTAACTGAAAAGGTACGAATTCATCCCACACAAGTAATCGGTCAATCAGAGGGTTCCCTTGTAGCAAAGGTTCAGCGTGTGGTGATACCAGCCAACTTATATGGGAGTCAGCAAATTTTTCCTTCAAAGCCCAGAGAATTGGAGTGGTTCGCAGTACATCTCCGAGACTTGGAACTTTGCCGATTTCACGATCAAGAGTTTCTGAATAGCCAAGCTTTATTATTAAAATTTTTGTTTTCATTCAATTATCCGGATTATATGAAATTTACATGCTGCGGCTTGTTTGAAATAAATTCCAGAAATTCATTTATTCGTGCCATCCTGCAGTTAAGTCGGCATTCATAACCTACTTTAAGATCATTGCAGCCATATTTAATTGATTCTTTTCTTCTTTCACCAAAAAGGATCTGCTTCATATCATCATTATAAATATTCCCAACAACAAAGCGCTTATCGTTTAAAAAAACGCTGCAGGTATGGAAATCCCCTTTTGATGAGATATACCCCCAGAATGGCAAAGCACGACAGGCTGTAAAACCGATGTTGCCACCTGCATAATTTTCTGTTGCCACTTTGCGATAAATCAATTGAGTCGATGTGTTGCCACGATACGATTCAATCAGGCTCTCAACCTTACGCAACATTTCCTGTGAATAGACAAAACCAGATTTATTAAGCATCTGCGGATGCTCTGAATATGGCTTTATACTTAAATAATCTACCCCTATACTGTCATATAGTTGAATTGCGTTCTCAATATCGTGCAGATTCTGCTGGATCATAAGATACTGAACACCGATTGTAACATCGTATCCATTATTTTTTCTTACCCCCAGAGCTGCTCTGATACTATCTGTGGTTTTCTCAAACATCCGTTCATCAACACGGTGAACTTTTGAATGCACATCTGCAGAGCCTGCATCCATACTGAAACGAAGCCATGATAGATGAGGCAAAAGCTCTGACCAAAGCTCGCAGTTGCCAAGTGTGCCGTTTGTGGTAATCGAAACATCAATCCCTGCATTTTTTGCAGTTGATACTATCCTCACAATATCCTTGTGAAGAAGAGGTTCACCTTCACCGGCAAGCATTATGCTTTTTACACCAAGGCTTGCCATCTCTTGCAGTCGGTAACACAATATATCTGCATTAAGAGAGAGGGGCTCCCCCTGTGCAAAGTCAAGCCCGCAGAAAATACAGTTATGATTACAAAAAGATACAGGGCTGATTTCGACATAAACAGGGGGTATAAGCTCTCCAGTCTGCCATGCGGCAACCTTGTCAAGATGCCAGTACAATTTGTGTCCATCAATATGAAAGTTATTACTCATTTTATGTTCCGTATCTCAACACTGGTATGTCCAAAAATCTGGAAGCGGTTAGTCTTTACCTTTACATCACAAGGATTGCAAGTGCCATAATATTCGCATGATCTAAATTCATCAATGCTATCTTCAGTAAAGTCATTATCAAGAATATGGGCAATCGCATTTCTTCCATTGTAGAGATCAGAATGGCATTTATAAACATAACCGGCGGGGTCAACAATAATTTCTGTTGTGCGGCACTCACAACTTTTTAATACAGAACCGTGAACACAATCATCATATTTGAATGTACCATACATTCTACCATCATACTCTCCAAGGAACTCTTTGAACCTGAAATCAAGACCAAGGTCAAGACACCGTTTTTGAGTCTCTTTTATATGATTGTTTATCTCTGTATCAGGATGTTCGATTGCATATAAACCTATACGGAAGCCAGCGTCCTGAAGTTTGAAAGTCTTGGCTATAAGATCTTCAATATTATTCTGCCCAGGATGATAACTTACCCGTATTGCTGAATATGGAGCATCTCTTGTAAATCTCCAGACCGGCACATTGGCAATAAATTTATCAATGTCGAACATAAGATTTGTCATCAGATCCATCTTAATATCAGATTTAACCTCGTTGACAAGTCTAAAAAAATCTGGATACAAGGTCGGCTCGCCACCTTGTAGCGTCAAAGGAAGATCATCTCTTAAAACAAGACGATTTGCCGCTTCAATCCAATTGTCAACTGTCATATATCTACGATTTACCTGCTGCTTTCTATCAACATTATCGTGAAGATTTATGCAGTACTTACATTTAAGATTACATAAAAAACTCAAAAAGAATGCGACATAATTGTGATGCTCTTTTGGAACAATATTTTTCAATTTATTCATTTATATACCTCTGAAATTACAAAACAACTTGGTCTAAAAGATTTTCAATTGCTAAACTGCTTGACTATCGAAACTAGCCTTGCATTCGCATCGTTTTTAGAAATAGCGTCAAAATAACCGCATCTTGCAATATAGCTTCTCTCTTCCTCATGCATTAAATAATATTTTGCTTTTTCCACTGCATCCTCAACTTTGCCCTTTTCATACAAGACAAAATGCTTTGTATCTGTAAAGAGCTCTTCGATTCCATTGCCGACATTATCAGTCAGCAACATACCTCCGCAAGCCATAGCTTCATATACCCGAAAGTTTATATCATCAGCTACAGACTGATTGAGGATAATACGAGAGCGGTTAAATATTTCTCTGTAAGCGCCAGTGGCTACTGTTAATGGAATATGTTGCCTAAACTCATCAATGAATCGAACTCGTGCAGGATTGCGTTTACTATCAAGCGTGCCTACAAAACAGATGTCGATATCTCGTTTAATTCCATCATTCATATCTGAATGTGCAAAGAGAGGAAGCCAGCTGCAATTATGATGTTCACTATTGATAAGTTGACAGTAGTTCTTTTGTGCTACAAAGCAGTGGTCAAAAAGTTTGGCAAAATCTTTGTGCCACTCGAAATGAATATGTGTATCAATGAGATAGGCTATTTTGGGTATTTTCAGCAACTCCAGACCAGAGTATAAAACAGGCAAACTTTCATCGGTCACAAAGAGTATCTCTGGCTGAAAGTCTATTATCCTGAAATAGTCTCTTAAATCGCCATAATATCCTATATTGGCTATGACTTCCGCTTGCCTCGCTGTTCTGAATTCGTATATTGATGCAAGTTGAGGAAAAAAATTATTGCCGAGAACAAAAAGCTTTTTTCGCATTATTTATCCTCAAAAAACTAGAAAACTCCATAAGAGTAGATTGGGCAAGATTAGTATATGAAAAACGCTGTACCTTTTAAGAGGAATATGGAAAGAGCTGTGATACGGTAGATAATTATCAATACATAAACCCGAAAAGCCAGAGCGGTAATCTGTTTTTGAAACCGATCTCTATATCATCAGCGACAACAAATGCATTTTCGATATCAGCTATTTGCTGAAAAGATTTATTTTTCCCACCGATTTCAAAAATATATTTCTTCTGAACTATAAAATCACCCTTTGCTGAAAGTTCAATACAGCTTTCCATAATGTTCGGATGGTAAGTCATGGCATTTTTGATCTGATTGACAAAGAAAAGTTCCCTGAGAGTTCCTTTATTGACAGAGTCGGAAATGGCAAACATCAGATTACTGTTTTCGAGCAGAATCTTCTCCGGTCGGGTAAGAACTTCATAGCCACGACCTTCAGTCCGAATCAGATTCAAAAGACGTGCATCCTGAAGTTTTTCCAGATATTCGTACATCCGTGGTCGAGAAATATCGGTCGCTTCAGACAGTTTTGCTATGTTGGGGACAAATGGAACTGATGTCGTAATAAGGTAAAGAAGTTTTTTGATTTTTGAAATCTGGCGCGGTTCAATGCCGTTTACGCATGGCAAATCAACTTCAAGAATATGGTTGATGATTTCACGCACCTTGAATGTGTAGAATCTTTCTCCCTCAAGAAAAAATGGATAATAACCATTGTTAAGGTAGGTTAGTAAATGTCGTAATGGCTTGAAATTTCGTACAAATTGTGTGGCAAGCTGCTGGTGATTGGTAATTATCTCTTCCAGTGTAACGGGGGGAAATGCCGTGCCGTCTGTTAGATTGATATACTCGCGGAGAGACAAACCGTGAAGGTTGAAAATGATTGCGCGGCGGGATAAATCGGCTTTTTGTCTGGAAATCTGCAGTAGGCTCGAACCGGAAAATACTACTCGCAAATCGGGGAGTGAATCGTATATTGCTTTTATATGCAGCGACCAATCCGGGTACTTATGTATTTCGTCAATCATAAGCATTTCACCACCCAGCCTGCTGAAGCTGCTGGCAAATTCAAACAGGTCGTGTGACTGGAAAAACGGGCTGTCAACAGAAATGTAGAGGGCAGAGTTGCTGCCGCAATAGCATTCTTTGATATGCTGCAGCATCATAGTAGTCTTACCGGTGCCCCTAGCGCCAAGTATGCCGATACAGCGCTCGTTCCAGTCGATATGTTGGTAAAGATATCGTTTGCCGGGGGAGACCGATTCCATAAGTCGGGACTGTTCCCTGAAAAGCTGTTCCATGCCGCATCCTCAATAAATGTAAAATAAGATTTACATTTATTTATTGAAAATACAATATTTGTTTTACAGCTAATACAAAAGTAGTATGAATTGGAGCTTGAAAGTGCAGTAAAGATCTTCAAAATAGAATCGTTGATAATTATTTATAGAAAATTTTTGTGATGATCTGGCAATTTTTAGGATTTGAAAGCTTCTCTCGCCTCTCTGTTCCAAGGTTCTATCTCAAGTGCTCGCCGGAAAAAGGATTTGGCTTATTATTGAGGCTATATCCCCAATTGCCATTATTCCCCTTTAACGATTTCTTATAACTCAACAAGGATTGAACGTTTTACTGATTTTATTGAACTCACAAGTTAACAAATCAAATCCCGCATCAGTTCCTTTTCCTGATCTAAAAAATAGTTTTTCACCATCTCCCAGCTTGTACCATTCAGGGAAACGGGATCGGGCTGCTGATCTGCGTCATCAAAAAAGAAGAATGATTTGAGTATATGGTAGCAGTTAATGCGTGACGCACCGAATTTTTTGAGGAAGAGGTTTTTTAAGTCATGAGGTGTAATTGATTTTAGTATCTCGTACAGATCAAAAAAATCCTTCTTGTCACCACGTTGGGATATTGCAACAACCTTCATGGCTGCGATATCGTCAACTGAAGCGACTTTAATACCATTAACATTTTGAAAAGGATTCAGCAGCTGATACGGGTAGTATAAGAACGAAACCTTGACTCCTGCTGCCACCCCATGCACAGATCCCTCTTCTGACTGTATCACTCTGCCATTCAGCCCGATAATCAAAGTTGCATAACGTTCTGTATCAAAAGTTTTCTCGCTGAACAGGTCAATATCGATACTGCCGCGATGACCAAGCTGCAAAGCCAATCCAGTACCACCTGCAAGATAGAACTGTGATGCGACTTCTGTATGTGTCGCAAGCTGTTCAATCAATAAAAGCAGTCGTGTATCAACGGCGTTGAAAAACATGCGATCTCCTCGCGTGGTATATTAAAATGAATCGCCCAGAACGATGCTGTTTTACGGTCGATATGCCTTGAACTGGTGACGACCTCGCGCAGATCTGTGTCACTATACTGTTCCAACATGGCACGGACATCCTCCGGCATTCCAAAACGCAGAATCCGATCTATGATAAAGGTTTTGTGCTTCTCTGGATCAAGTGTCGAAGGATCAACATCCCAGAAAAGATAGGGTTTTTCTGGTAGACGATCTATATATCTTCTTGCATCAGCGTTTGCCATTCAAAATATCCGCCATCATTCACTATCTATTTAGACACCTCCATCCTTGAGATATATCAGATTTTGATGCCCACTTTTTTAACCTTTATCCAAATTGTGATGATCTGGCAATTTTTAGGATTTGAGAGCCTCTCTCGCTTCTCTGTTCCAAGGTTCTATCTCAAGTGCCCTGCGGAAGAATTTTTTACCTTCTTCAGGATGACCGACGTAGTTTGATATATGACCAAGATTTATAAGAGTCTCAACATCTCTTGGATATTTTTTGTGAAGATCGAGATAGATATTTATCGCTTCATCAACTTTATCAAGCTCTGTGAAACAGAGATCAGCCAGATTTTTTCTGAAGTTGAGGCTGGTCGGCTGAAGTTCTACAGCTTGCTGGTAAGCTCGGTGTGAGCCGTTGATGTCCCCCAGACGATAACGTATCACTCCAAGATCGTTGTGTCCTGGGGCAAAGTCCGGGTAAAGGTGAACCAGTTCTTCAAGGATTGAGTGGGCTTCATGATGGCGCTCTTCTTTCGCATGTTGCGCCGCTTTTGCGTGCATTTCCTCTGCGGTTGTTTTTCTATTTTGATCGGCTTGAAATGTTTTTTTATCGTTCTGATTCAGTGTTGATAATGCCTGCCGTGCTTCCTGATTCCATGGCTCAACGGAGAGTATTGAGCGTAAGAATGTTTTTGCGTCTTCGGTCTGGTTGTTCTCAATGCATATACGGCTTAATGCCGTCAGAGTGTCAACGTCTTTTGGAGAATGTCGAAGGATGTCAACATAGTGCTGAAGGGCAGATTCTGGGTCATCACAGGCGAGGTAAAGGAAGTCTGCCAGGTTTTTCTTGAATGTGAGATTGTCCGGTTGCAGCTGAAGCGCCTTTTCATGATGTTTTTTGGCTTCGGTGATGTTCCCTTCCTGCTGCAGGAGAATAGCAAGGTCGTTGTGTGCAACTGCATATTTTGGATGATAAGCAAGTAGTTGCTGGAGAATTGACAACGCTTCCCTGTTTTTTCCCTGTTGTATTAATTCGGCTGCACTGTTGTGGAGCTGTTGGGGAGTTGGTGGCTGAATAGGTTCAGTGGCAGGTTTGTGCTGGATGATTGCTGCCGGTGAAATATGTGGTTGATATGATTGTTCCAGAGCCGGTTTTACTTCAGGTACCGGCAGTTCTGTGGCTGCTTGCATGGCATTGCCGAGCTGTCCAAGGGCGACCAGCGCTTCAGTATCCCGTGGATTTTTTTTGAGTATATCAAGATACATATCAACAGCATCATCGTACCAGCCGAGTTCAACAGCATAAAAATCCGCAAGATTTTTTTTGAAGGTCGTGTTGTCAGGCTGCAGACGTGCGGCTTTTTCGTAATGGGCTAGGGCGAGGGTCGGGTTGCCCGCCTGCAGATAAAGAACGCCGAGGTCATTGTGTGCTGTGGCAAAGGAAGGGTAGGTCTGCAGAAAGCTTTTTATCTGCCTGATTCCTTCTTCTGCCGGGAGTGCTGCCACGCTGTTTAGGAGTTGTTGATAACGGTCGCCTTCATTGTGGGGGGAGAGTGTGGAAACGATCGGTTGATTCATGGCATTCATACCTTTCACACAGCAATATGTAAGAGTGCCCAAATATGCCAGAAAAGGGTATGTATGGCAAGAACGTAGTGTGTGATTAAAAAAATCTATTTGCTTGCTAACAGTTGCTCTGATTTGCTACATTCTTCAACTATTTTGATATGAAAGAAGTTGTTGATTTTATGGATCTACTTGCTGTTGAAAAACCTGCCCGCTACATGGGTGGCGAGATGGGCTCTGTTCGGAAGGATAATGCGGAGCTGCGTATAGCGCTTGCCTTTCCTGATGTGTATGAAGTCGGTATGAGCCACCTCGGTCTGCGGATACTGTATCATGTTCTTAACTCGGTTGATGGGGTTGCGGCGGAACGGGTCTATGCGCCGTGGCCTGATCGGGAAAAACAGCTTCTTGATGCCAGTGTGCCGCTGGCAACTCTTGAGACAGAAACCCCTCTTTCCAAATGTGATATGGTCGGATTTACGCTGCAGTACGAACTTTCCTACTCCAATATTCTATCCATGATGAAGCTTGCCGGAATTCCGCTGTATGCAAAGGATCGTGATGCTTCTTTTCCCCTGATTATGGCTGGGGGGCCGTGCGCATACAATTCAGAACCGTTGGCACCGTTTTTTGATGCAATCATGCTTGGTGATGGAGAAGAGGGAATACTTGATGTTGCGAAACTGTTGCGGCAGGCAAAAAAAGATGGGATTTCAAAAGATGAACTGTTGAAATCTTTGCAACAGGTTGAGGGGATCTATATCCCGTCATTTTTTGAGCCATGCTATAACAGCGATGGAACTGTTTCCTCCATAACCCCCCTGACCGAACAGAAAAAAGTACGCCGCCGGTTCCTCAATAATCTTGACAATGCACCTTTCCCGGCAGAATCGGTTGTCCCGTTCATGAAAACAGTGCATGACCGTGTTGCCATTGAGATCGCCCGTGGTTGCACCCGTGGATGTCGCTTCTGCCAGGCTGGTTATATTTATCGCCCATTGCGGGAGCGCTCGCCTGAAACAATCCTGAAGATTGCTGAAGAGGCGCTGAAAGCGACCGGCTATGAGGAGCTGTCACTTCTTTCCCTTTCCACTGGCGATTATTCGTGTGTTACTCCCCTTCTGACCGAGTTGATGGCGCGTTATGCAAATAACAGGGTAGCGGTTTCACTCCCATCTCTTAGGGTCGGCACCTTGACGGAAGAGGTTATTGATGAAGTTAAAAAAGTCCGTAAGACCGGATTTACCCTTGCCCCTGAAGCTGGTAGCGAGAGGATGCGCCGGGTTGTTAACAAAGGTATTACGGAAGAAGCTTTACTGGAAACAGCTTACAATGTTTATCGTGCCGGCTGGCGCTCCATAAAACTGTACTTCATGATCGGTCTTCCTGGTGAGACGGCTGAAGATGTGGCGCAGATTGCAACTCTTGCCCGTCAGGTGAAGGATCAGGGAAAACGTTCAGGTAATCCTGGCGATGCAACGGTGTCGGTCAGTAATTTTGTCCCCAAAGCGCACACCCCGTTTCAATGGGAGGAACAGATTGGTCGGGATCAGATTCTGGAACGTCAATATTTGCTTTATACGGAGCTGAAGAAACGAAAACTTCGTTTCAAGTGGCACGAAGCGCCACTATCACTTATGGAGGGTGTCTTTGCCCGTGGTGACCGCCGTCTGGCGCCGGTGTTGGCTCGTGCTGTGGATCTTGGTTGTCGGTTTGACGGATGGGGTGATCATTTTTCATTTGAAAAGTGGCAACAGGCGTTTGCCGAATCTGGTCTTCAGCCTGAATGGTATCTGCGCAAGCGTGAACTGAATGAAGTTTTACCGTGGGATCACATCGATTCTGGAGTTACCCGTGAGTTCCTGATTAAAGAGCGAAACCTTGCTTTTGAGGAAGCTTCTACTGTTGATTGTAGATATGGTGATTGTACCGGATGCGGTGTCTGCAACTTTTCAGAACTGACAACGGTCAGATACCAGGATGCTCCCATTATTCATTCCAATAAATCGCTAAATTCGGAGAACTCCTCTGCAGTGCGTATCTGTCTCCGCTTTTCAAAAAAAGGTGCCATGAAATATTTAAGTCACCTTGAACTGATTACGGTTTTTACCCGTGCAGTCAGCAAAGCGGGGGTTCCGATTCTTTTTTCCCAAGGTTTTCATCCACACCCCCGTTTTTCCTTTGCCACTGCCACTTCGGTCGGGGTTGAGTCAATGGCGGAGTACATGGATATGTATGTTGCCGAAGGGATTAGCCCACAAGAGGTCGCAGAACGACTGAATTCCGTACTTCCTGAAGGTGTGCAGGTTTTGGAAGCTGAACAGCGGGAATCGTCTGCTCCTTCACTTTCGGTTCTAATTGACAAAACCCGTTATCGCATCACATTCTCAAATTATACGGCGGAACAGTTGAACGAATGCTCTGTCAGGTTTTTGGCGAATGATAATTTTGTTATTGAGCGTAAGAAAAAAGGGGACGTGCAGAAGGTAGATCTGCGGGGTGAGCTGCTTTCTCTTGCAGTTGATGGCAATTCGCTTGATCTTGTTGCCGGAAGGGGTAAGCCGCTTGAGTTTGCCCGTGCCATTACCGGTTGTAGCGAACTTGCTTCCGCAGACATTCTCATTGAAAAAATTGAAGTTATATTCAATAGATAACGTTTTTGTTTATATAATTTGCATAGGAGTTACTATATGGCAGCAGAACTGGTTATCAATGCCGCGTCTCATGAAACGCGTATCGCATTGATTGAGAACAACTCGATTGCAGAGCTGTACATTGAGCGTAGTCGTGAAAAGGGGATAGTCGGTAATATCTACAAGGGGCGTGTTATTCGTGTCCTTCCGGGGATGCAGGCGGCGTTTGTTGACATTGGGCTTGAAAAAGCCGCTTTTCTTTATGTGGCAGATGTTTTTGATGCCATAGAGGAATATGAAACCTTGCTTGATGGTGGCAAAAAAATTGAAGAACTGCATCAGGATGAAGATAATGGTGAACAACCGCCACAAGGTCATCCTGATTACAAACCGTTGCATCCGATAGAGGATCTGCTGCAGGAAGGGCAAGAGCTGTTGGTGCAGATTTCAAAAGAGCCTCTTGGCACAAAAGGCGCCCGTATTACCTCACATATTTCGCTCCCTGGACGACATCTTGTCTATATGCCGACGGTAGATCATATAGGTATTTCGCGTCGTATTGAGGATGAGGAAGAGCGTGAGCGTTTGCGTGAAATCATTGAACGGATCAAGCAGCCGGGAACCGGTTATATTGTAAGAACAGTTTCCGAAGGTAAAAGTGAAGAGGATATGCTGGCAGATATGAGCTATCTTTCCAAGTTATGGTCAGATATTTCCAAACAGAAAGAAAAAGCTGCGGTTCCTTCTCTGGTTCACTCTGATCTTGATGTGGTGCAAAAGGTTGTGCGTGACATTGTAAACGAGCAGGTGGATCGTATTATCGTTGATTCAAAGCCTGATTATGATCGTATTGTCCAGTTTATTTCGACCTTTGCGCCTAAAATGAAGTACTCCATGGAACTGTATGATGAAGAAGAGCCGATTTTTGATCATTTTGGTCTTGAGGTTGAAATAAGTCGAGCCCTTGGTCGCAAGGTATGGCTGAAATCCGGTGGATATATCATTATTGAGCAGACTGAAGCGCTGACTGCGGTTGATGTGAATACGGGAAGGTTTGTCGGTAAACACAATCTTGAAGACACAATCCTCAAAACAAACCTTGAAGCGGTAAAGGAAATCGCATATCAGCTCCGATTGCGTAACATTGGCGGCATCATAATCATTGATTTTATCGACATGGAAAAAGAGGTTAATCGCGACAAGGTGTTTGCGGCGCTTGAAGAAGCACTCAAAGCAGATAAATCAAAAACCAATATACTCAAAATATCAGAACTGGGATTGGTTGAAATGACCCGCAAGCGTGTACGGGAAAGTATTGGAAGGCTCATGTGTGAACCTTGCTTTTACTGCGAGGGTCGCGGGTATATCAAGTCAAAAATAACTGTCTGCCACGAAATTTTCAGGGAATTGCGTCGTGAAATGCTTGATATCAGGGGAACCAAGGCGACGGTAACAGTGCATCCTCAGGTTGCAGATCTGTTGTATGATGAAGAACGTCGCGGATTGGAAGATCTGGAGAAAAAATTCAAGAAAAGAATTACGGTCAGAGCGAAGCCTGGTTTTCATCAGGAACAGTTTGAAATAGCCATAAATTAACAGCGGGGCGCTAACGGGCGCCCCGATTGTTTTTCACTCCTCATTTATGCCGCCCTGCGGTACTGCTCCAGGTTGTTGCAGTTTGCGGCAAAGTATTCCATCGCCTCACGCATGATGTCTGAAATGCTCAAATGGGTTTTGTCCATCAAAGTTTCCAGATTTTCACGCTCTTCATCGCTTATCCTCATTGAAATTACATTGTAACGAGGATTTTCTCTCATTCTGCCCATGGTTTCTTCTCCTTTTTTTTGTATGGTTGTACGAGTAGTTATTCGTTTGATGGTTACTCATATAGCCATATCCGTGCCAAAAAATATTTAAGCACAAAAGTTGAATAAAAACAGGATGATATTGCTGTTATGCTAAAGTATGCTTTTGTGTAAACAGAAAAAGTGTGTCAAAAATGGCTCAATGGTGGTCAAAAGTATACACTACTTTAAAACCGGCGATCGCTTTTGCGCAACAGAGATGCCATATTTCTCCAGTAGACGATAAAAGGTGCGTCTTGGTATGTTTGCCATCCTGGCGGCTTTGGCAACATTTCCGCCGGTCTCTTCAAGATATCTTGTGATAAGATTTTTTTCCGTTCTGGCAACATGACGTTCACGTTCAGCTTTGAATGAGATATGACGCCGTTGAACATCATTATCTGAACATTGCTCATAGATATCTGAAAAAATAGTCGGGAGATTCTCAAGCCTTATGACCCCCTCTTTTGCCAAAACAGAAGAGCGTTCAATGATATTCTGCATTTCGCGAATGTTTCCCGGCCAAGGGTAGTGCTGCATTGCTTTAATCGCTCGTTCTTCGATGCCGAGGATGGTCTTGTTCAACTTGTTACGCGCTTTTTCCAGGAAATGATTTGCAAGGGGTGGAATCGATTCTATTCGTTCCCGCAGTGGGGGGAGGTTTATGAGAAAGACATTCAGTCGGTAATACAGATCTTCTCGAAACCAACCTTCCCGAACCCCCTGTTCAAGGTCTTTATTTGTGGCAGCGATGAGGCGGACATCCACTTTTTTTGCAGCAGTGCTGCCGACTGGTCGGATTTCGCCAAGATCGAGCAAACGGAGCAGTTCTGCCTGCAGCTTTGGTGTGATATCGCCGATTTCATCCAAAAATATTGTCCCTCCATCGGCTGCTTCAAAGAGCCCCTTCTTGTCACTTATGGCGCCTGTGAACGATCCTTTTTTGTAGCCGAACAGCTCACTTTCCAGCAATGAATCTGTTATTGTGGTGCAATTTACTGTTATGAGCGGCTTACTGCTTCGCAAGCTCGCCCTGTGAATAGCACGGGCAGTCAATTCCTTGCCGGTTCCGGTTTCCCCCCTTATAAGGACAGTTGTAGGAGTTGGTCCAACCTGCGCCACCAGTCCGAGCATCTCCTTGATGGCGGTGTCATTTCCCACAATAAGTTCTTCACCCGCCTTGCGGTCAAGTTCTCTTTGTATCAGCTCGTAATGCTGCATAAGGCGTCCGCGTTCCTCTTCAATCTGCTGCAGATTGTGGGGTAGGCACATGTCAATGTCAGCAAGTCCCTGAAACAGAGCAACCGCATGTTCACGGCAGGTGTTGTAACCACAGGCACGACAGTTCAATTCATCACTTTTTGCAAATTTATTGGTGCTATGCAGGATACGTTTTATGTCATCACTCCCCGGAGTAGGGAGTTTTTGTGATTTATCGGAGAATGCCCGCTTGAAATCTATCGGTTGGAATTCAATATAACGATCTGAATCAGAATAGTTCAGCCTGTTTTTTGTATATTCCACAAGCAGTTTATGTTTGTAAAAATGGTTGTGCAGCTTGTCTTTAATCGGACCATCAACACATCCACCGGCACAAAAACGGAGATCCGTGTAAGTAGGAGATATTTTACCTGCAGCAAGATCAGAAATTATTCCAAGTATATCTGTTTCACCTTCAGCTGACACGGTTTCCGTATTGCAAAGGTCATGCGGTATACCAAAGAGCTCCAGCGCTCCTCCGGTAAGGGCAAATTTTCGACCTTGATCCGGTATGATTCCATCAAACGGTTCTTCTGAAAGTGTAGCAGGCTCAATCCCCCTGGTTTTAAAAATATTCTCAATCTCCTGGGAGGTAAGAACCAGATCTATGGCGTTAGCGGATTCTGCTGACTGAATTTCAAATTTTGCAGCGATACAATTGCTGATGTAAACCACCCTGGTATCAGCGCCGTGAATATGTTTGATAAAACGCCCCATGGCGATCATTGGTGAGATGATATTCACGAGATGTGGAATGAGGCGGGGGGTGTGACGCTTTATTAAATCAACAACAGCAGGACAATGGGATGAAATCATCGGTCGGTCGGCATTGTCAAGGGCGGTTCGATATGATTCTGCAATCATCTCCGCACCACTGGCACCTTCGTGTACTTCACAAAAACCGAGATTTTTTAAGGCATGGACTAATTGACCGGGGAGGTAGTCACTGAAATTGGCAGGGAATGAGCAGCCAAGAACAGATACCACCGGTGCGCCTGATGCAAGCAGTTCCTCTGTTTGGGTTGTTTTATCTACAATTTTCTTGGCGTTTTGCGGACAGCTCAAGCAATTGCCGCAGCCGATGCACCGTTCGTGGATAATCTGGGCAAAACCGCCATCGACCTTGATTGCCTTGACCGGGCAGCTGCGTACACAACTATAGCAGCGGCGGCAGCGTTCTTTGTAGGTTATTATTGGTCCCATACTCATTTTGATTCCGACTTGGTGTCTGCGGATAAGATTATTCCTTCAGCAATGGCAAACTCCATGAATTCAATCGCATCAGCTGCAGGAAGAGTCTGTTTTTTCAGAATATCTGAAAGGGGTGTTTTGCCATCAACTGATTTCAGAAGATGGATGTATGTATCATCAAAAGATTCGGTGGCAACTCCATCAGCTGTTGGATAGATTACTCCCCATGAACCGCGCCTTGAGTGGTGAGAGGAAAAATGAAGAATATCTACAGAACCGGCATTCAGTAAATCGAGAATCTCATTGTTAAATTTCACCATACGGGTTGAATCGGCAACTTTGAAGCAGGTTTTAAGTATCTCATCCCCCCTTATTTTCTTTACAGCTCCGGGAGGGATAGGGGTCATGACAGAGGCGGCATAATGGTAATGATAATCGACCAGATCCAGTACAGTTGGGAGCAATCTGCCCAACTGTTTGCCGCTGAAAACGCTGCTTAAATATTTCCGTTGCAGCTGCCAGATTTTATGGTCGTCAAGGTCAGCCTCATTCAACGCTTCACCCTCTGTTTCTGCAAGCCACGCAGCAAAATTTTTCAAGAAAATTGATGGTTTTATCCGTATCGCCTTCAGTACGCAAAGAAACCAGGCGACTGCTTTGCCTCGTGTATAGAAGATGTCACAGGCGTTTGCAATGGTACGGGCTGCTGCGAAATTCTCCTTATTCATTTCTGAACTGTAGTTCACAACGTATGGCGGTTCCGGGAGGTAGTTCAATCCTATGGCATCAGCTCGCTCTGCCAGGTTAGTACCGGGAAGAACTGCCAGTGGAAATATGTCCAGATGGTTTGGGTATAGATTCAGAGCAAAATCGAGGCTGTCGCAAAAGCTCTCCAGATTTTCTCCCGGGAGACCGTAGATCAGGTCAAATCCAAAGGTAGCGCCCGAATGATTGAGCAGCATGACCCGTTTGGCAAAATCATCCTGTTTGAAACTCCGCCCAACGTTTTTAAGCACTTCGGCATTTGCGCTTTGCAGACCGATTTGTAGGGAACAGGTGATGCTGGCAAACAGTTCAGCCATTTCCCGGTCGATAAATTCAGAACGGACTTCAAAATGAAAGTGAACCTGCGGCGCTATTTTTTTGATCAGCTTCAGGATTGTTTTGGCGCGTTTACTATCCTGATTGAAGGTTGAATCAAGTACAAAAACTTGAGTGACAGCCGTGGCTGCAAAGTATCGCAGTTCAGCTTCAATCCGCTCAATGGAAAAGCGCCGCACACCATGGATACCGCGTGAGTCAAAACAGAAGTCACAGGTAAATCCGCATCCCCGTGAAAGCTGCCAGAGAATTCCGGGATACGCTGATGGGGTAAGTGTGCCGTTCAACCAGGGGGAAGGGATCTGATCCAGCTCTGTCAACGGAACAGCAGGCGTGAGATTGAAGAGGTGGTTCTCGTCAATGGTCGCAACCCCCGGCAGAGTGCCGACGGGATGATTCTCTGCAATTAATCGGCATACTTGTGCAAACGGGAGTTCCCCCTCACCGCAGATCAAAAAGTCAAATACTCCTGTACGCAGTAACCCTTCTGCATCAGCCGTCGCTTCTGGACCGCCGGCAAAAATAATAAGTTCCGGCTTATGTTCACGCAGTGTACGAATTAATTCCAGACAATAATGGCGATTCCATACATACATGGAAAAACCGATTGCAGAAGGATTATGAGATAAAATATCTTCTGCACTACAGACCAGATCTTGCTGCAGTCTGTATTCCGCGCTTTTGATAACCGTATCCCGGGGGAACGGTGCGGTAGTGCGCTGGTAGCTTTGCAAAAAAGCATTGGCAAGAGGCACCGACTGGGTGGAACTGGCGGGATGAACTGCAACTAGGAGTATCAGCATACTGTTCTTTTCGATAATTTGACCAGCCAGACATAAGGGGTCATCCCATAATTCCAAGCCAGACAGAGACGGCGATACCCGGAGAAAAGCAGGCTACTGCTGTTTGACTGAAGTATGATTGCTGCCGGAAGAGCCAGTTCGCCCTGTCGCTGCAACGCTTCCTCCATGGCAGAGTAGTTGCTGCGGTAGCCGCGTTTTGCTTTGGCAAGATAGTGAGAGTAATCATCATAGCTGCTGTAGGAAAGTTCAACCGTTTGCTTGTCAAGCTGTGCTGAACGGGGATAGGGGGTCAAACAACCTTCCTCAAAAGCGTTGCATAACTGTTCCCATGAAAGATTATTGCGATGGTAAAAATCCTGCTTTGCCGGGTGTTTGAAAAACTCCCACTGTTCGGTAGCAAGCTCCGGCTTACTCCAGGAAATGGTTAATGATGAACTGGATTGCATATTCAGTACTCGACCTTGCGCATGCTCTTGCGGTGGGACTGGTTTTTCTTTTCTTCCAGGCGTGTCTCCTTGACCCTGCGTGGTATTTTGGTTGCAATCCGTTTTTTCTGTTTGCGGTTACGAAGTTCCAGTGCCTTTTTCAGGCGTTCCATGGCAGATTCACGATTTTGAAACTGGGAGCGATTCTCCGAAGCTTGCGCCACAATGCCGGTGGGGAGGTGGCGGATGCGCACTGCAGAATCGGTGGTATTGCGATGTTGCCCTCCGGGACCGGAAGCGCGGTAGTATTCTATTTTCAGGTCGCATTCGCGAATTTCTATCATATTCCAATCCTAAATCAAGGCGTAATCTTTGTTGGCTTGTCTTCGGCTCATCAACATACTGACTGTATGTCTGTATCGCCTCAATCCTCTCCGCCTTGATACCATCCTTGATTTAGAAATGGAATTACACATCGGCGTCACGCAGGAACTGTGCTGCATCTTCCGGCGAGGTCGGGTTGATAAAAAATCCGGTTCCCCATTCAAAACCGGCAAACTGTGTCAGGCGGGGTACCAGCTCGATATGCCAGTGATAATCATACTCCAGAGAATTCCAGTGACTCGGCTTTCCTGGTCGTCGATGCATGGGTGGAGCGGTGTGGAGAATAAAATTATACGGTGGGTCGTTTAGCACAACTTTTACTCGCATCAGCATATCTTTCATGGCGACAGCTAGCTCTGCCAACTGTGCATCGTTCATCAGTGCAAAGTCATGGCTGTGCCGTTTCGGGTAAAGCCGCAGTTCAAAAGGGGAGCTTGAAGCATACGGTGTCAGGGTGACGAAGTTGGAGAACTCCTGCACAACCCTGACCCCTTCCTTTAGTTCAAAATCGATCAGATCACAGAAAATGCACCGTTCTTTTTCCATAAAATAATTGCGGGCAACCTTGAGCTGGGTCGATGCGACCGGAGGCATGAGCGGTACTGCAATCAGCTGGCTGTGGGAGTGGTGAAGCGTCGCACCTGCGCGGCTGCCGTGATTTTTGAACAACACCATATAGCGAAAGCGGAAATCGCGGCGGAGATCAAGATAGCGGGTGCGGTAGGCAATCAGTACATCGGTAATCTCCCCCGGAGCCAGATCCGCTAGAGTGCGGTCATGGTCTGGCGTCTCAATGATAACCTCATGGGCTCCGATCCCATTCATGACATCGTAGATTCCGTAACCACGATTATTTAAATCCCCTTCAACGCGCAATGCCGGATATTTGTTCGGAATGACCCGGACTTTCCAATTTGCCGCATTGGGAAGACCACCCGGACGGATGGCAAAAATTTCCGGTGGGGTTTTATCTTCATTGCCGTAACAAAAGGGGCAGGCGGTCATCCCATCCCTTTCAGACTCAACCTGAAAATCACGGGGACGGCGCCCCCGCTCGGTGGCAATGATTACCCAGTGAAGTTTTATGGGATCCCAGCGTAATTCTGACATTGTATGTGTTCTCCTGAAATTGGTATGTCCCACAAAACTACGGTCTATCTTTCCCGATAGAAAATCCTTGGTCGCTCACGGCGGTTATCGGATAGTGCGTGCGCTTGAAGTACTTCTCGGCGATGTCTGGCAGTTCGTTTTCCCAACGTGTTACAGCGCACCGGCAAAGCGAAGGGTAGACCGCGTGTGCCGCGCTTGTTTGATCGTTTATAGGCGAAGATCTCTTTTAGCAGCCGCTTTGATATCAACCAAACAATCTTTTATGTATGCACGGTCAGCTTCTTCCGTATATGGTTTTTGCACGGCGTTTCTTCTTTTTTAACTGTCTGATTTTGTTTGTTTTGCCTTGTTTTCGTGCTCTTTGGCTCTGATCTTCTGCAGCCTCATTGGCAATCTGATTGCGTAATTCTCGTACTCTGGAAATACTGACCGGCTCATTATGCTGTTCCCGACAATAGATGGCCAGCAGCAGATAGGTGATGAGACCACCAAGTATTTGAAGCATGAGACCATATTCGCTACTGGCAATCAGGTGGTAAACTTTAAGATGCCGCTTCCACTAGGCAAAGAAGGTTACGTCAGCCAACGCAACATTGACTTCTCACATTTTCCCGCCAGCCCTTTGGCATCCTTCTTCTCAAGTTCCAGCACAGCCGGTGCATTTTTTATCCGTTTTTCTACAACGTTGATATGCTCGGCAGGCGGGATATTTTCCGAAATTTAATCATAAATTATTGCAGCATCAACCCAACCTACTGGCTCCCCTTGTACTCTGTCTGTTCTTCATGGACACTTTCCAAATATACTGTGTCCGGACAGAAATCAATATCGCCTGGCCAGGCAACAGTACCATGGTCCGGGTGAGCCAAGGCGAAATATGCTGTATTGACAAGCCGTTTGAATGCGGGGTAGCGCAGATATGGTGACACATCAAAAATCCGCTGTTCCCCATTGCTGAAGCGAATTTTTAGGCGATAGCCGTCAAGGGTTATTACATTAGTTACGCGGGGGTTCATAAAAATTACCTCAGTGTAATGGTTCTATCCTGAAAATTTCTCCACCCTTGACGGCGATTGACCAGTCGGCAAGCAATTCTTCTTGGTGAATTTCAATCCAGGCCTGCAGCAGTTTCATTTTGTTTGGCGGCAATGCACCAACTATTATTTCGCCGGTTGGAATTTCAAGAACAGCCTCCTTACCTTGATATTCCACATGAATATGAGGCAGGTTATGTTGTCGTGTATCGAGAGCATACATATAAATAATGATCCCATAAAACATGCTGATTATTGGCATATTCTCTGCCTCCTACAAAATTTGCCGTCTAGTGCTTTTGTCATACTGTTATATTAACCAGTTATCAAGTTCAATTTCCGCGCCCGCATAGTAGAGCATGAGCGGCGCATCGGTCGGCCAGCGTCCGATTTCCTCGTTATCCCGGACAAGGGAAATTGAGGCGAATAATTTGCTTCCCGGAATGATGTTGAGCGCTTTGAGCGGGATACTGATCTCGCACGTTTTGGCTATTTTCCAGAGGCAATGGGAGTTGGTCGGAACCCAGACAGCATTCTCCTTGACCTGAAGCAACGCTTCATCATTACGCAGGTGCATCGGCAGGCGGTATTCCCGATCGTAAATAAGGTGAAGATTAAGGGTGTCGTGTTCCTTAAGCAGTCGTGATAGTTCCTGAACAGCATCAACTCTGAAGAAAAAAGAGAGCTTGTTGTACCCGTAATAGAAACTTTGCAGCATACGGTCGGAGGAATGCATGGCAGAGCCTTGTCGTGTCAGATCATACAATCCTGCGGCAAGCCATTCGAAGTAGCCGCTGGTACGCCCGTTAATGTCAGGATCGATAAATCCTGCAGGTTCCCGGATAAGACCGGCCGGGCTTTTTTTCTTGATCGGTTCCAGCAGTTCCCGTGGTGGATCCTGACCGATCAGGCGATACACGTTCATCAGGTGCTGGCGGAAGAGGCGGTCGAAACGGTCGCTGTGAGGTGAAAAATGATCGTCACCGTACCACCAGAACCAATCACTCCCTTCGGCAGCGTACAGTGAGCGGCAGATCAGTTCTGCTGTCGGGTCACCCGCCTGAATCCCCTGTTGTAGGGCTGTGGCAACGGAAGTATTGGCAGCAACAGCAGCATTGCGTGCTGCTCCAACCAGATCCCATGCCAGATTCTCTTCCGGATGACCGATCCAGATGCCATAGTTGCCATTGATCCATGAACCGGGGAAAATAGAATGAAGTCGTCCCTCAAAGCGGGTATGGGCAACGGTTTCTGAACAGGTTGTGAGGTTCAGGGCAGGGGATTCAGCGATGCTGCGATACATGCTTTGCAAGAAGTTGTAGGCATTGTCCGGATAATATTCCCAGGCATTTTCGCCGTCAAGAATGATGGATACCGTCCGGTCTGTACCGCCAATCCGGTTTTTTAGTCCGGTTAGGCGCCCGCACAAATCGTTTGCCGCCCGTGCTGCTTCCCATTGGGAGTAGGTAAAGCCGATAAAGTCAGAAAGCTGATGATCCCGGAAAAACATGCAGACTTCGCCGTGATGAGTGGTGTAGCGCCATGGGCGGTACAATCGTTCTTTCTGATTGCCTAATCCTCCGTCAAGACTTTTTGCCAATATCTCCTCATCAGTTGCAATCCATCTGATGCCGCATTCGGAAATTATCTGAATCGCTTCATTACTGACAGACCCCTCTGATGGCCACATTCCCAGTGGGGCAAAGCCGAACAGTTCTTTAAAATAGTCAACAGCTCGCTGTATCTGGGCGTGCGCATCTTCCGGATGGCGAAAGGTCGTTTTTGGTAGTGTTACATGAGGCATGGCGGTTGTCGCCTGACCGGTGTCACAGAGCAGCGGAAGGATCGGATGGTAATAGGGGGTGACGGAGAGTTCAACCCGTCCTTCGTCATGGAGTCTTTTGTAAAGCGGGATGATGGAGCGGATTACCTCGCGTTGTGTTGAAAAAAGCAGCTCTTTATCAGCCGCAGTGAACATTTCACCTTTTTCTATCAATTTGGAAAAAACAGGGAAATTACGCCGTGCAGCCTCTCCTGTCCAGGCAAGGAAAAACCAGACCTGAAGATCCAGGATATCCTGATCGCTAAAATGACGGACACGCTCTATGGCGCTTCCCGGTTTACCTTCGCCAGCCATGTAGAGAAGCTCCAGATAGCGGCGTGACGGTTCAATCATCCGCTGGCGATTGGCGGAAAAAAAGTTCTCCAAAAGGAATATCCGATCATCCTGATTAAGGTCTGCAGGAGAAGCCTGTCCCTTGATTAAAAACGGATCAATCGCAGTCCCGCCGGCATAATCAACTAACTGCTCCAGAAGCGATGGGACCAGGTTAAACACCGCCTTTGCGCCGGGGGTATCATCAACGATTTTCGGCATGTCAAAATAGTCTTTGACCGCGTGCAGATATGTCCATGGCAGAGCATATTCGTTCTTTAACGGATCTTTGTAATACGGCTGGTGCATATGCCAGATAATGACTATGTCGAGCGGGGTATTCATGATCGCCTCAAGGTAAATAAAAATGGTTCGTACTGTAGCATGAATTTTTAAAAATGTCAGTAGTGACAGGTTAGCGGATTAGGCAAAAAAAACCCCCAAGCGTGTGCGCCAAGGGGGGTGAAATATTCAAATGTATTATCTTGAAAGTTTTTTCTTGCATTACTCATATCTACATGGTAAATAAATCTTCTTTTTATCGGTGAGTAGCGCAGTCTGGTAGCGCACCTGCCTTGGGATCGAATTAACATACTTTAATGAAAGTCCAACTACTCAAAATGGTTGGACTTTTTTGCGTTAGCGCATCTTTTTTCCGGTCTTCCGGGGTTGATCCGGGGTGACAGAATACGTCATGGCATACAGCCTAAGCTGTGAGTTTAATAATTTGATTCTACTAATCAATTTGCCGGTTTTGACTTCTCCGGTACTTCCGGACTAACTCTGGTCATTTGCCACCCACCCCCTTCACTATGGTCTGAGCTAAAGGGGTGGGGGGATGGCAGATTTCTTGACTCTCAAGCCGCTACCTGTTCAATCAATGCGGCGACACCCTGGGTAGCAAGGCGTAGGTCATTGCTGGATAGATGGGCATATCTTTGTGTCATCGATATGTCACTGTGTCCGAGCAATCTTTGTACGGCATACAGGTCGGCACCGCTGGATACAGCTATGGATGCGAAAGTATGTCGAAGATCATGTGTCCGGAAATTTTCGATGCCTGCAATGATACATGCTTTTTCAAGTGGTTTGCGTAGATCAAACAAATATCCCTTCGCTGTAGCCTCCCGTGATGGAAATACATAGCCACTTTTCCTCGTTCGTTCCGTATCATCTTTTCTTGCTGCCAGTTCCTGCAATACCTCTGATGCCTTCTGGTTCAAATGAACCGTTCGCGACCGTCCATTCTTTGTTACCGGTAGATACAGCCGTCCTTCATCAAGCCTGACCTGATCCCATTTCATGGATAGAATTTCGTTGCGTCTGCAGCCGGTGAACAATAGAAGAAGGATTGCCGCCTTGGACAATGTATCATTTTCCTGGGCAATTGCTTTCAAAAATAATGGAAGCTCCTCTCGGCTCAAGTATCGTTCCCGAAGTGCACCTTCTGGAAATTTGCTCAATCCGGAACAAGGTGACTTGCTGATCAATTGCCATCTGACTGCAACATTCATCATGGCGCGAAGAGTTGAGAAAAGGTGATTGGCTGTTGATGCTGTTGTGCGTTCCTTTTCCCTGACATGGAGCATGGCAATATCTTTGGTGGTGATGGCTGAAAGTAGTAGTCTTCCCAATACCGGATTAAGTCTGCTCTCAATCTTATAGTTGTCATCCTTCCAGCTCTTTTTGTGTTGCTTGGCGTATTCCATATACTGTGATGCGAATTGAGAAAATGTCATTTCGTCTGCATGTGCTCTTCTCTTTTCCTGTGCAGGGTTGATCCCTTTGACTATCATCAACTTGTATTCATTCGATATAGACCGGGCTTCCTGCACCGAAACGGCAGGGAACTGACCAATGCTGATACAGAACTTGCGTCCAAGGAAGGAGTAGCGGAACTGGAAATACTTCCTGCCTATTCCCTTGCTTACTCTGACGCGGAGGTTAGAACACTCTATGTCCGAGTACTCCATTTCCCGTGAAGGTGAATCAGCATCATGAGGTGGCAACATCTCTATGCTCTTTTTTGTGAACAGAAATTTTCTTGATGTGGTTGGTGCGAATGTTGACATGACTATTCCTTTCATTTTTTTGGGGTTAAAGGTGCTATAGCGCACGTTTGATAGCGCAGCTGCTTGGTAGGCTTTTGTGCTAAAGTTGGAAATTGATTGTTTGCATGAGTGTATTGAACGGTGAAAAGGTGCTCCGATCCATATCTGGTCTGGAGAAATTTTTTCGGTCTATCGGGGGCTGCTGAATGGCATACAGGTGAGGGTACTTCTTTCTATGTGATACGAATGGTACATGGCTGTATGGTTGTGTTGAAGTCTTCCGGGGATATTTTGATGTTTTTGTGGAAAGAGGGATTGGTATGGCAAAATGAAATAGCAACTGCACGGTGTACGAAAACACACACGCTTGCTCAACCCTGTTAAATTAACCATAAGGGATCTTAAAGGTCTTTTTATAGATTCTTCTAAAGAGGCGCGGGAGACGGGTTTGCGATTTTTGAGGGGGGGCTGCGGTGCGGGCTACATCGGGGTTTGCCCAAAACGGCACGCTCTGGGACGACTGGCGGGCGGCGATGGGCGCAGGCATGGGGTCGGGGCGGTTGCGGCACTCTGGGGCGGTTTGGAAGTCGGGTGGCGAGGGGTGGGGCAGATTTCTCCAAAAAGTATTATCAGCCTCAAAACTCAAGTGGTGCCGATTTTCGAATGGCCGATCCTGAGTTTAGCTTTTTTGCTCCACCCCCACCCACCCCTGACATATCTAGGTGAAAACAAGAGAGTCGCCCTGCGTTTGCAAAGCGACTCTCCTATGACGTGTTACATGATTTTGTACCGTTTTGAATTAGAGCCTTTTCCTGCATACACCATTGGGATCTGACCGGTTGCTACCAAGTGTGACATGACGTAACCAGCATTTATTTTTGTTCGACGGTTGTAGCTCTTCCAAAGCTTTGGTCCATAGAGAACTTTCAGCTTGTATGTACAGTTTGAATCTAAAAAGTGCGTTGCACCATCCACGAAATCATGCACATCTACAAGCAATTGATGTGGTACTGACTTTCTGTTAGTGCTGAGATTAACCATTCCATTTTTGATTTCTTCATTATTGGTCAGCATATATTTGTTACTCCTTATGTTTTTTATTTTTATTGTCACCAATGTTTAGTTGGGTCTTATCATCTGATGTCATACCTGTGAGTTTTAAGATGTCAATTTTTGCCCACCCCCCCACCCACCCCGAATGAATCCGCTGATCAAAAATCATGATCTTTTTCACCGGGATGAGGGGGCGTGAGATTACATGATCAATAGTCATCGTCCTTTTTCAACGAGATACTGGTTTCAATTTTAACCGGTATTCGCCAGCAATCTTTGCCCTTTATGCGTTTTGAGTCGCCTAAAAGAGAGCGTAGGATGCCACCACATTCTCGTGCCTGAGGGTTTGTAGGCTTGTCGTAACCGATCATTTTGAGAACTTCTGTTGCGGTCATTTTTGGGTTTCCATGGTTACCTTTTTGCTCCATGTCAATGAAGTCCATAAGTTTTTCCCGAATGACGCTGATACACAGATGTTCTCGATTATGGATATCAAGTAGATCCTCTTCTGGTTGTGTGAGCCACCATTGTTCACCGTTTTGAAATTTCACAGCGAGCTGTGCCCATAGTTGTTGCATTTCAATCCCGTGTTGATAGTTGATTTTGACCACCGGTATTGTCCACCATCTGCTGTTTCCAGTACTATCAACAAGAAAGTCCTGCTGATTTACGCTGGCAAAGAATACAGTACGACGGGGGAATTCGTTGGCAGTCATCGCGTATGGTTTGCGGATTTTGTCAAAGTCAGAGGTTAAGAAGCCTTTTAGCCTGGCTATATCTTTTTTGAAGGAGCTATCAAGCTCCCCAATTTCAACCAACCAATTTGATATTGCGCCGAGAATACTGTCTTTGTTACTGCCATCCATGTGATGATCAAGTTTTATGACTGACTCCCGAAGTATCGGGTCATCAATGAGAGACGAAAGAAAACTCGTTTTTCCAATGCCCTGTGGTCCTTGAAAAGTTAGCACCCCTCTCGCTTTGAAACCGCTCGGTTTTAGCACGGCAGCAACAGCACTGATCATCCATCTTTTTAGTATTATTTCTTTAAAATATGCCGGAAACCCTTCTTGTGTCGTAATTGTTTCATAGAGTTGCGGCAGTCTGTCAATGCCATCCCAAGGCTGGCTCATTATCCAATCTGCCACAGGATTATATAGATTCTGATCAGCTATGGCATCAATATAGGCCGGTATTTTACTGGTTGACAGCCCATTCAGTGTGGCTAAGCTGATGATGATTGTTATTGAAATATTGTCGACGTTATCGCCGTTCCAAGTATGTCCTGGCAGAATTATTCCCAGTTTTTTCTTGATGACGTCATATCTGACTTTGACTCCGTACATGTCAAGCATGTGCTTGGTATTCGCAATGGTCGTAGGTAGTTGTGTCCCTGACCTTGGCTGATCTGGAAAGAGAGCTGAATCAAGTCGCTTGGCGTTCATGATGTCGAACGTCTTTTTGTTATGAATCTGGTCAATTGGGTCTGATGGTTGTGGCAACAAAGGTACGAACTCAACGGATGTTTCTACATTTTCCGGTTTTTGCTCCGGTTTGGTTGTTTTCAGGTCATCATCCTGATGGTCATTGTGATTGCAGTCACAACTAATTATTTGTTTGTTATGGTCTTTTTCGATTTCACCCCATAGTGTTGCCGTGTTGTAATGATTACTGGAATTTTGCTCAATGATTTCACCTGCTGATTCTGCCAAAGTGGCAATAGGTTTTGATGGTTCAACCTGCGGTGGACCCTTTTTTGTTGGTGCTTTGAGCGTACTTGGATCAATTGTAGAGCTTAAAGTTTCTGATGTTACATTTGCGTTATTCATTTTTTTACCTCAAGTGATTTGAAATCTATCACCTGTATCCGATGCGGTGCTCTCTTGAGCTTTGCTGACTTCCGACAGGTTTGTGTACTCTCTGTTTGAATCCGGTCGATTTTTGTTCTGTGGTTACACACCACCATCTTGATCGACCATATATTGTTGCTATGTACCAATTCACCTCCTCTCTTGCTTGTTTAGGCACATTCAACAGGTAATTTCTTGACTCATAGCCTTTTAAGGCGCTATTGAGGAAATTATTTTTATTGCCTATTTTATGTCCCTAAACTTTGATGATTTTTACTTTCCTATTTTATGTTACATAACTCTTGATGAAAATATTTTTCCTTGTCAAAGAACGATAAATTATTTAATAACAACTACTTACGTCAATATATACATTGTCTGCGATGTTGTCAACGGGGGAAATTATTATTGTTTTGTAATTTATTTTTTCTATTGTACGGTGGTGACATGATGGTTTACAGGGGGGGGGCTGGGGGGGGGCAGATTTCCAAGATTTTCAAATTTTTGCTCCACCCACCCACCCCCGAAGTTGCAACCTGAAATTCTGCACCGAGTCAGTCGATCGCCGCCAAGATCTTCTGCACCTCCGGATGACCCAACATATACTCTTTCAACTGGTAGTACTGTTTGATGAACATTTCCGGTGCCTTGCTTGTGAATGACAGTTGGCTATAGGCATACAGGCAAACCGTTATTCCAAAAGCATCGGCTGAAAGTTCTCCCTCATAGCCATTCATACATTCAACCCGAAAAGGTGTATCCTCATCTGGTGCCATGTAGAAGCCATTATCGCCAAGACGGTACATATTCCAGTACCCGCCGTTGTAGTCACATGACAGGCTATCGGCTACAGAGTAGATTACCGACTCTACCAGAATGGGGAATTGTATGCCGAAGATATTGGCGGGAAAGTTGATTCGATCTGCTTCGGTCAGTTGTATTTTGTGTATCATCGTTTTTTCTCCTTTTTGTGATTAGGCTCGAATCATGTCTCTCGTCACTCTGGCAATTAGCATCCAGACAAGTAGCTCGATCATTCCCATGAAGTAGCCGAACTGAATAACTAGCCCCAGTACCAAGGCGAACCAGAGATATACTTTGTCGACGTTGCTGAATTTGTACAGCAGCCATATGTAGGCAATGAAGATGATTTTACCCATGTGGAACCACCAAGGCAGCTGACGGTTTGACCTTTTTGCTCGGTGGTTGCAATGTTTCAAGGTTGAATTCTTTCGTTCGTACATAGCTTCGGCTGTTCCCCTCGACGTTCTGCACCAGTCCCAAGTGCTTCAGTATTGCCAAAACGAAACCGGCAGTATTGACAGAGCCACCTCGAAATAGCTGCTGATAGACGCCGGAGCTGAACGGCTTGTCATCGGGTGGCAATACCTGTGACAGAAGTATGGGAGCCTTCATATACAAACCCTTTCCGGTGTTGCCGGTGATCTGAATGTGTAACTGCTTGCTGTCATCACTACTGATGCAATAGCTTAGCTCCGATCTGCCGGAGAGTGATGGGCAGGTTCCTGTTTTGATGATGGTTTCTTTCATATAAGATCCCTTTCTTTCCGCATGAGTGCATCGGGGTGATTCCGAAGAATGCACAACAACGCCAGACATTCGGCATGATCCCGCTCCATTTTTCCATCTATGTGCATTATGGCGGCTCGCTCCTCCCAATCTTCCCGGAGATCTGGCTCAAGTCGATCAATCAATTCTATGATCCAATCTGGTTGACTCATGGCTGCCACCTCCTGCACCGAAACCAGCACCATACAGCAAGGGATACGAGAATTATGATTACAAAGAGTGCGGCTTTCAGTCCGAAGGAAAGCATTCCGGCAATTATGCTCATCATTCCGAGTTTGAACATCAGTACAGCGATTACAAATATTGCGATCCAAGTCATTTGAATTTCCCCTTTCATTAGTAGATTTTTGGCAAAAAAATCCTCCAAGGTCACGATTGACGGTGGAGGTGGACGGTACTGCAGGAATGTGTTGCTACGGGTTACAGATTGCGGATTACTTGAAATGACGCAATACCTTCATCTATTGCATCACGGCAATCGATCATCTCCTGGATGGCGGTTACTACTTCATCCCGAAGGATCTGCAAGTCGCTTTGAGACAGGGACATGGCATCTTCCCCCATACGCAGGGCTATCTGCTGAATTACTTGCTGCATGGTGATGGAGTACAGGACGTCTGTGGCGGGTTCGTCTATGAGGCGGGATAGTGCTGATACAATTTCTTGCTGGGTCACATGGATCACCTCTCTTCTGTAGTGGATTTTGGGCAAAAAGAAAGCCCCCAAGGCTGTGTGCCAAGGGGGCTAAGTAATACTACATGTTTGTAGCGACCTACCGCAACCCTATCTTCCTCATCTGATCATTGGCCGTGATCAGTTGCGGCGTCTGTTCACTGTTGAACTTCTTCCTCGACATGCTCTCCACCTGTGGCTTCAGGTAAGCATAGAGATCACCTACCTGCAAGCGGTTGTTCTGATCCCCCTCCAGAGACTCCTTGATTCCCTTGAGCAGGAAATAGGTGAATATGCCGTGTACTTTGTCCATGTAGGTTGAACTGATCTGGTCGTCAGCTGAAGCTGTCATCACAACAAGATTGCTGGCAGTTGTCTTCTCGGTTCTCACCAGAGCACGGGAGCCTGGAGCAGCTACTGATTTGCCACCAGCACCGGAGAAGCAGGAGTCTAACGCTACAATAACTTGCTTGGCTGGGAGTTTAGCCAGATTGGCATAGAGTTGTTTCAGGGAGTAACCGGTATCGGCTATGAAGGCTGGATCACCATCATAGGGTACGAGGTAGGCGTCGCCATTCTTCGGGTTAGGTGCTCCATGTCCGGAATAGTAGATGAAGACGTTGCTGTCTTTCTCCACGTTGTTCTTTAGCCAGCTGGAGAGATATTTTTCCAGATCGCTCTTGGTGGCATGATCATTGGTCAGGGTGATGACATTTTCTTCAGGATAGCCTAACGTCTTTACAAGGTAGTTTGATACTGTGGTGGCATCGTTGGTGGCAAAATCAGCTTTAGGGAGTTTCTGGCGGTAGTTTTCGATGCCAATTATGATGGCATAACTATTATTTTGTTTTTTTACTACTATGGGTGGCAATCGGTCTATATCTGAGAGTATTGGATGTATATTTTCTTTAAGTCCTAATTGGTTTGTTGCTATATGATTATTATTTTCCTTATAGATATTTACGGATATTGCTCCTGAATTATCTCCTGTTGTAGGATCATTCATTCTAAGAAACAATTCACCGCTTTCTTTTGAAGTCAACAAAAGCTGATCCCTGACGGAAAAAGGCACATTTGATCCAATTCTTCCAATAAGTGCAGTTGGGGATGGCTCTCCCGAAAAAATTAGACCAGCATGCATGCCAGTACCCCCACTTGGCCCATTACCAACCCAGCCAAGTGCAAATAAATTCATTGGGGAGGCTCCATTCCAAGCGCCATAAGCATCAAGAAAAACCGTGTCGCCTTCAGCAATATTGACACCGGTACTCTGCCAATCTAAATCGGCTCGGATAGATACCTGTTTCTTATTTGTAGTAGAAATTGGAGGACTGGCATAAGGTCGAAACGCAGGATTTGAAGCAGCACATCCAGCTAAATGAAAACAAAGTAACAATATGATGGGCAAGAATTTCATAGATACACTCCTCTACGCATGGATCGCTTCTACAAAAATATTAAGACGACATCCTACACGAAATCATAACTAACTGTAAAACTGAATTTATTATGTGACCGCTCTCCTGTCCATACGGCCACACCACCATTCCCCCCCCCCCACTAAACACAAAAAATACCACCCATGTCATTTATTGCTTGCATTACTCATGGGCACCTGCTGCATCGCTTTCATGGGATCAGCAGGTCAAAAGGCAGAATGTTAGGGGAAGGTGCATGCATGCCGTGAACCCGAATGGATCAGCCTTCATGGTTCTGTGAAGCTCCTGTCCATATCCGGCTTGCATTACCGACGCTTCAACAACTACTCATCAAACAGTTTCCGGTGTTCAGCTGCACAATTTTCCGTTTTTACCGCCTTGAATATCAGTTATAAATAGAGTCAAAATGCCAATATTGTATTTCTATCTCATCAATTTCTCACATTTTTTTGGACGAATTGACATTTTTTTGTTATATGAATTTTATCTAGCTAGATTTGTTCATTGTTAATAATTGAGTACAGTTGAGGGAGATGTCTTTATGAAATATCTGATGCTTTTGATTGCGTTGGGATTTGCATTAACTGGATGTGCCGTTTCCAGGGTGCCGGGTGCTACATACACAGACCAGCCCACGGCAAAGGAGCTTTCAGTAAAAGAATCTTCCCAGGTAAACGTTCTTGCTAAAGCAGATCCTTGGAGAAATTCAGGTGTACTTGTTGTTGTGGGTAATAAGTATAGAATTACTGCTGATGGAAGCTGGAGAGTGCACTTTACATGTGGATATACAAAAGCAGATGGTATTGGCAGTTACACCGGCATCTGTAGCAGTAATGAAGATCTATATCCGACAATCATCAGGGGGGCTGGGCATGCTGCCCTCATAGCAAAAATTGGTGAGACGGGCAAACCATTTGTAGTTGGTAACCAGCTTGAGTTTAAGGCTGATGAAACTGGTCCCCTATTTTTTCA
>Ga0172367_10000674_pt1 | contig 52265 bp, 53 predicted proteins | sample Lak10m_FD_114542 | JGI IMG/M metagenome (GOLD analysis project Ga0172367, IMG submission 114542) | Freshwater microbial communities from Kabuno Bay, South-Kivu, Congo - kab_022012_10m | ecosystem: Environmental > Aquatic > Freshwater > Lake | place: Democratic Republic of the Congo: South-Kivu...
ACAGATGCCCTAACTAGGCCGTTACCGTTATTTAAAGTTGCAACAGTTGGTGAACCAGCAGAATTAGAAAGAGGTCCGTTTATGCTTTCATTCCAAATAGTATATCCTGAATTATTGGGATACCTGGAGGAAAGACTTGGGTTGCTGCTAGAATAAGATGACGAACTGCCACTAGAATATGATGATGACCTTGCGTTTGGATCTGGGAAAACGAATCCACCGTCAGGTGTTTTAACAAGCCATTCATCCTTGTTCAACTGCTTCCATGTCGCAGAGCCACCCAAATCAGGCAACAATGGAACGCCGGTTGAATCAGCAGATGCGCGTTTGAGAACCCTACCCACAACACCATCTACTGCTGACTGAGACCATATCCAACCCGGAGGTGGAGATGTATAAACGGCTGGATCTCTTACATCTCTTGCTTTTCGACTAATGATGGGCTCAACTTGCAACGGCTCCCTAAATGCACCGAACGGTCTCAAATGCACGATAACAGAACCAGAAGCATCAGGCTTGCCATCTGTCATATCCATCTCGCCGACCAAATCTGCAGGATTTCTTATGCTTTGACTCTTGGTGCCAGCTGGACCAACATATGGGTCATCTATAAAATAAGGGTCATTGCCATTTATGGCACGCCTATATATCCCAAAATAAGGATCTTCTGCCTCTCCAGCTGCGGACACATCAACAACCTTGAATATGTTAGTCTTTTCTCTCTCCACCAAAGTTCTCTGATCTCGCAATTCAGGATTCTTTACGAGTTAAGTGGCATAGATTCCGTATCTTCCAACCCTTCTGTTGATGTCATCTCTCAAATCAGCAAGAGATCTGAGTTGCCTGTTCCTTAGATAAAAAGAGAAAGTTCTTGGCTCAAATATTCGCTTACGCCATTTTACCTTCAATCCTGATCTTGGATTGATATCTCTAAAAGCATATTCCCTAAGTCCCGCGTTTCCTGGCGTCAAAACCTCAACAGTGTATGGATCGACAGGATATGCATACGGTTCATAAATTCCTAAATATGGGTCATCTATGTCGTCAGCACCAATACCTATAGAGTATTTGGAGAAATCCAACTCCATCCATGGCATGGCTGCAGCCCTAGACACTATAGGAGATGGAAGCAATTTGGACAAGAACCCGAAATCTGACCAAACTGCATCCTCAAAATCTCCAAACTTCGAACCAAAAGAAGCATGTTGATTCCCTTGGTAAGAAGAACTAGGAGATGACATGGATGATGTCATATAGTACTTAGCAGATGCATATTTTCTACCCATCCCAGAGATCGGACATGGGGTTGGAGACTCTTCATATGAAACTTTGGCATAATTTCCTGAAGATCTCTTGGTTGCTGATCCAAAATCTAATAGATCTTCAAGAATCATAGATGCATCGGGAGCAAGATCCTTAGGAAGGTCAAAGCATGGGTGAACCGATATTTTTCTGAGCGATTCTTCTAGTTCTCCGCCTTCTGCCATAACCCTAAACTCAGGTCCGTGCAGACGAGGGTCTAGCAGGCTGTCAGATCCTGATACATATGATGCATCAAGGTGCGGGTTTGATGGCATTCCATCTCCCGCTCCCGATGTGTATACAACATGCCAAATTGATCCATCACGACCATGAGGATATGCATCCAACTCTGCCGATGTTTCCGACACAGAGTTGAGCAAAGATGTCTTTACAGGCCTAAACATTGGGCTGTCCATGTACATCAAAGTCAACCCACCTGCGGCGACAGAGTAAACCTTACTTCGGGCAGATCCACCAGATGCCGAGCGTGGTTCTTCGGGCACGATTCTAGACATGAGATATGATGGTGCTGATGCGGAAAATTGTCCTCCACCCATAGGATCCTCATCCAATATGGCAACAGATATACCAAGATGAGCAGCTCCAACCAAAATCATCTTCTCCCCTGCTTCGCGCTTGTCGTGTGGAGGAGAATGTCCATAAGATGTTTGAACCTGGTCGGCTGGCCTTGAGGCGGTGACCGCAAAATAATCCCTTCCCTCTCTCAAAATATGCACTGCAGAAAGCATGGTCCAGTCTTTATAGAACCTGCTGTATGCCTTGCCTGCAACATCAAAATCTCCATCAGCCAAATGCTGAGAGTAGGATTTAATTTCTCCTCGCACCCCTGCTGCGTCCATCTTTCTGTTGAGTGGCATCAGACAGCACAGATTGGACATCGAAACATCCTTCTCCAGCCCTCTGCACATTATTTCAGCAGATTTGTGGGTAAAAGATATCTGGTTTATCTCTCCGCCAACGGCCAGCAACTCCTCACCAAAGATTAGCCTATGAGCAGGGAGAAGGTAGCATCCCAAATAGTTTTTGTTTGTAGATATCTCAACTATCGAATCATCTGGATTGACATTTTTCTGCTCGATGTCTGCAAAAGTTGGGAACAGGCCACCGTCTCCGTTTCCATTTGGGTTGAAGCCATCTATGGTACCGCACACATTAAGTCTCAGTATGTCCACAAAGTCTTTGACAGTGAGAGCCTTAAGTGGGTATCCACCAGCCTGATTGGCATCGCCACTTCCATATGTGGTGTATCTGCACCATGGATGTCCATCAGCAACATGTCTCTTAACATGAAGAGTTCTGACTCTCTTCTTTTTTGCACCAGAAGCTTCGCCCCACTCTGTGATGCATTCGATCTTAATCTCTTCCCTGTTCTTTATGAGTCTTCTGCCATTGACAGACCATTTGAGGGTGCAGGTTATATCCTTGGGCACTCCGCGACGAAGTCGCAAAGACATGATGGAGGCAGCGCCTGACGATGCCTGCATGGTGTGCGGGCTGAGATAGAAGAAGAAATTAGCGTCCCTCCTCAGACGTTCCTGCTCGGAAGAAAGTTCTCTTGGGACATATTCTCTTCTGAATTCGGCAACAGGTTTCTGATCGGGGTGCGGAACTACACCCCTAAATACGTCATCTATGTGGACGAGCGGATGGTTGCCTGCATAGCCACGACCACCCTGAAGCTTCCTTGTGACAACTTGATCGTAAAAATAAACAGAGTTTGCAAAATTGTAGGACAGATGACGAATAGATGAGTGTATTTTGGGATTGGCGCCTGGATAATCTACAGTAGATCTGAGAATTTCAGGTTTGTAATGATCATCCACGTAAAAAAGGGGGAAGTTTGCAGGGACTCGGTATGAGCCATCAAGACTTATTTCAGATAGAGATTGTAAGCCTGCAGCAGAGCGTATGACAAAACCGTCAGTCTTCATGCTGTATGGCCTGTCGTCGCAGCCTCCTGCAGCACCAGTTTCTATGTCGTAAAGACCCAAAACCTCCACACGCTCATCTTCGGAGATGACCAGCCTATGTATGTCTGGATTTGGAGGTCTTTCAACACGCACAGACACAGAGGTAAAATGAGATTCTGCAGTCTGGTTGGCCGCGACACGCAAAAGAGGCTTTGTTTCAGACCTAACAAGTGGGTCCACTGCAGGGTCAGACATCCTCATGATGATATCAAAATCAAAAAACCCTCTAGAGTATATGGCTGCAAGATTTGCTGTCAATATGTTCTTGTAGGGATCGTAAGATATTAGATCTCTTACAGCATCAGCTGACATTCTAGAAAATCTGCTCGGGAAAACAACATCAAATGGAAAGTTTTTGTCCAAACAAAATCTACCACTGTATTTTGTACCAGACAAAGACCTTTCAGATGACTTATCAAGTATGTCAATATAAAATCTCTCAGGATTGCTTGAGGCAAAATTAGAAAATGTCACCGATACAGATGTGCCAGGTCTCACATTGACAATAGACCTGGCGCCGTAGGTGGGGCTTTGCCCGACCGTGGCTATGCCAGCTATATCCAACTGGTAGGTTGGCACAGACTCTTTGCTCAATCAGAGCCTCCTGATGGGCTTGATAGCCGCATAGAACATGGGGCTATTCATGTCATATGAAACTTCTTTTCCATCGGCAAAGCGAACTGTCAATTTGCCGTTCCCGATTGAGGACACCCTGCCCTTTTTTCCGCCAAAAAACCCATTGGTGGAACCTGCCTCAACAAGGTCTCCAACACTCATTTTTGTGAAAGCAGTCTTACTCTCAACAGGCACAGCCTGCACAACAGTGGATGCTATCACTGGGTCCATCATATAAAAAGCAGCAGTGAATTCCTTTGGCTTTCTCCTGTAATATTGTTTTGACTTCGTATCGTCAAACGCGCCATCTAAGGCTTTTTGCAGAGCATCTGCAGACGAAATGCCTGCATACACTCCATCTATCTTGAATCTTGGGACGTACACCCTAAATTCAGATTCTGAAGATGAGAATTTAGACATTCTCATCCTGTCATCTAGGGAAACTGGTATCCCAACATTGTGACCAACCATCAGGTTGACGACCCGATCTGCAAGTTCTGGGTTGGCAACCAATACACTCGACATGACATCCCTGACCCTAGGCATCATACCCATGAACAATCCAACCGGACCAACTTTGCGAATTCTGTCATGAGGGTCCAAAATGCCCAAGAACATGTCGGCATCAACACAGTTTCTCGCTGCGTCCAAAGAGCACCCGGGCATCGGACTGTGGGCATAAAATTCATCAGAGTGCAGCAGCTGAGACAGCCTGAAAAATGACATGGGGAAGAATGTACATGACGCTATGGGAGAACACTTTAGCAGTTGGTGCAGAGACTGGGTGTAACCAGAGGACAGCTGACCACCAAGTCCCGGCATCTTTTGGGCAGCGCACATGACAACAGAAGCATCACGCATGGTGGCGTTCCGCATGCCGCAAGATCTCATCATGGACAAAATGTCATCCATTTCAGGATGGCTTCTTTCGAGAGCAACCGCACCCAGATGCCTTGTTAACTGGGGCTGGAGCCTGAGGCGTCTGCTGTGGAGAGTTCTTGGTGATGGGCATTCTCTGCGTCACCTTGGGGGGCTGAGACTGGGGCTGAGACACCACTCGACGGCTTATGGGGGCAGAACCCTTGACAACATTGTTGAATTTGTCAGATCGACGTTCCATCGGGCAGCAAGCCTCCTATTTGCGTTTCGATTGAATTCACAAGATCTATAATCTCGCGCTTTACTTCACCATTCTTGGTGTTTTCTATGTGCGTCTTGACTAGGCTTTGGAACTGACTGAAGAAATGAGATACAGAATCTTTGTGCTTTCGACGGCTGTCTAGGTCATTTTGCAAAACAAGAATTTGATTGGCAAGTTTGCACAACATGTCTGTTGCCTTAAGTGTATCTTCGGTTCCAGATCCATCTACCTGTGCGGCTATGTCTATCATCCTTCTTTCAAGAATGGCAAGAACAGTGGAGGTTCTGGACTCCGCGTCAACATTACTGCTCCTCCATCGTGCCAATTCAGAAGTTAGGTTTTTAACCAATTCTTGCTGCTGAACCTTGGCATAATGCCTGCGAAGGTGCGTATTGGCTGACTCATACGATATTTCCTCACCCCTAGATTTTAGAAGTCTGTGAACGGCAGACACATTTTGTGTCTGCGCAAAAAGCTCTTCAGCCTCTTTTCTGTGCTTGGACATGCAGAATTTGCATCCTGATCTAACTATTGGAGCGCTTGCACTCTGCTCCGCCAACTCGGCTATGGTATTTATCTCTTCAGCAGTGGGTCTGCGACCAAGTTTGTCAGACATTTTTCTTCATCCTTGCAAGCTCTAGATTTTTTTCAGCCTTATCGAGGGCGATGCGACAAAATTTGACAAATCTGTTTGGACTGTCCATCCCCACATCAACTGCCTTACTCAAATTGCCAAAAATATCGGGGTCTTCAGGTGACATTTTTGACAAAACATCTCTTACGCGCCTGACAGCGCACGACTGACACCCCTGCACCTCTCGGATGGCGACAGCTATTTGATACATAAAAATGTCAAGGTAAAACTGGTCTTGAAACATTTTTCCCTCAAATATAGATTTCTGCATGGTTTGAATATGCCCTCCAATGGTTTGTTCAAACCAACCTGCCATTCTGTCTCGCATAAAACAAAGTCATCAAAAGAGCCTCGGCTCTACCGTCATCTTTTGACCTTTTAAGGTTTTCCACCATGGAAGGAAAAATCTCCCTAGCAAGAACAAGTGCAGCTTTTTTTGCCTCGGCTTTTATGACGGATCGTGGCCTTTTGTCGCCCTTCTGGGGTGCCAATTGAGCGAATCCCTTCTTCCATGTCTGGGGCGGTATTGGATGCATGGAGTGACCCAGGGCACCCACCACCCCCTCCCACACCCCCAGTCCCCTTCCAAAGAAGAACATGCTGACAGCGCCATTGCCAGGCATGGCATGCACGGCTTCGATACAGATCATCACATTTTTTCCGAAACTCCTTATGAGTCTGGCCATGCCTGCAGCATCAAAATTCTTCTTGTCATTAACGACGACAAATGGAACGCTGTGAACCTCACAACGCCCATCGTCATATAGAGCTGCTACTGCTCCGTTTATACCTGGATCGATTCCGACAAAGACGACTGTGCTTTTGTGCTTACCCATTCCCAGGTTTTTTCGACACCTTCATGAAAAAACACTTCAGGCTTCCAGCCCAATTCTTTGAGAGCTAAAGAATTATCACCCCAAGTCATCCTAGGATCACCTGCTCGAGGTGGCATCCTGTGCAAAACAGAGGAAGTTTTTGAAGCACCAATGATGGCATCCCACACCTCAAGCATCCCAACAGGCGATCCAGCGCATATGTTTATCGCTTGACCAGCGAAAGGAGATTCTCTCAAAGCAGCAGTCAATATGGCCCTGCTGACATCACCAACGTATGTGTAGTCTCTTCGGATGGAACCATCACCGTACAACTCCGCCCTACCTCCCTGCGCAACAGCCCATGCCCATGCTGAAACTGCCATGGGGTAGGGGCCGCCCGGATACTGACCAGGTCCATATACATTGAAGAATCTTAGAGATACTGCGTCAGTTCCATAGAGGCCGTTGTAGACCCGTATGTATTGATCAATTATTGATTTTTGCAAGCCATAGGGGGTCAATGGCTGTGGACGAGATGACTCGCAAGTCGGAAAGGAAGCTTCATTACCATAAACAGAACTGCTTCCCGCGAACACAAATCTGATATCAGATTTTCTGCATGCATCCAGCAATCGCAAAGTTCTTTCCACGTTGTTGATGTGCGTTTCAACAGGACGGTCGACTGATACAGGAACGCGTGCTGTGGCAGCGAGGTGAACAACCGCATCGGCATGTCCAGAAGAAATCTGATCTAAAATCTTTTCGTCATCAAAAGATGACAAGACCATGATGCCACCGTCTTCTGATATGGCACGATTTACATTTTCTTCAGACCAATCCACCCCAATTGGGTGATGTCCAAGAGACTTTGCAAGCCTCAGAACATGACGACCTATGAAGCCAGCTGCGCCTGTTATGATAATATTCATCAGTCTTCTCCATCATCCATTTCTTCGAATCCGCCATCATCAGAACCGCCATCTGAATCATCCATAAAATCATCTGCATTATCGATAACTGCAGTGACTATGCTGACACAGTTGGCAACTACCATCGTGGATTTGAGCATTTCATCGATTTCCATCGGTGTTTCAGACATAACTCTCAACCATACACGCTCAACAATTTTGTCGCAAAATTGAAGTGTCAAATCTGCCATGATGCCAGCATCATCATCGGGACTACCCTTGCTCATTGTGACTCCGTTGCTTTAAAAATGACATCAACATCTTTTGGACTCATAGAACCGCATGCAAGCAAAACAGTGGCATAAAAACGCGTCTTCCACATTTCTTGCTGAAGGTCGGTGCCAAATCTATTGGCCACGCATATGGATGAAAACATGGCTGTTGCCATGCTTCTGCCATGTGGCTTTGGACTAGATCTGTCAATTTTGTCAATAGATCTCGGGTTGAACATTGCTGAGGATGTTCCTTCTTTATCTTTCTTTTCAAAAGCCATAGCAGCCTCACGCGACCAGCCAACAGATGAGCGCATGGCATCTAGCTTTGAGTTCTTCCATAGTTGTATCAAGGATGATATGGCAAGTCCAAAGAAAGCTTCGCCAAGCAGCCTCTCACCTCTTGAGGTCTCACGCACAACATCATCAACTTGTCCACTTTCGATGCCATTCATGATAAATTTCATGGCTTCACCACGCTGCCTGAAACAGGCCATCGTGATATCATCCTCAGAAGGCGCTGAGCGACCAAAAATTGTCAACAACTTTTCGCACTCCATCTTGGCAACATCGGCATCTACATCGTCAGACCAAGAGGAAGAAGACACGCACCAAGATAGCCTCTTGGCAATCGACTCAGGCATTTTTTTACCAAAGACTGAATCAATTTCTGATGCCAACTCGTGAACATTAAGCGTGGTCTCCCAAGACCTGGTTGATCCTGACTCATCAGATTCACGTCTGAAAGATGGAGCCGCAGATTTTGGGCAGTTGAAAACTACCACACTCACGCGTTCTGACAATTTTGCCAAATCTATCAGGGCATTAAGAATGCTCTTGGTTTCAGCGGCCTCACGACCAAGAAAAATAACGACCTTGGCTGAAGAGAAAGGGTCAAGAGCATACGAGGTCACTTCTTCAATCACACCCTTATCCGATGGTGAAGAGCACCACCTAGCAATCATGCCACCGCCTTCTGCAGCCCTGAAGACGGCATGAATCCTCCAAGCAGGACCATTAAGACAGCTAACCTTCATCACGACAACTGCACAAAGAAGAACTCGATAGAGGGGGTTTCCAAGCCATCATCAAAAGCCCGCATGATGACTGGAGATGAAACATCCTTGAACTTGCTCGCATCAATTTCCATAACAATCCTAGAGGCACTCTTTGAAGATTTAATCACCTCGCAGAAAATGCTGCTAGAGAAAGATGCAGTGAGGGCGGAATTGTCAACCATACATGCAGAAGAAATCTGCAAGGTGCGCTTGCTCACATTTCTTGAACCAGTTGCCATCACAGCCTTGTTACCATTCTTGTCGATAACCAATTTGGTTTTGCAAAGATTGTTGTGATCGTTTTCTAGCTCAAACACGGCCCTGATGCCGTTGTGAACAGAGTTCCAAGCAGCTATGCCTGCAGATATTTTTGTCATATAGTTCTTAGCAAGAACATCATTCTCATCAGGCCAAGGTTGATTCTCCCACGCAGAACTAACCACTGCACAAAAATTGCCGCATTCAAATCCTATACGGTCTTTTCCAAAGACCATGAGGACATGATCCTCTTCGTCAAAATTGTTTGACAGATAATCAACAACTTTGAGCATCTCTTTTGCTGGGATGTAAATCGTCTTCTCTCCTTCAAGCCCCTTGACATCACTGATGAAGCATGATGTTCTCGCAAAAACACCACCATTACCCGCTATCACCTTCATAGAATTCTCTGATACACGGAACTTGATGAAAGTGTAATGCCTAATCATATCAGAAACTGGCAGAGCGAATCTGATCCGACCAATAACAGAAGCCAAAGCCCCAACGGTGCACTTGAAAGATATGCCCTTTTTGGGCATCTGCACAGCAGGCGGGACAGACTGAGATCCGGCGAGAGGAACCGTCTGGCTGTCGTCATTGCTGCCAGCAAGCATGACAAGCATGCTTGTTCCGCCTTCAGAAACGGACATATCTAGCTTAGATCCAGTCTCAAAACTGTCTATTGCACGCGAAAGCGAACTTGCATTTGCACACACCACACCGCCATCCTTGATGCCGTCGATGAGCATGTCTTCAGAATTAAGAGTGGTGATTGCTTCCATGGTCGGAGTGCTAGATCTGATAAAAAAAGTGCCATCCGCCGAACTTAGCAGACACATACCATAAAAAGATGCATCCTTGGGAACATGCCTAGTGCCGATCACCAGATGGCTCCTGATGCAGTTGCTTATTATAAACTTACTTGCCATGACAGTTGTCATATTTCCATTCCTCTTTCTTGAATGATTGATTTTGCTTTGGCCTTGATCCTAGACAAGGCGTTGTCAACGCTCTTTATCCCAATTCTACGCCCCTTCTTGTGCTTATTTATGGACTGGGCTATTTCTTCGTAGCTATTTCTTTGGGAGTACAAAGCCAAAACAAGTTTTTCAAAATCTGAAAGATCTGCAAATAATTCTTGCATCAGTTCATGAAAAACTTCGTTGGTTGAACATGTTGAAAATATATCTCCTCCGCAAGTTTGATCTGCCACAAGAGAAGACATATCTACACCCTCGTCATCTTTGACGGGCGCAGAAAAAGAAACACTAAAGTTGAGAGTGGCTTGTTTGTTTTGGAATGATGTCTTCAGAAGGGTGCTGAGGTGCCTCTTGGTGCACAAGGCAGCAAACTTTTCGAACCCCACCATTTCATCACCAATGCACCTTGAGGGATCAAAATCGTCTATTGCCTTAAAACGCAAAGCCAATAATGCCTCCTGATAAAGGTCTGCCTGTTCATAGCCAGGTATGTTGAATCTACCCACTATTCTTTTTATCAGTGGATCTATTCGCTCTACAATCTGATTAAACGCCAAATCTTTCTCTTCTTTGGACTTGGCGGATTGTAGCTTAAGAACCAATTCAGCAACCGTACCCTTGGGCACAGTGACTTTGGCTACATATGGGTCATGAGTCTTTCTTTCCTTCCGACGACTTTTCTTTTTCGACATTGCAATTCCTGTGGCTTACTACAATACTCCTGATCACCAGAGCATCAAGCAAGGCAGCAGGATTCATGCCGCTCGCTGCACCCCTGCTGAAGTCTCCAGCAGCCTGGATGATGTCAAGCACCGTTGCGACAGACATCTTGGGGAGCAGCCTTTTTATCGCCTCTTTTTCTGAGCCTGTCACAGAAAGTAAGCTGCCAGGCTTTGCACAAGACTTAGCAATCATCACATTACGCAACTGCTCCACAAGAGTGGCCACAATTGCTTCAGGAGGAATGCCTCTGTTGGTTTCGCGATTGACCGCAAGCATAGCCCCCTGGACATCCTTGGCCACTATGGACTCAAGTATGTTGAGTGCAAGCATAGAACCCGGCCTTCTCAGGACAGATATGCATGTATCAAGATCTAAGGATGCGCCCACAGATGGGATGCACATGTAGCATTTTTCCAAACTCTGTAGTGCAAGCCGCATGCAGCCAGAAGAAGATTTTGCGATGTAAGAGATGGCGTCTTCATCCACAGACATTTCTTCTATCTGACACACTTGGCTGAGTCTGGCGGAAATTTGATCATCAGTAATCTTAAGAAAATTGAGAGATATACATCTGCCAAAAACAGTTTCTTTCAACTTTTCTGGCTCAGTTGTGCAAAGTATGAAAATGGTATGAGATGGCGGCTCCTCAATCATTTTGAGAGCTGCTTCTGCGGCAGCCCCAGTCAAACCATGAGCCTCATCTATTATGACAAACCTTTTTCTAGCATGCATAGGAGCATATTGGATCTCCTGCCTGATCTCCCTGATATCATCAATAGATCGATTTGATGCCGCATCAAGTTCTTTAACATCGACGCATGCACCATCAACTATCAGTCTAGACATGGTGCCATCTTCTAGACTAGGAGATATTGATGGCTTGCCATCTGCATTGACGCATGAAGCAAATATTCTTGCCAAAGTCGTCTTGCCTGTGCCTGATGGACCGGAAAACAAATATGCGTGGTGAATCTTATCGCCATTTATGGCGTTCACCATATATCGCTTCACCATCTCTTGGCCAACAACCTCAGCAAGTCGCTTCGGTCGATATTTGTTGGCTAGAGCAGCATTGCCTTTTTCTGGGACTGTTTGCATCTGTGTATTTCCTGAAGCAATTTTACGCCATGAGCAGCCGCAGAAGGACGATCACCTGGAGCAATAGACACGAAGTTGCGGCACAACTTCATGGCATGGTCAGACACACCTCTCTCGCTCTCGTGCCCACCTGTGGCGCAACCTTCGAAACGTATCAAAACACCGCCAAGAGCAGCAATAGCTTCCAACTCTCCGTCGAATCTCACATCATCCACAAGAACCAGCTGCGATCCACAAGATTTAATATGAGAAACAAGAGCATTAACCCATACTTTTTGGTCAAACATGTTTCTGAAAACATCAGTACCTAGTACCTGCAATATTTCTCTTGCAGACATGCGTCCAGATCTCATGTTTGCTGGGAGCATCCCGCGAGTGGCGCAGAAAGCCCACAAATCCGCTTCAGATGTTATTGATTTTACCACAGCAGACTCAGCATCAAAGCACACATCGGTGTTTACGCTTTTTATGGATCTTGTCTTACTATTTATCCACCTGATCCACATTGGATGATTGTCCCAAGAATATTGGGTCAATCCAGATTTACTCGAGTCATCTCCGTATATTGATGAAGGGTCCAATCCAAGTATAGTTTCAGCCATAGTTTTCAAGGGGCCGGCGAAACTAACTATCTGTGCTATCTCTTTTTCTATTTTGAAATGTATTCTGTTACCATCTTTGCAGTCAAGAATGACACGCTCATGTGCCTGGCCATGGCTCTGAAGCAGTCCATCCACATTCCACTGTCCAGAATATGGGTCTTCACTTGGGGAAATACCATTTGCTCGGGCATATACAGCAGAAAGCAGACGACACAGAGATGTCTTACCAGCCCCTTTGGGGCCAGCTATCGCTACAAGCAGTGGGTTGTTCATGACTGTCGGAAGCTGATGAATGCTTTATTGCGAAGAGATGCGTCCTCAAGGGAGCATATGTGCCTACCCTTAAAATCCTGAATGAACCATGGAGTCTCGCATTTTAGATTGTTGCCTAGCATCATAATTTTGCAAGAAGAAGCAGAAACATGCGAACCATCAATTCGCAAGAATCTAGGACTCCTGCCCACCTTGTTTTCATCAAACAACATAGAAAAGTCTGGCTTGCCATCAACAATGACTATCGGAAGATAGCACTCCCATGACTTCAGTCTCTCTTGCAAGGTGAGAGCGTTGTCGCAGTTAACAGCATGGAGGTGAGCAAGAGCCTTGTCCATCGCCAATTTTGGATCAGAAAACCTTCCCAAAATATTTCCCTGACCGTATTCGTCCCTAAGCCATATTTCTGTCTGCATTTTAACTCCAGAGGTGATTGAAATTGTTGATATTTGGTGAGTCTGGATTAGACAAATAATCTAAGCCAAAGTTCCTGATCATTTCCGAATGATCTTGCACATCGAAAGCAACGAAAGAAAGTTTTCCTTCCTTCAATTTTATCGACAGAAGTATATCTGCAACCAGCAGAGACCTCTGGCCATCAGTCATAGAAGCCCAGTCGTCCAAGTGCACAACCACAGCCATGTCTATGCCCACAATCTCGTTGAGTGGTTTTGGCACTGGATACATTTCCCATATCTTGCTTTTCTTGCCAGATCGAGAATTGTTGACAATGGCGAAGCACCTGAATCTGTCTTCAGGCAATTTGTCAAACTTGTCTGGATATCGATCAGCAAGTTCAGTCATTTGCTGTCGCATGTCAGAAAGCTCGGTGTATTCGTTGGGAACTGACTTCATCGTTTTCCGTTTAATATTTTTAGCAGTTCTGAAGCTGAAAGTGCCGCAGACCTTATGTCATCATGTCTTGTATTGAGCATCTCGTGAGCCACTGAGTCTATGTCTCTGTCATTGAGTATACGACCAGGAACCCGCTTCAAGGCAAGCGGAGAAGAATGATTCACTAAAAGGTTCATTTCTGCCAGACGACATACAGCCAGTTCTTGTTCAGGAGAACTTTTTGGCGCACTTTTTTGGACAGCGTCTGCCTGAGACAGGGCTCGTAACTGTTGATGGTTGCCGGATGAAGACACCTGTTCAGCAAGCCTAAAAAGGGCAGGCGCATGCTTGCTCCAATGCTGCATACATGATGACAACCTTGACTGTGCATCATCAAGAGCCTGCCTCTCCCATGGCAGAGATATTGGTCTCCAACTCCAAAGCCTAGACGACAGGTCTTCACAGTACTCGGCCAACCACCTCATGGCTATAACCCATGGGTCAAGACCGTAATGACCTCCCGATGGGTCATACTCAATACGCATCATGGCAGACTTTTTTGAGCTGCACATGGCAAACACCGCAGCCCCAACAGAATCCCAATCAGATGTAAATCTGGGGATGCTTACGGTTACATCGCCAGAAACTGGCACAGGCAGCGCAGAGCGCAAAAGAATCTTCCCCTTGCCTCTAGAGGAAAGGGGAAGACCATCTGTGTGCAGATTCTTGGCTATGTCACGCACATTGACAGTGCCGCGAAGGTGCTTGACGGTTGCTAAACCATTCATACATCGACTGATCTCATATGCTTTTTGAACAACTCAAAGCAGGCGGGGTCTTGAAGTATCGAGACCATTTTTGCATGGAGTTGCTCTCGAGCCCCAGCGAGTATCGTTGATAACTCAGTATCTGCTATCAACTTTTCACCAGTGGTGCTTTTTACGAATTTGGCTATGTTTGCCAAATCACGCGATGAGTAACGCTGAGAAAAATGCTGCCTCATTTCTGCAACGAGATCGATGATGTAATCGCTCATCAGGTCTGGCATGCGGGCAGACATGACCTCTGATATCGCTCGAGACCAAGCCTCTGCCACATCAGCCATTGGCTGATCGTCCTTCATGACCTTACGAGCTGTCTTACCTGATGCAACGATAGAACTATCTATGTTCTTTTGAGACGCACTCGCTTGGATGTACATGTGGGCAAAACGACCAGCCCCTCTTGCTACATCCCTCGCGTCGACCTGAGAGCGCCCAGATACCCTGACGCGGTTGCGGCTATTTGACACCAATCTATCAGCAGCGTCCTTGGCTGGTGATTTTCCTGCAGAGACAGAAGACTTCCTTTGTTTCGGTTTGGCCATGAATTTTCTCCAATTAGTCCACTTGAATTCAAGTTGTTAAAGGCGACAATCAAATCGTCATTTGGTATCCTGAGGTGACGGCACATTTGACCGAGACTATCAACTCCGTGCATCAGATATGCAGTCATTATCAATATTCCGTAATGACCGTTGCGTGCTGACTGATCAACAAGCCTTCCCTCTCCATGAACAATTTTAGAAATCTGCTCTCCAACAAAACGAGCATCATTGTTTTCTACATGTTGACCACGGTGCTGCTGCCTATCGTTTCGTGACTTGCGCATAATGTCAAATACTTTCTCTGCTGTGCCTGCTCAAAATCGCAGGCAGTGTTTGTGTGAATGAAAAGTTTCAAACGCTTCAAAGAATCTAATCGTTGAAGCAATCTCGAATCTCCGTGAAAATAGGGAAGTACATCTCCTTTGCACATGTGTGCGTGTGTATTGCAGATGAGTATGTCTGTTTCATCGGGAATGCTATCTATCGCAACATTCATCAATTCTGAGTTGCGAGCTTTAAAGGCTCTTGCTCCATGACCTGGGACATGAGGCATATGCGGCATGTACCATGGCATGGCGTAGATATTGAGACCCTTGAAAGAAACCGTGTCATCCTGCAAATACTCTCCTGCGACGTAATAACTGAGTTGTGAACCATAGAACTCAGCAACGAAATCATACGGTGATGCAGTCACCACTTTCACAGTTGCATCTAGGTTTTTTAGCCAAGAATTGAACTTTTCGTCTATCCAGTCTATGGAATTTATCACATTCCAAGTGATCAAATGATTGTCAAAAAGTGGACAAATGCCGCATACGATGGCCAAATCGTATTTGCCATCAATCTCTTTGAGATCAGGAGCAGGATTCGGACAAACAACAATCCTCATGCATCTGGTTATGCAACAGGCTCTGTTGCAACCTCTTGAGTTTCTGAATTTTCTTTTGCCGCGTTTGCCTTCATCTGCTTTTCAAACTCTTCAGAGAATTTCTTGAGTTCAGAATCGTAGTTGTCAAATGCCTCCTCCAGATTGGCAGCCGAGATTGGGAATCTCATCTCCTCACCGCCAATCGGCATTACAATCTTGGCAACGCCAAAAAACTGTTCTGCCTGTTCAGAACCGATGGGCGACAAAGCCACAATCATAATTCCGCGCATGTCAACATATGTCTTCGCTTCTCTGATCTGAGATTTCATGTCTGACCTCCTTAATGTTGAAAAACTTCAAAAACGATGCTATGACCTTGTCTGGTCTTTCTGCATCTGGATCGGCTGTTGAAAACAATTCAAAGCGAACCTCTTCGTCAAATCTTCTGCGATGCCATCCAACCTTGGCATCCTTAAGCAAGTTTTCTATGGTGTTGGAATGTCTTTCTTGAACAACAAAAGCCGTCGTCTTACCTGTCAACTGTACGTAGCTTATATGCTTCAAAGCCTCTGGCAGCGTGAGTGGGGTCTTGGTCTGATAGACACGAGCTACTCTTTTTTTTCTTGCCATCAGACAAATCCTCTCAGTATGCAGCCGTTGTTTTTTCGGCGCTTTTCTGCCTCGGTTCGAATGTTGCGCCAGCTTTTTGCTTGGCCGCCTGAGGCTGTCATGGTTCCTCTTCCTGGCTCTCTGTACAGGTAAAGAGGCATGTTCTCAAAATGACCTTTACCAAACTCTTCGAGACGATAGCCCATGAATTTATCGATAGCAGATGGAGCATCTGTGTTAAAAACCTCATCGTCACCAGCAAAGCGCCTAAAAGAGCGCCAATGACTGTAGCAATGTTTCTTCTTTGGAGTCAATTCACTATCTAGTAAAGACTTCCCTGGCAAAGGCTGAGAAGAGAACCCCAATCTTTGCGGTTGAAGTTTTGGACCACAGTAAATGAACTGAGTCCAAACGAATGTGGCATCAACAACCCCTTCATACACGGAGGCAAGTACGGAGCACGAGTGCTTCAAAAGCGCGTCATCTGCGTCAAGTACGGCAACTATGCATTTCGGAGGAGCCATGGCTAATGCGGCTGCCAACGACCTTGCATAGCCATGTGAAGAGTGATTGAAGTGCTCTCTGAAAATAATGCCCCTCGCCTCAAGCCTTTCTGCCCACTTATGCCAAATAACCCTAGACTGATCCGATGAGGCATCGTCTACAAAGTTTACTGACACATTTGGGTGCGTCTGATTGACTACGCTTTCTAAGCAGTCACCAAGCATTGCCGATTTATTTCTGCATGTGACAAGCAAGCACACATGTTCACCTGAATGAGGAAGTTTGCTCCTCATGTAATTTGACTTACTTAGGGCAAAAGATTCGCACCTAGACAGTGCATTACTTACGACCGAAGATGTAGACACAACTGAACCCCCATAGAGGCCAACCCTAGTAGTTGCAACTGTAGATGACTTGGAAGAATATTCTTCGAGAATCTTGCAGTATTTTTCTCCGCCCACTAGGCAAGAACACTCAGACTCCCACCTCAATCTGGCTTTTTCTGATAATGAAGATGCCACTTCTCTATTTGTCAAAGACTTGCACTGATCGCCAGCCTGGAAAAAATCAGAGAACAGCAAACCTGAAACCCCATGCTCAATCAATTCATTATTGCCAGGAAAATCAGATGTTACTATTGGCATACCCATACACATGGCGTCTATGACAGCCATACTTGTCCCTTCAGACTCATTGATATGATAGAGCATGCCGTCCCAAGAAGACATCTCTTGGAGCACACTGTCACGACCCTCAATCCAGCCCAAGAAATCTACGATGTTGTCGCCAGCAGCATTATTGTAGGTTAATTTTGCAGAATCAAGCAATTTGCCAGCGCCTACATATCTCAAAGTTGCTGGCTTGCCAAAATCAAAACCTTTGAACCATGATATGAATTTATCAGAGTGCTTTATCATGTTGAAGGCATTGACACGACCTAGCGTCAATCGTTCTGATTGTCTATAAGACCATCTCATAGATGTGTCGGAGCAAAAATTGCGTATGACATGCACAGACCTTCTTTTGTTGCACGCTGAAAGAGCCTTAGCCATTTTCTTGCACACTGCTATAATTGTAGAACTAGATCCCATCTTATTTGCAGATGCGGATGGAGATAGTGTGTGTGACACCACCACACATGGACACCCCATGGCGGACACATGAGCGGCCATGTGTTCCACAGGGGTTTTCATGGTTCTGTGAAGCAGAGCAACAGTAGATGGATGTTCCTTGGCGGCTTTTTTAAGTGCAGCGAATCCAACAGGAACATCCTGCATAAAAAACCAAGGAGGGCATACCTTTTTGCTTCCAGAGTCTGGAGAAAAAACCACAGCAGACTGAGTCCACTCTGGTCTGCAGAGGCTTATTGAACTGCTTATTGCAGATGCCGAAGAGTGTGCTCCTGAATTAACAAATCTATCAAAAAGATGAAGTACATGCATACTATTCAAACACTCTCAAAAGTATGTCTTCAACTGCCCCGCATCCACCACTTCTTTCTGAAATGATCATGCCCTCAATTGCAAGAACTGCGGGAGATGCATCAGCAGGACATGCCTTCAATCCACATTCTGTCATGGCTTCCATGTCATTGATCCCATCGCCTATAAAAAGACACTCGGATGGAGAGCAGCCAATATTTGCACATATAGATTTGACAAAATCTAGCTTATCTCTGACTGCTTCGTAAAGAGGTATGTCTAGTTCATCGAATTTCTTTCTATTACATTCATCTTCTGAGCCAGTCACAACAGCAACATGAATTTCTGAATTTTCCGACAGCAAGTGCAGTGCATGAATGTCTCGAGTATGGAAACTTTTAGATACAGACCCAGATCCATCCACATGATACATGCCGTCGGTGATAGTTCCGTCGATATCGCAAAAAACTATTTTGATCTGCTCAGTTGTCATGGCTTCAATTTCCTCATCTGGTTGATTTCCTCCTCGGTGGGACCGTCAGGTCTAGAACAAAGACTTTGAGAAACGTTTTGCAGATCACGAGCTAGCGTTGTCAGCCCTGAAGGCTCTAAGCTTGCCGCAGCATCAGTGTGCGGGTATGTTCTGTCGTCTATGAAATGCCTCTCAATCCATCTCGCCCCAAGAGTCATAGCTGCTATGTCTGCTGCTATGCCATAGCCATGATTGCTGAATCCGGCCTGAAACCCCCTAGAAACTATATTTGATATCTCGTTCAGATACAGCCTTGGGAAAGGGCATGGGTATTCAGATGTGGTGTGATACACCACGCATCTATGAGAAAACTTCTTGAGAAGTTCGTATAGGCACTCTCGCTCTGACACATTAGTCATGCCCGTACTGACATGAACGGGACAGGAGAATATTCTCATGCATTCATCTACAAACTTCAGATTGGTGCACAATGCGCTTGGTATCTTTACAAAATCTAGAGATATAGAGGACATCTCTTTGGCTGATGTTAAGTCCCAGACAGAACATCCATACATTATGCCAATCATGTGAGCGTGGTCGCACATGTCGTGATGATCTCGAACATGCAACTCTAATTTAAGCCTGTGATCTAGATAGGTACTGCCGAATGAAAACCTTGGGTTTGGATGTGGGGATGACTTCATGCGCTCAGGAACAGACTCGTGTGGATGCCTTTTTTGTGATTTTACAGCATCTGCACCGTTAGAGGCTGCCAAATCAATAAGTTCAATCGCGCGGCTGAGAGAGCCACCGTGAACGCATCCTATTTCGGCAACAAGACTTGTACGTTTTGCATCCATTCATTAACCTGCTTGCATTGTGACAAATCGCGCACCAAATCTAGGTCTTCAGTGCTGTCAATTTGAACAGAGTGTATGGGGCTTGAAAGAACCAAATTTGGAGAATCTCCAAACCTGGTTTTGGTGGTTTTCATTTGAGAATACAAACTGCAATAAATGTTGCCGTCTTCAAAAGCCACGACGGGCGAATGTGAAGAGTCCTGTCTTCTTGGTCTTTGTTTTGGATCATAAAGTGGCATCGAGGCATGCACACCGTGAAGCCACATTATATGACCAGGAGAAATTGCGGTGAAAGACGATCCAGAATTTCTAGCTGTCGTCATGCATCTGCTTATGAGTTCCCCGTGCCTGAACGGCGATGTTGGCTGAAGAAGGAACACATACTCATGGTTGCCAACCGATATCTGGTCACATGCATGAAATAGGCATGGCTCAGTTGGAGATTCATCTGTAGCCATTTCGCTTGGCCGAGCTAAGCAGGTTATTCGATCATTCTTCAACGCTGCCCATTTGCCCCAAGATAGTATTTCGTCATCATCAGTTGTCACGCAAACAGTTCTTATATCTTCACACTCAAGGGCAGCAGCAACAGACCACAAGAAAAGAGGAGAACCATTAACCTCTGCTCTGTTTTTTCCTAGAACCCCCTTAGACCCGGCTCGGCAAGGAATAATCGCGACAGCAGACATTCAGTCACCTCATCCTCAGTTGCGACATGGCATCATTCCAAGAAATCTTCTTAAATGCTCCCACCGTAGAGGTTGTACAGCAATTCCATATATTTCCAACCCACGACTCATTAGCTTCACAAAACTCATCCCAATATGCATTGATCTCATTCAACTCCTTCTTGCCTATGATCATAGACATGGCTCCACGAGGCAAGCCCCCTGCCGTCCTCCACACCTTTGGTTGATCTGGCATCTCCCAGAAGTATCTCTTGCCGTTGACAAGTCCACCGTCCATGCCAACGATCAATATGGGGCAGCAACCCATCAGATAAAGCAGGTGTATAGCGCTTGCAGCACTTGACCTTGCTCCAATCAGTTTGCCTGACTTGTTGTTCTCCATAACAATTCCATCTAGGTTTTTTCTTCCAGTGGAGGGGTCATACCACCAGGTGTGATCAAATAAGCACACATCTGGTCCACGAAACCTTCTGGCTTCAAATCCTAGCTTTTTACCGAACAGGAATTTAACACATCGTGACTGGGGCAAATCTTTGGTAAAATAACTCCAATTTTTTAGATCTTGGTCATCAGATATGAAATAGTTACAATCTGGATAGTGTAGTATAGAAGAATTGACAGCTACGGTGGGGAAGCCATATAACTCTTCTTTGTCAACAGACAGCAAAGATGGCCCAGAGCACATGACAACACCAGGTTGACCTTGGTGGCATCCGAAGAATTCTTCTATCTTCTTTGCGTTATTCATCCAAACAGGCTCTTATTTCGGCTACCTTCTCAGAAAAAGCTTCTGCATCCATCAGCCCAGCCTCTTGCAAGAAGCGTGAGTATCTCTTGATGGAAACCTTACCAACCTTGTCTCTGCTTTTACCGTCAAAAAGACTCATGGTCATGCTGAGCCTCTTCTCGGCTCTTGTCATGGCCACATACATCAATCTTCTTTCTTCCTCAATCTTGGCTAGACTGTTCTCTTTTATCGACCTCTCGTGCGGTATGGATCCTTCTTCACATCCAACCACAAATACAGTGTCAAACTCCAAGCCCTTGGAAGCATGCATGCTCATCAGGTTGACTGACTGATCTGTTTTTTCGTCCCTGTCATCATCAGACAAAGAAAGAGAAGCGCAAAAGTCCCTCAAACAACCCTTTCCCTGCTCAAAAAAAGAGTGTGCATATTTTATCAACTCGTCTACATTATCAATTTTTTCTTCTGATTTGTGCTTCTCTTTTGTTGATGTCTCAAGATACTTTTTGTATCCAAGTCTTTGAACCAAAAGTTCTGCTGCTTCACCAGGGTTGCTGCTTGGGTGCAGTCCTTCAAAAGCAGATAGAACAGACACCAAGGCGTCCCTCTGCTTGGGAGGGAAGGCAGAATCAGCCTCAACTCTAGAAATTATTGCTTTGATATTTCCAGGGATAAGCCGTGGAGCAAGAGTGGAAACTGCGGAAGCACCTAGCCCCCTTTTTGGCTTGTTTGCAAATCGGCTGAAGCTAATTGAGTCAACATTATTGACGGCAAACTTCAGCATCGACAAAACATCTTTCACTTCTTCTCGGTCCAGAAACTTGAATGCACCAGTCAACTTGTATGGTATAGAAAAATTCCTCAACCACATCTCAAAAGCTCGGCTCTGACTGTTGATTCTAAACAAAATGGCCATGCGCTTCATGGACACTCCAGAGGAAGCAAGAGACCTGATTTTCTTGCAAATCTCTTGGGCTTCGTCTTCTCTGTCTATGTGCACTGAGACTTTTATTGGCAAACCATCACTGCTGTGAGGGTTGATGGATTCATTAAGCCTATTGCCGTTATTGGCAATCAGTGCGGAAGCAGGATCAGTAATGCTTGCTGTACTTCTGTAGTTTGTCTGTAGTCGAATCAATCTGCAATTATCCATGTTTTTTTGCATATTGAACATGTTGTCTGGCTTGGCACCACGCCATTCATAAATTGCCTGATCAGCATCACCAACAATAATTATGTTGCCATGGCTGGCGATTCTTGTTGCTATATGAAACTGCGCATCATTAGTATCCTGAGCCTCATCAACAACCACGTATTTGAATCTGCTAGAAAGTCTTTTGACAGTTTCTTCTGATATCGACATGGCTCTTGCAACATCCCTGATCAGACCTGCAAAATCAGTGGCATTGCTTGCTTTCATGGCTAATTCATACGCGCTTATGATGTCTACCTCTGTTTGGTCGCGAAAAGTATCTGAAATGTACTGGCCAAGCCAGCCGTCTTTAGTCTCGCGCCAAGAGGCATAAATATAGTGCAGTTTCTTTGCGTCATCTCTGTCAAGGCCGTGCTCATCTGCAACTTCACTCATCAGATGCAAGGCCTGATCCTCGTCTAGAATGGTGAAATTTTCACACAAGCCATTCGGGATGACACCAAAACGAATTAATTTTGCACAAAGTGCGTGAAAAGTGCTGATGACAACATCTTCTGCACCAGAAATTTTGTTGGCCTCGCACAGTTGTATGAGGCGGGCCTTCATTTCTTTTGCAGCCTTATTGGTGAATGTGATGAGAAGCATTGACCTTCCAGGTATGCCCTCTGCAAGCATGGTAGCAGCCCTGTGCGTGACCACCTTGGTCTTCCCAGAGCCTGGACATGCAGACACTATGCATGGCCCCTCACGATGCATTACTGCCTGAATCTGCTCAACATTTAACTTGTCGTTCATTTCATCAAATCCATGTCTGAATTTCCACCGTTAGCCTTGCCCTTGTGCGGACGGACATTGCTGACAAACTTGGTCTGCTTGCCCTTAGAGAGCCTTCTGACAACCTGATCCATAAAAAGTTGTGCAAAAATAAATCCCCTGTGTTCATGCACAGGCTTCATAGCAGCCTCCAAAAAACATATAGAATGTGGAAGCTCCTCAACATCCATATGGTCACACAATTTTTGATTTTCGTCAGCAAGAGCATCAACAAATTCAAAAGGCACTCCAAGAGAGTTGAACTCCTTCTTCTGCATCATGCATTTCGGACAGTTGTTGCTGCCAAATATGATTATCTTGAGTTGTTCCATATTCATTCAAATTGCATCTTAAACTTTTTGCCTTTAATGACCTTGCAGAAAAAATGCCAATCATCATGGGTGGGATCCCCGCTGATCCCTATGGCTGGTACGAGATCAGAGACATGGTATAGGGCCATCCTCTCCCCCTCAGGCGTCTCCAGACGCCAAGAAACCATCCCAGTGCCTGGATCATATTCAGCCTCCTTGCACACCACCTCAATTGTGCCCTTCATAGGGTGTCCAAATCCTCGAGAATGTCTTTGCTGAACTCTTGTGGCTTGCTTGCCACCTTTGGTGCTGGCTTGGGCTCTTCCTTTTCCCATGTGACGCTGATGCCAACCTCACCGTCCTTGACAGAAACACAACTTGGAATAGAGCCGCAGGACTGAAGATGAGACAAGAATTTGTTGGCGGCCGTCTTTGACATCTTAATTTCGGTCTTGAAGATATCCTCGTATCTGTTGCTGCGCTTGGCCAAATCAGCAAAAGCTGTCTCATCATCGATGATGAATTGCCTTGGGCCCTTGCGCACAGCGACTTGGCCGAGCCCATTAAAAATCAATTCCTTGCTGTTCGCCTCATTCATTTCTGAATGTATCACAGACCTGATCTGCTCTTCTTGCTTTTTAAGGTCAGAAATCTTCGCGTCAAGATCCTTCTTTTCAGCCATGGCTGATTCAATTTCCGCAACAACAGCCTTAAGAGCTTCAAGACCTGACTTAATTGAATCCATAGTTACTCCTTGTCGAATGGGTAAAACTTGCGACGCAAGTCATCGAGATCTACACGGTTCCAAATGCCGGCAGCATGACACATGTCTTTGTATTCACACATCTTGCATTCCCAAGAATCCTTGCTCTTGGGTCTTGGAGGAGGCAGACTCTTCCTTTCAGACATCTGCAGCATCAGACCTGCCTGTTTCTTTATGTCCTCCCACATCTGCTCATTTCTAGGTATTCTGAAAAACCTCAACTCAGAATCATCTTTCTTCTCATAGATGAGCATGCCACACTCAAGACCAAGTATGTGTATGTATGTCGTAAGCTGAACCACATATTCAAAATGTGGTTCGTTAGCTATCCTGCTCCATTGACTCTTGCCTATTGACTTCATGTCAACCACAAATGGGCCAGATGGGAGATTGGAAAGATCTCCAACAACAGCTTGACCATGCTTACTGCTTATGAAATCTTCCCTTATCGATCCGAAGTCAATCACCTGATCGACATGCCCGTAAAAATTGATGTCCTTGTCTTGCACAGTTATTTCTTCATACACAAGCAGCGGACTGCCGCAATCCGCACAGCCCTGTGGCTCAAAGCACCCCAGCACCTCTTCCTTGCCATGTAGGTGTCCGCAAGACTGACACTTCCATATGCCTCTCAAGACCTTCAGAGATCGCATATACTCAGACCAGCGGTGGTGCATGGTGTGGCCTGTGTCAAAAATTCTTATGGTGCGTGCGTCAAAACTTTTCTCTGGTTGCTCAATGACGCCAAGAGAAGAGTAGCGCTGAAATTGCATCTTGCGCAGGCACTTCCCAAATGCAGATGGATGATAAACAGCATAACTTCTGCTCTTGTCGGAAGAGTTCTTCCACTGCAAGAAGTTGTCCATGATACGCGAAACCGAATATGCCTCCAAGCCACTACTAGACTCCTGAGGCGCTTTTGCAGTGCTCATATAAACCTTTCCTTGGCAGAATCACAGCCAAGTTTGTCAATCAATTCATCTGCATCCTTCGCAGGCTTCAATTGTACGAAGCTGATATCCACATTGGACATTTTGCTCAAGCCAGATGACTTCAATATGTTGAATACTTCTTTTGCGCCAAGCCTTCCTGCCTCGTCATTGTCAAGCGCTAGCCTTAGATGATCAGCTTCCCTCAAGAGCAACGCTATCTGAAACCACCCAGGCTTGCTTCCAAGAAGCCCAACTGCGTTGGTGACGCCTATAGAGTGCAGCCTGAGAACATCAAACTGACCCTCCACAAGCACAACAGATCTTGACGAGATGATTGACTCCATGGCTTGATGCATGCCATACAGGTACCACTTCTTCTCAAAAGATTCGTGCCAGTGACCCCTGTTGTGGGCATCTGGTCTCCAATCTCGTGTAGTGAAACAAATCAAGTTGCCATGATGGTCATGAAGTGGCAATATCAGTCTTCCGCCAAATCCAGTGCCTATGGCACGCTTGGGAACATATCCAATATGGAACTTTTTAGCCACTGAATCTGATATTTTCCTCGAGCCAAACAGATAAGACCTTGCTTCGACAGACTCCTCTGAGTCATCGAACAAGGTCTTTTCTGCGAGTTCTAGGATCAGACTGCGGCGCTCTGCGGTGAGAGCTTCGCGCATCTATTATTATTCCTTTGCCGAACTTTCGGCAACTTCAGACTCATCTTGATAGTTGATTATCTCGATTGGAAGCGGAAACTTCTCTTTTTCCGCCGCAACCCTGATGTCGCCAACCAACTCTGAAAGTTTTCTATTCTGCTTTATTGCCTCAACAAATGAAGACTTGCTCTCGACCTTGAGGTCAGACCAAGAATAAACATTCATCCTGACACGTATGAGCTTGAGTTGACGCCCGAGCTCAAACGCAGTACCTGGAAGATCTGGGAAATATGGCTCATAGTAGATGGGAACCCTGATCTTTTCAGAAACTGGTCTGCTGAATCTGTTCTTTTCAATGATGGCGTAGCTGTATCGACCAACGAGTACCTGTTCTCCCTCATCATTGGTGATGCGAATTTCTTCCTTCTCTTTAGAGCCTTCCTTCATGATCTTGACAATCGTGGAGCAAAGGTGTCGAACAGAGCGGCCTCCAGGGAAGGTATGGGGGGTTCCATACATGTCCCCTATCTTCTCACGCAACTGATTGATGAAGATGACCAAGACATCATGCTGCTGAGCGAGGGTCGCCAATTTAGGTAGTGACTTTGCCATCACCCTGGCCAGAGTTGCCATGGTGTCCTCGTTCACGTCCTTCTTGAGCACTTGATCAGGAACCAAAGATGCGATGCTGTCAAGAACAATAACATTTATTGCCCCCGACTTAACTGCATCTATCATCTTCTGCATCACAAGCTCTCCGCTCAAGATGCTGTCCTCTTCGTCGTTTTTCTTACGAGAATTAGATCCCATCAATTTTTCAAGGTTGCTGTAGCGCAATGTGGAAACATCGCACCCATTGACCTCCGCAAGTTGCTCTGAAAAGCTGTGCTCTGCGTCAATCCATGCACACATGTAGCCCTTACGCTGTGCCGCGCCCACCATGCGATAGGCTAGGCTGCTCTTCCCTCCACCTTCGTTGCCGTACAGCATAACAATCTTTCCTAGGGGGAAGCCACCACCCCTTAGATCAGAATTATCGGTGCACAAATCTCCACTGATGGCGTGATCAAGTTCGGGGTGGCCTGTGGTGATCAGGTCAGCCACCTTAACATTCGCTCCGATTGAGAACCCCTCGAGCTGGTCGAGGGGTTCTATTTCCGATGATAACTTCTTTTTTGCCATTTTCAGAAGTCCAGATCGTCAGAGACTTCAGCCTTTGCAGGCTGCTTGGCTGGCTTGGATGCACCACCGGATGTCTTGGAGTCACCGTCTTGGCTGTCGCCATAGATGATTTCTTCGATCTGGTCTTGCGGTACAGGCTTGAAGATTTCAGCAAGGTCGTAGGAGCTGGTCTTGAAGGTCTCGATCTCCTCCTTGGTGAAGGGCACATAGTTGAGGAACATCACCGTATAGCGGGTGTTCTTGGGGTCGTTACCTGGGCGCTCAACCTTGATGGCAAAGTCGCCAGCTCCCTTGCTGCCGGGCTCAACGCCGCTCTCGTTGTACCAAGCAGCTATGCTCTTGAAGATGCTGATGGGAGCCTCAAGGATCTTCAACTTGCCATCAGCACGATCAAAGCACTGGACTGCAAAGCGCTGCTTAGGCTTCTCCCCGTGCTTCTTGGCTATAACGCATGTCCTAGGATCCTCTGTGATGGCCCGACGAATCTGGCCATCTGAACGCTCAATCCAGTACTTCCAAATCTCACAGGGCTTGCCCACAAAGCGAACCTTATAAGACTTGTTGGGCTCAAGCTTCAAGAAATTCTTGTCGCCCTTCTTGCTGTCTGAAGAAAAACTGTTCCAATCTACAACTGTCATTTTATACCTTCCAATCTGTTATGCCCGTCTTGCCTTGAGTGTTGGACGCCGAAGAAATTCGAGACGGTGACGAATTTTGCGGCACACTGTCCATTTGGTCTAAGAATGATACGCTCTTGCCTGCTTCAGCCACAGCAGAGAATGCTTTATTTACCTTTTTCTCTGCCGATTCAACATCTCTATTGTTGGGCATGGACATAGTAACCGACCTAGATATCATCTCATATGCACTCTCCAAATTTCTCAGGACATGATCAGTGTTGAAATGCAGCGCCTCCAATTCTGAAAGGTAGCGCTCCATGTCTGCCATGTGCTCGGCATTCAGCCCAACCTGTCTCTGAGCAGGCTTGAGATACTGAATGCGTGCAAGTACGCCTGTGAAGATATCAATTGCACGCTTCCATAGATAATACTGCTCGTTGCAGCATGTGGTGATATATGTAACCCTATCTTTTAGAGCCTGTATTGCACGCATCTTTTCGAACAAGTTGGGGATGTCTCCAAGCGCCACATTAGAGAGGTTAACCTGGGCCGTCTTCAGTTCTTGGTTGAGTTCTTGGAATTTCAACTTGCCACCAGGAAGAAGCCAGTTCTTCAAGGCCCTCGATTTCATTTCATAAAATGAAGAAAACTTGAGGTCTGGATGAGAAAGTCGCCATTCTCCATCAAGTGGAGTATCTGCACAGTTGATCGCCGAACCATCCATGGCCTCCTCTTCGCAAGCAATTTCCAAAATGTCTGATTTCTTTTTTGTCATAGCCTTTTTTTCGACCACGGAAATGGACTCCGCAACATCAACTGTCGGAACGCTCGTTGCAGATTTATCATTTAAACAACCTTCGGAATGCACAGAATTAGGCTGAGGGTCTCCTATCGTGTGTGCAAGCCTCTTCAACTCATCAGAAAATGGAACATTTGACTTTTTCTTCCTGGTGTTGGCATAGCCAGCGTCGTCTGGGCTGCCTGACTCATCAAGGTGGGAGCCATCTGTTGGTATGTTGAAAATGTCATCTATGTCAGATGTCATAGCAGATCAGCAAGCTCCTCATCGGTCAGAGTCTTTCTTTTGCTGCTCACTGACTTGCTCTGTGCAGAATCAGTTGTTGCGGGTCGACTTTCTTGGTAGGCAGACTTCTCGGATAGCCCCAACTCAGACATTACGCATGACTCTATCTCCTTGTAATGAGATATAGCCTCTTTGCGAAGTGCCGCTACGAACTGATCCTCTTCAGAGAATTCAGAAACCGACATATCTTTTTCAACATCAATCGCTATCGTGATGTTTTCATAAGCTGCTGTGTTAATTTTTCTAGCAATCGATATACGCATTTTCATAGTGTTCTCATGCAAACAGGTCTTGTCCGGTCATGCCTTTCGATCTTGCCTTCTTGAAGTGATCCCTGTATTTCATGTAATCACCAACAGGATCTTTAACATTCTTGAAAAAACCAGCTTCTTTCAGCGCAAGTATGCATTCAGAGTCTACGATCCCTGTATCTATCTTTGCACAGAAATCTTCGAAGTTTTTGTACTTTTGGTTTTGCTCTATGTTTTCTGCCGCAGCGACTCGGATGCCTTTGCACATCAATGGCGGTGTGAGGATGGCACGCTCGGAGCCATCTGCATTTTCAAAGACATCTAGAAGCCAATTTACGGAAGAGTTGTTGATTACCCTAGGAGCAATATCTATGCCCATGCTTCTGGCCTCTGCCTCCAGTTGGACAACACGCTCCCATTTCTTCTGCCTTGTCTCAACCCTCAAATATGCAAGCATAAATTCATGCGGAAAATTGGCTTTCAGGTATGCAGTTTGATATGACAGCAAGCCATAGCAATAACTGTGGCTCTTATTGAATCCATATGCCGCGAATGGCATGATGAAATCGGCCCAATACTTGAGACCCACATCTTCAGGAACCCCATTGGTGACACACCCCTTCACAAACCTAGATTGAAACTTGGCAAGATAGTCGCCCTTTTTCTTGCCAACTGCTTTGATAACTTGATAACCCTCTGATATGGTGAAATTGGCGAGAGAGTTGCAGATCTGCATGATGCTCTCCTGATAGCACAGCACGCCATATGTTGGCTCCAAAATTGGCTTCACAAGACGAGCAATAGATGGATGAAAATAATCAATATCTTCATCGCCATTTTTTCTGGCGCAATACTTGGGAATATTTGCCATTGGGCCAGGACGGAACAGGGCTATCCCTGCGCATATATCTTCAAATCTGTCAACCTGCATCTTGATCATGGTGCTCTGCATGCCGCGCTCTTCGCACTGAAAAACACCCACGAGCCTGCCGGTGCGATACAACTTGAATGTATTTTCATCATCGAGAGGCAACTGACTTATGTCTATGACAGTTTCTTTTCTGTCCTTGATGAGTCGCAAGCACTCAGACACCACACTGAGGGTGGAGAGGGCCAAGATATCAAACTTGATCAGACCGATGTACTCAAGATCCTCGTAGGGGAACTGAGTGGCATAGTCCACGCCGCCACCCTCACCACCGCTTGTTGACCTAAGAGGGGCGATGCGGTGAAGAGGCTCGCTAGATATGACAATTCCTGCAGCATGCACGCCAAATGAAGACGACAAGCCCTCGAGCCTCGAAGCATGCTCAACAAGCTCAGGGAACTTAGACACCTTTTCATGGAACGCGTCGCAATATTTGAAAGCATCATTCATAGACGTGACCTGATGCTCCTCCCCCTCGTCATCAAATACCTTAAGAAATGCACCCTTCTGTTCTGGCAAAGAATCAATTATCTCGCGAACCAGAAGATTGTTTCTTTTAATGTATTCTTCTTTGCCAAGATGAAATGAGTTGGAAAGATCTAAGGCCTTTACCGACCTGGTGATGTAGGATTTCATCTTGAGTGTTTGATATGTGCCTATGTTTCCTACATTCTCTCGGCCATAGGCACCAATGATATAGTCGTAGACTTCTTGGCGTCTTTCAAACTCAAAATCAGCATCGATATCTGGAAAGCCAGCTCTCGCAAATATGCGTCGTGCGGGCAGAAAAGCGCCTTCAGGCTTTGCTGAGGTTAGGCCAATCGCATATGCTAGCCAAGAATTGGCGTTGTTTTTCATTCCACAAGCGCCAGCGCTTGACTGGTAAATGGCATCAAATTCATGCAACACACTGTCAGACTTAATGCCCTCCATGGAAAGCATTTCCTCCAACTCTTGTGCTGAAGACTTGGCTTCTGATTTGTCAATCCTGCCAGAGGCCAACGAGCAGCGTATCAACTCCCTATATTTGCTTCGCAGTGCGTCTTCAGATGCCAAAGTCGGAAGCCCTCACAAATCTTTTGTTGTCAAAACCAAGAAACCGCTCCCAGAGCAAATCATGCTCTAAAGGGTCAATTCCATAAGTTATGCCAATGCATCTTAGCAACAGAGAGCCGAAGCCGCTTCCTCGACCACAACCAGTAAGGATGCCGTTGGTTTTGGCAAAATTGATGTAGTCTCTTACGATCAGAAAGTATGTGGCAAAATCGTAGTTATTGTTTAACTTGGCAATCTTGACATCGTCTAACTCCATGCGCAGGCGCTTTTTATGAGCATCGCTTGCGTCCTTACCCATGGACTTCAAGCCCTCATGGGCAAGGTGCTCAAGATACGCATGAGGGTCTGCAAATTCATCGGGCACAATGTACTTTGGCAATCTCATGCCGCCAAACAATTTTGCGATTGAATCGTCGTCAACCATAGCTGCAAGGTCAACTGTGGCATTGAGCATGTCCGGATGGGCTCCGAACATCATTGCCATCTCTTCCGCGCTTTTGAGATAGAACTCGTGGTACGGAAAAGAAATTCTACGATCATCTTTTATGCACTTGGAAGTGCTCATGCACATCAACAACTCTTGACTCTTGCCGTCCTCGGCGCACGGGTAATGGCAATCGTTGCTTGCAACAATCCTGCAATTCAACTTTTGTGAAAGACGGATGATATCTGGGATGATCATCCGCTCTTCATCGAGTCCATGAAACATGGCCTCCAAAAAGAAGCGATCTCCAAAAATCTCTTTGAGAATGCCAGCCGCCTTGAGGGCTGCGTCAAACCTGCCATGAAGAAGGTTCGCGTTGACAACTGAACTTAGGCATGCGCTAGAGCAGATCAGGCCTGCAGAATGTTTCTGAAGAACCTCCATGTCGATCCTGGCATCGGAATAGAATCCTTCTGAATAACTGATCTGACTCAAATTGCAAAGATTTTTGTAACCTTCTGCATTCTGTGCAATCAGAATGATGTGTCTGTTGCCTTTTCTCCCGTCTGGCTGTTCCTGCTTGCTCTTCGCATGTCTGCTGCGTGCCAAATAGAATTCACAGCCAAGAAGAGGCTTTATGGAAACACCATCTCGACCATCTGACAAGTTTTCTTTCTTCCTGCACTCTTGAAAAAACTTTATCGTACCGCCTATGTTTCCGTGATCGGTAATCGCCAAAGCCGGGAACCCCATATCCTTAGCTCTTTTGATTATGGACTTGACCTTGTTCAGCCCGTCAAACGCACTGAACTCGGTATGACAGTGCATGTGTACGAAATCTTTATTACTGCGCTTCATCGTCTTCTCCAGAGAGATCGGAAGAGAAACCATCGCACTTGACCACCTGGTGGCCTCCTGTGCTGTTTTTGTATATTCTGTGCTTACTTGCTACGCCCAAAATACTTATGGAAACAAACTCTATCGGGTTTTCACAATCAGAGGTTTGACATTTGTCGCAAAGCGTGGCGAACTTTTTTGGGTTACCAGAAAATGTGGAAAGAGACTTGAGCGTGCAGCGATACTGCATTTTTACCTGCCAAATATGTCTGGCGGAACCTCGCCCATCTCTATGGGATCATCAGCGTTATCGGACTCAGATTCGTTGAGCAGAGCCATCGGATCTGAAGCTGCGCCCGTCACAACAGGCGCCACAGCCCTGACTGGCTCCAGATCAACTGCGGATGCCGATGTGACCACCATGGCAGGAGAGGCGTATGCAGGCCCCCTAGGAGCCATACCAAGTGGGTTGTGAACTACGGGGCTCCCCTGGTGCGCATGAGTCACAGATGAACTTCTCCTGGCCTCCTCCATCAGAGAAATGAGGTCATGAGAGGCAGAATCTGCAGCCGCAGGCATTTGCGCCCCCCTATTCACCCTGTCGACTTCCTCAACCACTGGTGCATCTATGATGCCCTTTGAGACCAAAAACTCATGAAGTTCCACTATGCAACTCGGATCGAACTTGATCAGATTCTTGCCGGATGACATGGCTATATGAACATCATCATCGCCGTTCCTGGAGACAGATATGTCTATCTCCGATGAATCATCCGAAGGAGACCATGTCATAGATATGGAAAGTTGATCTTTTTTTGTCACTATTGGCATCTGCTACTCCTCGTCGAAAATTCTACGCTTGCCGAACTTGCTCTGCAGGTACATCGAGTCAACTACCCCAGTAACCCACAACTCTTTCCAAAAATCCCTAGAAGAGTCAGCCTCGCCAGGTGAGGGCTCTGGTCTTTTCCATCCATTGTCAATCAGCCAATGTGAAAGAATTCTTACGGCTTTTTGGTCCCCAGCTCGTGCCCCGCCAGACCCAGAAGAATAAATCACAGTTCTTGCATTGTGACTAAAATGCACAACATAATTTATCTCCATCATGTCAAATTTTACAGTCGCTATAGATTCTATCATCCACAGTGGAGCATGTGGATCTTGAATCTTCATCCATTCACATACATCTGCAAATGAGGGCTTGCAGAATGCTGAATGCTTGACAACTACGGTTTCAATCAAATGGTCTTGCATTTATCAATGCCTCCAAATCTCCGTTGCGAGCAGCATCATCAGCACGAGCCCAAACAAGCCCCCACGTTTCAGAGATGGGCCCAACTGCCCTATGCACCCTGTATGAAGCAGTCAATTCAACAATCATAGACCTGATCTCATCGACATCGTTGTGAACGCTACCCATGCTTTCCACTATGGATACACAGTCATCGATAATGGCATCAGGACTCTCAGGATCAAAACCACATCGGGATGCGAGTTCAGCAAAAGCCTGGTCTTGAGATGTGGAATCTAACTTTGCCTTTAGCCTGACAATGTCTCCGTAAAACTTGCATCCAAAGCAGTAGCAGTCCTGTCGACCATCTTCTTTTTGGTAGACATAGAAACTTGGAGTCTTGTCTCCATGGTGAATTGGGCAACTGTATACGGACTTGTCTCCGTATTGGCGAGCAGGCCTGATGCCCCTCTCTGCCAAGAAGTCAACAAGGCCAAGACGCCTAGAAAGCTCAACACGAATGTCATCCATTACATGTCCAACCATTCCCAATCGTCAGCCGACTTACCAACATTCTTCGGCTTGTTGCGAAGTGATGAAATTGAGTCAACCATGGCAGCAATCGTGGGATCACTGACATCAAGACTACCCGATGTCCCGCTGTCAACTTTGCAATACTCAGGGAACCAGTCAAGACACGCGCAATTTTTGCCGCCATCGAAAACCTTCTTACCCCACCTTGCTTTGATGCAATACAACAGCATCTTTCTGTTGGGCTCATCGGGACTTGGGGCCTGAACAAAGATGTTGTCAGCATCTGCGCTGTACTCATGAGAACCTCTAAGATCCTCACTGCCGGGTCCGCGACCGCCTTCTTTCTCATTTTTTAGTTTCTTGATGCCGTCGCGGCTCAATTGGGCAGCGCTCAAAACAGCAAACCCCCTGCTCTTACCCATGTTGCGCAGGTCTTTCAATGCATACCCAATCTCAAGGTCATGCCTGTCATTTTGCGCGAGCTTTATATTGGCTGCATAATCAATCACAACGATTGCAGGCTTGAAAAAAGGCATCTTCCTATCAATAGCATGCCTTATCTCCTGCACAGTCGGCCTGCTCTTGACATCAGCCCACATCAATCCGCCACGAGATTCGTGAACTTTGTCCTTGTGTGACCTGATTATTTTCCATTCGTCTACACTGAGCATTTCTGGCTTGGCTATCTTTTCGAATTCAATCATGCACTCTCTAGACAAAAACTTGGCGTAGATGTCGTCAAAAGGCATCTCAAGAGGCAAGAAAAGAACATTATGACCTCTCTTGAAGAGGTTGAAAGCTATGTTGAGCATCATGGTGCTCTTGCCGCCGCCAACATCAGCAACAGTCAGAGTAAGGGTTCCAGGCTTGAACCCAATCGTCATGCAGTCATCTATCTCCCTTATACCGCATGTAATACGACTTTCAGGATTCTTGGCCTTGTGCTCCAGACGATCTACATATCCCTCATAAACATCTTTAGTGTCAAAAAAGTCGAAGATCCCGTCTGCTTCAGAACTGACAAGCTTAGACAGACCATCGGAAAAGTCACTTAGTTTTGTCTTAAAGCCCGGCCTTCCGTCAGCCTTAAGCTTCTTGATGAGCTCTCTGAACTCTCTCTGCAGGAACTGATCTCGCAATTCTGAGAGGATGTGATCGAAGTCTGCACTGTCAACTTCAAACTCAGTCAGCGCATCAAAAGTACCCAACACTCCAGAAATGGATGCGGGGGCCTCTCCGGCTATAACGCGCAGATAGTGTTCAAACCTATCTCTGGTGAGAGGCTTGGACTCGTCTGCAGACCAAGAAAGACCACTGCAAATTCTCGAAAGAGATGGATCGGCAAATATCTTACCATCATTGCCTGATGAAAAGAATTTGTCAGCACAGCCCTTGTCCTTTATCATCAAGGACAAAAGCTTAAATGCTTTTTCTGATACATTAGCCATGATCAACCAAGCCTCATATGAAAGCAGAGGTCTTTGTCAAAATATGTTTTTGCTGCCATGTTGCCGAGAGCCTGCTCTAAGTCACATGTTTCGGCGTCAAACTGCAACACAAACACAGTCGGCAAACTCATCATCCTCCGCCTGCTGACAATCCTATCTAGTGTGATTGGCAAAGCCTTGGTTTGGTATGAGTTGATGTCATCAATTACGAGCCAGTCGGTCAACCAATCGCTGTCACGATTGTCCTTGTCAAGAACTTCAGTTATCAGATCGTGAACAGAAGCAAAGCGATATGTCAGGGCCTTGTTGCCCTTAAATATTCTTCTCCATATGGCTTCCTTGAGTATCAAGGCCGCAAGGAAACTTCTGCCTAAGCCTCCTGCATTTTTCAGCCCATCGTCACCTACCTGGCCGTGAACAAAGACATTGCATCCGTCTTCAAACCTTCTGTCCATGACAGACAACTCGTTCAATTTAGAGCGAGGAGTGGTGAGCAATACAGAATCGTCGCCAAAGCAATACCTCAAAAGGCTTGATGTGGCCATGCGCATGACTGCTTCAGAGACAACCCTTTTGCCATCAACCATCCCTGTAAAATCAGGGAGTTCTAGTTTTGCATATTTGCGCGGGATGATGGATCGCTGGTAGCCCATCACCTCCGAAAGAGCACGACAGTAGCAAAAGTCTCCGCACGAAGAAGTCTTGGGACACTCTTTTTGGAGAGCTTCCAGGGCAATTTTGATGTTTTGTTCAATTCTTGTCATCGACAGGTCGGAACTTCAGAGCCTTGGAGAAGTCGTATCTTGTCTCTTCCGACATGGAGTCGACAAACACTCTTGCCCCCATGGCCTCAACCGCGTGAGGGTATGGCCCATGTGCTTCCAGCAGGCGCTCAAGGTAAGTATACGACACCCGCCCATTTCGGACAATCCGTTTCACCGATCCGATAACAGCTGTGGAAGCCTGGCCTTCAAGCAACTTGGATTTCTTTCGCAGGAGGGCAAACGGCCATATTGGTCCGTAGGACTCAACAAAATGATCCAAATCTCCATTGATCATCTTTGTCAACGTGGACTCATCTGTTGGGAAGACAGCAACCTTCCTAACGAGGGGCTTTGCTGCAGATCTTGCCAAGAAGAATGCGGCCAAATGGCTTGGCTTGACAAGAAGCTTTATTGGCCAATACTCTCTCGATTTCAGAGAAAGAATATCCTTATCCGCCACTGTCTCAAGATACCAATGAAAGTATTCTACAGACAATGAGTTTTCATTCTCTTTTGGGAACTTGTCTGCAAGGCTTTCTCTCAACTGGCTTAAAACAGTATAAATGTAGTGCGACCCACCTCTAATAAATAATTTGTACCGCTTGCTGATTTTGCTACGAACATAAGAAAGAAAAACACGCGGTGTGAAATCATCAAAAGAATCAACTTTGTCGTACTGCTCCAGACAATCAGACCACTCGCATGTATTATCTGCAACTTTCTTGTCTCTAGACTTCTTGCCTATTGACGAAGCATCTTGAACCTCCCCGCCAAAAATGCTTGCCATTTCATCATTTAACGATGGGGATGGACGGGACAATTCTTTTGATTTGATAGAGCGGCTCCGTTTCATATATCTTCTTTCGTGCCTTTGAGTGCTTCCTGAGATACTTTACATCATCGTCAAAGTCTACGACAATCGCATCCTTCTTGCCGTCGAAACAGCGGATTACCCTGCCAATCCTCTGCAGGGCACGAGTTGAACTTTTTCCGCTACCGCCCAAAATGAGCGCGTCTAGGGGTCTCACATCTATGCCTTCATCAAAAATGCTTGTTGCAATACATACTGTGCTGCTGATGCCGCTACGCATATCATTAAAACATTTGTTTCTCACATTAGTAGAATCTAAACCATTTATGAAAACACTATCAGGTATCATGTCATTAAGAATGCGTCCATGATCAATTTGCCTGATCAAAACCAAAACCTTCCTACCCTCCTCGCGCAACCTGACGGCATAATCAGCGATGGCCTTATTCCGAAGTTCATTGTTGACCACGCATTCCTTATACACCTGCGGATATGTGCCGCCTTGACGAGAAGACGTTTTGATGAAATATATTTTCGGCTGAACAAGCACGCCGCGCTGTATGAGATCACTAGCCTTTATATCAGCAAATGCCCGACCGAAGCAAGAGTCGATCAACATGTCATCATTTAGATCTCTCCACGGCGTAGCGCTTACTCCAAATCTAAAACGAGCATTTACACATGCAGAACTTACGGACTGACAAGTTTTTGCTGCCCAGTGTTGAACCTCGTCACAAAACATCACTGTGGAATTCTTTATGAAGTTGAGAATCTTAGATTTGTCATCCTCATCGATTGATGAAGCTGATTCATAGCCGTCCTCTTCGTCAAATTTCTCATATTTGTCACCCAAGCATCTTACCGCCGTCTGCACGGTCATGACCGTTATGTCGGCAAGGTTGCAAGTGCCACCGCACACCCTGCCCACTACTATTGGCTTGCCATCTTCTCTTAGAAACCTTTCAAACTCGCCGGCGGCCTGCTCCATCAAGTCCCTAGATGTCACCAGGAAAAGGACAGGAGAACGTTGAAGTTGCTTTATGATTCCTGCGCACATGACTGTCTTACCCGCGCCAGTTGCAGCCTTTATTATCCCACGACCTTTTGCGACAGCAGCGTCTATGGTTTCTTGCTGATAATCTCTGAGAACCAAACCATCAGAAAACTCTATGTTTTTGTTTTTTGGAGGCAACTCTCTGGCATCTGTGATGATGCACTGCTTAGATGCAACGGCAAAGAATTCCTTGGCCATGTACAGCAAGCCAGTGGGGAAATGCACATGAGGAGATTTGTGCCTACATCTACAGTACTTCCCGCCTCGGCACACAACAGATACACGACCGTCCCAATTTTGGCCTCTTGAAGACCATAGGTGTGCATCGGTCTCATAGCTCAAAACTGACCTGAAGTATTGGTACAGGGAACCGCCATCTAGACCTATCACATCGGTAAATGAATTGCCAACAACCAATTCTACCGACGGTAATATTTGATTTGGGTTTACAGTGAGAGAATCACTTCTCTCGTGTGTCTGTCGTTTTCGCTGTGGTATCGGCATCTGGGACATCTGCACCTAGTTGATAAATTCTACGCTTGCCGAAGGATCTGGTGACCTTCTTGGGACATGAGGGGCAGTATGATCCTACAGCTCTAGTCTGTATTGTGCTAAGATAGGCTGAATTTGCCTGATCGGGTGCACCAGAGTTAGCCCTCTGATTTGGTCTGCCCATCTTTTCCCCTCTTTATGATTTCTGATCTGAGATTGATCAATATGTGGCGTATCCCAACCATCTTTTCGTGAGCAGGTATCACCTTGCCGTCAAAGAGCAACTGAGAGGCTGCGTCTAACTTGAAAATGATTCTTCCCAACGACTGAGATAAAAATCGTTATCATTGTTGTCTACCATGACCTGCTGTCCTCCAGCATCGATTGTATAAGTGGCGAAGAAACGCCTTGAGAATCTGGCCCGGCTTGCACCCGAAGCATGAACTCAAGTGGGGCACCCGTAAGCCCTTTGCGTCTGCGTTCTTTATCAACCGCAGCATATAGAGCATCAACAATCGGTGCCCATCTTTCTTTGATATGGGGGTTTGCACCCCTTGATGGGGCGAGCATCTTTTCTATCAGACCAAAGAGCCAAAAAGACGGAGATGTTTGTGCCGTCTTTACTACGGCAGACCTGCTTGACTCAAAAACATCAGCTCCATAAGATTCAATATTCAAACCGCTCATGGAGCAGAGCAAAAACAACAGCAGAGATGCGGATGCTGGCCCGTAAGACTCATTCAAAAAGTTATTCAGATATCTTCTGAAAGCATCATCTTTTACCAGAACAGCAACAAGCCTTGGATCATGGCGCTCAACAAAGTACTTGACAATAATTGCTGCCTCTACGACCGGATCGTGTATCTCGCAAGATATGCACAAGCAGTCTTTGTCGCAAACGAAATCCCCAGGCATAACACACGATTTAATAGCCACATCGTCAAATGGGAGACCAAGAGCAGGACAAACTCCATCACGAATCAAGATAAATGATGTGGGCATAAAACCGAAAGACGCAGGAGACTCCATGGGAGGTCTTGGCTCTCCATAGAGCATGGAAGAAATTCCTATACAAAAAGCTTGATAGGCCTGTACCTCCTGAGGATCAGCAGTGAAGCCAAACTTTTCCAAAGAGTTATGAAGTATTTCTGTGCACGCAGCCAAAAATGACTGGCGAGAACCGAAGGAGGCGGGCACAAATACACTTTTTCCTTCTACGGAGGGCAGGGGGCCGTCATGGTGCGAAACATGAAGGCTAGGCAGGTCGGAACCAAAATGACGTGCGAATACCCTCATGACAGCAGAGGCTAAAGCCAATTCAGATTTTTGATTCATGGATTTCTTATCTCCCGATCACTCAAGCCACAGAACTTAAGAAAATTGTAAAAACAGTCGTTGCTGTTCATGAATTCCTTGAAGCGCTCGAAGTCTTTTTCAAACTCTTCCTGACCACGGCCAGGTGGCAGAAATTTCCTATCCTGAACGATCTCGACCATCGACTCCCCGCCATACGCAGAAAGTATTTCAGATGCAAGTTGATGAGCTTCAAGATCAAAACTTGTGACTAGTGTTGTGCTGCAACGCTCGCTACACTTATTACACACGGAATCAAAGCACAACCTAGGCTTGCCGTCTTGAGCCTTTCTGATACCAACAGAAACCAGCTCCGCATTAGATAACTTTTCGCCACAATTGGGGCAGCCGTTGTCATCTAAATATATTTCTGCCCAACGTGGTAACTTGATCACAATATATGTTTAGGTCAGATCTAAATCGTACCTCCATGTGATACCGTGAGTGTCGTTGATGCCAAAAATCTTTTGTTCAGGCAGTGTCATCTTTTGAAGATTTTTGATAGAATAAACATCACCTCCAACAAAAGACCCATTTACAATAACCTTTCCGAAATTTGTTGATTGCTCTGCAGATTGGTGAAAATGACCGCACAGGGTGAAATCGGGATGCACCCGAGTCATACCAGCCATGTCTGCCGCAAAAGACTCCAAGCTCTTGATTGCACTAGATGCTTTTCGCAAATCATCGCCATGGGTCAGCAAGAAATTGTGGCCTTTGATGTTCTCCGACAAGAACCAACTTTTGGTCAGCTTGAAATCTATTCGTGGGTTATTTTCGAACTTATGCTTTAGCATTTCATAGCACAAATTGTCCCAGTTGGCATAGTCCTTCTCTGAGCCAACCTTTGCAACCCTTCCATGGTTTCCACGAACTCCATAAAAAACTACTTTCTCAAAAACTGACAGAAAGTATCCCAAACTTGCACTGATTTCTTCAAAACCTATAGTGAATTGATCATAGATACTGTTGTTTATGTACACGGGACTCCAAGAGCCAGATTCATTCATGCCATCAACAATGTCACCAAGGCAGAAAATGTGCAAAACTGGCAACTTGTACAGCGTAGAGTGCAACTCGTAAATGTCTGCGACTTTCTTCTCGAGTTTGCGCATTCTTGCCCTGAAAATATCAAGAGAATAAGTGCTCAGTCCGCCAGTCTCGTCCGCAGAGTGGTTATGGCCTATGTGCAGATCACTCAGGAGCAGACCGACATCTTCCGAGCCTTTGCTCTTCATCCTTTTTGGTGGAGACCAGGATCTCTTTTCTATCTTTGGAGCTTTGGCTATGGATTCCATCAAGACATCGCTGATGGCATCAGCACGCAATCTGGCTATGTCAAGCCTAGATCTGAACCCGCTCTCTATCTTTGACTCATATGCTATCTTGGCCTGCTTGCGCACATCTGCTGCAACTGGAGAAAACCATGGCATTGCGCTCCATGCAGTTTTCAGCCACTTGCTCTTGCAAGACTCGGCAGTTCTCTTGAGATGGCTAGCTATGATCTCGTATGGAATCTTGTCCGAACGTGCCCTATAAAGATATTCCAAGTCATCTGCAGACCAATTTGAGTTCTCAAATTTTGGCTTGCCTATCTCCACGACGGAGGGGAAATGCTTGAGCGTTTCATCGCAGAATGCCTTGCTATCAACTGCATGTGACGCCTTATCATCTCTGACTTTTTTGTCTGTGTCACGCCTTGCGGATTGATCGCGTAGACTATCAGAGGCTTTAGAATATTTACGAACTTTGCTCCGCTTCTTGCTGCTCTTTGCCAAAACTCTAGATCTTGAACGTGTCGCCATTTTTCCTCCTCAGAGTATCCACCCAAATATTCGAACATTTGCCTGCTAAAACAGACTGTAGGATCAATCATCGGATTGAGCCAACTGGTTGACAACATAGACTTGATGACATGATCATCCGCAGGTGGATAATCCATAACGCCTATTATTGAATTGTTTTTCTTCTTGATAGCCCACCCACCAACGATGTCAGCGTCGCCAAGACATGAAAGTGTTTCTTCAAGCCTGCATGGCAAAGAAACATCATCAGCATCATGGATCATAAGCCATCGAGAAGAAGCCATTCTTGCTGCGATATTTCTAGCCTTAGGGACGCCAATGTTTTCTTTGAGGCCTTGTGTTCTGATGCTAATGTCGCACTGATGGGCAGCCTTGACAGCCAATTCATGAGTGTTGTCCGAACTGCCGTCGTCAACAAAGCACAATTCAATCCTGTCTGCAAATGGCTTGAGAGACATGATGGCATCAACCACAGTTGCTGATGCGTCTTTTGCAGACATCAATACGGATATGTCGTGGTTATTTGCCAAGGCAAATTTCTTTGTATATTGGCAGTATCGAATTCCAGTCAAATGATGACCTAACCAAGTCTACGCCGCTTGCTGAGCACTCTTCATAAATCTTAGAATTTTTGCCAACAAGATCGCTGATTGCCCCTGAGAACCTTTTGACATGGTCGCCGCCAGGTGCAGCCGGAGGTGGGCCGGCGACCAAGCCGCCCTTCAATTCGGAAACATTACCAACATCAAAAGCAACCCATGGAACCTCTGCAGCCATAGCCTCAAGCACAACAAGAGGAGCAACCTCTGATATCGATCCATGCAGCATCAATGTGGAAGACCTCATCGATTTGCACATCAAAGACCTTTCACGATCAAGCATGAAACTTGTCTCAAAAGGTGCTCTTGAGCATGCCGTCATGATCATCATTGTCATGCGCTTGGCAACATGCCAATGAGGAGTGGTGCAAAAGACAGTCCATGAAAAGTTTAAACCTTCAGCATGGAGCAGGCTGAGGGCGGCAAGGACATGTTCGTGACCCTTGCCTGGATAGCAGTTGGCCACCGTTATGAACTTGTGCTTTGATGGAATTGTCCGCTTATGAACCAAGAACTCGCCAGAATCAACCCCATTCGGAATTACTGAATATGATATACCAAAAGAATCAAGAACAGCGCATTCGTCATGCAACTTGCTGTGGACGACCATCTTTATTCGATCACCTAAAGATCTAATTCTGTTCATAATATCCACGCTTTTGCGAGATGCGAGCAAGCCAACCGTGCACAAGACCACCCTGCATTTAGATGATGAGCAAGATTCTAAAACCCTTGCCCAGTGCAAAAATGAATCGCTGTATACAAAAACGCAGTCTGAATCTCCAAGAGAGGAGATGGTTGCCAGCACATGCTCATTCCATGGCTCTAGCTTATATCGATTGTAGTCACAGGAATTGGCAACATCACAACCAAAAACAGTGACATTAGAATGACCGCAAATGTGCGATGCAATCCTGTCGACAACGACCTCACAGCCTCCCATGCTGGTGGGCATAGTATGGTTGGTAAAAATCAAAATATTAGACATTGGGCTCCTCAATTTTTTCAAGGTATTCCATCTGCTCTCGATAGGTAAACGATCCGCCCGAAAGAGATCTGAATTTAGAAATGTCTTTCTCGCCGCGTGCCAGCCAACTTCTGCGCTGCTCATCGTCTTCTGTTTGGGCATGAACTCCAACCACATGATCGAGCATCATCATGTGCATGCCTGCGCCACTAACGCGGGATGCATAAAGTCGATCAACCCTGCCGTTTTTGTCAGGTAAAAAACGAAACCTTTTAGCGGTGGCAGAATGATATGCCTTGACGCCCCTTATGGGCGTCTTTGTCCTCCAATCAAATAGATTGCAACTGATAACTACAACTTCTGGATATTTTGATATGAGCATGTTGAAAAAATTGACTGACCACTTGCACAACAGCATGTCGTCGTCGACTCTCAAAAACCAATCCCTGTCAGCAGAATCTGCCATAAAATTACAAGCATCTGTCCACCTCATGTTCTTAACAACCCTAGAATCATGACAGCCGGCTTTCCTGAGGGCCTTGAGGCAGTATCTAAAAGAACTCCTCTTGAGAGTTGGGACAAAAACATTCATATCAGCATATCCAACCCATTCATATCTCCATTTTTTCGCCTCAAAACAACATCATCAAAATAATCATTCACACTTTTGAGATTGTATTTCTTTTCAAGAGATCTAGACATCTGCATGGGATGTTGCCTGTAAATTGCCATAATATGATCTGTTCGGCACATGCCAACTCCATTATGGTAAAATCTTGCCCACATCTCTCTGTCAGCTTTTGACCTCATGGTTTCGTCGTACATCCCGAATTTTGAATGAAGAGATCTGAGATACATCGTGCCCTGCGCATGGATGCCAAGATACGGAGATAATCCATCCTTGTGCTTATGCCACTCACTTTCCATCCTGTGCAGGCCGCCAGATACCCACTTGTTTTTTTTCCAATGATGAACTATACAAGGACCATGGACGAATTCGCAACCAGACCTCAGGGCTTCAAAACCGTTACGCAAACAGTCGTCATAAAGCATGTCATCAGCATCGATCATCTTTATATAGCTAAACCTTGCCATCCTGATGCCATGATTTTTCGCAGATGAATAACCACGATTGACATCGAGTCTTTCTATGAAAACATCGTGCTGACATCTTCTCGCCTCGTTGGCAGCAACCAAATGGCCGCCATCTGCGCTGCCATCGTCAACGATAATCATCTCACATGGAAAATCTACATCTTGAGATCCAAAAGACCTTATGCACTCCTTGATCAACTTTGAGTAGTTAAACAAGGTGACAACAACCGAAACTCCATTTTGAATATTAGATGTTTTTTCGTATTGCTTCAGCATATTTACTCGCACAGGATGTCATAGACATATCTTCTCTATATTTTATGTTACATTGCTTAAATGCTATGCTCATGTCGCGACCCAACATGATGTGATCTACAGCATCATCCCCAACCTGATCCATGCTGGCAATCGGCCTAAAAGTAAATTCCCTGTCTACATTTGATGTCATGCAATTTTCGTCAATCAATTCTTTTGTCCCGCCTATATTGTTACACAGAACAGGCAAACCCATCCTTAGCCCCTCTACAACCGAATTGGGACAACTATCAAGATGGCAAACATGAACCATCAATTTTGCACGATGATAAAGACTGCGCATATCGTCATGATTTTTAGAACCTATGTAATGTATGTTGGGGTGACTAACTCTGCTTGCCTGATCAACATCACCAACAAAAACCAATTTTGCAACCATGCCCAATTCATCACTTGCGTGGACAAAAGCTCTAGCAATTGCCTTTGGCCTCTTGTTGGTTCGCCAGCGAGAGGATGCTACTATTATGTCTTCTCTGTCTAAATTTTGCTCATCGGGCGACATGCCAGTTCCGTTGTGTATTACACAATCTTTTCTTGCTCTGACACCAAGCATCTTTTCAGCGAAAATCTTAGAAAATGAGCTCTGGTATATGACCAAGTCGTGAGTTTCTATAGCTCTTCTTATTGGATCATTCATTCTCATACGTGCCAAATCGTAATAAACACCATCAACCCTCAAAACATTAAAGTATCCCTTCCTTGTCTTGCCGTGTATAAAATTGATACCCACCTTGCCAAGTCCGCGATCTAAATCGCCATCCTTGACGGATCGCAAAAAAGCATTTGCAAAGTGCCCCCTTCCAGTGCCCTCAGCAGGATTGTGCCATATCTCTACTCCCATCTAGTCAAGCCTCTCTGAAGCAGATGCTCTTTGCCAACCCATTTTTTATGAAATCTTTGGTAGTTTGACAAAAACATAGACATTCTATCCCTCTTGACGCCAAGAGTACTGTGGGCTTCGTGCGTCATCTCATGTGGGCGCATGACCTGCATCTCCCCGCCAGACTCAACAAATCTGAGGCAAAAATCTGGGTCCTCAAAATAATAAGGACTAAACTGACTGTCAAAACCTCCCAGTGCATTCCATATGTATTTGTGAACAGCCATGCCCCCGCATCCAACATAGGTGAATTGCTCGCCATGCTTATCAACTTTCCTGACAGGCCTGAATGCTTGGTTCATAGACCAAGCTTCAGCGCCCAGTATGCATCCGTCGCCAATCTGTTTGTAGGCTTCAATCGCTCCTGTAGATGGGAATTGATCATTATCAAGAAAAACTACCATGTCAGCACCAGAAGAAAATGCATCGTCTGCCATCCTAATTCTTCCTTGCGTTATACCAAGATTTACATCACTTCTCACCAATTCAGCACTCTTGGGCAAATTGTCTCGCAAAAACAAGAACTCTTCTGCTTCTGACCCATTGTCAAGAACATAGATTTGACCGAAAGAAAAACGCTCAAGATGCCTAACGCATCTTACAGTCAGACTCGCCCGTCCATGTGACAGGATGCAAAACGCTGTCTCCATGATCAAATATACGACTCAGCCAAAGCTTCCGCAGCCAGCAGTGCTGTATGTGCTGACGAACGGTAGACCAGTGTTGATGCCATCAAACGGTGTCACGGTCGCTCTGAATGTTATTTCAGGACCATTGAAGCAGTCAAAGTCACCAGAACCATCGGCGTAACTTACCAACCTGAAAGTGTTGGTTTCTATTTCTGGAGGAGATGGCGAAAGAGGCACGAACTCACCTCCAGCGATACTCTTTTCCCATACAATATTGTATGAAATCTCCTGACCTGGCTGACCCAGATCAATATCAATATCTGCAAAATCGAAAGATATATAGACCCAAACGCTCAGGTCACTCAACTCTCCCATACCGTTCCAGTTGACATCTGTAACTCTTGGTATCGTGTTGAAAACAGTCAACTCATTACTCTCAAGAGTCAAATTATCCCTGAAGATCAATTGTGCGGATATTCGTCCGCCTATCGGGAAGCCAGTAACATCGCCACTCTGATAGGGAACGAAAACTTGCCCGCGATGCAATTCAAGCACATAATCCTCTCCGCCAAATCCAGAAGACTGCCTGAGAGGACGCGGCTCACCTATATTGACAAACTCGTCGCTTCCTGATAGACGATATCTCCATCTTATCTTAGTCTCCAAAATCTCTGCGGGAGCATAGAAGTCGAAATCTGCAAAGGCAAATGCCATATTGGATAGATTTATAGTTGCAGATCTATCTGATTCCAATTTAGGTATCAATGTAAAACTCGCAGGACGAAGTGGCGGACTAACTATTGTTATCACAGGACTTCGGACAACAGCCCCAAAATCTTTTCCGTCGTTGGGTCTGACTTCAAAATAAACTTGGTCTCCAACATTGAAAAAACTCTCTCCATTTTGCGCCGCTAAAATTTCAGCAGGGCGTCCAGATGCCTGTGCATCAGAATAGTAATTTCTAGTCCAAAACTGATTTACATACAATGTGTCATTTGCGTCATTAAGATCATTGTACTTCTTGCTGCCAAATATAATTGGCATCTCCACGCCATTTTTATACCAACGTATTTCTGTTTTTTCAACATCCTCTTGGTCGCCATCAGCATCGACAAACAGATAAGATATCGATATGGTTGAGTATTGTGTGTAAGAACTAGACAAGAACTTAAGGTCAAGCACCTCAGGCTTGGAGTTGTATTCCGGTCTTGGATACGGAGCTTCTAGCATATCAACAACAAAAGAGTCTACACAGGCAGTCTGCTCAAATGATTTGTTGGTGATATTGAAAGCAAACACTCCTTCGTATGGTGTGCCTATTGCTATTGTCATATCGGCAACATCATAGGCGGATTTGAAGACAACCGTTCCTGAATCAGCATCAGCCCTATACTGATCTTCTCCCACCACATTCGCGCCCGACTTGACAACAACAGAAGATCCACGCTGCCAGGGGCCAAGCCTAGAAACATACAAGTGGGGAGACACCTTCACCAATGCATCAACAAATACTCCAAATGAATCAGCTGACCTTATTGGCACGATTACCCTACCCCCACCCACTGCTGCGGGAGTTATTTCATTAGCAAATTTCTCCCAAGATGTGTAAAGATGAGCTGCCGCCGAGAACTTGACATCAGTGGTTTCTCCAATGCTAGCGTGTGCAACACCCACAATCTGATGTGGCGCAGCATTCAATTGCTTTGGCTTCGATACTATGAGCGTCTCCGTGGGGAGAGAGTAGTTTATTGTTACGGATCTCAGCAGCGCTTCAACAAAAGATTCATTATCTTCAGGGAATTTCTGCGTCAATGAGACATTGATTCTAAAAACATCTCCCATCAGATCCCCAAACCAGGGCAGAGAGGGAGTCGCAACTACATCCGTACCATAGAAAGAAATACCGTCATCTGTTTTGGATATCGAAACCGATATGATGGCGAATTGATTGCCGACCACCTCAAGAGATTCTAGATTAACCTTACGACCAAAATTGAGTACTGCCTGGTATTGACCGCTTGCCAATCCACGAGTTATTCTGATAGCGGAGCGAGACACAGAATCAACGGAAGAGGCATCAACAATCGACATAGACCCGCCGCCAGTAGAAAGAGTGATATATCTTTGTTCTCCTTGGTCTGCGATGGTTGCTTGCGCCGAAACGGTGATGGGATAGTAGTCTGCAAGATTGACGAAATATACTGGGCTATTTCTCGATCCCCTGAGCGAAATCAACTCTCCCACAGTTTCTACTGCGTTAAACCTACTCAAATTCTCTTCTCCGTCAGTGAGAACAAATGCAATTACAGAACCATTCTGATCAGTTATGGCGTCTGACTCTCTAGCTGCTTGAGCAAGCGCGTCATACATTGGAGAACATCCAAACGGACGGCTGCCTGCCAATTCGCCGATGCGCTGTATGGCGTCTGAGATGGCTTTTTCACCTTCATACTTCCAAGTTCTCACAGTGGGCACCCAGTCAAGATCAGAGTAGTACTGTATGATGGGATTATCAGGAAGGTCTAGAAGGGTTACCCCAGCTGCATCGGACACGAAATTTGTGTATCCTCCAATGAGATCAAATCGTAAGGCTTCTGAATCAAGCTGCGCTTCAAGAGGAGGGGGCAAATAAACGGATCCCCCAGTTCCATCAGAAGAACTACTGGAAGAGTCGCCCGACATCAAAGACCTGAAACTGAAGCTAGAATCATTTGCAACAACTGCAATAGCAGTGCACACGGTGTTGTCCGATCCGGTGCAAGAAAGACCTCCAACTGTGTTGGCATCTCTCACACACGATGGACACGTGAATGGACATGAAGATGCACTGCCAAATCTCAAATCAGATCCTGAAGAGTCACTACTAGATCCTGACATGAGAGCTGAGAACTGGAAGGTTTGACCAGTGACTTCGCATGTCACTCGGAACCTAAAATTCTTTCTCAGCCTGGGAGAAACTGCAGGCATCAAATACTGTGAGAAATTTGCTGTTGATGGCTCTATTTGAGCCTGTTGAACTGCTGCAGGGTCATATCCTGGGTATATAGGATTCAATTCTGTAGGAACCCTGTTGCCTTCAGGGCCAAAAGCAACCTGACCCCAAACAGATCTGGTTCTAAGATCAAAACCAAGATAGGTTGTCCAATATCTGTCAGCGCAAGAGAAGTCTATTCTATCATCTTCTATATGAGGGCTGCACCTTATTGGATCACTACAGGTATCTAGACATGACTGGATGGTGAAGTCAGGCCAAGATTTCATGCTGCATAGATTTGGGCAGTGCTTGCACAATTCTGTCTTACACATCCACAGGGGCGATTGCGGAGACCACGCCCATTTAAGGAAATTCTCTCCATTTTCAAACTGACCGCATAGGTCAACTGCAAACTCTCCTATTTCCTTGTTGCAGTCAGGAGATGGCCAATCTGTTTCGCACGTCTCTCCCCCCTGAGGGGGCTGCGGCTGCTGACCACACGGGTAGGGCGGCAAACGGAGAATCTTCCAGTTCAAGTCTCCAGAAGCAACTCCTATAATTGACTTGGAATCTCCAAGAGACATCGAGCATGGTCGAACACACACAGTGTGCGGAGCCATCTCACAACCATCTATTACTTCCCGACCTGCTTCTGGAGGATCAACTTCATTTTCTATCAAGAAAGACACTGGGACCATCTGCTCCCAGCATATTTCTAGTTTTTCCCAATCGATGTTGCCGTCGCACGGCATGGGGTATGCAACTTGACCGGTTCCAAACGCCTGCTGCTCAGAAACTTGACTTGATGGGTACGAAACAATAAGCCTGTATTCTCCAACTTGATATTTTGTTTCAGTTTGGTCGTATGAAGAAACTTCAACATAATATATATGATTGAGAGCTGTCATGGCATCTGCAAACTGACCAGATCCACTAGAGCTGTTGTCTGGCGGCGATGTCGGATCTCCAGATTCGTCAAAATATGCTCTATATATGGGTCGCAAATTGCTGTCCGTCAAAGACTCAAATTGGACTGGCTGCCTTTCCTCGTTGTATATGCGAATTGTGCTTCTGAGCGTGCTTATTCCCCTAGGTTCTATGCATATGTCAACCACTCCAGCAATCGGCGCAACAAAAGAATAAAGATCAGTGTCGCCGACACCAGATATAACCCCTATCGCGGTGGAAACGAAAGCCAAAGAATTTTCACCATCGGGAGTAGACCGTATTGGCAGAGTCCCGTTGATCCTTCTCACAGAGAATACGGGCATGACTGCAGCAGAGTCAAACTCACCAGCATCAGCATATCTGTCTTGGTCGGAAAGTTCTGGGAATGTGAGTTCGTTCTCTGTTGCTTGATCTGCCTCTGCACTTGGATCAAATTCCGTACTGCCGTAGTAAAAATCATCAACTATTCTTGCTGCGACAATTACTTGATATGGAAAGCGTGTTTTACCTTGACGAATTGAGATGGCATCATCTAACTCATCACTAGCTGCACTAGATCCTACAACCTCAATATCAGCACTGGTTATAACGCTGCTGCCAAGCAGACTTGTGATGTCGCTTATTGGTCTGAAAGGATCTTCTGATCTTGGGGCCAACCTTGCATAACCAATACCTGATGAGATGTCAACAAGACGATCATCTATCCTGACAGGGAATATTTTTGTGCCTCTCCTTTTCCTTCGCCTGAAAATTCTTCCATCGGGACCTCCACCACCAGGAATGCCTCCCATGCCTGCCTCTAGCTCATCATCGTCAGTGCCTTGGAATTTTATGTAGCCCTCAAGTTCGACAAGAACATCATCGTCAAGAGGCCTGCCCTCATCGTCATAAACCCTGATCCTCAGATCAACTCCAGAAATCCCATCTAGCCTAGCACTGGCCTGAACATCTTCAATTCTTACGCCCTCTTGTATGGGCTGAATATTGGACTCAGTCTGTTCTCCGAAAGCCTCGACTGCGATTTGGCAAAATCCTGGCGCCTTCCCATTGGTCACACCGCCAGAAACCATAATCAAAGACTCTCCATCCCAAGTGGATGCCAGCAACGATCTGCCACCAATAAGTGATCTTCCTTGAGACTTCACGTATAGTCCATCGGACAACTCCAGTATTTCCATTCTCTTGGTGGCGTTGGTTCCAAGATATTCTCCAATCGGAGGAAGCTTACCGCCAACAATTACCAAAGTTCCATCGCAGTCAATATGTGCAGTCTTTCCTCGAGGCTCAGGGATGTCAGCGAAAATAGAATCTGCAGCATATATATCAAATGGCCTAGCAGTGCTTGCCGAAGAACTGCTAGAAGAATCGATGCTTGAAGAAGAAGAGGAGGAAAGCGAGCTAAAGTAGGAGTCAATATTTGAAACATCAAATATGAAAGAATCGGTGAAATAAACCTCTCTTGATTCCTCAACGGTCACCACAGTGTCCATATTTCCGAGCGTATAGGAGACCTGCTCATTGATGATACTGCTTCCACCCACAAATGCCCATCTGGCGTCATCAATTTTTACAGCTGCAGGATACAATCGACCATAAGTGGCAAGGTCGTTGTCAAGAACCGAGAAAGAGCCAAGCCACTTATTGGCTGATTTGCCAAAAATATGCACATATTTAGAAACTTCTGCAACCTCTAGAGTGTTTTGCTCGACATTGCTAGCCCCACATAGGGCAAAAATGTAGTCTCCAGCAACTATGCATTTCCCGAAAGAATGACCATGCCTGATAGCAGGAGATGATTCAGGATTTGATCCTGAGCCACCGAAACCTCCAAGAGAGGTAGAAGGAGGCAAATCAGTTCTCTGTGGCAGAGGAGGCATCTCTTGCCACTCATCTGCCTCTATACTGTACCTGAAGAAATAACTAGAGCATTTTGGCTTGAAACCTGCTGAAGAGCCAGATCCAAGGAAAGCCATTTCGACTCCGCCAACGACATAGATGTATTCATCATCGTGTGCTACAGACATGCCCATCAGGGGCTTAGGCATTTTGGCACAACTCTTCCACCTGTTCTCTGATGGCGACCACCGCTCCATGTAGTTGGTCACACCAGCAGCCGTCAATCCTCCTATGGAGTAGAAATGACCACCTGCATGCGCCATTGCGTGCCAGCATTTCTTGAAACCCATATCTGCGGTTCTTGTCCAGCCGCTGTCCGCAGAAGAAAGGTCGTGTATGTAGCATGTGGCCGTGAGTGGCACAGCGACCTGATTTCTAGAAATCAGACCCGCCTCATCAGTCAATTCTGAAGGATCTGG
>Ga0172367_10000675_pt1 | contig 52232 bp, 51 predicted proteins | sample Lak10m_FD_114542 | JGI IMG/M metagenome (GOLD analysis project Ga0172367, IMG submission 114542) | Freshwater microbial communities from Kabuno Bay, South-Kivu, Congo - kab_022012_10m | ecosystem: Environmental > Aquatic > Freshwater > Lake | place: Democratic Republic of the Congo: South-Kivu...
CCGACAGCTAATTTCTGCTCTGCTGGCACTGCAACATCGGTAACAGGCAGCGGTCATCCATGGAGCTGGAGCTGCACCGGATTAAATGGCGGCACAGATGATGCCTGCTCTGCAACAATTCAGGAGACAAAGACAGATGGCATTTTAATACCTGCGCCGAACAAGGTTGAGCCTACTATTGAAGATGCACTCCGTTCACTTAAGATTACTGTTGGGGAGATTACTCCGACAGCAGACGATATTCGTCATGGCGATATCGCTCCTATTGTGAATGGTATTCCACAACCAGATGGGAAGGTTAATCTTGGTGATACAATAGTTATTCTGCGAAGAACCATCGGTCTTACAAGTTGGTAATAATTGAAGAATAAGTTTTATTACTATCTGATAGCTTTTTTAAGCACAGCGTTCTCTCTTCTGCTGCAGTGGCGCGACCCTGCGATTTTGAGCGAGTTTGTTGAGGGAAAAACCTACGATTTGCGGCTAAAGCTGCGAGAATCGTTTCATGACCACAAACCGAGCAACGATATAATTATTGTCACTATAGATGAGCAGAGCATAAAAGATATTGGGCGTTGGCCTTGGTCACGCTCTGTAATGGCAAAGGTTGTAGATAATATTTCAGGAGATTCCCCCAAGGCTATCGGGCTTGATATTTTATTCAGCGAGCCAGAAAATAGCGTTTCAGATTCACTCTTTGCAGATTCCCTCAAAAAGGCTGGGAATGTTGTTATCGCAGCAGCATTCCCAGCCTCCAGCCGCTTATCTACCAAAAAACAATCATCAGAGCCACCTCCAGATTTTCTCTGGGATGCAGCCTTTATGCAGGTTAAGGGGATGGAGGGGCTTGACTGGAAAAAGTGGGTCGTTACAGGGGAAAAGGTTATACCCCCTCTCAAAGAGTTTGCCGCTGTAGCAACAATGGGGCATGTGACAACAATTCCTGACCTTGATGGAACTCTGCGCTGGGATATACTTTCTGTTAGATATGGAGATGATTATTATCCATCGTTTCCGCTCCAGATTGCACGGATAGCGGCTGCAATCCCTGCGGAAAAGGTTGTCTTTTATGGAGGCTCAAGCATCGGTTTTGGTGACAAGATTATCCGCACGGATCTCTCTTCAAGGGTACTGGTCAACTATGTTGGTGAGGAGGGGAGCTATCATTTTGTATCTGCTTCAGATGTTGTAAATAAGAAACTGCCGAAAGGGTATTTTAACGGCAAGATTGTTCTTGTCGGGACGAGCGCACTCGGGACTTTTGACCAGAAAATTTCCCCTCTTTCCGGCAATATGCCTGGGGTTGAGAAGAATGCAACAGTTGTCCAGAATATTCTTGAAAACAGTTTTATAGAAAAAAGCCCCGGGGTTATTGAGATTGCGACCATATTAAGCACAGGGCTTATACTCGCTCTTGTTTTGCCAAGATTAACCGCCAGTATAGGGGTTACATTCGGTTTTGTGCTTATTTTAAGTTACAGCGCAGTTGCTTGCTGGCTCCTTATTTATCGTGATATCTGGATTAGCGGAGTTCTCCCTGTCGGCAATATGATGCTGATTATGACGGTCGAGACTATATCGAAACTGTTTGCAGAGGAGCAACAGGCGCGCCAGATAAAACAGATGTTTTCGAGTTATGTATCCCCAAAGATAGTAAATGAGCTGATTGAAAATCCTGAGCTGGCAAAACTTGGTGGACATAGAAGAGAGGTTACTATTCTATTTTCAGACATTATCGGATTTACAACAATCTCTGAAAAGCTTGCACCAGAGGATGTTGTAAAGCTTCTGAATGAATATTACAAAGAGATGGCGGAGATTATTTTTCATTGGGATGGCACGCTCGATAAATTTGTCGGAGATGAAATTATGGCGGTATGGAGCGCACCGATAGAGCAGCCTGATCATGCTGAAAGAGCGGTGAGGTGCGCTATCAATATGTCTGACAAACTTGACCAACTGCAACAGGAGTGGGTGAAGAGGGGGATTGATGTTATTGATTGCGGAATAGGGATAAACACAGGAGAAGCCTTGATAGGAAATATCGGGCTTGAGGGTAAAAAGATGGATTACACAGTTATCGGCAATCATGTAAATATAGCTGCAAGGGTAGAAAAACTGACACGTGAACACAAAAGCCGTATTCTGGTAACAGATGCCACAATGTCGAAAATACCACAGGGTACAATAGGTCACATTTGCTTTGAACAAAAAGGTGAAGTGTTGGTGAAGGGAAAAAATGAGCCGGTGGCTATTATTGCCATCAGCGAGTTAGAATCAGAAGCTTAAACAACAATAGCCTTGTCTATTATTTTTACTAGACAGGGCTGGCAAATAGTAGTACAGAGTTGTCCATGAGCACTCAATACGAACGCCCATTTGTGGCACAACTGGAAAATCGTCTCTTTGGGGAAAAACCTTTGATTCAGGTGCTAGTCGGTCCGCGCCAGATCGGTAAGACAACCGGAATGCGACAGCTGCTTGGGCGCTCTCCATTTGCGAACCATTTTGCCAACGCTGATGACCTTTTGTCAGCGGATCGAAATTGGCTACTGGAGCAGTGGCAAAAGGCCCTGCTTTTTGGGGACGGCACTCTGCTGGTTATAGATGAAATTCAGAAGATTCCTAACTGGTCTGAAACATTGAAATCTCTTTGGGACAAGAGCCCCGGCAGACTCCGCGTGGTGGTGCTTGGCTCAAGCTCGCTACAGATACAGACCGGATTGACAGAGAGCCTTGCTGGACGATTTGAGCTTACAAGGGTTTATCATTGGACATATTCAGAACTTGAAACCGCTTTTGGTTATGATCTTGAGCGGTTCTTGCTGTATGGCGGTTATCCAGGGGCGGTTCCTTTTGAAAATGATTTTGAACGCTGGTACGCATATCTGAAAGATTCGATTGTTGAGGCGGTTATAGGTAAGGATATTCTTTTGAACCGCAAAGTTGGCAGCCCTGCACTTTTTCGGCAGGCTTTCGAGATTCTGTGTCGTTATCCGGCACAGGAAATTAGTTATACCAAGCTTCTCGGTCAGTTGCAGGATAAAGGGAATACGGATCTTATCAAATATTATATAGAGCTTTATGCAGGTGCTTTTCTGATTCATACATTGGAGAAATATTCCGCCAAAGGATGGATCACCCGTTCCTCCAGTCCGAAGATTCTCCCGTCGTGCCCAGCGTTATACACCATGACGGAAGGTTCAAAGCTGCTTAACGATCCAGAAAAGCGGGGGCGAGTTTTTGAGCTGGCGGTGGGGGCGCAATTGCTGCAACTGCCGGGAGAGCTATTCTACTGGCGGGAAAAGAACACCGAGGTGGACTATATATACCGTTATCAGAACAGATTGTACGCAATTGAAGTTAAATCGGGGAGAAGAAAATCTGCAAAGGGGATTGATGCATTTCTGAACCAATTCCCAAATGCAACGCCTGTTATTATGACTACCGATAATTTTGCTCAATTTTCGGAAAATCCGCAAAAGTTTCTGGCGTTTTTTTGATACTCCCCGTTTTTGAGTTTTTCCAATGACAGTTACAGCCGCTCCCACTCTCCGCCATCAACCACAACCGTCGGTAGTCCCATGGGAGCGAGTACATCCAGAAACAGCTCCGGATCAAACTGTTCCATATTGAATACCCCTGCTCCATGCCATTTTCCAGTGGTCATCATAATCGCGCCAACAACCGCCGGTACACCGGTGGTGTAGCTGATTGCTTGGGATTGCACCTCTTTGTAACACGCTTCATGGTCGCAGATGTTGTAGATGTAAACCTGCTTTGGCTTGCCATCTTTGGTGCCACGGGCAATAACTCCGATGCAGGTTTTCCCTTTGGTTAATGGACCAAGGCTTCCCGGATCCGGGAGCAGCGCCTTCAAAAACTGGATCGGAACGATTTTCTGACCATTGTACTCCACTTCATCAATACGGGTCATGCCGACGTTCTGCAGCACTTCCAGATGTTTCAGATAGTTTTCAGAGAAGGTCATCCAGAACTGTGCTTTTTTGATGGTCGGGATATGCTTGACGATTGATTCCATCTCTTCATGGTACAGGCGGTAGATGTTCATCGGACCGATTCCCTCGGGGAAGTCGAAAACACGCTTTGTGGAGAGCGGAGGAGATTCCACAAACTGACCATTTTCCCAATGGCGACAGGTTGCGGTTACTTCACGGATATTGATTTCAGGATTGAAGTTGGTGGCAAACGGCTGACCATGGTTCCCTGCATTGGCGTCAATGATGTCGATTTCCTCAATCGTATCCAGATGTTTTTTGGCTGCAAGAGCTGTATAAACATTGGTGACACCGGGATCAAAACCGGAGCCGAGGAGAGCCATCAGTCCGGCATTCTTGAAACGCTCCTGATACGCCCACTGCCAGGAATACTCAAATTTTGCTGTATCGAGCGGTTCGTAGTTGGCAGTATCAAGATAATCAACTCCCGCTTCCAGGCATGCATCCATGATATGAAGATCCTGATACGGCAGCGCTACGTTGATAACCAGCTTCGGCTCTACCTTTTTAATGAGCGCCACAAGTTCCGGCACATTATCCGCATCCACCTGTGCCGTATTGATGCTGTTGCCAAGCTGTGCGGCAATGGCATCGCATTTTGATTTTGTGCGTGAAGCGAGGGTTATGCTGCTGAAAATATCACGACGCTGGGCGCATTTATGAGTTACAACCTGACCAACACCACCGGCGCCGATTATAAGAACATTGCTCATGCTCGATTCCTTCCTAAAGGTAGATAGGGTATCAAAGGGAAAACATAATAAGGGTATTATTTTTTCAGTGCAACCATATTCCAAGCGGCTTGCTCCCAAATGGGCGGAAACGAACAGTTTCACATCCGTAGTTTCCGGGTGGAAACTAAATTCAAAATGCGAGTTTCTTGACTTTAGCGTTGTATCCCTGTAATTTGTTGCAGTTTTTACTTAATCGGATATTTAAGGAGTTTTCCAGATGGAATATAAAGACACACTCAATCTTCCGCAGACAGATTTCCCCATGAAAGCGAATCTGTATCAGCGTGAACCGCAGATGCTGGCGCAATGGGAAGAAAATGCCCTCTATAAACAGCTTGAAAAAAATGATGCCGGTAAACCGCTGTATACCTTGCACGATGGTCCTCCATACGCCAATGGTCATATTCATATCGGTCATGCCCTGAATAAAATTCTCAAGGATTTTGTGCTCAAGGTCAAACGGATGGAAGGTTTCCATGCTCCCTACGTTCCTGGGTGGGATTGCCACGGTCTGCCGATTGAGCTACAGGTGGAAAAAAACCTAGGCTCAAAGAAAAGCCAGGTCTCAAAGCTTGAGATGCGCAAATTGTGCCGCGAGTATGCCGCCAAGTTTGTCGCTATCCAGAAAGAGGAGTTCAAGCGTTTGGGAGTTCTGGGGGATTGGGAAAACCCGTATCTGACCATGAATTACCAGTATGAGGGTCTAACCGCCGCAGAGCTTGCCAAGTTTGCCCATAACGGAGGTCTTTACCGTGGACGCAAGCCGGTTCACTGGTGTTCCTCATGTGTCACAGCTCTTGCGGAAGCTGAAGTTGAGTATGCCGACCACACATCACCATCCATTTATGTCCGCTTTGCGCTCAAGGAAGATCTTGGCTCCGTCATACCGGCGCTGACAGGAAAAGAGGCATACATTGTCATCTGGACGACAACTCCGTGGACAATTCCTGCAAATCTTGCTGTCGCCCTGCATCCTGAATTTGAATATGTTGCCGTGGAAACAGAAAAAGGTGTGCTGATTGTGGCTGAAGGACTTAAAGATCAGTTCCTGGCTGCCGTCGGTTTGACCGGTGTCGTGCTTGCGACTTTCTCCGCAACGCTGCTGGAGCGAAAAAACTGTCAGCACCCTTTTTATGGTCGTGATTCTGTTGTGCTCCTTGGAGATCATGTTACGCTTGAAGCAGGAACCGGCTGTGTTCATACCGCTCCTGGACATGGTCAGGAAGACTATGAGCTTGGATTGCGTGAAGGGCTTGAAATCTACAACCCGGTTGACAACCATGGCAAATACCTGCCAACCATAGAGTTTTTCGGAGGGCAGCAGGTTTTTGCCGCCAACCAGAGTGTCATTGAAAAACTGATTGAAGTCGGCGCACTTCTGCAGACCTCCAACATCAACCACTCCTATCCACATTGCTGGCGTTGTAAAAAGCCGATTATCTTCCGCGCCACCGAGCAGTGGTTTATCAGCATGAAAGCTAATGAACTGCGCGATAAGGCGCTTTCAGCCATAGACAAGGTTCAGTGGATTCCACGTTGGGGACGTGAACGTATTCACGGTATGATTGAGAACCGTCCAGACTGGTGCGTATCACGCCAGCGTTCATGGGGGGTTCCGATCACCGCCTTCTCCTGCACCGATTGCGGCGAGTATATTGCCGACGGAAAAATCATGGATCATGTTGCTGAAATTTTCAAAGAGCATAGCTCCGATGTCTGGTTTGACTGGACTCCGGAACAGCTACTCCCTGCCGGAACTAAATGCCCCAAATGTGCAGGACATAATTTTGAAAAAGAAAACGATATCCTTGATGTATGGTTTGATTCCGGTGTTTCCCATGCCGCTGTGCTGGAGCCGAATCCTATTCTCTCGTCACCGGCTGATATGTATCTGGAAGGGAGCGACCAGCATCGCGGTTGGTTCCATTCATCACTTCTGGAAAGCGTTGGTACCCGTGGTGTTGCGCCATACAGTAGTGTTCTGACCCACGGATTTGTTCTTGATGGGAAAGGGTACAAAATGAGCAAATCGCTCGGCAACGTGGTTGCGCCGGAGGATGTTATCAAAAAATTTGGCGCTGATGTTCTGCGCCTCTGGTGTGCTGCCCAGGATTATCGGGACGACACACGCATTTCCGAGGAAATTCTGACCCGCGTTTCCGAAGCGTACCGCCGCATTCGCAATACATGCCGCTATATTCTCGGAAGCATCAACGATTTTGATCCGGCTGTTAATACTGTTTCCCCTGATGCAATGCCGGAGATTGACCGCTGGGCGTTACATCAGCTGGAATTGTTGAAAGAACGGGCGTTGAGCGCCTATAAAGAGTACGCTTTCCATGTCATTTATCAGGATGTGAACTCATTTTGCACAGTGGAAATGAGCGCCTTTTACCTAGATATTCTCAAAGACCGTATGTATACAAGCAAAGCTGACTCTGTCAGCCGACGGAGCGCCCAGACCGTGCTGTACACGATTCTCGACACTCTGCTGCGTATCCTTGCGCCTGTGCTTTCTTTTACCGCCGATGAGGCGTGGCAGTATATGCCGGGGAACAAGGAGGATAGCGTTCATCTGGCGGCATTCCCGCTTCTCACTCCGGAGGTTAAGAATGACGCTCTGGTCGAGCGGTGGACGCGCATTATGAAAGTGCGTGCCGACATTTCCAAGGCTCTTGAACTGGCACGCGTTGCCAAGACCATCGGACATTCTCTTGATGCCGCTGTAACCGTCTCCGCAGATGCGGAATTGCTGCAATTTTTACGTCAGTATGAATCAGAACTTGCCGCTATCTGTATTGTTTCCAAAGTCGCTTTGACAGAACGGCTTGAAGGAGAATGCTGGAAATCGGAGAGTATTGAACGGTTGCAGATTCAGGTCGCCGCCGCAGCCGGAACAAAATGTGAGCGTTGCTGGTGTTATAGTGAAGAGCTCGGGACAGCGGCTGAACATCCGACCATCTGCCCGAAATGCACAGCAGCGGTAGCGTAATGGGATCAAGATATACATTTTTTGCAATTATTACGTTGCTCGGTCTGATTGCTGACCAACTGACAAAGATCTATATCGATCGCACAATGAAGCTGTTCGATTCAATCCAGATAATTGAAAACTTCTTTAACATAACTTATTTGAGAAACCGGGGAGCTGCCTTCAGTTTTCTTTCTGAAGCTTCGTGGCGGCTCCCGTTTTTTATCGCTGTCACAGTGATAGCAGGAATCGCAATTCTGGTCGCATTTCACAAACTCCGCGACAACCAGAAACTGGCGCAGATTTCCATGGCGATGATCTTCTCCGGCGCCATCGGCAACCTGATTGACCGGGTACGCATGGGAGAAGTGATCGATTTTCTTGATGCCCATTGGTACAAGCATCATTGGCCTGCTTTCAATGTTGCTGATTCGCTGATCTGTGTCGGGGTTTTTCTGCTGGCAATCGATATGCTGCTGGAGGAAAAGCGGAAGAGCAAGGCTGAATGTTAAATTTTGAATTTTGAGTTACATTCAACATCCACAATCAACCATTCAACATTGATTTTACCCGATAGCTTTTGCCACACCCTTGCTCAATTCGACCCGGTTGTAAGGTTTGAGTATCAATCCCTGCGCGCCTAGAGCTATCAGTTCCTGGTCGCTCCCTTCCTGATGAAAGCCTGAACAGAACAATACTTTTACCGCTGGATTCTTTTCACGCAAGCGCACAAATGTCTCCTTGCCACCCATTTTAGGCATAATCATGTCAAGCAGAACCAGTGAAATTTCTGAACCGTGCTTATCATACATTTCAAGAGCGTCGGCTCCATTTTCTGCAAAATAGACTTTGTACCCCAACTCCTCCTCTGAACCTGGGGGAAGGTTAGCAGCATCCAGTGAAAAAACCGGCAATGTATCAGCCGCTGCTCCATCCAATATTTTTGTAACAAGTTCAGCGCTTTTTTGTCCATGAATTATCCCCCACATCAGATTAACGCGACGGTATTTTTTTGCAAGCTCGGCACGAATACCGGTCAATTCATCATCAGACCAGTCATAACCGGAGTTGTAGGAATTAAGAACCAGAATCTGTGGGACGTCTGCCGCTTCGACCGAACTTGTGGGAAGAAAAATAGAGACCAACAGGAGTAGTGCAGCCAAGGTGACTTCATATTTGTTCAGAACCACTCTACTCATGAATCCCCCCGGCTACACTTTAGGGTGAAGTGAAAACATTGCTCCGCTCAAATGACGTAAATTTATATCAGTTCATGTATGCCCGCAAGTAAAAACTTTGTAATCAACCCGGACGGTTCAGGCGCTATTGCGGTGCTAATCGACAAATGCTTTTTTCAGGATAAATTTTAAAAATTTTGACTAGCGTCAAGTAAAGATAAAAAAGTGTGGTATAGTCTTCTTTACATCACAATCAACAAAACTCTTTTGAGTTTTCAAAAACCATCAAAAAGGAGAACACCATGTTTTGTAATCAATGTGAACAGGCAGCAAACGGCACCGGTTGTAATATTTCAGGGGTATGCGGTAAAAAACCGGAAGTAGCAGCGCTTCAGGATCACCTGTTGTACGGGTTGAAGAGCCTTGCGCTATATGCAGACAAGCTTGGGCGTAATGCCGAGATTGACCGCTTCACCATAGAGGGGCTTTTTACAACTGTCACAAATGTTGATTTTGATCCTGCACGCATCGTTGGCTTGATCAACAAATGCTACGAATTGAAAGAAAAAGCAAAAGCAGCTTCAGGCGCTGTCATCAACAATCCGGCCGCCGACTGGAAACCGGCTGCGGATCAGGCAGGGATGGTCGCCCAGGCAGAGCAGTACGCCATCACCAAACAAAATATCAACGAAGATATCAACTCTGTTGTTGAAATTTTGATGTATGGTCTCAAAGGTATGGCTGCTTATATGGATCATGCCATGATTCTTGGCAAAAATGACGATGAAGTTATGGCGTTTTTCCAGAAGGCGTTGGCAGCAACCACCGATCAGAGCCTCGGTTTGATGGATTATGTCGGTCTTGCCATGGAGTGTGGCAAGCAGAACCTGACGGTCATGGCTCTTCTGGATGCCGGCAATACGGAAACTTACGGTCATCCGGTGCCGACTGCCGTTAATCTCGGAACCAAGGCAGGCAAGGCTATTCTGGTTTCAGGACATGATCTGAAGATGCTTGAAGAACTGCTGAAGCAGACAGAAGGAACTGGAGTCAATGTTTATACACATGGTGAAATGCTCCCTGCCCATGGCTATCCTGGTCTGAAAAAATACACTCATCTGGTTGGAAACTATGGCGGCGCATGGCAGGATCAGGCAAAAGAATTCCCCCACTTCCCTGGCGCAATCATATTCAACACCAACTGTATTCAACGCCCAAGCGATAGCTATGTTGATCATCTCTACACCTGGGGTCTGGTTGCATGGCCAGGTGTCAAGCATATTGATGGGTGGGATTTCAGCGAAGTTATCAACAAGGCGAAGGAGCTTCCCGGATTCCCGGATAACCCTGGACAGGAAATTCTCACCGGCTTCGGTCGCAACGCGGTACTTGGGGTGGCAGATAAAGTTATCGCTGCCGTAAAAGCAGGCGATATCAAGCATTTCTTCCTGGTCGGCGGATGCGATGGTGCAAAATCGGGACGTAACTACTACACCGAATTTGCTGAAAAAGCGCCGAAGGATACGGTCATCCTGACACTCGCCTGCGGCAAGTATCGTTTCAACAAGCTCGAGTTCGGCGATATCGGCGGCATTCCACGTCTGCTCGATATCGGGCAGTGCAACGATGCCTACTCCGCCATTCAGATTGCGGTTGCTCTCGCTGGCGCCTTCGAGTGCGGCGTAAATGACCTGCCGTTATCCATGGTACTTTCCTGGTATGAGCAGAAAGCAGTCGTCATACTTCTGACCCTGCTGCACCTTGGGATCAAGAATATCAAGATTGGGCCTTCACTCCCGGCATTCATCACACCGAACATCCTCAACTTCCTGGTTGAGAACTTCAATATCGGACCGATTACCACTGTTGATGCCGATATGAAACAGATGCTTGGCGCATAGATAACCCTGCGTCAGGTACAACAAAAACGCCCTTCAGCAATGGAGGGCGTTTTTTATTTACGCCGACAGGGGGGAAAAGCACCCTTTCCGGACGGAAACTAATTCATACTCTCCCGCGCTGACCCGAGCAGATAATCATACACTTCTTCACGGCTTCTTATAAAACCTGGCATCTTGTTAAGTATATCCTCGATCAGATGCAGCAGATCTCCATCAATACTCCCGAGCTCATCCATAACTGCCGATAGCATCGGGAGTATCTCGTACAGATCATGACGGTTGAAAGGAGTCGGGTCTGGGAGTCCGGAAAATTTCGGCTCTTCCCTCTGGGAAATGTTTCTCGGATACCTGAATTTCAGGTCTGATGCTTTGAGACTAATCATGATTCATCCCTCCCTTAATGCCTGCCACATCCGCTGCCGCAACCGCCGCCACACCCTCCGGTACGCACCAGATCAGCAGCTTTTGGCTTATGGCAGAGACCGAGTGATAATTTATCCACAAACCATGTTTCATCTACCATTTTCCCCTTCAACTCATTTTTCTTGAGCATCATCAGTATTCTTGTTTCTGTTGTTTCCAGAAGCTGCGCTCCCTCTGCTACCGTTATGAAAGTTCCGGATTCACACATGATCGTTCTCCTCTATGCTGCCTTGGGCAGTATTTCTTCAGCAAGATAAATAGATATAAGCTCACAATTTGTCAGGTCGCGTTTCCGTTTTCCTGCCATTTCTCGTGCCAGTTCCAGAAGATGTTCTGCAAGTTTACGCTCTACAGCTATTCCCATTGAGCGATACCGTTCAATCAGTCCGCTGGTGCCGGAATGTTTGCCAACCAGGATACTTCGCACCATTCCGACTTCGGCAGGGTCAAACCCTTCGTAATTCCGGGGATCTTTGATGATGCCATCGGCGTGCAGCCCTGATTCATGTGCAAAGACCCGTTCGCCGACTACCGGCTTTGAAACGGAGAGAGGGCGGTGTGATGCCTTGGCAACAAAGAGAGAAAGTTCCCTGAACCGGTGGGTCTCGATACCGGTTTCTATTCCACAGGCATGTTTGAGCCCCATGACGACTTCTTCCAGCGCAGCATTGCCGGCACGTTCGCCAAGGCCGTTTACCGTGGTATTTACAAATCGTGCACCTGCTTTTATACCGGCAATAGCATTGGCTGTTGCCATACCAAGATCGTTATGGGTATGAACCTCGATATCAACTTCTGGAACTGTCTGGCGAAGATAGCTTATTTTCTCAAACATACTGAAGGGATCCATAATTCCGAGCGTATCGCAAAAGCGGAATCGATCCCCTCCCAGTGAGCGGGTTATTTCCATCAATTCAACCAGAAACGTCAGATCAGCGCGGCTGGCATCTTCACCTCCGACAGATACGTACAGGTTATGTTCTTTGGCAAAACCGAGCGCCGTTTTGAGCTGCTCTTTGACCGCACCCCGGTTTTTTCTCAATTTATGAACCATCATCTGTTCCGATACAGACAGCGAAATATCGACAGCGCACACACCACAGGCGATACTTGCCTCAATTTCAGGCACCAGCGCCCGATTCCAGGTCATCAAGCGTGCGTTCAATCCCAGGTCAACCAGACTTTTGATAGAATCCCGCTCATCACTGCCCATGGCAGGAATACCGCATTCAATTTCACCAACGCCGATTGAGTCAAGCATCCGGGCAATGTTTATTTTTTCACGTTTGCTGAACACAACTCCTGCGGTCTGTTCACCGTCACGTAACGTGGTATCATCAATCACTATCTGACTTTTTTCTGTGCATTCCATATGCGCCTCCCGAAAGAAAAAAGCGCCGCAATCCCTTACAGGATGCGGCGCCGTTGCCGTAACTACTGATGCTGTCTCACAACCTTTGCATCTGCTGTGCCATAGAGAACAGCAAAGCAACTCATCTAATACTTAAACAACCTGAATAAGCCATTATCATTATTTATGACCAACTATACCCTTAATTCCTTGATTATATGAACTATTCAGCTATTATGAAACGCTATTTCAGTATCTGCTACAATGGCTGACCGGAGGATACCATGAGCGCTGCTGCAACCCCGACTGACGAGACATTACGTACTCTGTTCGAGACAATCCCTCAGGGCATTGCCATCTACTCATCCACTGACGGAACGTTATTCATTATTGACTCCATTAACAGCGCCGGAGAGCGGATGGCTGGCGTGAAAATTGGGGATATTATCGGCAAATCGGTCTGCGAGGTGTTCCCGGGTGTTATGGCTACAGGGCTGTATGATGCCCTCAAACGGGTCTGGGAAACCGGCACTGCTGAAACCCTGCCGCCTGTTCTGTACAATGACTCACACATAACACGATACTTTGAGAACCAGGTATTCAAACTCTCCGACACTAAAATTGCCGCAGTCTACAACGATGTCACAGAAAAAATACTGAGTGATAAAAAACTACGTGAAAGCGAAAGACGCTTCCGAAATCTTTTTAACACCATGCATGAAGGTTTCGCCTCCCACGAAGTGATTTGCAACGATGCCGGCGAAGCAACTGACTACCGCTACCTTGACATCAACCCTGCATTCGAGAAATTGACCGGACTAAAATGGGAGACCACAATCGGCCGCACGGTGCGTGAGGTGCTGCCCGGTATCGAGGAAGAGTGGATTCAGTGCTTCGGTCGAGTCGCACTGACCGGCATCCCGGATGAGCGGGAAAGCCATGTGCGGGAACTGGATCGCTACTACCGGGCTCGCGCCTATTCACCGGAAAAAGGGCAATTTGCTGTGGTCTTTGCGGAGACCACCGAGCAGAAACGGGCTGAAGCAGCGCTACGGGAAAGCCATGATCTTTTCGCGCTCTTCATGAAATATTCCCCCATCTATACCTTTATCAAGGAGATCGACGGCGATCGGAGCCGGGTTATTGAACTGAGTGACAATTTCATCAATATGGTTGGCATACCGGCGTCAGAGATGCGCGGACGCACCATGGAGGAGATTTTCCCTGCTGAATTTGCCCGTAAGATCACTGAAGATGACCTGGCCACCATTTCAAGGGGTGATGTACTAACCCTCGAGGAGTCTTTCAATGGCCTCGAGTACATCACTATCAAGTTCCCTATACTCCGCGAGGGAAAAAACAACTTGCTGGCAGGATTCACAATAGACATTACCGACCGAAAACTTGCTGATAAAAATCTGCGAAACAGCGAGGAGCGTTTCCGGGCATTGAGCCAGGCGGTATTCGGTGGCATCGTCATCCATGAGCAGGGGATCATCCTCGAATGCAATCAGGGACTCTCCGATCTCACCGGCTACAGTTATGACGAACTGATCGGAATGCAAGGGTTCGGGTTAATCGCACCGGAATCAATGGACACAGTTCTCACCAATGTCCGTAATCAATACGAGCAGGCTTATGATGTGACCGGCCTGCGCAAGGATGGTTCACGATACCCGTTATCGATCCGAGGCAAGCAGATGGCCTATCAGGGGCGTAATGTTCGGGTGATCGAGTTTCTGGACATCACCGAGCGTAAACGGTTGGAAGAAGAACACCTCTTGCTGGAAAAACAACTCCTTTATGCTCAAAAACTGGAAAGCCTCGGCGTTCTTGCTGGCGGCATCGCCCACGACTTCAATAACCTCCTCATGGCGATTATGGGCAACGCCGATCTGGCGCTGATGCGGATCAGCAAGGAATCCCCCGCTGTTGACAACCTTCGCAGGATCGAGCAGGCTGCTGCAAGAGCCGCCGACCTGGCAAAACAGATGCTCGCCTACTCCGGCAAAGGAAGATTTGTCATCGAATCAATCGACCTGAACAAGCTGATTGAAGAGATGTTCCACATGCTGGAAGTATCCATATCCAAGAAGGCGGTACTTCGACTCAATCCATATCATCCGCTCCCCTCCGTCGAAGTCGACACCACCCAGATGCGCCAGGTCATCATGAACCTTGTTATCAACGCCTCCGAAGCCATCGGCGACAAAAGCGGCATCATAGCCGTTACCACCGGTGTCATGGACTGCGACCGCAACTACCTGAACGGTGTATGGCTGGATGAGAATCTTACGGAAGGGCTCTATGTGTATCTTGAGATAGCCGACACCGGCTGCGGCATGGACAAAGACACCATGGCAAAACTGTTTGACCCGTTTTTCACCACCAAATTCACCGGCAGGGGATTAGGCATGGCTGCCGTTCTTGGAATCGTGCGCGGCCACAAAGGTGCCATCAAGGTCTACAGCGAACCGGACAGGGGATCTACCTTCAAGGTCCTGCTCCCTGCATCAACCCGCCCCATTGAACTGTTCAATGGCAACAATTACTCTGATCACTGGCAGGGGAGCGGCACCGTCCTACTGGTGGACGACGAAGAAACCGTGCGTGGTATCGGCAGGGAAATGCTTCAGGAGTTGGGTTTTCAAGCCATCACCGCCAATGATGGTCGGGAAGCAATAGCAACCTTTAAAATGAATCCCGGCATCGTTTTCGTTATCCTCGACCTGACCATGCCGCACATGGACGGCGAGCAGTGCTTCAGGGAACTGCGGCAACTCTGCCCGGATATTAAAGTTATCATGTCCAGCGGTTTCAGCGAGCAGGAGGTGACACAGAAATTTGCCGGCAAGGGACTGGCCGGATTTGTTCAGAAACCGTATAAACTGAGTACACTACGGGATGAGATCAGAAAGATAATAGACGCACCAGTGGTCAACTGATGTCGATATAGATTCAAGCCGGCAAGGAAAGCCAACAAAGAAGTTATTTTGATTTGGCATTGGAATGACGTCTGCTCAGCCACAACTTCCCATGGTTGCCAGCCCATACAATAATTCTGACCGGTAATCAGGAGTCTTTCCCCAGAACATCAGTTCATTGCTCCCTGCAACCCTGAAACTACTGTTTTTCAATAACTGACTTGCGATATTATTTGACGCAGGTGAATCAATATAAATTGCTGTATCCTCCATGATTTTTTTATGAGCCAATGCAAGAAGGGTCGCGGCGGCAGCTTGATTCAAGGCGACAAAAGGTCCGAGCTGAAAACGATTTTTTCCAGACGGCTGTAAAGTAACAAAACCGTCTTTTGTGATGATCGATTCACCACGCCCCATAACCGTCTGTAGTAACAGTTCTCTCCGATCTCCCCATGGAAGAGCGTCCAGGGGAAAAACGAGCGGAGACGGTGGTTCATTAATGCTTGTTGCGGTAGCAAAAGATCCTCCGCCACTGCCGACCCAGCGCTGGATGGTATCAACACGGGAAAAACCATGTTTTTCGTAAAGCTTCATTCCCATGCTGGATGCTGTCAGCCAGACGGTTTCTGCGCCAGCGTCCTGCAATCCCTTGAGCGCTGCCAGAAAAAGTTTTTCTCCCAATCCTCTGCCACGATGTGACGAACCGACAATAAGGTTTCCAATCCAGCCGCTCCTGTTGTGTCGAAGCGATGTTACAAAAGCGATTGATTTACCTGACGCTTCCCGTTCTACCAGACACCCTGTTGGAAACGACTCAATCAAAAATTCCAGCTCCCAGGTTTCAACAACCCAGTTTTCATGCTGTGCCATTTCAATAAATGCCGGAATATCGGCGCTGCAGAAAAGTTCCGGCTTCATGCTGTCGGGCAGGCTGCTTCGGCAACCGCCATGTTCAGATCTTTGCCGATCAGACCAATGGCATCGGCACGGCACTGTTTGCAATGGGCAAACTGGCCGATAATCCCTTCATTCGCTTTTCTGACACTGGCAAGGTATTCCTCACTGGGGCGCTCGATATGCGCCAGTTCCGCCTGGGGGATAATCGGCATGATGTTCATGACAAAGGCACCAAGCTCCTTGATTCGTGCCGCAATCAGGGGGATTTGGCTATCATTGATGCCGGGAGTAAGAACCGTATTTATCTTGATGGTCATGCCAAGCTCACCGGCGCGCTTTACCCCTTCAAACTGGTTGGCAATCAGAATTTTTGCACCCTCAACTCCTGTATAATGTTTTCCGTGATAGATAACATGTCGATATATCTGCGCCCCGACCTGTGGATCAACTGCATTGATAGTCACCGTCAGGCTATGCAGCCCCAGTTCATACAGACGATCGATCGACTCCGGTAACAGGAGACCGTTGGTGCTCATGCAGAGCATCAGTTGCGGGAACTCTTTTTTTACAAGCTCAAAGGTCTCGAATGTTTCTTCATTGGCTAGTGGATCGCCAGGTCCGGCAATGCCGACAACTTTTATTATTGGACCGGTAATCGGGCTTGCCATGACCTCACGCACTTTTTCAATAGCTTCCTGTGGCGTCAGGATTCGGCTCGTAACACCGGGGCGCGACTCATTGGCGCAGTCATGCTTTCGGGAACAATAGCCGCACTTGATGTTGCATTTCGGCGCCACTGCCAGATGCATCCGACCGTTTTTATGATGATTTCCGCCAAAACATGGGTGCCCCTGGATTTTGTTTTTCATCTCACATGCTGTCGCCATAGTCATGCTCCTTTCAAAAATAAAAAACGCCCTGGGGAAATTATCCCAAGGGCGTCATTGCCGTTGCTGGAGTGGGTACAGCATAGAGCGTGCCAGTAATTCAACAGATCAACACAGAGGCACAGAGACACAGAGAAAAGCAGCATTTGAAAAAAACAAGTCCTCATAATTATAATGACCAATAGCGTTCACATTGCAAATATGCACTTTTATTGTGCAGATAATATGGATTATGAATTGCATTACTCCGTGTCTCTGTGCCTCCGTGTTTAAATGATCTAAAAGAAAGGTACACATGTTCAATACCTATAACCGCGATGAAATCAATGACCGCGCCCGTGCCGCATTTATCGGCATGGCAATTGGTGACGCTCTTGGCGCCACGGTTGAATTCATGACATCCAGTGAGATTGCACAAAAATACGGCACATTTAGGGAAATTATTGGTGGCGGATGGTTGAGGTTGAAGCAGGGGAATGTGACTGATGATACGGAAATGGCGCTCTGCATTGCCAGGTCAATTGTTCAGAACCAGGGGTGGTCTCTTGCCGGAATTGCAGAAAATTTTGCCGCATGGTTGAAATCAAGACCGGTTGACTGCGGCGATACCTGCCGCAAAGGGATCAGACGCTATATGCTGAATGGCACCCTGGAATCCCCCCCCAACGAGTGGGACGCAGGAAATGGAGCAGCCATGCGGATTCTACCGGCAGCGCTGTTTTCGTTTCCCGACACGGAACTGCTGAAAAAATACCTGATGGAGCAGGCACATATAACCCATAACAACCCGGTATCAGATGCCGCTTGTTTTTGCCTTGGCTCCATGCTGCATCTTGCCATATCCGGTGCCTCAAAAAGCAGGCTGCGCAAAGAAGTCGACCGGCTTGTCCAGGAATTTCCAACCTTCAAATTCGAGCCATACCGGGGGCTTGCCACCGGCTATGTTGTTGATACCCTACAGACAGTGTTTCACTATTTCTTCAAAGGGAGAAGTTTTGAGGAGTGTCTGGTGGCAACGGTCAACCAGGGGGGAGATGCGGATACCACCGGCGCCATCTGTGGCATGCTGGCAGGCGCCTATTACGGTATGGAAGGGATTCCAGAGCGATGGATAAGAAAAATGAATAAAGGGGTAGTGAAAGAGATAGAAGTAATCACGTTTCAACTGATCGCTGGCTCTCCCGCTGTCGGCTTCCATGGGTGAAAACGGATACTATTACGGTGCCAGATGATTGAACTAACAGGAAATATATGGGAGCACTACCCATCCACAATTATTGTCATTACCACGAATGGATCTGTCACCAAAAAGGGAAAAGCTATCTTTGGCAATGGCGTTGCACGGCAGGCTGCCGAAAAATTTCCTGATCTTGCTGAAAAACTAGGCAGACTCTTACAGGAAAGGGGCAATCATGTTGCCGAACTCGTTAGAGGCATCGTTACCTTTCCGGTTGAGGAAACTCCATGGTCTCTTCCTGACCCTCGACTCATCAGCAGATCCGCTCATGAACTGCGGGCTCTTGCCGATTATTCCGGGTGGCAGAAAATTATTGTGCCACGCCCCGGCTGTGGTGGCGGAGGTCTTGCATGGAGTGATGTCAAGCCGCTTCTGGAACCATGGTTTGATGGGCGCTTTCAGGTTATCTGCCAGTAATTGCAAAAAGGGAATGAACAGCATGCTACACATCATCCAGAACGATCCGGAAGTCCCGCCTGGCAATCTGCTTGATCATCTGGCAGTTCCGTACAGCATTATAAATATCCATCTTGGAGAAAAACTTCCAAAACTTGAATCAATCACCGCCCTGATTCTCCTTGGCGGCAGTATGGGAGCAAACGACGACCAACGCCACCCGTTCCTGACAACTCTCAAACAACTGATTCGGGATGTTGTTGCTGCAGGTATACCGTACCTCGGTATTTGTCTCGGTGGGCAATTACTGGCAGCGGCGCTCGGGGCGCAGGTCGTTTCCAACCGCTGGGAGGAGTTGGGAACACTCCCAGTGGCACTAACGGAAAACGCTGTGAGTGACCGACTGTTTGCGGGTATCAAACCGGAGTTCACAACCTTCCAATGGCATCATGACAGCTTTGATCTTCCTCAAGGGAGCGTGCTACTGGCGGCATCAGACGCCTGTCCGCATCAGGCTTTTCGTGTTGGCGCATCTGCCTGGGGGATTCAGTTTCATCCTGAAGTAACGGAGGCGATTATCCGTGGATGGTCTGCCTGGGACGAAACAACCGCTCAAAATGTTGAGACACTGGTTGCCCGATTTCTGCAAAACCATCCGGCACACATAATGACCGCACAGAGACTGTGGCACAATTTCATGCAGATTGCCGGACTGCTCACTCAACCGCATCAATTTTGAGCGTAAAGGTAAGATTAAACCCTGGCAGCGGATGCTTTGCCTTATTTTTAATCATATCCATACTTGCATCGCTCATGAACTAGCAGCACTCCCTTTGAAATACTCCTCGATAACTAGCATAACATATCGTTTTTATTTAAAATTTAAATTTAACAAAAATTGGCACGCACTATGCTTTAACCAATCCAACAACTCAATTAAGTTTATTCAGCACGACAGCATACGCATTCATCAGGCAAAGACGCCTCCGAATTAAAAATCGGGGCGTCTTTTTTTTATGACCCCTGAACAAATCCCACACAGCTCACGGATTGGTGAGCGAAAGGAGCAACATCATGAGACAGATAGCTATTTACGGAAAAGGCGGCATCGGCAAATCAACCACAACACAGAACACGGTAGCGGGGCTTGCAAGCCTTGGCAAAAAAGTCATGATTGTCGGATGTGACCCAAAGGCAGATTCAACCCGTTTGATTCTTCATGCAAAGGCACAGAGCACAGTTATGGATCTGGTTCGCGAACTTGGCACTGTTGAGGATTTGGAACTTGATCAGGTGTTGAAGGTTGGATACGGCGGTATTAAATGCGTTGAATCTGGTGGACCGGAACCTGGGGTTGGTTGTGCCGGACGTGGCGTTATCACAGCTATCAACTTCCTTGAAGAGAATGGAGCTTATACCCCAGACCTTGATTTTGTATTCTACGATGTTCTGGGGGACGTTGTATGCGGCGGTTTTGCTATGCCTATTCGTGAGAACAAAGCGGAAGAGATTTATATCGTAACATCCGGCGAGATGATGGCTATGTACGCTGCAAACAATATCTCAAAAGGGATTCTTAAATACGCATCTTCAGGAAAGGTAAGGCTTGGTGGTCTTATCTGCAACGCCCGTAAGACAGATATGGAGTATGAGCTAATTTCAGAGCTTGCCCGTCGTCTCGGCACACAGATGATTCATTTTGTACCGCGTGACAATCAGGTTCAGAGGGCAGAACTTCGCAGAATGACTGTTATTGAGTACTCTCCTGATCACGCACAGGCTGGTGAATATATGGAGTTGGCGAAAAAAATTGCCGACAACAAGATGCTGGTTGTACCAACACCTCTTGAGATGGAAGAGTTGGAAGAGCTTCTGATGAAATTCGGCATAATGGAAGAAGAAGATGAGTCAATTGTTGGGGTAGCTGAAGCAGCATAACAACAAAAACAATCCAACAGAGAGTGAGAGAGAAGCAGATAAAGGCATGTTACTGCGGCAATTAAAGAAGTTTGTAGGGTGGACAAGCATAGCGGTTCCACCTTGTTACAGGCGGATGCACTTCGCTTCATCCACCCTGCCTTTTTTCTCTGTTTTGGTTTTCTCTGTGACTCTCTGTCTCTCTGTTAGGTTTTGAAAGGGGTTTATATGTCACACACTATCAAGAAAATAGACGGCATTACCAAAGAGTCTACCCAGGCGATGATAGACAAGTCTTTGGAAATATATCCGGAAAAGGCGAAGAAAAAGCGCTCTCCTCATCTTGCACCGAATGATCAGTCTTCAAGTTCAGCTTGCGTTAAGTCAAACAGAAAAACCGTTCCGGGTGTTATGAGTGCCCGTGGATGCGCATACGCAGGGGCAAAAGGGGTTGTGTGGGGACCTATCAGGGATATGGTTCATGTATCTCACGGTCCGGTTGGTTGCGGTTGGTATTCATGGGGTACACGCCGTAATCTCCAGAGCGGAAAGCTTGGGGTTGATTCTTTCGGCATACAGTTTACTTCCGATTTTCAGGAAAAAGATATCGTTTATGGTGGGGACAAAAAGCTTAAAAAACTGCTAACTGAAGCGCAGGAGCTATTCCCGCTCGCCAAAGGGTTGTCAGTACTTTCCGAATGTCCGGTTGGGCTTATCGGCGATGACATCAATAATGTAGCAAAGCAGACGAGTAAAGAGCTTGATATCCCGATAATACCTTGTAACTGCGAAGGTTTCCGTGGAGTTTCCCAGTCACTTGGGCATCACATCAGTAATGATACAATCCGTGATTACATCATCGGCACTCGTGAATTCAGCGAGCCTCTTGGACCTTACGATATTTCGCTCATCGGTGAATACAATATCGGTGGTGACGCATGGTCAACCAAGCCTCTGCTCGAAGAGTGTGGATTTAATGTGAAATCGGTCTGGACAGGTGATGGTGAGATTGAAAAAATTGCGGCGACTCACCAGGTCAAGCTTAATGTTATCCACTGCTACCGCTCCATGAACTATATGTGCAAGGTTATGGAAGAAAAATACGGCATTCCGTGGATTGAGCTGAACTTTTTTGGCCCGACAAAAATCAAGGAGAGTTTGCGCAAGCTTGCAGAACTTTTTGACGACAACATCAAAGAAAAGGTTGAGGCTGTAATCGCAAAATATGACCCTATTATGCAGGCGGTTATTGATGAATACAAACCTCGCCTGGATAAAAAGAAAGTCATGCTGTATGTCGGCGGTCTTCGCCCTCGCCATACGGTAAACGCCTACGCAGATCTCGGTATGGATGTTGTCGGCTCTGGCTACGAATTTGCCCATAGCGATGACTATGACAGGACATCACCGGAAATGCCCGACGCAACCGTAATTTATGACGATGTTTCTGAATATGAGCTTGAGCAGTTTGTCCATGAATTAAAACCTGATCTCGTCGCTTCCGGCATAAAGGAAAAATATGTGTTCCAGAAAATGGGGCTTCCGTTCAGACAGATGCACAGTTGGGATTATTCAGGACCATATCACGGCTATCTCGGATTCCCAACATTTGCCAGAGATATTGATATGGCGATTAACAGCCCGACGTGGAATCTGGTGAAGAGTCCATTTTAGAAAATGGCTTCCACTAATAGAGAATACTGTTTTTCTCTCTGAATAAATCAAAGATCGTGAACAGATTAGTTCCGACCAAAAGGAGAATTATATGTCAAACGCACTTGGACTTGAGATAAAGCCTGTCACAGAAACTCCGCAGGAGGAGATAGACAAGGTTGCGGCATGGATAAACAGTGAGGAGTATAAAGAGCTGAATTTCAAAAGAGAGGCTCTGGTAATCGGTCCTCCACACGCCTGCCAGCCTCTTGGGGCAGAGCTTGTGGCGCACGCTTTTGAAGGATCGCTACCGTTTGTTCATGGATCACAGGGGTGCACCTCTTATTACCGCTCAACACTCAATCGTCATTTCAGGGAGCCTGCACCTGCTGTATCAGATTCAATGACCGAAGATGGCGCAGTTTTTGGTGGTCAGAACAACCTTCACGAAGGGCTTGAAAATGCGGTGGCACTTTACAAACCAAAGATGATTTCAATATTCACATCGTGTATGCCTGAAGTTATCGGCGATGACCTGACTGCGTTCATAAAAAATGCCCGCAACAAGGGGATAATTCCTGAAGGTATGCCGGTTCCTTTTGCAAACACACCGAGCTTCAACGGCTCGCATATTCATGGCTATGATTCAATGCTTCTATCAATATTGCAGACACTTACAAACGGCAAAAAAGTTGAGGGGAGATGCACCGGCAAGATAAACCTTATCCCTGGCTTTGACGCAAAGACCGGAAACTTCAGGGAATACAAAAGGATTTTTGATGAATTTGGAGCGCCGTACACAATCCTTGGAGATATTTCAGATGTATTCGATTCCCCTTGCGACGGAACATACAGAATCTATCCAGGGGGGACAAAGCTTGAAGATGCGGCAGATTCAATAAACGGCAAAGCGACTATCTCTGTTGCCCCTTACTCTGCCACAAAAACTTACAACTGGCTGAAAGATAACTACTCCGGCAAACACGCATCTATCCCGATGCCGATAGGAATAGCAAAAACAGACGCATTCCTTATGAAAATATCGGAATTTTCCGGCAAAGCTGTCCCTGCGTCTCTGAAAAGTGAGCGTGGCAGAGCGGTCGATGCCATGACAGACTCCCATCAGTACATTCACAACAAAAAGTTTGCTGTTTATGGTGATCCGGATCAGCTTATTGGATATGTCACATTCCTGCTTGAAATGGGGGCTATTCCGTATCACATCCTCTGCAGCAAGGGGAGCAAAAAGGTTGAAAAGGAACTTCAGGCGCTTCTCGACAGCTCGATGTACGGCGCAAAAGGGAAAATCTACATGGGGAAAGACCTGTGGCACCTGCGAAGCCTTGTCATGACAGACCCTGTTGATGCAATGATCGGCGACACTCATGGCAAATTCATAACCCGTGAAGCAAACATCCCTCTCTTCCGCTTCGGCTTCCCTGTATTTGACAGGGTGAACCTCCACAGAGTCCCGATAATCGGCTATCAGGGGGTTATCAATATGGTAACGGAAATTTGTAACAAGTTTATCGAAATTGTTGATGACACCTGCGAAGAGAGAAGGTTTGAAATGTTGCGGTAACCAGTTGAAGTTTATAATATTAAAGAAAAGGGGCTTATTTGAGCCCCTTTTTGCGTTTGAGGTTCTATGAATTCAGCATAAAAAAACTACATATAAACTATAATTCATAGTATTATAGTCTCTATGCAGTATTGGAGGGGATGTGCGGATATTCAAAACAAAGTGGTTCGTCAGATATGTACGACAAGAGCAGATCAGCGATCATGCTCTGCGTGATGCTATTGACCGCGCCGAGCGGGGTCTTGTAGATGCCGATTTAGGTGGCGGGGTCATCAAGCAGCGGGTGGCACGGTCAGGGCAAGGGCGCTCCGGCGGCTACCGGATGCTGATTGCATACCGTTCCGGCAATAGAGCTGTTTTCATGTATGCTATAGCAAAGAATGACAGGGGCAATATTTCAGAAGACGAGCTTGCAACACTGCGAGAAGTTGGGGCAGCATGGCTTGCCGCGCAACCGGAGCAGTTAAACGATGCCATTAAAGCAGGTATTTTGGAGGAAATGAGCAATGAAAACAAAAACAAATAAAACCAGCCCACTAACAGAGGCGCTGCTTGAAACTGCTACAGACATGCACGACATTGGTATTCTGGGTAAGGATGCCTACGAAAAAATCACTATGCGACACTTGGGGACAAAAAAACCGGAAATTGAACCTCTGTCAGCTGAAGAAATCCGCAGGATACGCGAGCAGACTAATATGAGCCAATCTGTATTCGCTCACTGTCTCAATGTTACAGTTGGTTACATATCTCAATTGGAGCGTGGAGCAAAACACCCAACCGGCGCAGCTCTAATGTTGTTAAATGTCATCAACCGCAAGGGGATTGAGGCGATCCTGTAATTTGTCTTATCTTTTTGCAAGAGGCTCTAAATTCAGCATAAAAAAACTACCTGCAAGTAACTGCCTGATTTTATAAATAATTAATTCCAAGCATTTTTATCTCTGACTTAAACTTTAAATCAAAAGTTACAATGGTTGATCCCTTAATAGCTTTTCCTGTTGTTGCAAGCAGTGCATCACCAAAATCGGTAATTTTTGAAGGCCAGAGTGAAAGTAAAACAGAAAAATCCGTTTGGTGAAAAACCTGAACACCAGGCATCGCAATAAAATCATGCAGAATCATGTTTATGGAATCCTTTGGGGTTCCATAAACCTTGTCCATAACAAAAACAAATTCGGTCAATGCAAACTGATGACAGATGAGAATGCATTTGGAGCGGGATGCAGCTTCAAAAAGTGGGGAGACAATTTCCTGCTGCTGCTGATTTCTGTCGGTAATAAATGAAATAAGGGCATTGGTGTCAATGATGTACTTTTTCATTGATATTTATCTGCTTGATGAGTACGCGCCATTGTAATATCTGCGGCAATATCACCGGATCCAACCTTCACACTCCCCTTGTGTTTCATAAAATTATTATGAACCGGTATAACAACCACTTTCCCCTTTTCAACTATCCATTCAATAACATCGTTGACGGAAATGCCGAGTTGTTCCCGGACTGATTTTGGAATAGTGGTCTGATATTTAAATGTTACTGTTGAATTCATAGAGCCTCCACAACTATTATTCCTTACGATTTAAAGATAATGTAAGGAATAATAGTTGTCAAACAGTTTCGGCAGCTGCGACGGTAATAAATATCTGGAGATTTGCTGGATAGATAATATATAACCCATTTATTCTTCAGCTATAAGGTTGAAGTAATAGGACGTGGAACAGATGCCCGTGTTTCGACAAAAGTGAAGTAGGAGGGGAAAAATGTCCATATCGAATGAACAACTTAGTCGTCATAAGCTGTTTGACAGTCACTTCCACATTATCGACAACAGATTTCCGCTTCTGGAAAATAACGGCTTCATGCCGGAGGAATACACTTGCGCTGATTATCTAGGCAGAGTGAAAGAGTATCAGCTTGTTGGCGGCGCAATTGTCTCCGGTTCTTTCCAGGCTTATGACCAGGGATATCTCCTTCATGCCCTTAAAACGCTTGGACCGGCATTTGTGGGAGTGACCCAACTCCCTGCGACAGTCACCGACAATGAACTGCTGGAACTGCACAAGGCAGGAGTTCGTGCCCTTCGCTTTAATCTAAAGCGCGGAGGCTCGGAAGATGTCAGACATCTGGATGCGTTTGCTCGAAGAGTGCATGAGGTTGTTGGTTGGCATGCTGAATTGTATGTCGATTCAACAGAGCTGGATGCGCTTTACAATACCCTTGTTGACCTGCCGGCTGTCAGTATAGACCATTTGGGACTTTCAAAAGAACGGTTCGGTACGCTGCTGAAACTCGTGGAAAAGGGTGTTCACATAAAAGCAACAGGGTTTGGGCGGGTAAATTTTGATGTCAGAGCGGCACTGTCTAATATTTTTTCAGCTAATCCTGACGCTTTAATGTTTGGAACCGATTTGCCATGTACTCGTGCTCCTCGACCGTACAGTGATGATGATTTTGCACTTGTTGTGGAAACGTTGGGAGATGAAGGTACGAGAAAAGTGTTGGGAGAAAATGCCATCAAATTTTATCGACCATCATCACAATAGAGGGTAACAGTGAGAGGGGCGAAAGGTCAGGTCGCTGTGCCAGAGTCCGGCATGGCGGAAGGTCAAGAGCCGTTTTCTGCTCCGCTGTTGAATAAGCTCGTGAAGAGCGCAGTTGATAACATCCTTCATTGTTTGCAGACCGGTCAGAGTTGGTACGCCTCATCAAGTCTGCCTGTTACAGAAACTCCTCAAAGTAATCAAGATCTTTGTGAAAGGTTTCCTGCAAGCGAAACAGCGAAAACAGAGAAATTGCCAGGCAAAGCAGTCCGACGACAAGCGCCCCGCTCTCCAAGCCGAGTGGTTTGCGGAGTAGTTGAAAGAGCATGGTAATCGGCACGGTCATGCCTCGTACGAAATTGGGGACTGCGGTGGCAACAGTGGCACGCAGGTTGGTGCCAAACTGTTCGGCTGCCACGGTTACAAACAGCGCCCAGTATCCGATCCCGAATCCGAGCAATCCACAGATAATATAAAAAGTTTCCGCAGAAACACCTTTTGCCAAAAAGTAGAACCCGACAGTCACAACGCTGAACAGCAGAAAAAGCAGGATCACCTTTTTGCGGCTTTGAAACATCTGGCTCAACAGACCGCTGGCAAGATCTCCGGCAACCAGCCCCATATAGCAGTACATGACTGCATTACCGGCGCTGACAGTTCCTTGCACATTGAGGGATTTCGCAAATTCTGGGGAAAATGTTATCAAAACTCCAACGACAAACCAGGAGGGGAGACCTATCAGGATTGAATGAATGAAGCGCCCGAAACGATCACGGGAGGTAAAGAGCGACAAAAAGTTGCCACGAGCCACCGTACTCCCCTCCATACCTTTGAACATTCCGGATTCCACAACGCTTATCCTCATAATTAACAATATGAGTCCGAGCATACCACCAATGAAAAAAGCGGTGCGCCAGTCAAATGATTTTGCCACAAGGTTAGCCAGTATTGCCCCCGAGACACCAACGGTTGCAACAATCATGGTGCCGTAACCACGGATACTTTTGTGAAGCACTTCGCTGACCAGAGTTATGCCGGCGCCCAGCTCACCTGCCAGACCGACTCCTGCAAGAAAACGGAGGGCAGCGTAAGCTTCGATGCTGTTTGCCAAACCATTACCGATATTTGCCACCGAGTATAGAAAAATGGAACCAAACATGATCTTCAATCGCCCCTTGCGATCCCCGAGCACACCCCAGATAACGCCGCCGATAAGCATGCCGACCATCTGCATATTGAGCAGGAAGACCCCCTTGTCAATAAGTTCCTGACCGGAAAGCCCAATACCTTTAAGGCTCGGTATTCGCACAATACTGAACAGCACCAGATCATAAATATCAACAAAATAGCCGAGCGCCGCTACAATAACCGGCAGACTCAATACCTGGCGCATTATGGAGCTGTTTGTCGGCATATCTGTATTGTTCATGACCTTCTCTCCCAAAAGTAAATTTTGATGCAGTATCCCATAAATGCATATTGTTTTCTACTGTTGATACAGAGAGCTATGCAAGATGATAATTGCACAAAAAATAATCACACACCGACAAAACAATTGCACTACATTTAATATATTGCATTCAAATCAATATGTTGTCGTGAGTTTCCAATTGGCACACCACATGCTTTCTCACCTGTGACAAGAGAAAAACACAAGGGAGGCGCTCATGGCAAAACCGGACTGGTACGATACTGACAATTGTGAAACCCATGACAAGGGTGCGCCCAAGTTCTGCAAAAAATCCGAACCGGGGGAAGGGACTGAACGATCATGCGCTTACGATGGCGCCCGTGTAGTGTTGATGCCGATAACCGATGTTATCCATCTGGTACACGGTCCCATCGGCTGCGCCGGAAATTCCTGGGATAACCGTGGCGCCCGCTCATCTGATTCCCAACTTTACCGGCGCGGCTTTACCACAGAAATGCTGGAGAACGATGTGATCTTCGGCGGTGAAAAGAAACTGTACAAGGCGATTCTCGACCTGGCAGAACGGTACAAGGATCAGGCAAAGGCGATTTTTGTATATGCTACCTGCGTAACCGCCATGACTGGCGATGATATCGAGGCAGTATGCAAGGGAGCGTCAGAAAAAGTCGCAATTCCGGTGATACCTGTCAATACTCCGGGCTTTATAGGTGATAAAAATATTGGCAACCGGCTTGCCGGTGAAATTCTATTCAAATATGTAATTGGCACAACCGAACCTCCCGTGTTGGGTGAATATCCCATAAATTTAATCGGAGAGTATAACATCGCCGGTGACTTATGGGGGATGCTGCCGCTGTTTGACCGCTTGGGGATTCAGCTTCTATCCTGCTTCAGCGGTGATGCGAAATTTGAGGAGTTGCGCTATGCTCATCGTGCAAAGCTCAATATCATCATCTGCTCCAAGTCACTGACCAACCTTGCCAAGAAGATGCAGAAAAGATATGGGATGCCGTACCTGGAGGAATCGTTTTACGGCATGACCGATACGGCAAAGGCGCTGCGCGACATTGCCCGGGAACTGGACAATATTGTCAATGGCTTGGAGAAACGGGTCATGCAGGACCGGGTGGAGAAGCTGATTGCGGAGGAAGAGGCAAAATGCCGCGCTGCCATAGCGCCATACCGGGCACGGCTTGAAGGTAAAACCGCTGTCCTCTTTACTGGCGGCGTAAAGACCTGGTCTATGGTCAATTCATTGAGCGAACTCGGTGTTGAAGTGCTTGCAGCTGGAACGCAGAATTCGACGCTGGAAGATTTTTACCGCATGAAGGGGCTGATGCACAAAGATGCAAAGATTATCGAAGATACCTCCACAGCCGGTCTGCTGGCAGTCATGCGGGAAAAGATGCCGGATCTGATTGTTGCTGGTGGCAAAACCAAGTTTCTGGCGCTCAAAACAAAAACGCCGTTCATGGATATCAATCATGGTCGCTCCCACCCGTATGCCGGTTACGAGGGGATGGTGACTTTTTCAAAACAGCTTGACATGACCGTCAACAACCCGATCTGGTCGGCACTCAACGCCCCTGCGCCGTGGGATAAGACGGATGAGCAACTGTCAGCCGAGGTGGAACTGGTGAGAAACCACGGGGAAACTTTTCTGGCAGAACCAATGCCCGCTGCGGAAAGCCTAACCCCTCTCAATAACCCACTATCAGGGGGAAAACAAAAGAGCGCCACCGTAAATCCGCAGAAGAATTCACCTGCTCTCGGCGCAACCATGGCGTATCTGGGAATCAATAACATGCTCGGCTTGCTGCACGGTGCCCAAGGTTGCTCAACTTTCATCCGGCTGCAGCTGTCACGGCACTACAAGGAATCTATCCCGCTCAATGCGACTGCAATGAGTGAAGACAGCGCTATCTTTGGTGGGTGGGAAAACCTTAAAAAGGGAATCGGGCGGGTAATCGAAAAATTCAACCCGGAAGTTGTTGGGGTCATGACCACTGGCTTGACTGAAACCATGGGGGATGATGTGGGGAGCGCCATCAAACAGTTTCGTGAAGAGCATCCTGAACATGACAATGTGCCTATAATTTGGGCATCCACGCCTGATTATTGCGGTTCCATGCAAGAGGGGTACGCTGCCACGGTGGAGGCAATTGTTTCCACTCTGGCAGAAGGGGGTGACACGATTCCGGGGCAAATAAATTTGCTCCCCGGCGCCCACCTGACACCGGCTGATGTGGAGGAGTTGAAGGAGCTGGTAGAATCATTCGGTCTGAAAGTGCTGACGGTTCCCGATATTTCTAACGCCATGGACGGGCATATTGATGATTTTGTTTCGGCGCTTTCAACCGGCGGCATCACGCTGTCCGATATTAAAAAAGCGGGGCGTAGTTGTGCGACAATATATGTGGGGGACTCCCTTGCCAAGGGTGCGCTCAAACTGAAAGAAAAATTTGGTATACCGGCTTATGGTTTTACCTCGTTGACCGGTCTGGGGGAGAGCGACCGTTTTATGCAGGTTTTGGCGGAAATCAGCGGCAATCCTATTCCGGATAAGCACCGACGTTGGCGCAGCCGCCTCATGGATGCCATGGTTGACAGCCACTATCAGTTTGGAACTAAAAAGGTGGCGCTTGCTCTGGAGGCAGATAACCTCAAAACCTTGGTCGGCTTTCTGGCCGACATGGGGTGTGAGATTCAGGCGGCTCTTTCAGCCACCCGAACCAGAGGTTTGGATGCTCTCCCGAGTAAAAATGTTTTTGTGGGTGATCTGGAGGATCTGGAAACAGCAGCAATCGGGGCTGATTTAATCGTGGCAAATTCCAACGGTCGTCAGGCGGCAAACAAGCTGAAAATAGGAGCTCATCTGCGGGCAGGATTGCCGGTCTTTGATCGTCTGGGGGCGCATCAGAAAGTCTGGGTCGGTTACCGTGGCACGTTGAACCTCCTTTTTGAAACCGCCAATCTGTTCCAGGCAAATGCAAAAGAAGCCCAGAAGTTGGCGCACAACTGATATTTATTAGTTGTGATTCGGATTTTTCGGATTTGCAGTACTTAATTTTAAAAAACCTGTAATTGGCACGCCATGTGCTAATATCAAGTAACAATAAAAGTTGCTGTTGGCAAAGGCGCCACCATCTAAACGATGATGTCGCCTTTTTTATTTCAGGAAAGGAATATGATTATGAAAATTGCATTTACCACATCAACCGGTGAAACCATTGATCAACATTTCGGGCAGTGCCAAAGTTTCCATATCTGGGAAGTCGGCCCGGATGAAGCCGCATTTTTGGAGAGTGTCAAAGTAGGTGAACATGGAACAGACGAAGAGGATCGTATTGCTGCCCGGGCAAAGGTTCTGTCAGGTTGTTCAATTGTATACACCATGCAGATCGGTGGTCCTGCGGCCGCAAAACTTGTGGCTCAAAAAATCCATCCTATGAAGACAAACAGAGAGGTTGATCTGAAGGAAACAGTTGGAAAGCTTCAGGAAGTCCTGCGGTGCAACCCTCCACCCTGGTTGAGAAAAGCGATGAACAAGGAAACAACCAATTTTGATTGTTGAATTTTGAATGATTAATTCAAAATCCAAAATCTAAAATTCAAAATCGAATACATAAAGGAGAAATACCATGGCTTACATCACAGGTTTAACAAAAGGAAAACTCGAATGGACACCGCAGTTTGTAAAAAGCATAGATAGCGAGCTCTGCATCGGCTGCGGTAGATGCTACAAGGTTTGCGCACACGATGTACTCTCATACTGCGAAGAGTTTGATGAGGATGATGCTGAATCTGCAAAAGCTTATATGACGGTTAAAAATGATCCCAACTGCATCGGCTGCCAAGCTTGTGGCAGAACCTGCCCGAAAAAATGTTTCAGCTTTGAAGAGGTCTTGGCATAGCAGAAAAGGTCAGCTCTGCCACAGTTTTATTGTGGAGGTTATTTATGCTTATAGCAGTCGCATCCAAGGATGGGAGAGAAATCAACCAGCACTTCGGTCATGCCGAGCGGTTTTTGATCTATGATGTGGATCAGGGAGAAGCAAAGCTGGTTGATGAAAAACCGGTTGAACGATATTGCAGCTTTGACCCGGATCATCCGTTGCGTGGTCATCTTTTGCGGGGAATCGGCGAAGCGTTGTCAGGATGTAGAGCCGTGGTAACAGCACAGATGGGGGATCACCCAAAGGGAGAGTTGGAGAATCTTGGAATTGAGCCTTTTGTGGCAACCGGTCCGATCAAGTCAACACTGCTGGAGTTGGTCAAAATTCTCTGAAAGAGAATATCAGGTCGTTTCGCATTCAGATCGGATTAGCGCATGAATGTGGCACGACATCACAACGAGGTGATGATTTCATGGGTAATGGATCTTTTAATAACTGCAACCTTCCTCCATGGGTCATTGCCTCGCGCCATTTTAACGATAACCCGCAACGGGTGCAAATACAGGGAGTACTGGAAGGTAATCGTTTTCTTTTTCGCCGTCTTGACTCAATCGGTAGTCATGTAGATCGTGCTGTTGCCTTCAATGACTATATGTCGGTAAAATTTCAGTTACACCATTGGCAGGATCAGACAGAAAGTGCGCGCAGGAGCATTAAAAACAGCTACCTTCGCTTTCTTCGTGGCTGGATGATGGATTCAAATTCTGTTGAAGGGGCTGTGCTGAAGCGTTGGGTCGAAAGCCGGATGGGGATTACCCCAACCTACCATCGTGAGCGTATTTCAGGGATCCAGAGCGAAAATTATTTCAATTTTTCGGTGGATGTCATGAAAGGGAGCGCTCTCACTAACGCCATACAGTCACAACTTGATCTGTTGTATGAATACTGCCAGTATGAACTTGATAAAAAGTATAATGGATTAAAGCAGATAACCCTTTACCGTGGCACCTACGACGCATCGGAACATGATCTGATTGAGCAGATTGACAAGCGCACCCAGATTGTTCGTCTGAACAACCTGGTTTCATTCACTTCGGATGAGGAGCGGGCGTGGGAGTTTGGTTCCACGGTCTGGGGAGTGCAGGTGCCGATCTGCAAGATATTTTTTTACAATGAACTGTTACCGGGGAGTATTCTGAAAGGTGAAGGTGAATATATGGTTATTGGAGGTGAATTTACAGTCAGGCAAATCCTCTGTACTGTTGGCTGATTGTATATCACCCGTTTTTGATTATTGAATCGGCAATCTGACGCAGCGATCTGCGGTTATCCATCGCCATTTTCTGGATTTTCCTATAGGCATCATCCTCTCGCAAACTTCCTTTTTCCATCAACAGACCTTTTGCCTTCTCAATAATTTTACGATTTTCAATTGTTTCCTTTAAATCCTCAATACGTTCCTTCAATTCCTCAATTTCATTCGTATGAGCAAAGGCAATTTCAATGGCAGGTAGCAGATCCTGTTCTCGAAGCGGCTTGGCTAAAAAAGAGGCAATCCCAACATTGGCTGCCCGTTTTACAGTCCCGTGATCACAGGAACCTGTCAACAGAACAATAGGGATTTTAAGTTTCTTTTTTATTTCACCTGCTGCAGTTATTCCATCCATCAGCGGCATATTCACATCCAGGATAGCAAGGTCGGGAAAGCTCGCCAATGCCAACTCTACAGCCTTTCTGCCGTCACCGCATTCAAGAATATTATCAATTCCGAGCTTGAGTAATTTGCTTTTAAGATCTTCCCGAACTGCGGTGACATCATCACAAATAAGCACTGTTGGCATTTTGAACCTCCATGAATCTATACGAATAGAGGGTTGGTTGCATCTGTAGTGCCAAACAGTGGAAGCGTACCGTAACTGAAATTGGATACAGACAAGATAAAAACGGACATTTCATTAACTCGTGGCAGACATCGTCATAATTTTTTTTGGACAACAGTCATCCCATACGCTACTATAGCCGAACTTTTTTTATCTGAAGCGTTTGCAAAACGACTGTGAGGATATGTGGACAAGCTTATTATCAAAGGTGGCAGGAAGCTTAAAGGGGAAGTGACAATCAGTGGTTCAAAAAATGCCGCTCTCCCTATTTTTGTATCTACGATTCTTGCTCCAGGGATGAATGAAATTCGCAATGTCCCTTTTTTGAGGGATATTAACACTACAATAAAGGTGCTTGAATCGCTCGGCGCGACGGTTGAGGGGAACGGCAATGTGGTTCGCATTGATTCATCCGGAATATCAAGCCATGAAGCGACGTATGATCTTGTGAAGACCATGCGCGCTTCGGTGCTGGTATTGGGTCCATTGCTTGCGCGTTTTGGCAAGGCTCGTGTTTCCCTCCCGGGGGGGTGCGCTATCGGGGCGCGTCCGATCAATCTGCATCTGAAGGGGTTGCAGGCATTGGGTGCGGAGATAACTCTGGAGCATGGCTATGTGGAAGCGAAGGCAAAGCGGCTCAAGGGAGCGCGTATCAATTTTGATATTTCAACTGTCGGTGGGACAGAGCATCTTATGATGGCTGCTGCAACTGCCAAAGGTGAAACTGTTCTTGAAAATGCAGCTCGTGAACCGGAGATTGTTGATCTTGCAAATATTCTGAATCGCATGGGGGCAAAAATTGAGGGGGCTGGAACTGATACGATCACGATTCAGGGTGTTTCAGAGCTTTCGCCAGCTTGCTACGATGTTATGCCGGATCGTATTGAGGCCGGAACGTTTATGATTGCTGCGGCAATTACCGGCGGTGATATAAAAATCAAAGAGATGAAGCTTGAGCATCTTGATGCTCTTGCTTTCAAAATGCAGGACGCAGGGGTTGAGATTACCAGCCGTGATGGTGTGGTTCGGGTAAAAGCTCCAAAAAAAATAAAAAGCGTCAATATAAAAACACGTCCATATCCAGGTTTTCCTACGGATATGCAGGCTCAATTCATGGCGCTTATGTGCGTGGGGGATAGCGCTAGCGTCATATCTGAAAATATCTTCGAAAACCGCTTCATGCACGTTTCAGAACTACTCCGTTTTGGAGCCGATATAACCATTGAAGGAAATACCGCTACAGTCAAAGGAATCAGGAAGCTTTCCGGCGCTCCGGTTATGGCAACCGACCTCCGGGCATCCGCATCATTAATACTTGCAGGACTTGCGGCAGAAGGAACAACTGAAGTTACGCGTATCTACCATCTTGATCGCGGTTATGAATCGATTGAAAAGAAGCTGTCTGCCGTTGGGGCTGACATTGTGAGAGTGAAAGAATAACTGGCTTTGCAAAAAGTCCATCTGCTTCGTTACGCTCTTCTTTCGTCACTGCAGCGTAGATTATAACTACGCTTCATTCCTCAAGATTCGCAAGCCTTGCATCTGGAGCTTTTCTGCTTTGCCATTGAATCAAGATAATTTACGAGGGCATCATGAATGATTTTATCACCATAGCAATACCAAAAGGACGGATTCTGGAGGAATCGGTAGAGCTGTTCGGGAAGATTGGTATTGATTGCAGAGAACTTCTATCTGATTCCCGCAAACTGATTTTTGAGAATCTGGAACAAAAAATCCGATATATGATTGTTCGGGCTACCGATGTGCCGACTTATGTTGAATACGGTAGCGCTGATCTCGGAATTGTGGGAAAAGATACCCTTATGGAACAGGGGAAAGATCTCTACGAACCGCTTGATCTGAAGTTCGGCTACTGTCGCATGATGGTGGCGGAACCGGCAAATCTGGCACAGAAGGATGACCCTTCGCGCTGGTCGCATGTTCGCATCGCCACAAAATATCCACACGTTGCCGAGCGTTATTTTGCTTCCAAAGGGATTCAGGTTGAAATCATAAAACTTTACGGTTCAATTGAGCTTGCCCCGTTGGTCGGGCTTTCGGAGCGGATTGTGGATCTGGTCTCAACCGGTGAAACCATGCGGCAGAACGGTCTGGTTGAGGTTGAAACAATTGCTGAGATAACAACCCGACTGATTGTAAATCGAGCAAGCCTGAAAACAAAATATGATCGTATAAACGGAATTATCAAGGGACTGGAGCAGGTAATCTGATTTGAGAGGAGTCTGTTGATGAAATTGATAAAACTGGTTTTAATTGCATTTATTGCACTGTTTTCAGCAGGTTGTGCTGCATTTCTCGGTGAACCGGGCTCTGCGGAGAGTATGGCGGGGGGAGCCCAAAAAGCATCTTCAGCCGGACAATTTCAGGAGCTTGAAGATTGGCTGATAAGAAACAATCTTTCCATTACTGCCGGGCGTGATGGCAATGATTTTGAGCGTTCCTTCAGCCAGGGAGCTGTCATAGTATATGGCGAAGGGACACCATCTTCTTCTATGACAAATCCGGCACAAAAGCGCCTTACCGCCCAAAGAGCTGCAGAAGTGGTAGCCCAGCGCAATCTGGCAGATTTTTTCGTTGGTCATGAACAATTTGGGGAAATACGTTTCCGTTCTTATTCCGTAAGGTTGGAAGCGTTTATAAAGGGAGCCGTTGTTGTTGCAAGAGATTATGATTCCACAACCGGACGGGCGGCACTGCTCCTGAAACTTGATTTACGGGGAGCAAACGGGTTTGCACCTTGATTTGATCTGAAAAGTAAGTAATTTTTTATTGGAGTGCTGCCGAATGTTTTTTCTTGATATCCATGATGCCGATTTTTCTGTCAAATTTTCAAAAATCCTTTCCCGTGGCGAGTCTATAAGCAACAATGTAGAACAGACTGTGCTTGACATTATCTCTGCTGTCCGGTCAAAGGGGGATAAGGCGGTTTTGGAGTTGACCTGTCGCTTTGATCGTCTTCAGGCTCAATCTCTTGAAGAGCTTGAAGTTTCAGAAGCTGAAATAGATTCTGCATTTGCAGCCATATCAACTGAAGATCAGACCGCCCTTTCTCTGGCAGTCAAACGGGTGAGAGCCTTCCATGAAAAACAGAAGCAGCAGACCTGGATTTCAACCGAAGAGCCTGACATCATGCTTGGTCAGAAAGTAACGCCGCTTCAACGGGTTGGCATTTATGTGCCGGGGGGCAAGGCGAGCTATCCATCCAGCGTGATCATGAATGCGGTGCCGGCAAAAGTCGCCGGTGTTGGTGAAATTATCATGGTCGCTCCGACTCCGGGGGGGGACATAAATCCGATAGTCCTTGTTGCCGCCAGGCTCTCTGGTGTTGACCGTATTTTCCGTATCGGGGGGGCGCAGGCTGTTGCCGCTCTTGCATATGGCACGGAGTCTATTCCCAAAGTCGATAAAATTACCGGACCTGGGAATATATATGTGGCAACCGCAAAAAAACTTGTTTTCGGGCAGGTCGGCATAGATATGATTGCCGGTCCGAGTGAAATTCTGGTTATCAACGACGGCAGCGGAAATCCGGCTCACATAGCTGCAGACCTCCTCTCACAGGCAGAGCATGATGAACTTGCATCATCCATACTGATAACAATTGACCAGCATTTTGCCCGACAGGTGGCAGATGAGGTTGAGCGCCAGTTATCAGAACTGTCGCGTGAGTCCATAGCACGATCTTCCTGGGATAAATATGGCGCTATTATTGTTGCCTCAACTATTGATGAAGTAATCGATTTTTCCAATCGCATAGCTCCTGAACATCTTGAACTTGCGGTTGCCGATCCGTTCTCAATCCTTCCACAGATTATCAACGCAGGTGCTATTTTTATGGGGCACTGGACTCCTGAAGCTGCCGGAGATTATCTGGCGGGACCAAACCACACGCTCCCCACAGGTGGAACAGCTCGATTCTTTTCACCGCTTTCAGTTGATGATTTCGTCAAAAAAACATCCATTGTCTATTTTTCACAACCGGCATTACGACGATTAGGGAACGATATTGTTCGAATTGCTGCGCTTGAAGGTTTGGAAGGGCATGGCAAATCTGTTTCAAAGCGTCTTGATTCAACCATTTGATTTGAAATTTGAGGAATCTGGAAGAGGAGAAAATGCAGATAAAATTTGGCACTGATGGCTGGCGTGGAATTATTGCCGCTGATTTTACATTTGAAAACCTTTCCAGGGTCGCGCAGGCGACAATGGATTATCTCAACCGTGAAGGTCTGGGAGAACGTGGAATCGTGGTCGGCTATGATCGCCGTTTTCTTTCGCGTGATTTTGCAAAACGTGTGGCTGAAATTGCTGCAGGTAACCGGATCAAAGTTCGACTTACTGAAGATTATGCCCCCACACCGGCGGTGTCATGGGGAGTTCATGAGACCGGGGCCGGTGCAGGTATAATGATTACTGCCAGCCACAATCCCCCTGAATACAATGGCTTTAAGATAAAGGAAGCATTCGGTGGCTCGGCACGTCAGTCAACCACAAAAATTCTGGAAGAGATTGTCGCCTATAATCATGCAAACGACCGTCGCGTTATTGCAATCCCGTTTGATGAGGGGTGCGATAAAGGGATCATTACACTCTTTGACCCGTGTGAAGGTTATTTCCGGCAGATCGGGCGCTATGTGGATCTTGCTCTGATTGAAAAGTCGGGAATTAAAACTGTTGTCGATCCGATGTACGGCGCTGGCGTCGGTTTTATTTCGCGCCTGATCAAGGGCGTTGTGGAGATACACACTGATGCAAACCCAGCTTTTGGCGGGCAGGCACCGGAGCCGATTGCAAAGCATCTCGAAGAGCTTTCTGCCATTGTTAAAAAAGATGGTTTTCAGGTCGGTCTGGCGCTTGATGGAGATGCGGATCGTATTGGCGCAGTTGATGAAACTGGGGAATTTTTCTCATCACACTGCATTTTTACCATTATTCTCAAGCATCTGATTGAACATAAAAAGTTGAGCGGTGGAGTGGTCAAGACTGTTTCAACAACAGCCATGATTGATCTTATGGCGGAAAAATACGGTTTAAAGCTATATGAAACCCCCATCGGTTTCAAGCATATCTGCGAGCTTATGCTGTCTGAAGATATAATAATGGGAGGTGAAGAGTCAGGCGGACTTGGAGTCAAGGGGCATATCCCGGAACGCGATGGCATTCTGCTCGGTCTTTTGTTATTGGAAGCCATGGCAATAAACGGAAAAGGTTTACGCCAAATGTTGAATGAAACCATGGATGAGATTGGTCGATTCTACTACAACCGCATTGATCGGCGAATTGAACAGGATGCAAAAGAAGCTCTGATTGCCAGGCTCTCTTCAGCTCCGCCGGTTGAAATTGATGGTCGGAGGGTAGCAAGAACCAATTTCAGTGATGGCTTCAAATTTATTTTTGATAACGGGGATTGGCTTTTGATACGTCCTTCTGGAACAGAGCCGGTTTTGAGGTTGTATAGCGAGGCGAGATCCCAGGAACAGGTGGACAGTTTTCTTCGTGCTGCGCTCCATATTGTATGACCGCTGCGCAAAAAACTGGTCTGCATTGTTACTCTAATCTACCGTCACCGCAGCGTAGAATTGAACTGTTATTTTAAACTATTGTGCCGAATTTCTTATCCATGATTTTTTAACATCAAGTTACAAAAAAAGATGATTTTTTCAAAATATATGGTATTACTAACGTACATAAATTCAGCTCAAACATTATAATTCAACACTGTTTAAGTCAAAAAGGAGGATATTAACATGGCAAATATTCTGATAGTTGACGATTCATCTACAATGCGGAAGATTATCTCCCGCTCACTCCGTCAGGCAGGGCTTCCAATCGATGAAATATACGAAGCGGGCGATGGGATTGAGGGAATGGCGGCATTATCATCCGGCAAAACAATTAACCTGATTCTTTCTGACATCAATATGCCGAATATGGACGGACTTGAATTTGTTAAAGCAGCCCGGGCAAGTGGAAACAATACCCCCATTGTCATGATTACTACAGAGGGGGGGGAAGAGATTATCAAGGACGCAATGGATAGCGGCGCAAGTAGCAGCATCAAAAAACCGTTTACGCCGGATCAATTACAAGCTGTACTTGGAGGGATGCTATGAGTTTCAATTCTGAGATTGCCGCAGCAACCAAATTCAGCGAAGATGAGTTGGCAAAATACGTTATAGAAGCGACCCGTGAAGTTTTCTCCACAATGGTCATGATGGATCCGACGGATGATTATCCACTCCAGGAGCCGATCACCCGCTTCAAATGCAGCATCACCGGCATGGTCGGTTTTGCGGGAACCTATTCAGGCGTTATTTCAATTCATTGCCCGGTCAACCTGGCAATGAAAATCACCTCCAATATGCTCGGTGTTGAATGCGATGAAGTTGGTGAAGATTTAAACGATGCTATAGGCGAAATATCAAATATGTTGGGGGGGAGTGTCAAACAGGTTCTTTCCAAAGGTGGCTTGGATGTAAAGCTCTCGATTCCAACCGTAATCTCCGGCGAAGACTATACTGTAAACTCTCTTTCTGACAATGATTGTGTTGTAATCCCATTCAAGGTTGACGATGAACAGTTTATTGTAGGGCTGATTTTGAAAAAAGAAGACTGACCTTTTTTCAGTTCTATTTATTAGCTGATCCCACTTCTGGCACAGCGCGAAGGTGTTTACGATTCACATCATCGTCTGTGCCTTTGCTGATTTTTTTTGTGCACTAAAATTTACACACTCGCTCCGACAATCTCGTTTTTTTTCAGGAACACGCTCTTCTATGGATGGATACGCCACCCTACATCAAATGCTGGAGTCTGCCTTAAAGCAGGCTGGTGAAGAAAGTGGAATGCTCCTTGGTCAGGAGTTGACAATTTCCCTTGCGGACTCCCTCACCACAAGCAAAACCAGTTATTTCGGCACACTTGATGACGGCTGTTATGCACTCGGGGTAGAATCTCGAGAAGCGTATACCGGTCAATTTTTCCTTCTTTTCAATCTTCGTGATGCAATCGTCATGAGCAGTATCCTGCTTGGAATCCCTCCTGCGCGTATCCAGGAAAAGAAGCGATTATCGATCATGGAAAATGATGACATTGATGCCTTTGGCGAAATTGCCAATATGGTCAATGGCTCGTTTAATACGGTTTTCCAAAGTACGCTTGCCAACAAAGTTCATCTTAAATTATCAACCCCCAAAAAATATGTTCCTGAAATAGATGAATTGGCTGAAAATGAGCCTATCACGGAAGGTGAATATCTCATGTTTCGGGCAAAGCTTGAAATGCCGGGACAAGAGCTCAATCACCTGGATATACTTATTCCGATAGATCTGGCTAATCAGTTTGACCCCCCACCAGAACCGGAGGAACAGCCAGAAGAATCCACAAACATTGAAGCAACAGATTCTGTTTCAACCGCTCTTGATGCGGATGAATCTGCCGTTTTAAGCGGTGATGGGCAGGTTACTCCCACTTCTTCTGCGCCAGGAATAGAGAGTATAATTATTCTTGATGATGATGAAATTGAGCGGCAGCAGCTAATGGAACTGCTGACATTTACTGGTTTTGAAGTTGTGGAAGGGACATTGCATGCTGACATAAAAGAGCTTTACGAAGGAAGAGCCGTAAAGTTGGTGGTCATTGGCTCTCTTGATGCGGATGACAGGGAGCTTGCCGTCTGCATAAAAGTAAACGCCATACGGCATGACCCGCCGCCACCGGTTTTAATGTGTGCGCATCGCTGGACACGAACCGCAGTTCTGAAAGCCCTAAAATACGGGGCTCGCGAGTTCATAATAAAACCGTACATTCCAGAAGAACTGGAGACAAAAGTCCGCAGACTTTGCAAACTTTGATTTGGGAACCGGTATTTATCTCATTACAGAGTTGACAGGAAAATGCCAATAATAACTCACTTTGTCATATCATGCAGACAACTCTTTGCCATTACGATTGCACATCCATGGAATATTGGCTTGCTGTCGTTTTTATACTTCATCCTTGTTTTTTCAACAGTCGCCGACGCCAATATTTCAAATCGTCTGCACCGGGTTGAAATTCGTCCTAAATCGGGCTATACCCGCCTTTCTTTAGAGCTGCAAGACTTTACCCCTTCAACAGTCGCCTTACTTCCTGGAAATCGCTTGCGAATAACTATTACAAATACCAATGGTCCTTTGTTTAAAAAATATCGCCGTTACTCTGATCGAAACATCGGTGGGCTCGTTTTCAAACAGCGTGGTGACGAACTGCTGGTGACATTTCAGATTGCGAGAGGAACAGGCTGGAGAAGTTATAATTTTGAAGGGATTGGAAACATAACAATTGATATCGGTCAGCAATTTGCCATATTGCCAGTTTTGCAACCTCTGCATGGGAGAGAAAAAATACAAAGCGGCATTGGCAAGCTGGTACGCGATTTTGACCCACCACTTAAAACCGATATTCCGTTTACTCCTACAGACCGGCAATTACTTGCTAAACTGCTTCCACCGGAAGAGCAACAGCTTTTTTCATCAGGTGAAGCAGCTCTATATAAAGGACGCTTCACGGAAGCAGAAGAAATAATCACTCCGTTTTCAGCACGGCAGACCCCTATAAAAGCGCTTGCGCTGTACCGTATGGGGGAAATTGCATACCATTTACAAAAATATCCACAGGCATTGGGTGCGTTTCGGGAAGCGGAAAAACTTTGGCCTGCTTTCCTTACCATGGATCCGGGAGTTACTTTTTTTTATGGCGACAGCATTGTCCGCAGCGGTGATCTTGATCACGGGCGGGAATTGCTGGCAGGGTTGATTGCACGTCTTTCGGACAAAAAATTTGCTCCGACACTTCTTGTCCGCCTTGGCGATATCTATTCGCGCCATGGGCACGACCAGCAGGCAAATGCCCTTTATCGTATTGTTGCCGATAATTTTAACGGAAATAAAGCGCGTCAGATGGCTTTATTGCGTTTGAATGACCAGTTGTTCATGGCTTCCGGCAATGGGAACTATCGTCCTTTGAGTCGTTCTTATCTGGAAATATCAGAGCAGATTGGTGATTTTGACATGCGTGAGGAAGCACACTTCAAACATATACTTCTTGAGGCGCTGCATGCTGACACAATCTCCGCGCTTCAGGATGTGTTGAAATTTCAGCGCAAATTTCCACGGGGAGCATACGCAACAGTAACCCGGTCAATCAGGGAAGCTCTGGTTGCGCAGGTTTATACTGAAAATGATTGGAATAGTGATTCGTCGGCGCTCATACGTTTTGTTGAAGAGCAGCAGGAATATCTGGCAGATGCTGTGGAATTACCCGGATTTTTGACGACTGTTTCAAAAAGTTATGAACTTTCAGGAAGACCTATTGAGCGAATCAGATTTTTAAGTTTTATTGTTGACCGGCAGTGGGCAACGACAAGCGCCCCAAGATTGTATGAAGAAATTGCGGAAAATGCAGATATGATCGGAGATACGGCATTTGCAACAAAAACGCTTCGGACGCTGCTTCGAAAATACCCTTCAAATCCAAGAAAACAGCTTGTTACAGAGAATCTTGGGGCTTTGCTTTTTAATGATGGGAAATACCTGGATGTAAAAAATACACTCTCCTCGCTTTTGCAGAAAAAAGAGCGGGCTCAAAAATCGGAAAGTTATTATTTTCTCGGAAAATCATTGTGGAATCTCAACGAGTACCATTCCTCCATTAAAGCGTTTGATCTGTTTCTTTCTGTGGCGCAATCTGAAAGCAGATATTTGTCTGACACCTATTATGTGGCTGCTTCAGCCCGGGAAGCGGTCGGAGATCGCAAAGGAGCTTCAAAACTTCTTGACTTAGGGCTTTCTCTCCCCATTAACAAAAATAATGAGGCAATGCTTTATAAAGCGGGTCAGATTAACATTGTTGCTGGTAACAGACAAAAGGGGAAAGCGTATCTTGAACAGGTTGTGCAAAATGGGAAAGATCAGGATTGGAAGCGGTTAGCTCAACAGGCGCTCGATAGTGCGGGGTTTTCAAAAGAGAAGCAGATAAAGTAATCGTAGGGAGTCAAAATACCGACGTTTGCTGCTTTTAAAAAGCGATGTAAATTTATAACAATATGTATTTATTGCTATATTTGGCTCAATATAACAGGGTATAAAAATTGCATTCGTTAATGTAACAGGAGAAAACCTATATGCAAGTTGATACCGTATTTGGGACATCCATACAGTTACTCGGGAAAAGCATTGACCTGCGATCAAAAAATCAGAATCTGATTTCTTCCAATATAGCTAATGCGGAAACTCCCAATTACACACCAAAGGCGCTGGTTTTTGAGGAGGAGTTGCAAGGGGCTCTCAAGTCAGGGAAAAAGAGGGAAAGCGCCGGTATAACAAACTCCCGCCATATCCCTCTTAAAGGAGGAACTAGCCGCCTGCAGAATGTTACCGGGCGTGTTGTTGAAACTCCTGCCAAGACTCCTGGAAAAGATGGAAACTCGGTAGAGCTGGAAAATGAAATGTCGCGTATGCTTGAAAATCAGGTCATGTTCAATGCTTCTGTTCAGATATTGGCGAAAAAGTTTGAGGGTATAAAAACTGCCTTGAGGGAAGGTAAATAATGGATTTTTTTAGCGCTATGAATGTGAGCTCTTCGGCGCTTTCAGCCGAACGAACACGAATGAACCTTATCTCAAGCAATCTTGCAAACGCAAACACCACAAGAACCCCTGAAGGTGGACCGTATAAGCGCAAAGATGCGGTTTTTTCTGCGACTTCACCTCCCCAGAATGCTTTTAGCCGCGCGTTGGACGGGGCGACAGCCCAGCAGGTGCGCGAGGTTCAGGTTTCGCAAATTGTAGAAGATCAGAATCCTCCGCGAATGTTATTTGATCCAACCCACCCGGATGCAGACCCGCAAGGGTACGTTGCCATGCCTAATGTGAGCGTTGTGGAAGAAATGGCTGATATGATCAATGCGACACGTGCTTACGAAGCGAATGTTACTGCAGTTCAGGCGGCAAAAAATATGGCTCTTAAAACTCTGGAGATAAGTAAATAATCCGATTCAGCTACAGCCGGTCTCAAAAAGAGGATACTATAATGGAAATTGGAAAAATCGGAAGTGGTGTCGGAATTGGAAATTCGTTTTCAGAGATTTCAGAAAATTCAGCTCTGTCGCCTGCTGCTGGCGCTGGCAAGTTTTTCAATGAACTCGTATCAAAGGTAAATGAACTGCAAAACCAATCAGACGTCGCTATTCAAGGACTCGCCAGCGGTGAAAACAAAAATCTTCACGAAGTTATGATCTCCATGGAAAAGGCAAGTATTTCATTCCAGTTCATGTCATCCGTTCGAAACAAAGCTCTGGAGGCATACCAGGAAGTGATGCGCATGCAGGTTTAAAAAGCTACGTTGTATTGCCGCCAGTTCACTATTCAAGACCTGAAATATTTGTAGCAATTATCCTGAAAGGAAGCCGTGTACCACAATGCCTGAAGGAATAAACAGACTTATAGAGCCATTCATGGCACTTTCCGCAGGGAAAAGAGTGCTGATTGCCGGTATTGTGTTGTTGGCTGCAATCTCTTTTGCCGTACTCATTTTCATTGCCAATCGTACTGATTACAGACCGCTTTTTACCAATCTGACCTCCGAAGACGCCGGAGAAATCATCAAAAAACTTAAGGATAATAAAACTCCATACCAGATAACCCCTGATGGCAAAGGGGTGATGGTTCCTTCTGATAAAGTCTATGAACTACGTCTTTCCCTGGCATCTGAAGGGTTGCCACAAGGGGGTGGGATAGGTTTTGAAATTTTTGATCGTAAAAATTTTGGCATGACGGAATTTGTGCAAAAACTCAATTACCAACGAGCCTTACAAGGTGAATTAACCCGTACAATTTCCCAGCTTGCAGGAGTTGAACAGGCAAGGGTGCATCTGGTCATACCTGAAAAATCACTTTTCAAGGAAAGCGAAAAACCTGCGACAGCCTCCATCGTCCTGAAAATGAAATCAAACAGGAGTCTTAAAGATAGCGAAGTGCAGGGAGTTGTACATCTTGTATCCTCATCAATTGAGGGGATGGACCCGGAGCATGTAACCATACTTGACAGCCGTGGGAAAATATTGAGTAAAGGTGGGAGCAGCGATCCAACAGCCCGCATGACATCCGCCATGCAGGAGACACAGCGCAATTACGAGAAAAATCTGGAGGATCGCTTACAAACGTTGCTTGATCCTATTGTGGGTGGTGGAAAATCAGTCGCCAGGGTTTCAGCAACCTTCGATTTCAAAAAAGTTGAGCGGATAGAGGAAAAATTTGACCCCGAAAGTATTGCGGTGCGGAGTGAACAGCGCACAGAGGAAAAAGGCTCCACAAGCAGTTCAGGGGCAACTGGTGTTCCTGGGGTACAGACAAATCTCGGTCGTAATAGTGGCGCGAATACCGGGGGTACAACCGGCGGTGGTTCCAAAAATGATGAGACTCTTAACTATGAAGTAAGTCGTTCCACCGCAAAAATTATTGAGCCAGTCGGTGCGCTGGGGAAATTGTCGGTTGCTGTTCTCGTGGATGGCAAATACGAAGCTCCTGCTGCAGTTAAAGAGGGACAGGTTGCAAAAGCAAAATATATCCCACGTTCTCCTGAAGAATTGCAGAAAATTGAAACATTGGTCAAGAGCGCCATCGGCTTTAACACAGAGCGGGGTGACCAGTTAAGCATACAGAATATTCCTTTTCAGGACTCTGGTGAAAACGGTATTACCGAATCTCAAAAATGGTGGATGAATCCGTTTTTTATCTCACTGGCAAAAAACCTGATGATAGGGCTCGGCTTCCTGGCATTGGTATTTTTTGTTATTCGTCCTCTTCTCGCCTCATTGCGAACATCCAGACCTCCGGTATTGCAAAACTTTGAGGCAATACATGAGGGTGGTGAAAAATTATCTTCGGCCGAGCGGGCTCAAATCTCCATGCAGATGGAAGAACAGCAAAATCTGGTTGAGCAGGCAAAGAAGGATCCTTATCAGGTCGCACAGGTTTTGCAAAACTGGATGGAAGAAGACAAGGTGTAACGCGCTGAAGTTTGCAGCAACGTACGATAGAATAGGCAAAAATTATACAACGGGGATTTTATGACCGGAACAGATAAAGCAGCAATTTTACTACTATACCTTGGAAACGATGTGACCTCCAAGGTATTTGAGCATTTGGAAGATGATGATATTAAGCGGATCAGTAAAAGCATGGCAAAGCTGGGGCACATAACCAGGGCAACAATTATGGAAGTTGTTGAGGATTTTACGACCGTTATCAACCCGGAATCAGGAATTTTTTCCCAGGGAGAGGAGTTTGTCCGTAAAATTTTGGAAAAAGCATTGGGACCGGAAAAAGCCGGAATGTTGATGGAAGAGCTGCAGGCGTCAAGCTATGGGGATCTTGTTGATATTCTTGCCAACATGGATCCCAAAAGTATTGCCAATTTTTTATCTCAGGAACATCCGCAGACAATTGCCGTTATTCTTGCAAAACTTAAATCAAAACAGACCAGCGAAATTATCAGTCTCCTCCCACCAGAACTTCAGGCTGAAGTGGTGCTTCGCATAGCCGATGTTGAACAGGTTTCCCCGGAAATACTCCTGGAAATTGACGAAGTAATGAAGCGTGAAATTAAATCCATGGGGGGTGTGCAGAGATACAAAGTCGGCGGTGTTGAAAAAGTCGTTGATATGTTTAATCATTTTGACAGAAGTAAGGAAAAACAGATACTGGATAAACTGGATGTTATCAGCCCGCCACTTGCAGAAATCATCCGCAAACATCTCTTTACTTTTGAAGATGTTTTTGCTCTGGATGACCGCAGCATTCAACAGGTTATGCGTGAAGTCTCAAACGACACACTAACGCTCGCAATGAAAACTTCTACCGACGATGTCAAAAACAAGATATTCAAAAATATTTCAAGCCGCGCCGCAGATATGATTAAGGAAGACCTTGAAGTTATGGGGCCGGTTCGTCTATCTGATGTTGAAAAAGCACAGGGTGAAATCATCAAGATTGTAAGAAAAATGGAAGAAGAAGGTAAAATTGTCCTTGGCGGTCGTGGGAGTGATGATGTCCTCGTCTAGGATTATCAAATCTTCAAATTCAGCTGAAGATTCCATACCTGCATTTTCTTTTAACACCATCAATGCCGGATTGCCGCCGACTACCCAGAACAATCCATCCTGTTCATTTGTGCCGCTTGCGCTCTTTGATACTTCCGGTTCAACCGGAATTGGTCAGCAGACAGAACCGGAACCGGAGCCGGAAGGGATTTTCTTGACACATGAAGAACTCGATTATCGTCTTAAAAATTCTTTCGAGCAGGGATTGACTGAAGGCAAAAACCTTGCGGAACGGGGTTTATTTAATGTTTTCAAAGCATTACGAACTTCCAGTGAACAAATTATTTCACTTCGTGAAAAAATACTCCGCGAATCGGAGGATGAATTACTACATCTGATTATGCTGATTGCTCGGAAAATAATTATTCGAGAAATATCTCAGGATCGGACACTTCTTGCAAATTTTGTCCATAACGCTGTGGCTGGGCTACCTGAAAATGACGAAATAATTGTACGGATTAATCCGGATGACTATGCGCTAATAACATCTGGACATGAGGAAATAATGCCAAATGATCCAAGGCAGAACAAAATGTCATTGAAACCTGATCCCGGCATCATGGTTGGCTGCTGCAAAGTGGAAACATCCATGGGTGTAGTTGATGCGACACTTGACTCGCAACTGGATGAAATTTATCGTTCTATGAAAGAAGATCGTTCCGAAGCAGCAGGGGCTGTTTAATGCGGTCGGTTACCTGTCATGCCTGATTCCAGACTCAATTTAATCAAATACAGGCAAACAATCGAAAATGCCAAACCTGTTCGCCTTCATGGCAGGGTGACCCAGGTTGTTGGTCTGGTTATAGAAGCATATTGCCCTGATACATCGGTTGGCGCAATGTGCGAAATATTACCAGGTGACGGAGATCCGATTCCTGCTGAAGTTGTTGGATTCAGAGACAACAAGGCTTTGCTCATGCCATTGGGAGATCTGCGCGGAGTTGGACTTGACAGTCTTATCACCGTCAGGCGGGACAAGGCAGCTATGGGGGTTGGTCCTCAAATGCTCGGTCGTGTGATTGATGGTCTTGGTAACCCGATTGATGACAAAGGGGTTCTGAATACAGAGGAAGAACTGCCTATTTATGCCTCACCGGTTAATCCCATGTCGCGTCCCCCAATCAGAAAGCCGCTGGATCTGGGAATCCGCAGCATAAACGGGCTCCTTACCTGTGGTCAGGGGCAACGTGTCGGCATTATGGCAGGATCTGGTGTAGGAAAATCGACTCTTCTTGGTATGATCGCTCGCTACACAGAAGCCGATGTAAACGTCATCGCTCTGATTGGGGAGCGAGGGCGTGAGTTGCGGGAATTTATAGAAAAAGATCTTCAGGAACAGGGTCTTGCAAAGTCAGTTGTGGTTGTTGCAACATCAGACCAGCCGCCATTAGTGCGTATGCGAGGCGCTTATATAGCTACAACAATTGCGGAATATTTTCAAAAAAAGGGGAAAAAAGTTCTTTTGATGATGGATTCTGCAACAAGATTTGCCATGGCGATGCGTGAAGTCGGGCTTGCCATCGGTGAACCGCCCACAACAAAAGGTTACACCCCGTCGGTTTTTGCAGCGCTCCCCAAACTTCTGGAACGGAGTGGAAACTTCCCGGAAGGGAGTATCACCGGACTTTACACAGTGCTTGTAGAAGGAGATGACTTCAATGAGCCGATTTCAGATGCAATGCGCAGTATTCTTGACGGTCACATTGTTCTCTCCAGAGATCTTGCAGCGCGCAATATTTATCCGCCGATTGATATCCTTTCCAGTGCAAGCAGGGTTATGAATGATGTTACAACACGGGAACATCAGGCTAAAGTCGGAGTTTTCAAGGAAAATATGGCTGTCTACCGCCAATCTGAAGACCTGATCAATATCGGAGCTTATAAGTCTGGCAGTAATAGCGGTATAGATTATGCTATACTTAAAAATAGCGGCATGATTTCATATCTAAAGCAGGCAGTAGACAATCAGGTTACTATGCAGCAATCAGTTGAAGAGCTGGCAAACCTTTTTGAGCGTTAATGTCTGGGGGTGGGTATTGTGGCTGTAATGAAGTTTGAGCTTGAGCAGGTACTCCAATATCGGAAAGATATGGAAAAAATGCGCAAGCAGGAATTTGCTTTTGCAAAACAGGAACTTGAGTCTGCAACAGACCTGCTTGAAAAATATAAATCCGATATTTCCAGATTAACAGCAGAGTACAACAATAAACAATCAGAACTGCACAGCATCGATGAACTGAATAGATATATGCAGTTTTTTGCAAAAAAAAGAGACGATATACTTCAGCAGAAAGAACAGATTGAGTATCTGGATGGCGTTATGAATGACCGGAGAAATGATCTTATGGATGCCACAAAGGACAAAAAAGTGCTCGAATCTTTAAAAGGCAAGAAATTTAATATGTTACGCAATAGTTTGGCACAAAAAGAGCGCGATTTTATGGACGAGATATCGATTCAGAAAAATGGTGGGAAAGCATGATGCCCAGATTTTTCAAATTTTTGACAGCTGCCACAATATTGACAGCTGTTGTTTCATTTGGCTGGTTTACCTCCATTTCTTCAATTGCAGGGGCAGCTGCGGAACCTGAAAAAATTGCCAATCCTGCTAATGTTTCTGCAAATGATTCCATCTCTTCCAGGGCGCAACAGCCTCCAAATGCTTCGAGAGCTGCCCGTGAGGAAAAAACTATTCAGGATGCGAGGCGCCAGCAGTTGACTGAAAAAGAAGCACAATTGGCAGCTAAAGAGCAGGAACTTAAAAAATTAAGCGCAAAAATTGAAGCCCAGATAAAAGCACTTGATGATAGCAAAAAAAGAATGGATGACGCCTTAAAAGCTCAATCCGCATCACAAAAAAAAGCACAGGACGAAAAAGTTCTGAAAATGGTCAAGCTTTTTAAAACTATTAAAGGTGAGCAGGCAGGCAAACTGATAGATGGGATGAAAGAGGATATGGCGCTTTCACTCATGAGCCGTCTTGACACAAAAACAGTTGCCAAACTCACTCCGTACATAAATCAACCAAGAGTTCTCAAGTGGATATCGAATAATTTACAGTAGTTTTTATTTATCACTTTACCGGAAGAGAACTGTCCCGACCGGCAAAAATCAGACTGAAAGGAGGTGAAAACATAATGATAATTGGACAGATTGCACCACAAACTTCGTACGACAACAGCATAATCATTGCACCAATGCTGCAACCGATATTGCAGCAGACCGAGAACAGCACTGTTCAGGAGAGCCCCTTTGCAGGAGTCATGCAGCAGTTATCTCAAGACGAATCTCCGTTCCTCGCTGTTACCCGTGCCAAACCAGCTGCTACAGATATAATTCCTGCACTACAACGCCCCTTCCGGGAACTACAGCCGCCATTGCAGGAGCTAATCACAGCTTCGTCACCAACAATTGGATCGAAGAGAACCATGGCAGAAGAAACCATGGCAGAATCGATGAAACAGACGGAAAGAATTCCGATTTTGGAAGAGTCAGCAATAACTGACCTTCAAACTCCACAGAATGTGGAATTTCCTGTATCTTCTTTTTTGCTTGTTACAAGCGGTTTGGCGGATGTTGAACAACCGTTGCAGAGATCTGTTGAGGTAAAGCAGGAAGTAGCATTAACAGGTGACGTAAAAGTTGAAGCGGCAAGAACAGCCGCCACGCTGACTGCAGCTGTATATGCTCAAACCGTTCACGGCATGCCAGAACAGCAGACCGTTTCACAGCAACCGCCTGCAGAGGGGAAAACGGCACAACCGGCAGCAAGCAAGAACATTGATGTAAAGCCGAGAGAGGCTGAACCACTCCAGACTGCAGCGGCAACAGTAGCAACAGCACAACCAATGCTAAAACAACCGGTTGAACAGGTTGAATTACAGCCAGTACGAAAACAGGTTGCATCACAGGCACCTGTCGTCAAGCAGGAGTCAGCACAACCTGCCATTCAGCAACAACCAGCCGTTATGGTTGCCACACCTCAAAAAACTGACACGGCACCATCTGTTGTACGGGTAGAAACAGCTGCAAAACAGAGTAAAGAATCTGTTGAACAACCGTTTCAGAGATTTGTTGAGGTAAAGCAGGAAGTAGCAGTAACAGCAGCCGTAAAGTTTGAATTCGTGAAAGCCGTTCCGCCGGCAGTAAGCAAGAACATTGATGTAAAGCCGAGAGAGGCTGAACCACTCCAGACTGCAGCGGCAACAGTAGCAACAGCACAACCAATGCTAAAACAACCGGTTGAACAG
>Ga0172367_10000676_pt1 | contig 52161 bp, 96 predicted proteins | sample Lak10m_FD_114542 | JGI IMG/M metagenome (GOLD analysis project Ga0172367, IMG submission 114542) | Freshwater microbial communities from Kabuno Bay, South-Kivu, Congo - kab_022012_10m | ecosystem: Environmental > Aquatic > Freshwater > Lake | place: Democratic Republic of the Congo: South-Kivu...
AAACGATGTATAATCCTCAACATGGGCAAAAACACGCCGGGCGGCAGTATCTAAGCCAGTCAAGGAATATGAGAAACTACCATCGGAATATGAAATCCGATTGACATCATATCCGCGAACAACTTGCAAACCAGAAATTTCATCATACCAGTAAATTTCCCCTGAACCATCTTCGTAAATACAGAAATGATACTTTTCTTTATCTTCTTTATTGCACAAATACAAAACCCAGGTTTCCAAAATTTCCTTCATTTTTTACCTCTTGTTTTTCCTTTTTGTTTATTTATATCTATTATAATCATTTATTTCAATTTGTCAAGAGTGAAAATCAGCAAAACAAAAAACTTTCATAATCTTCTGGAAAATAAGTTATATCATCAATTTCCAGAACACCCAAAATTGTAACAACTTTCAATACAAACAGTTCTAAAAAGTTTTCTTCTGTCTGATTTTCAATAATATCTGTATATTGTTCATAAAATCCATTGAAATAATAAGAAACCGTTTCACGCCATTTTGAAAAATCATCAAAAATTTCTCTTGAAGTATAATTAGAATTTGTTATTATTCTAAATATATATCCACCATGTTGAGAAGTTTTGTAAATATTATTAGAATCAAACCGATTGAGATAGTCTATCAATCCAAATCCATTCATGTTATACAAAACACTCCACAAGTAATCATCATTTAGTTTTTCTGTTTTCATGTTTTCTCCTGTTTTATTATCTACTTGTAGTATAATCGAATATTATAAATTTGTCAATCCTTATTTTCAGACAATTTAGTCATCAAATAAGGATTTGCATGATACTTGCATAAACGTTTAGTGAAAATATTACCTGTCAATTCACCTTCTAAGGTTACAATATAATCAGAATCGCGTCCACAACGAGTATTTTCGTATGTATAATTATAAAAACTTGTTCTAATTCTATCAGTATGTTCACACTGAAAAAATAAAGGTTTATCGTATTTATTGAATGAAACTGTATCTTCAACAACTGAAATCAATTTGTTTGCCATTTTATTTACCTCTTTTTGTTTGATAAATATATTATACTACTATTTTTTTATTTGTCAAGGTTAAAAAAATAACTGGTATTTCTACCAGTTATTTAGTTTTACCATGTATAAGATAATACTACCACCTCTTTATATTTTTCACTATCTTCATCAGCCAATTCAGAATAAGAAACTTCAACAATATTTGCATCTTCATCATATCGAACCTGAACATCGTTTTCAGGTACACAAAATTCACGAACATAATCAGAATATTCCACAACTCTTAATTCGATTCCTTTAATTTCTTGTGCTACAATATGGTGACTATAATCTCCATAGTCGTGAGTCATAAAAACTTCTGTATCCTCATCAAACATTGATAGTTCTTCAATCAAATCTTTTACTTTCATTTATTTTCTCCTGTGTTATTTATTTACTGATATATCTATTATAATCGAATGGTTTTATTTTGTCAATAGTCAATACTGTATTGCTCTTTCAGTCTATCCCGGACAAATTTTGGAGTATTCTTATCCTCTATCAACATATCATCTAAACGACTAGGAAAATTTGCAATTGCTAAAATATCTTCTGAATCCTCACAATCCCAATCCCTATAATACAAATATTTTAAAAATTCAGGATATTTTAAGGCAATAAAATCATGCAATTCCTGAAATTGCGCTTTATTACCATAAATCTTGTCAATTGAAGCCATCTTTATTCTCCTAAAAGATACATTTTACGATTTGTGTTAAAATATTTGCAATCGCATAAAATACCAGAAAAACAACTAATAATTCAAAAAACTCTTCTCTAGTGATCATAATTCACTCACCAGTCGTGCTTCTTTATCAGCACGTTCTTTTTTGATCTTTTCTGAACGCTTCTTCTGTTCCTCAACAATGAGGAAAACAGAACGATTCTTCTTCATCCGAGACTTCTCGGAATTTTTCTTGCTATCGCGCCGCTCATAATTCTTTCCCATTTCAATATCTCCTGTTTAGAACTTTTAGTTTTTACTGATATATCTATTATACTTGATTATTTTTATTTTGTCAAGTGTAATTTTTAGCAACTTCGGCTGGATTCGAACCAATGTATACCCTTTTGGAGAGAATTATTCTACCATTGAATTACGAAGTTAAGTACCTCCGACAAGACTCGAACTTGCATTTTCATCCATTACGGTAATCAGGCTTAGAAGGCTTGTCCGTTACGGAGGCATGTTTTATAAACTTATAAATCTATTTTACCACACTATTTTCTTTTATCAAGGGTGTAAATCTGGTAAAATCATAACCCAAAATTGAAGCAATATCAGAAAGTTTTTTACAATAATTAAGATAACCAACTTTATAATTATCTAAATACTCTTTTCTCAGTAATTGAAATAAGATTGAATATTGTTCTTCTGTGAATTCCATTCTATTTATCCTCCACAAGTTCGATTATATCACCATAAAAACCAATATGTTTTTCATAGCATTTATCGCAATAATCGTTATAAAAAATATAACCAGTACCACGCTTATAAAAATATCCATAATGCTTGAAATCTTCTGACAAACAACCTGAACCATCGCAAACATGAATTTCTGATTGTACAAAAATATCATTCTTGAAATTCCAAACATCCTTTAAAATTTCACGATACTTTAAGATGTTTTCATCTTTCATCCAATATTCCGTCAGTTCAGAATCTTTTAACTTTTTGGTATATTTTTTAATTTGTTCTTCAATACCTTTTGCTTTTCTTTTAAGAATATCACGTTCTGCATAAGGCATAGGATGATAGAGAACTCTTTCACCAGTATTAAGAATGTAAGCAATTTTTGACATTTATTTTCTCCTGTATTTTTTATCTACAAGTATTATAATCGAATATTTTTATTTTGTCAAGTATCAAATTACTACGAAAATTTCAAGATGATCTTTTGAATAATCGAATGTCATCAGTTTACCATTGAAATTTTCACGCATAACCAAATGTTTTTTGGCAATTTTTTCCCAATCATTTACGCTATCCCAATAATACCAGTCATTATAATAAGTTTTATTATTAGGAAAAATATGCGACCATAAAGAATTAGTCCAAAATTTTTTAGGTTTAAATCTGTTCTGAATTTCTTTTAATTTTTCCTCATAATTTTCAGAAGATTCAGTAATATCTTTTGGCAGGTGTTTTTTCCATTGATGAAAACAGAAAAAATAATCATAATGAGGATACGGAAAAGCCCATACACCACGTGAAACCGGAGGTTTGTGAGTACCCATTCCAGCATCGGTTTCAATATCTCTTGAGTAGTGAACCTGTTTAACTGAATTTATATTTCCTAACCGCCAACAAAGTAATTTACCTTTTTCAATAGTGAAAATTTCGTGTTTCATCTTGTTTATTCCTTATAAGATGATTATAAATCATAAATTTATTTTTGTCAAGAGGAAAATTTTCTTATTTTTTGATTAAAAAATAAAATCCAGCTTTCACTGGATTTTATTTATTCTTACATCAAAGAATGGATAATATATGCTACAATCAAAGAGAACCAAGGGGATATAATACCTGCAATAAATTTTGTCCAATCAAATTCTTCTTTGTTAGTATTTGTTTGATGAGTCAAAAAACTAACAAAAATTGCAACGCCTAAAGATTGATAAAATGTTAGTTCTTGAAGATGGAATGTATTTACCACAAACCAACTCCACATATTCATAAGAACAAAACCAGTTGTAAAATATCCGTATAAGATAAGCGCAACTACTCCAAAACAACCAAGCAAAACCTTTGAACCACTTTTTTCCATATAAACTCCTTTTTTTGTTTGATATAATTATTATAATCCTAAATCCTATTTTTGTCAATAGTGAAACTTAAAAATAAAAGTGAGATTTTATAATATTACCAAGTGTCTTTTGTGCCATTTTTATAGTATTCTTCTGCATGAATACTACAAATTGGAAAACTGATAATACCCTGATCTTTCATTTCTAAATATAACATGAAAGTAGATTCCCTATTGCATTTTCTGTCATGGGGAAAACTTCTTATTTTACAAATTTCTAATTCGTCAAAATTATATTTAACAACTTTTTCCTCAGAATATTAAAATAACTCATTCTTCATCCTCAATTTCTTCATCTTCATCTTCATCTTCATCTTCATCAAATTCTGGGACATCAGTCCAACTTGCCCAATTTTCCATATTCTTAGCAAATTGTTTTTTGATATACTTAGCAAGAAAACTCATAAGAACATTGATGCTATACTCAATATTACCACCATAACCATCCGAATTTTCCATGAAAAATTCATGTAATGGAGATTTATCATTGTACACAAACTGTAAAGAAAAATTAACACTTTTGATATGGTTTTCTACAATCATGTTAAGAATTTCTTCTTCTGATTTATTCAAATCACAAAATGGTTCTTGTGTCAAAAATCCGCAATAATATGCGCCACCACCTACAACATAATCAACAGAAAAGAAATCAAGGTTATACAGAATATTGTCGTTAATGGTGTCCTCAATATCCTGTGAACCACCAAAAGAGTAGTAACCAGAAAAATCGTTCAATTCCTGATTTTCCATTTCAAGATCGAAAATACCATCTTCAACAATCAAAGACTTGATTTCCGTCTGAAAATCGTACATTGTTTTTACTGTGTCTGTCATTTTATTTCTCCTGTGTTTTATTTACTGAATAGTTATATTATAACTGATTATTTTATTTTTGTCAATATGTAAATTCTTTTACCCACTTTTCAAATTTCCATCCGTAAAAACTATTGTCCAGAACAATATCTTCAAAAACAACCTTGTATTGCCTAATTCGTTCACTTTTTTGCAATATGCAACAAATCTCAAACAAGGAATCTATATCTCTTGCTACAAAACCCAACCTTGCAGAGTGTACTATTAAACTTCCAGTTGCAATAATTGTATACATATTATTTAGTGAATTTCAAATTTGAAAACTGGTAAAAACACAAATTCTAATTTTCGATATTCAGGATGAATTGCAAGAAAACCCATAACGTGACTCATAGCCATTTCAGCACTAGGAAAATCAATCTCAATAGACCCATCTTCCAACAAAGAAAAAAACTTATACAAACTACCATTGAAACCAGTATAAAAAATTTTATAACGCATTTTGTTTTTTCTCCATCTCTAATTCTGTATTCTTGGCAATAATTTCAAAGTCATAACTTTTCCAATTCCATTCTTTCAGATAACCATCTTCTGTAATGGGAATCTGTTTTTCATTATGCCAAAATTCAAAGTCATCGAATTTTATTTTTCCTGATAGTATGGCGTTTTGAATATAATAAAAGATCAAAATGTTAGAAAAAATAAATTCGGTTTCCTTGAATTTTTTAGTTACAATTCTGTTTACAATGATTCTAGCAATTTCTTGACAATATCCATCGCCATATCCATACGCGGATTCAGGAATATAAGTTAGTTTCATTTTTTCTCCTAAAACATACTTTTCAAACCGATAATCATACCGTCTAAATCCATAGGGCCGATTAGAACAAAACCCACAAACAACAAAACCAAAATAATCACACAACCAATTCCAGCACAACCTTCATCCATAATATTTTCTCCTGTTTCAAAATGTTTTGTTTATCTATTTATTATTTTACTACTATTCTCATTATTTGTCAAGGATGTGTTTTTTTACTGACAAAATCTCAACGTTATAAATATCACTATATTCAAGATATATGTATTCTCCCTCAATAGTTTCCATTGACCTAAAGTATTTTTCCGCGTCATCAAATGAATAAAAACGTTTTCTGTCATAGAAAATATAATCCTTATTCAATCTCTCAACATGCCAAATCTGATTAATATCCATATTTTCTCCTATGTTTTTTCATCTTTTATTATTTTACTATCGTTTTATCCATCTGTCAAGGACGAATCTTCATCCCACAAATTAGGATATTTTTCATTAACCCATTCTGAAATATAATTATTGAAATCGTTCATAACATATTCTACCGGATTACCTATATAGTTAGTAGATTTATAATGAATTGTAAAATATGTCACAAGATAAGGTTTGAAAATACTATAAACCTCTTTAAAACCAATATCTGTGATGTATGTTCGATTAATGTCAGAATACTTATTTGCCGCAAACGTGATAACCATATCTTTTAAATCACCTTGAGAAAATCCAATCTTCCAATCAAATTTTCTTTCAAATCCATCCAGTTTCAAACAAATTCTTTCAGAATTGCTAACAGTAGAATAATCTAATCCGTTTAAATGTTTCATTTTTAAATAACCTCATATCTATATGAATTGGGAGTATTATAAATTGGAGTATTCCAAAATTCAATCATTGATAAGAAGTCCTTTTCATTTGCGAAAAATGAAGTATCAATACAAACATAGATATTCCTATAAAAAACTCTATATTGATAACCTGAATAATTTTCAGGCATTTCATCTTTTCTAAAAGTTAATTCTTGATAAAAAGTTATACCATTGTTGAACAAACGTATATAATGATCTTTCATAAATTATCTCCTTTTGTTTACTGATATATCTATTATAAACTATAACTTTTATTCTGTCAAGGTTAAAATAAAAACTACCTGATTTCTCAGGTAGTTTCTTAAAAATCTTACTTATAAATTCTCTTTTATTTTTGGTAAAATTTTAAAATTATATACTCTATCAACCCAATTTAAAAATTCAAATTCACTCATAGTTTTCTTAGCAAAATTACAATCTGAACAACAAGGAACAACATTAGAATAAATATAACCCAAATTATTATCTACCCTATCTATTCCATTATATACATAATCCCCATTATTGCTAAGTGATTTTTGAATATTCTTTGGTTCAACACCACAATAATAACAATTGGATTTTGTTATTTTACAAAAAAAATCCTTATCTAAGTCGAATACCAAATTTCTTTTTTTAGCTCCTCTCCTATACTTTAGATAAAGAGCATTAAAAGACCCTATTCCATATCCTAATTTGAACAACGATCTTCTCATTTCATCAGCGAGACAACCGCAAGATTTAGTATAATTATTTTTTAAACTCGAACCATCTGCAATAAATTCTTTTCCACAATCGCAAACACAATTCCACTTACTTTCTCCAAAATAGGATATTACAAAAACTCTATTATATTTATTTCCAGAAATATCTACAAAATTCAAATCTTTTATATTCGATATTCTAACACAACCACAGGAAATTATTCTTCCATTTCTTAAACTTCTACCATTTATTGTCTTTGTATTTCCACAATCGCATAAACAAGTCCAGTATGCTCCCGATTTGGGGTGTATATAGGATAAAGATATTACAAACAACTTTCCAAATGTAAAACCAGTTATGTCTTTTAGATTATCTTTTCCAATTGAACAACCACAAGATTGAACTCTACCAGAAGTAACATGATCACTTCTAATACTTTTAATTTTCCCACAGTCGCATAAACAATCCCATTTCCCTTTATTTTCAGACCTTTTGATAAATGTTAACATGCTGAATTTTTGTCCAGTCAAGTCTTTTTTCATAATCCTCCTTAAACTACAAAAAGGCATTTAGCCTTTTTGTAAAAACCTTATTTATTATAAACCCAATCTGCTAAAACATTATACGCTTTATCAGAAGTTTTTTGACGGTTTCCAACAATAATACTGGTATTAATGGGTTTCTTTACAACACCTCCCCAAGATTCCCATTCTGTAACTGCGTTGAGTAAAGAATATGCGCTATTGTCATTAATTCCAGTACCTGAACCACTAAACAATTGATATACCAAATCTCTGTTATCTCTCATTTCATTGTTTTCAGCAATGATTTTTGCACTATCACGATCTCTAAGTTTTTCGGGATAAAATGTTGGCAAATCAGGTTTATCGGGATAAATTTGAAATAAAAGATTATAAACATCATCTTTATTAGATAATTCTACCTGTGCTAATTTATTGAAAACTTCTGATACCTCACTAAGTTTATTTTGAGTATTGATGGTAACATATTCTAACCATGCACCCAAATCATCTTTTGCAGTTTTTGAATTATGACGAGATGAATAAATCTTAGAATTCCCTTTACTTTGATCATTTTCGTTTTCAGCACGTGAAATTGCTATGGATAAAGTATTAGCGCAAACAACTCTTTGAGTAACCAAATATAAAGAACTAGCACTTTTTCCGTCATACCCCATTGTAATAAGACCATAATTTTCAATTTTATCTGAACCCAAAACTTCAATATCGTCTAATTTCCAAGTGATAAAAATTTTCTTTCCTCTATGAAGAACACCCAATGTCTCAACTGGTTCTCCACAAAAATCGTCATAAAGACCTGCCAATTCATCAGGTTGAATGAGGGAATAATCCTTACGAACAAAACCGAAAGAAACTTCTGTTGGGTCATCAATTGTTGGACTTCTAACAATTGCATAATCTCCCATTTCTACATATTTTCCATTTAGAGGAAAAGTAATCGGCCTCTTTTCAAAGTAGAAACTACCCATTTTTTTCAAAGTTTCTTTTCCTGTTTGTTTTTCGTTATTCCAAATTCCCAAAGAGTGCCAGGGGGCAATATCTCGACCACTATAAAATCTATTTCCAAAAATTCCATGTGACATTTTTTATTCTCCTGTTTTCTGAACGTTTTATTTATTTCTCAATGTTTTTATTTTACTATAACTTTTTATTTTTGTCAAGAGTAAAAACAGATTAGATATACTAATTATGTGCTTCTGCCAAAAGTGATTTCCTGTTTCCAAAATCTGAAATATAGTAGTTGCCAATCTCACCTATATTAGTAAGAAACATTGTTCGTCTTTACCGCCACGTTTTAATTGGACATTCTCTCCCATCTTAGCACCTTATTTAAGGGTTATTCAATTTAGGGAAAACTCTATCTGTTAGAATAGAGAGTCAACGGATATTACTTATCACTACTCTTTAAAGGATTGGCTTCGAACCCAACCTTTAATCAGTATAACTATTCTGTTTTCAACGTTCTTACAACTTATGTATTTATTTTACCACAATTTATTATTTTGTCAAGAGTAAATTTTTTGTTTCCAAGTAGTAGTTACAATTTTTTCAAAATAATCAGAATAATAATATTCACGAAAATCAATAGGATAACCATTTTCATCAAAACAAACAACTTGAAAATAATAATTATAATTTTTTTCATAATCATTGGCAGTTAAGAATAAATCATTATAACCCTTATCAAATGCTTCTTTTTGCGTTTTTGCCATAAAATATGGCTCTAAACCTTCTTCTGTTTTTTTACTGAGTAAATATAACATACTTTCTCCTATGGAATTTGAAAAACACGATTATATTTATCTACTGCTAATCCGAATTGTTCTATATAACCTCTAAGGTTTTCAGAAAAATCCCTATTTAATTCCTTGATTTTTTCATCATATCTTTCAGCCATATTTTTCAATTCCTTAGATAATTCTAAACCTTCCGAATAAGGTAAAATCAAAACTGGTTTGAAATAACCACCATATTCTTTGATATAAGCATTTCCTTTCTTATCAAAAGAAACAACTTCACCACACAAAAGATAAGGTTTCTTATCATAACCCCAAAAAGCCATTAGTTTATTTTCGTTATCCATTTTTATAGTCTCCTATTCTGTTTTCTATGAATTTTCTAGCATTTTCATTATGGTTTTCACCAGAAAAAATTTCGTCTAGTATTATTTTATAACTAATCCAAGAAAAAATACTCGCTTCTGTGAATTGACCATAATCGCATACTGTACCATGACAAATTAAAGCATTATTTTTTGTTATTCCTTTTATAACTTTTACACCACAAACGGAATAATGAGAAACTCCATAATAATCTTCCGACCACGTATTATGTTTTTTCATATTTTTTATCTCCTGTCCCCTATAACAGAGTCGAACTGTTATGCTTTCGCGACTGATTTTAAGTCAGTTCTGTATGCCAATTCCAGCAATAGGGGAAATTTAGGTTAGGTTATCTGTCAGTATGCCATTCACATGGGCTTATTTGTCGTAGATATTCGCTAACCTGTTTATATTCTACACCATAACTGATTATTTGTCAAGGTATAAAATCTAAAACCTAAGTTTTACAAATCCTAAATTTACAGTATTATTATTAGAAAATCCAGAATAAAGAAATGTTTTATCAAAAAAAGTCCATACCTCATTATAACTACCAGAAAAAATAACTTTTCCATCCTGATATAATTGATAAAATCCTGAATTTTCTACTACTGATAAATTTAAACCATATCTCATTTTTGCAAAATGTTTGATAATTTCAATGTTGGATACCACTTAACCCATCCATTGATAACAACCAGTAGAAGTCGCTTCAAAATTTAGATATTCCAGAATATCTTTTTCTGTTTCCCCAACTTTCCCACTAACAACTATAATTTTTCTACGATTATCTTGATACATTTGAACATTTTCAAAATCCAGACTGCTGGAATTGTAAATATTTTGCAAAATTCTTAGAACTGTTTCATAGCGTTTCATATCAGTCTCCTTTTTCTAAAATCTAAGTATATTATACATCAAAATAAAAATTTGTCAAGCCCCAACATAAAATTTACCATTACAAACTTGGCAACAAAAGCCTTCTTTTTTTAGATTTTCGTATATTTCTTTGGAAACTTCAAAGATGTTTGTCAATCCTTCAAAGTAATATCTCGTATCAACTTTTGAATTTTCCCAATTATCAGATAAATTTGCCAATTCCTCAGCGTCTAAAAACCAGTCTAATTGTCGTTTTTTCATAATGTTTTCCTTTCTTATGCTCAAATCTTACCATAGGAATATCAGTATGTCAAGTGCCATTTTCAATAGGTTTCTAAACAAAAATTATGGTCAAAATACATAGAATGAATAGTAATTCCCTCTGCGCTCAGTTCTTCCTACATTATGTTAATATAGATACTTATATTATTGTATATAATGTTATAGTATTGTAGTATATCTTTAATTTAGTTATATTGTAATGTTTCTCTTATTCTTAACTATTTACTTTTATTTATTTTAGTTATATTGTAGTATATCTTTCTTGTTATAGTATTGTAATGTTTCTCTTATTCTATACTTGTTATTTTATTTAATTTAGTTATATTGTAATGTTTCTCTTATAGTTACTTTATTAAAAACATTACAATCATATTATATAGGTTGCGATTTCAAAAAACTTGACATAATTTCTGTTCTGGTGTAGAATGGTGAAAATAAAAGAAGGAGATAACATGCAAACATTTTTACCTTATGAAAATTTTAGAGAATCGGCAAGAGTTCTGGATTATCGCCGTTTAGGAAAACAACGTTTAGAAACACAAACACTTTTGAATTTGATGATTCATCCTGATAATTCAGGTTATAGAAATCATCCAGCTTTCAAGATGTGGGATGGTTACGATTTGGCACTAGCCTTTTATGGTATGGAAATTTGCCAGGAATGGATTGATAGAGGATATAAGGATACATTGTGGAATTTTTTCAGCAATTATACTGATAAACCTATTATTGGTTGTCAATTATTTCCAAAATGGTTAGGATTAGAAAAATTCCATTCCTCTCATAGATCGGCATTACTATATAAGGATTTTTCTTATTATTCACAATTTGGATGGTCTGAAAAACCAGCAATTCCAATTAAGGTTACTAAAAATTCAGTTACATTACCCTACTATTGGCCTACAAACGAGTAAATTCCCTCTTGACAAATATTTATAATCGGTTATAATTGTACTATCAAAAAAGGAGGTTCTTATGAAAACACTTATGGAAGAAGTTCGTGAATTAGAAATCAGGCATTGGAACTGGAGTTCAGATTTGTACTTACCAGTAACGGAAGTTACAAAAGAACTAATCAAGAAATATGGTTACGAAAAAACAGCAACAATGTTTGTAAATTTAGCAACTGGAAAAGTTTTATATGATATTCCTTTTGCATATTATCCAAAAGAAAAAGAGAGGTTATTTTATGGGCAAATCAGCAAGGCAAGTTTATAAGTCAGGTAAGATCGGTCAATTTGATGTGGATTGTTGTTGGGAAGTTGTAAAAAATCTATACGATAAGAATTTGGCAGAAGCATTTTTTATTGGTATGGGTTGGGTAGAAGGTTACAATTATTGTCGAGATGAAACTTATTTTCGTGGTAATTTTCAGAATTTTGGCAATAAAATCTATTCGTTCTGGTTTGCATCAAGGTTTCTTGACTAATAGTTTGTAAGATGCCTAAAATGGCATCAAAACATGGGTATTTTGAGGTTTTACAGGAAAATATGACAATTGATATGGATTGCTTAGAAAGTCCTAAAATACCCATGTTTTTCATGTTTTTACAGAAAGGAGTTTATATGTTGATTGTTGCTTCGGTTATATTTACCATTATCCTTATTGGTTTTTTTGTTGGATTCATAGTATTGCAGGAAATAGAAAGTTGGAAATTGAGTAAGGAAGATTTATGGAAGGATGATGACACTATTATAAAATGAGGAGTTTTTATGTTGAATAAGAAATTTAAGAACAATGATGATGTAGCAAGTAGATTCGCATTTATGAAATCCTTTTTGATAACCTACGTTCTGATATTGGTTTTAGCGGCATTTTTATGCGTAGGTCAAACATTCGGAATGGTCTTTTTAGATTATAATTTTTTTATACCTGATGTTTTATCCTTGCCAATAATCGGATGGGTTTTAAAGGTTTTTATCTATGTGTTTTTTATTATTTTAGTATTTTTAATTTTTGCGGCAATGTAGGAGGTTTCTATGGCTACTAAAATTTTTACAGGTCTTTTGGTTGTTATGTTATTAAGTTTGTGCGGTGCTAGTATTTTTGGTGCTATGACTCTAAAGGAGTATAGCACAACACAAAACGAAATTGCAATGTTACAACAAATGCAGAAAGCAACACAAAGTTTTGATAATCACGCGTTGGATACTGTGCAAGAAGTTGCACAAGGTGGTTATAACGGAATTGTTCAAGTTGCAATTTCTGGTGATGCCAGTCAGACAGCTATTGCATGGGCTTCTGTTTTCAACAATTTAGGAATTTTTCTGATTATTGTTGCAGTTATTATTTTGATGATGTATTTGGATGGTAGAAAGAAAAATAAGGATTCTGGTAATAATTATAATTCTGGAGAAAATCAATAAATGCAACAAATAAATTTTGACGAATACAAAAATAGATTACAATCGTATTTAGAACATAAGGATTTGGAATTTAATATGTATTTGCAGGATTATTCTACTAGGTATCCTCCTCCCGAAAAGGAGGAGGTACTTAAAGAGAATGTGTATCCATCTTTCAAATTCTGGTTGGCAGTAACGGCGGGTATTTGCGCAGTAGGTGCGAGTGGTTTGCGTGTTTATGATAGGATTTATCAAGTAGCAATTAATTCAGGTTCTAGTCAAATTTTAGCAAGTGCAGAAAGTTGGTTTGCTCTTGGTGCAGTAAATATCGGTTTAGTTGCTCTAGCTTTTACATTTGCATACAAAAAACGAAAAGTAACAAATACAAGTTTATTTGTAGGTTTGATTGTAGCGGCAATTATTTCTCTTATCGCAGGTTTGGGTCAATCGTTTTATGGTTTAGGTATTGATAAAACTGATTTATCTTGGGTTACTCAAAGTTTCGATTGGATTCTAGCAATTACTCTAGCGGCTATTACTGGACTCGAATGGGTTTCTGGTGATATGGCGGGTGTTGAAATGGTAGATTGGGAAGTTTCCAAAGAGAACGCAAAAAAGAAATATGATGACAATTTGAAAAAATCAGATGAAAAATACGATAGGGAATACAAAGAATGGTTGAAGATTGCTAGACAACAATTTGGTTTATGGAAAGCACAGTTTTCAACTTGGCAGGAAAAGAATTATAATAATACTTTAGATATTCCATTAGTTGAAGAAATCGAAAAACCAGTTCTATCTCGCAAGGATGAAACAAAATTTAGGAAACAAGATGGACGAACAACGGAAGAACAAAAGAAACAAATTCCAAGTGAAGTTTCCAATATTCTAAAGAATTCTACCAGTAAAGATTTTATTGTTTCCATGATAGAAAAAATATCTTTACAAACAGGAAACGTACCGGGTGTTACAGATATATGTAAATATATGGCAGAAAACGAACTTCCTGAAAAGTATAAGAAACCAGAATATATAAATGAATATATCAAGTCGAAAAAAGGATATGTTTCCAAAACTCGTAAAGAATACTTGGAAACAAATTCTGGTGGAAACTAGAAAAATAAATCAAGGATGTTGAAAATTCATCCTTGATTTATTCTAAGTATCGTGGTATAATTAAATTAAATAAACGAAAGGAATAATATGAGTAAGGAAACTAATGACACAGATCGAAAAGCTATTGGACAAATGTTGAAAGATTATGGAGTTAATTCAGAAGATGAATTGAGTAAGAAACTTACAGGTGAAGGATGGGATACAGTGAAATGTATCTTGTGTGGTCGCAATATAAGTATTTTATCTTGTCGCTATTTAGGTGGCGACCCAGTTTGTAAATCACATTCGCACTAAAAGGAGAATATTATGCAAAAAGAATTTGTTATGATGTATGCAATTCAACATGCTATGAAGGATGAAGTTGTCAGCCCGACAACTTTCCAGAGTTATCTTTATAATAAAGATGAAGTAAAGAAGGCTTTTCCAATTGAGGATTTACAGTCTATTCTGGATTTGTTAGTAACAGCAGGATTTTTAGAAGTAATTGATACGTCTGTTTTTCCAATGTATTCTAAGGTTGAAAATTTGACACCAAAGAAATTAGTCAAAAATCGTTATAATGGTTCTGGTTATTTAGGTGCTTCAAATGTTTGATAATGTATATTGTGTTTCAAATTCTGATTTTTCTTATAAAGTAGGTCAAACGATCTTTTTAGAATATCTAAACAAGACCATCAAGATTGATGTTATTACTTGGAATAAAGAGACTAACGTTTTTACTCTTTTAAATAATGGTGAAGTTTTAATGAGTATTAAATCTGATAATTTTATTGTTGTGAACTATGTTAAAGGTTGGAGGAAATAATGGCTGAATACGATTATATTTGTCGAGATTGTGGAGAGAGATGGATTATTTCATCCTCTCCAAAGAATATTTTTGGAATGAGGAAATTTTGTCCTCAGTGTTATTCTGAAAATGTTCGTAGAGTTTTTAAACCACTTTCAGTAATTTATAAAGGTTCAGGCTTTTATTCTACTGATAAGGATAAGAAATAATTGCCAGCAGGAGTAGTTCACTTTCAATACTATAAAAAATTCTTTTTATTGGCTTTTGGTATTGGTTGCGGATTGATGGTTTATAATTTTTTTATTGGTTTAGGATTTTTGATTGGTTATTTTGTAATTGGTAGGTACTGTTCACCTGATAATGATCTCATAGGAATGAATTTAGATGATGGGCGATTAATGAGAGAATTAAAAATATTTGGTGCTATAATTGTGATGTGGATGACATTATATGCTTATATAGGTCAAATTTTTGGTGGACATCGCTCAAAATTTTCCCATAGCTATTTTTTTAGTACAGCAATTAGAATTATTTGGATTTTTGGAATACCTTTGTTTATCTGGTATTGGAATTATCTACCAATTACAAATGAAATATTATTTACGTTTTTAGGAATATTTTTAGGAAATTCAATGTCAGATGGAATTCACATTTATCTTGATTTTCACTCTTGACAAAATAAAGGAATTGGATTATAATTATGATTAATAAGACAGTGTGTTTTGTGTGTGACAAGGTTCTAAAAACAATAGATTATAAGATGGTTGCATTAGAAAATCCTTATTGTAATCTGTTTTTTCATAAGGAATGTGTTGTGCCTGTTACTAAGGAATTTGTAATTGAAAATTATGATAAAATTATGAAATACGATTCTGGAATAATGAAAGGTAAGAAAAAAAGGAAAAAGGATGAAGCAAATGAGGTAGAAGATGATTCAAGTGAAGATGATACTTAATTACAAAACTATTATGTATTTGATTAAAAATTTTACAGTATTTTTAAGAGATAAATATTGTTATAATAAAAATATTGAATTTGTTTTTTATCTGAACGATAAAAGTGAAGTTGTCTGTATAGATAGTAATGACGAAAAAGGAGAATGTTAAAATGTACAAGTGTAGAATTATTGAACCTGATGATATTATCCAGCATCCTAATGCCGATAACCTGAATCTTTTACAGTATAATGGTTTGCAATTTGCAGTAGATAAGTCTTATACTGTTGATAGTCTCTATGCAATGTTTTTTACGGATGGTCAATTATCACATGAATTTTGCCGTAAAAATAACCTTTATCGTAATTCTGAATTGAACGAAGATACTACAAAGGTTGGATACATGGAAGATAATCGAAAGGTTAAAGCTATTCGATTACGTGGAGAAGTTTCTTTCGGTATTGTTATGAGTCTGAAGTGCTTTTCTTATACTGGATTTTCAGATTTCAAACAAGGTATGGAATTTGATGAATTAAATGGTAATAAGATTTGTAATAAGTTTATTACAAAGGCTACTGCTGAAAAGTTGAGTAAAGCAACAGCACAGAAAACTTCTGGTACTGAATATTATCTTGAAAAACATTTTGATACTGAAAATATTCGATATTACATGAAAGTTTTGCCAAAGAATAGTTTGTGTGTTGTATCTATCAAGATTCATGGTTCATCTGGTAGAACAGGGATGGTTCGAGTAGAAAGAAAAGAGTCTAATTTTGTTCGCAAAATTTTAGGCGATATTTTTCATAAGGATTTTTCAAAAACTGTACAAACTTATGAATTGGTTTCTGGTACTAGAAATACTATCGTGAATGGTCGTGCAGATATTATAAATCCAGAAGGTTCAGAACATTATCGTTGGGAAATTCATAATTCCCTTGAAGGTTTTTTGCGAAAGGGTGAGGTTTTGTATTATGAAATTCTTAGATACGATTCTCATAATCAACCAATTATGAATGTACAGAATACTTCATCTTTAAAAGATAAGGTCTTTGAAAAAGAATATGGCAAAACCATTACTTATAATTATGGTTGTGGTGAAGGTTCTAACCCAATGCGTGATATTTACGTTTATCGCATTACTCAAGAAGATGTAAATGGTGTAAATCGCGAATTGACACATTTCGAAATGGTTGCTAGATGCAAAGATTTAGGTTTAAAAACTGTTCCAGTAGTTGAAATCAATTATTCAGAAGATCAAACAGAATTTGTGAATTATTTTCTTGCAAAATATCTTAATAACGGCAAATCTATTCTGGGTAATCATCTTGAGGAAGGTTATTGTTTCAGATTTGAAAATCAGAATGGAATGACTATTTACAAAGCTAAAAATCCTTATTTTCTTATTCTGGAAGGTGTTTTGAAGGAATCCAATGATTATGTCGATGCAGAAGAATCTTCCTAGATTTGACATTGAAGTTTTAGATGAACGACACCTGATTGTAAATGGCGACAAACTACAGGGTAAAAGAGGGTATTTATCAGAAAGATTTATCTTCTTTTACCTTGGAGATTGGGTTATAAAATTAGACTCAATTGAAGGAAATAGAGGTCAATGTAATAAAGAAATTTTATTTTGGAATAAGGTAAAAGATACAGAATATGACAAATATTTTGCACCAATTTTATACAGTAAACAAATAGGAAAGTACAGAGCGTTGATCGTAGAACCAGCTTATAAAATTGTCTATTATAGAAATAATTATGTATCTGATAAACTCGATAGAATTGTTCGAAAATTTGGTCTTAATGACGTTTGCAGAGACTATGTATATAACTGGACAATTCATTTAGGTGAACCAATTATTTATGATTATGCTTTTTAGGAGAATAAATTGCGAAAAAATATACTGGTTTGCGATTATTGTGGAGTAATAATTACCGATAAATTTATACAAAAATATTCTAACACAAAGTCATTTGAATTTTGTTCAGAAATTTGTTTGAATGAATATTTGAATAAAAATGATTTGGATTTGAAAGATGAAGTTTTACCACTAAATAGTGGTAGTAGTCAGTACGATTTATAGGAGGTTTTATGGGATTATTAACGCAAGAAGATTTAAATATAAGAATGAAAATGTCTCTTAGAGATAAAATTGATACAAGTTCTGAAAGAATAGAAAAATGGTACGATCATTGGGGGGGCAGATATATACAGCTTTTTCTGGTGGAAAAGATTCATTAGTTTTACAAACAATTGTTAGGTCAATATTCGGAGAAGAAATTCCAAATGTTTATAACGACACAGGATTAGAATATCCAGAAGTAAAAGAATTTGCGAAATCATTTCCCAACACTATTGTGACTAGACCAAAATTAACATATAGGGAAGTTATAGAAAAATACGGATATGCAGTTATTTCAAAAGAACAAGCAAGGTTTATAAACGAGTATAGATCAACAAAATCTGATAAACTAAAGGATATAAGATTAAATGGTAACAAATGGAACATGGGAAAGATTTCTAAAAAATGGTTGTTTATGCTGGACTCACCATTTAAGATTAGCCATAAGTGTTGTGATATTTTGAAAAAAGACCCATCTAAAATATATGAAAGAAAAACAGATAGAAAAGGAATGATTGGTTCTACCGTAGAAGAAAGTTTTATGAGACGCGAAACATATCTTAGATTTGGGTGTAATGCTTATGATACAAAAAGACCACTTTCAATGCCTTTAGCATTTTGGACAGAACAGGACATTCTTAGATTTTTAAAAGATAGAGAAATTCCTCTTGCTAGTGTTTACGGAGATATTATTCAGGATGAAAACGGATTGCTAAAAACTACTGGTGTTGATAGGACAGGTTGCGTTTGGTGTTTATTTGGAATTGATAGAGAGTCCAAAAATGGCGAATTAAACAGATTTCAAAAATTGAAGGTTTCGCATCCTCAAATTTGGAATTATTGTATTAATAAGATGGGAATTGGTGATGTTCTTGATTTTATGGAAATTCCTTACGAATAAATATTCTTAAAATGTCAAGTTTACTCTTGACATTTTTTTGATTTAATGGTAAAATATAGGAAATAAACAAACAAGGAGAAATTTATGGCACAATTGGCGAGCGATAGCAAATTCCTCTTTTATCCGACAGACGATATAGAAGTTTTACGAATGTTGAATATTATTGGTAAAGTTAGTTTCAAAAATTATGCTTATTATGGAGAAGTTCCTAATGAGATTAAAGAAATTATTCCTAAAAATATTTTAAGACAGTTTAAATTCGGTATTAATATGCAAAGTTATTCTGATAATACTGATATGGATGATTATTGTTTTGAATATTTTCTGAATAACGGTATGAAGGATGAAATTCTTAAATATTTTGTATTTAAATATAATACAACAGTTCATTCTCCAGTAATTGCAGATTTGTTTTCAGGAAAAGGAGATTGGTTGTACGCTTTTAAGAAATATTTTGTTAGTGATAAATCGCCAATGTTGATTGGTTGCGAAATCGAAGAAGGTCGTTATAAGGAAATGAAAAAGAAGGCTGATTTTCATTATCATGCCGCTTTTGAAGAAATTGATCTACCAAAAGAGTTTTGTAGTTTAATGTTATTCAATCCTCCATATGGTGAATCTAATGGGGAGAGAAACGTTAAACGTTATCTGAACATGATCATTGAAAAACAGTATATTTCAAGGTCGAAATTATATCAAGGTCAAATGATAGCAGTTATCAGAAAAGACGATCTTACAGAGTGTTTACCTATCATCTTGAGCCATTTTGAGATACATGGTATGTATAAGGTAAACGATAACGAATATGAAAAATATAAACAATATGTTGTTTATATGAGTACAAGAAAGAATCCTTTATCCTCTAAAAATGTTGGCGATAATATTAATCTAAAAAGTTCAATTCAGAATTGGTTGAGTACAATTGAGCGTGAACCTTTATTTTCAATTGGATGTAGAAATTATCTTAGAAAATCTATGTCTGGTTATTTTCCTGAAATAAATGTAAGAAAGATAATAACTAATTATAAAGTTCTAAAAGATAAAGAAAAATATATCAGTAATCCAAATGATAAAGCGTGGAGTTGGATTAAAGATAAAAGTTACAATGAAGAATTGGGACTAAAACAATTGGTTATGCCAAGACAACCAAAGGCTAGTGAAATTGCCAATATTATTGCTTCTGGTTATATCAATTCTGAAATTTCAGAAGATGGTTTGCCAAAACATATTGCAATTGGTGGTGTTCACACCTTGACAAAACAAGAGGAGTCGCGGTATAATAATGACGATGGAGAGAGTATTGTAGAAACCAAAACAATTCGACAATCAATTCCATATCTGAATATTATGTACTCAAAAGATGGTAAACTTCAAATAAAACAATTAGGAGAAATAGACGAATGAAATATATTGAAACCGATAAAAATTCTTCAAGTGCAACAGTAAATTGTGAACTGGTTGTCTTACATGATAAGACACCAGTTATTCTTTCTTTGGTAGATATTCCTGTTCGTGTTAATAAAGTTATCGCTGATATTGTTACAGGTTCTTATGGTGGTGTAACTTTACAGGATAGGGAAGATGAAACTTTCAGGACTGATCTTTATACTTTTAATGGTTCTTTTAAATTCAAGAAAGATAAAATTGGAGATTTATCACACGCAATTGTTCATAATTCTTTGATTAGTAATTATTGTATTGATTGGGATAATCAAGGTATTGAAAAATCTCTATCCGCTTTTATTCGTAGACGTTATTTCATGCCGATTAGTGAGGATATTGTTTCTTTGCTTGTGGCATCTCAAAAAATGTCATACTATACAAAATGGTATACTGAACTTACTGTTTATTCTGATAATAAAAATTATGATAATATAAAAGGTTGGTTTGTTGATTTTGAAATGCTTAAAACCTTTTTAGGCAAGTTGAAATACACTAAATTTGATAGCGATTTCAATTGGGATGAAATTGAAGATATGGAAGATTATATTCTTAATTTTGCCAATGGAATTAAGACGAAATTGCAAGAAAATGTACACGTTCTCTATAGTCCCAATAAGATTAGTAAATACATTTTTAATGGTGTACAACCTTATTCTGGTCAAATTCCGATTATTCAATCAGGTATTGAGGTACTAAAAAGAAGTAATTTTGTTTATTATGGTTGCGAGCCGGGGCTAGGAAAAGCGAGTAGAAATACAGCTAGAGTCTATACTCCTGATGGTTACAAATTTATGGGAGATATTATTGTTGGTGATAAGGTTCTAAACCCCGATGGTGGTATAGCAAATGTTATTGGAGTATATCCGCAAGGAATACAGAAAATATATCGAGTAACAATGCAGGATGGTTCTTTTACAGATGTGACATCGGAACATTTATGGCAAGTTCAGAATAATAACGATATTCAGAGAAAAAATGGGCAATGGCGAATAATGACAACTGAACAAGTCAAAAATTCCGGATTAAAAAGAGATCGTGGTTATAAATGGATGATACCATCAGTAAACAAAATAGACTTTAAAGAAAATGAACTGGAGATAAATCCTTACTTACTCGGTGTTATATTGGGAGATGGTGGAATATCCAATAGATGTGTTAACATTTCTACTGCTGATGAAGAATTGATTGAAATTGTTGAAAAAATTCTTCCAGAGACAAACTCAATTAGAAAAATCAATGATAAATACGATTACAGAATTATAGGAAAAAAACGAAATAATCCCACATTGAATAGTTTGACAAAATTAGGTTTGATGGGATTACACTCGCACGAAAAATTTATTCCCAAAGAATATTTATATTCGTCTTATGAAAATAGAATGGAATTACTGAGAGGTTTGCTAGATACTGATGGAAATTGTTCTTGTGGGTCAACAATTGAATATTCTACATCTTCTCCTAGACTAGCAGAGGATATTATTGAACTTGTAAATTCTGTTGGTGGAGTGACAAAAGTTTTAGATAGAATTCCAAAGTATATATATAATGGTGAAAGCAAATTAGGAAAAAAATCTTGGAGAATTTATATAAATATGAATTCAAAATCAAATCCCTTCAAAATTTCCAGAAGAATCGAAAGTTTTACTAAAACTGGAAAATATGAACCAAAAAAGAGAATTGTTAGTATTGAGTATGTTTGTGATGATTATGCAACTTGTATAAAGTTGGATAGTGAAAATGAATTGTACATAACTGATAATTTTATTGTCACACATAATACAATTTTATCAATCAAGACTGCCGATTCTTATTGGCGTGAGTGTAATAGATTGGATTATCAAGTTTTAGTGGTAGCACCAGCTATTACAATTACTCAATGGAGAGATGAAATTAAACGTTCTATTGAAGATGTTGATATTCATATTATCAAGAATAGTTTTGAGTTTATTAATGTCTACAAGAAGCATGTCGTAAAACCTACATTTTATCTTGTAGGAAAGGAGACTTTTAAGCTAGATTCGAAGAAAATTGCAGGTATCTTAGAGGTTAAACGTGTAAAAACACATACTGAAAAGCGTGAAACTTATTGGGGTAGAAAGTATGATGAGGTAGTTACAAGTGTAATTCGATTTGCACAATGTCCTAATTGTGGTTCAGCTTTACAGAACGAAAATCGTAAAGGTGATATTTTCTTTCAGAAAGAGGATTTTACAGGCGCACCAAAGAAGTCTAATTATAAATGTTCAAGTTGCCAAACTGTTTTATGGCAACAAACTTATGATAAAACTAAAAAAACTTCTCTTATTAATTACATTAAAGTTAAGAATATTCATTTTGATACAATTATTGCAGATGAAGTACATGAATCGAATAACGCAAATTCCATTATTGGAAATGCTGTTAGAACAGTTTTTAGTCATGGTAAGAAAAATATTCTTTTGTCTGGTACTTCCAATAATGGTTATGCGTCATCTATGCACAATATTCTTATGGGAGTCAAATCTCGTCAAATTGTAGAAGATGGTTGTTTAGATGTTCAGGATTTCATCAAACGTTATGGCACTTTACAGGCTATTACTAAAAGGATTGATGGAGAATATTATAAAAGTGGAAGATCGCAATTAAAAGAGAGTGAATTTAATGAAATCGAAGGTATCAATCCAGTAGTTTTTACTAAATATCTTGCTGAAAATTATATTTTCGCTGATCTGAAGGATTTAGAAAAAGAATTACCTGAAATCAATGAATATTATATTCCTATCATGCCAAATGATGAACAAATTGACGGTGAGAATAAATTATCACAAGATATTAAAGAGGCAAGTGCTTATAATTATCGAAGATTTGAAGATTCAATCATTCGGCACTACATAAATAATTGTTTCTATTGGAATCCGATTACGATTGAATCCAGTGAAGATTTAAAGGTTATTACACCTAAAATCTTAGACCATAACATTGTTTTGCCAAAAGAAGAAAAACTCTTAGAAATCGTTGAAAAAGAGGTTTTAGAGGGTAGAAAGGTTTGGATTTATACTGATTTTTCTGGCGAATCTGGTAGTGGTCAATACATGAATGGTATAAACATTCCTGAAAGACTAAAAGAGTTGCTAGAAAATGAGGGATATAAGGTATTCTGGTTGAAACCAAATGTTGCTCCAATTGATCGTAAAGACTTGATTGAGAAAAATAAAAATGATTATGATATTTTTATCTCAAATCCGGCACTTGTACAATTGGGTATAAATTTACAATGGTGTGGAACATGGATTAATTATATCCCCAGTTACCATGTAAATCGTATAGATCAAGCGATGCGTAGAGGGTTCAGAGCCAATTCTACAATTGAAAATCGTTTGTATCATCTCTACTATACAAATAGTTGTGAACATGGTATTTGTAGTAGATTTCAGCGAAAATTGGCAGAATCTAAGGCTATTCAGGGTAAATTTGATGTGGTTATCGAAAATGAAAATATTCGTACTGCGAGCGCATTTTCCAAGAAGGTTGATAATAACATAAACTCACCCTTGACAAAATAATAATACTATGTTAAAATACACATATCAAACAAGATATGTGTATTTTTATTTATGGAGGATTTGATGTTGCAATTTATTTTTATTTTATATATTCTGATAGCAGTAGGTTTCACGATTGGTATGCAAGATATAATCAAACCATCTAAAGGATTTCGTGCTTATATGGAATTTATTGTGATGTTTTTATTATTTCCTATGTTTTTATCCATGCTGGTTACTCAAGCATTAGTGAGGTGTGCAAAGAAATGAACGATGTAGTAATTACAATTAGTGTTGGCATTTTAGGTTATGTTTTAGGATTTATAACGTGTTATAATTCTATAAGTAAACAGCTTATTGAGGTTAAGAGATTGTTTTCTTTATCTCAAAAGGAAAAACAATTACATGAATTAATAATATCTGTTCTGACAGATAGGATAAAATATTTAGAAAAAGATGAGAAAGGAGTTAAATGAACGCAAATTTTAGTAATAATAACAATCAAGCACAAGGTAGATTATTGAGACAACAGCAGAGTGGAAAAGGGAATGTTCCTAATCAGAATAATCCAGTTAATCCAAATAACCAAAATCCGCAAGGTTTACAAAAACCTATGCCTATTCCACAGATGCCTAAAAACACAAATACTAACACAAATAAACAGAATAATAAAATACCTAATTTTGATTTTTCCGGTGTTATTGACATCATTCAAGAAGGTACTTTAATTTTAATCGAATTATTATCTAATATCGTAAAAGGTATTTTGGTTGTTTTCGGTGTTTTATCAGCATCTTTTATGGATGTGGCTATGGGTGGTTTATCTATGACTATGTTATTTGGAAATTCTAATCTATTTGGTATTCAAGCATGGCAATACGGTACGGCTTTATCTATGGGTGCTAGCGCAATTCAAATTTTTCTGTGGGGCTTGATTCAGAAAAGAGGTTTCGATCTCTTTCATCCTTCCAAAATGAAAAATATGACAAATGAAGTGAAATTCTTCTTGGTTTGTGCAGGCGTTTTGTGGTTTGCGGATACAATGATTGATGTTGCACCATTATTTTTACTGGTACAAAATTCTCAATATCAGACTTTTCCTGTTTTATATTATGGTTTAGTCGGTTTAGCTTTTATTCTAACCATTATCTTATGTGGTTTTGCAGAACCTTTGTTATCTAACATTAGAGAAATTTTAGGAGTAAACAAACCTTAATGAGTTATGCAGAATTTATAAAGGAAACCGATGAAAAAATAATTAAAGCAATCAACACTCATAATAAATTGATTTTTCTTATGAGTGTTGATCTCGGAGAAAGTGATGTAAAATCAGCAGAAAAATATTATGTTGCTAAAGGATGTAAGTTTGAATATAGATTGTGCCCTAGAAAATTGTATGATATAATTATTAGTTGGAGGTTGTAATGTTAAGAGAAGTTAATTCAGGTTTTTTGTCAATCGGTGATACGATTATAGAAAAGGAATTTATTTTTACAAGAAAATATACTGTAAATTCGGTTTTAAATAAGCGAGCATTTTGTTCAGATGTCGATACTGGTATGAGAGTTATTTTTCCATCGGAAATTACAGAAAAATTCAGAAGGGAAAACGTTGAAACAAATATTCCAGTTTTTTATAGGATTTTTAGGCTGGAAGAAAGAGAATTATGATAAAAAATGGTACTAAGTTTTATCATAAAGGCGAATTGATGGTTGTCTGTTTATATCAAAAAGAATACGATGAATATGTTTGCGGTAGTGTAAAATCAGCTTTTAGGTCTGGTTATTTCTTTTTTAAAGAAAATTATATTTTAGAAAATTTATTAGAAAATAAGGAGTTAGAATGAAGTATATTTTAAAGTTTGAGTTTATTAATCCTGATGATGGAACTAGCACAAAAATTGAGAGAACTTTTGATGATTATATGGATAAGGAAATTGCCACTCTTGCGGCAGAATTGGCAAATTGCCTAAAGGCTTGTGGATATTCAGAAAAAACAGTAGATCAATATATTTTATCGGATTTTTAAATTATGATTAAATTTGTATGTTTAGACACAGAAACGACAGGGCTTGACCCAAAAGTAAATGGTTTAGCTTCAATTGCTTGTATTTCACTTGATGAAAATTTAGAAATTGTATCTGAATTTTATACACTTGTAAATGAAACAGATAAGAAAATTGAACAAGAAGCATTAAACATCAATGGTTTAAAAATTGAAGATTTAAAAAATGCGCCATTATCGGTAGCAGTTATGAATACAATTGCTACAATTCTGGATGATAAAATTGTTATTTGTCACAATGCCGCTTTTGATATTGCATGGTTAAATAATAGAGGATTCAATATTACTAAAGCAATTGATACTATGGATTTATCTTGGTTGTATAATCCAGGTCAAAAGGCTAAATTAGGTATTGTATGCGAAAGGTTCGCTATTCCCGTAGAAAATGCACACAATTCTTTAGGTGATACCAGAATGACGGTAAAGTTACTAAAGAAGTTTGTTGAGAACAAATCTTTTGCTGAAAAACATAATATCCTAGAACCTAAACCGATTAATTTTGATCGTTGGAAGAAACGATAATTTAATACAAATGTTAAAGAAAAGTGATAATTTAATTTTTTCATTTTTCTTTAACATTGTTAAAAAATAATGAAATGTTAAAGAAATTTGACAAAAATATTTTTTCACATTTCTTTAACATTTGAATAATAACAAGGAGAAAACATGAGATATTTCGGCGGCAAATATAGAATCGCAAAACCTTTAAGTGAATTTCTGAACAGACAATTAAAACCAAATCAACCATTTATTGATTTATTTTGTGGTAGTTGCAATGTAGTTTCAAATATTAATGATGATAGAATTAGGGTTGCTAATGACATCCATCCTTATCTTATTGATATGTATAAAGCATTAAAGAAAGGTTGGATACCACCTGATGAAATTAGCAGAGAACAATATAATTATATGAATATTATTGCTAAAAATTCCCATAATCCTTTCGGCTTAGGTGGTGATACATTTCCAAATGAATTGATTGGTTTTACTGGTTTCGCATGTTCTTATTTTGGAAAATGGTTCGGTGGTTATGCAGATGAAGGCAAAAGAGGTTATCGTAATTTTGCAAAAGATGGTAAAAATTCAATCTTAAAAAAGATGAAGAAATTAAGTAATGTTGAGTTTAGTTGTGGAAGTTACGATGAACGTATTATTTATCCATATTCATTAGTTTATTGTGATATTCCTTACAAAAATAAAACAGGTTATAGTAAATTAACTGGTGAATTTGACCATGATAAATTCTATGAGTGGTGTAAGAAATCTAAAGAATATTGTACAATTTATGTGTTTGAATATGATTATAACGTTCCTGATTTTGGTAAAATAGTCTGGGAATATAAAAGTAAAACAGATGTTAGAAATAAAAATAATGAAAGAATAGAAACAAAAGAGGTGTTATTTACTATATGAAGCTAAATATTATTAAAACTAAAAAAGGTTTATATTATAGCGGTGTAGATGGAAATAGTTATCTTAATTATTATAATTATTTTATCAATGGTCAAAAACCACAGAAATCATTTCATAACGATTGGTTCTATACAGATGGCGATGATATTGTTATCGAACAGGAAAAATCAATCGAAGAAAATAAACGCTTCGAATTAAAAGATAAATCACTGTCGGATAAATTTGATGATAACATTCCTCATGATTTATATATGATTGAAGATGAAATTTCTTACAAATACGCTTCAATTGCTGGTTTATATGAATATAAATGCGATAAAATGACAATTTTAGAACAAATCCCAGTAGAAAAATCAGTAGTTTTAGAGTTAGATATGGATGAAATTCCATTACCACAAAATTTTGTTGATGCTGACATAACTTATACACCAGATCATCCAATGCTTGCCAAAATCATTTATCCTAAACCAGTATTGCAGTTTACTGAATGTAAATTGACATCGAGACAGGTTTATGAAATTTTGAGAAAATATATTTTGAAAAATATTGATTCTAAAGTTGCTAGAGTTACTTCCAATTATGATTTTTGTTTTGATGTTGAAAAGGCAATTGAAATTGATGAACCTTATGAGGTTATTAGAAGTGAAAAGATCGGTAGAAAAACTATCCAAAACAAGAGTTTTATAAAGAGTAGATCGGTTAAAGTATTTTCTATGACATACTCACCTGAAAATTATAAAGGTTATAAACCTGTTCCTGAATTAGTTGCTAAGAGCGAAGAAGAACTTAGATCAGTTTTAATTGATTTATGTGAATCTACGATGAAGCTAATCAACGAGCCATTAAAAGATTGTGATAAGTGTCATGGATATGGCGTTTTGGTATCTTGACAAATATTGAGTATTCGATTATAATACTAATCAGAAAGGAATAAATAAATGAAACAACCTTACAAATTTACTATTATATGGATTGAAGTTTTGGATTATTATTGGTTTCAAAAAGGTAAGCCAATTTTACGTCCAGATTTTTCAAAAGATTATCATAATCATCTATATTTTAAGACCAAAAGTAAAGCTATTCGTAAAATCAATGGAATTTTTAAAGAATTTGCTGATGTAAAAGAAATTGAATTAGTTTGCTGGTATAAAAATGGAAATCCTAAAAAAGAGACATATATAAGGAATAATAAATGAAATTAAACAAAGATGGTGAATTGGTTATTGATATTTCAGAGTTGTTTTCATCCTTAGATGAAAAGACACTCTCAGAATTAGGTAGAATGTATGGTTGGAGTTCTGAATGGTACAAAGCTATTCTTAAGGCACTTAGAAATGATTATGGTTGTAAGAATTATAATGAGGAATTATATAATATTCGGCAAGCATTTTTGACGATACCATTTGATTATGGTTATAATCCAGATGATGATATTCAATTAGAAGATGAAGAAGTCGTAGAAGATGTAACTCATATTATGAGTGATACAATCGTTTCTATGTTGAATGAAATTCAAGAATTGAAAGATACTGTTCGCAGACATGAAAACGCTTGGAGTAATACTTATAATTATTTGAAAGATACTTTGCATTTACATAGTGCCACTCTTTATAATATTACTTCTTATCATGCAAATACGGTTTATAAACATGAGGATAGAGTTAAAATTCCTGAAAAAATTGATGATGAAATTCGTAGCAGAACCGAAGAATGGGTTAGAACTGCTAGAAAGTATTTTCCAGAGGATTCAGAATAAATGAAACAAAATTTTTTAGCAATCATGTTTGATGGTAATATATCCCTAGTCTCAAGAAGAAATAATTCTAATATTTACTACTGGTATGGTAGTGAAGGATATTTTTATTCTCAAGAAGTAGAAATTTTAGAAAATTTTGGTTGGATTGACGATATGGAAGATTGGAAATTGGATATTGTTGAATTAGACTTTTTGCAAAAGTATAATATTCCAGAAGCAACAAAACCAATTCCTCATGCTGGATGGATTTCTCCATTTGGTACATTTTATAAATGTGAATATTTTGAACATACTTCTTTAGCTAAGAGTTTATGTGCAATTCATTACAATTGTCTGAATGATGATAGGTTATTGATTGAAGAAAATTGGATAAGAGTTTGTTCCAGTGGTGCTTTAGAGGTAAAAAATTGGGATGGTAAATTCACTCAACAACAGTATGATTGTGTTTACGATGTTCTACAATCTAGTAATGATAGTGAAGGATTCAAGAATAATTTAGAAATTGCTTTTTCTTTAATGGAGGTAGGATGAAAGATTTTTTAAATAGATTTTATATGGATTTTGATGTTTGCCTCCCAAATCTAGATTTAAATTTTGGATATGATAAAGAATTTTATTTTACAAATAGAGAAATTCTAATACCTTATAAGGGTTGGAGATTTTTGTTTTATATCGGAGTGTTAGAAAAAAGGAGTAATGATGAGTATTAATAAGAAAACTTACGTTGGATGGTATGCGGTTTGTGAAATGGGTAGTTTTTGGGATTTTATGGATGATTGTAAAGAAAGTACATACATTGATGAAAATTTTACTGTAGCGCATGTGGAAAAGAAAGGTATTACATACATTATTCCAAATGTTGAAACTGATGGTTGTCATTTTCTCGATGAATTTGAAAGTGAAGAAATTGTGATTGCAGATCAAAATTTTTATAATATGCCAATCATATTTGATAAGTTGAATATGGAACTGGTTGAACAAGATGTTTCTTTTTATATCAAATATGGTATTCTTACATGGTGGTCATAATGAGTACATCAGGGCACACTTATATTGGTGGATACTTAAAAATCAGTAGACCAGATTGGAATAAAGAGAGGATAGTTCTTCCTAGCGATATTCTGGAAAATTATGAAGAATTATATATAGAAGATTCAAAATATATTTTTATTGTTCCTAATTTCAACAATACTGAAAAACCGTTTGTCATCATTGATGATGAAAGAACACCAGAAGGTGAATATAATTTTCCTACTGAAAAATATGATAATTTTGATAAAAACTGGAATAAGTTAATTGATAGCCTTGAAAATTATGATATTTTTTATGTTTATAAATTTGGTGTTTTGAGATGGTTTGCATAAATTTATACAATGATGATTGTATGAAAATAATGGGGGATTTTGAAAAGGATTATTTTAATCTTGTTTTGGTAGATATTCCTTATGACTATGTAAATTTTAAATCAAACGGTCTTAGAAATTTGGATAAAGGGAAAGCTGATAAGATAAATTTTAATTTAGAGGAATTTTCTTTTCAATTGAACAGAATTTGTAAAGGTAGTTTTTATATTTTTTGTTCGCCAATTCAGTTTTCAACATTGTTTTCAATTTTTAAAATGGATTTCGATTTATCGTGTAGGACTTGTATTTTAGAAAAGTCTAATCCTTCGCCTATGAATGGAAAACATATTTGGTTGAGCGGCGTTGAATTGTGTTTATATGCTAAAAAACCAAATGCTACATTTAATCAAAATTGTAAAAATACTGTTTGGAAATATCCAGTTTCCAGAAATAAACTTCATCCCACAGAGAAGCCATTGAAATTGATGGAATATATCATAGAATCCTCTACGAATGTTGGAGATAAAGTTTTAGATTGTTGTATGGGTTCAGGTACAACTGGAGTTGCTTGTAAAAATACAGGTAGAGATTTTTATGGGATAGAATTGGATAAGGATTATTTTGAAATAGCTAAAAATAGGCTATAAATTTATACATTAAATGCCTTGACAAAGCCAGGTTTTTAGTGTATAATTTATTTTAAGAAAGGAAATAAACATGGAAAAAATCAAATTACTAATCTGTGGTACACGAACATTTGATGATTATGAGTTTTTCAAGAAAACAATGGTTTCTATTATGACCATGTTAAAAGATAAATTTCCAGAAATTCAAAGAAGTGATCTTGAAATTGTCTCTGGTGGTGCTAAAGGTGCCGATAGTTTTGCTGAAAGGTTTGCTGAAAGGTTTGCTAATAAAAACAATATTCTATTCACTAAATTTGAAGCTGATCGGGATGGAAAAGGTAAGTCTGCTGGTTATTCTAGAAATATTGACATGGCAGAATATCTAAAAGATTGTCCAGAATCGTTTGTTATAGCGTTTTGGGATGGTAAATCTAAAGGTACAAAAAATATGTTACATCTAGCTATGATGTACAATTACCAAAGAGTCCTTATAAACTACATTGATAATTCGATAAGTTTAGACTCAATTAAACCTTGACATATTTTGGATTTGGTGTATAATAGATACAGAAAGGAAAAATAACTATGGAAACTAAAATTAACGAAGTAAATGAATATTTTGCAAGTTTGTCAGGTAAGTCTTATAATACTGTTTATTCTTATAAGGTTTCTATTGGTGGATTTTTTGAGTTTATGAGTATTGAAACAATTGAGGATTTGAAGAAAATTGAATCTAAGGATATTCGTAATTATTCTAATAAATTGCTGGAAAATAATCAGAAATCTACTGTAAATACTCGTTTGCGTGCTTTGAAAACTTTATTTTTGTGGATGTTTGATAATGAGTATATCGAATCTAATCCTTTTACAAAAGTAAAATATCTTAAGGAATCTTCTAAAATTCCTGTGGTTGTCGATACTGATGAACGTGATAATATGATAAAGATTTGTCGGAATAATCAGGAAAAGTTATTTGTTACTTTACTCTTTTATACTGGTTTACGCCGAAATGAAGCTGTAAACGTAAAGTTTTCTGATATTCGTGACGGTAAGTTGTTGGTTCGTGTTGGTAAAGGTGATAAACAACGTTCATTGAAATTGACTAAGAATTTGATGGATTTGGTTGCTATCGAAAAGAAGAATCGTAATTGTTCTGAAAATGATTATGTTATTGTTTCTGAACGTGGCAAACATCAAATTACTCCACAGTCTGTTAGACTACGAATTAAATCTATTGCTGAACGTGCTGGTATTGATTCTGAAAAACTAGATAAGTTATCTTCACATTCAGCAAGAAGAAGTTTTGCGTGTAATTTGATTAATAGTGATGTAGATATTACATTTGTGCAAAAGGCACTAGGCCACGCGAATTTAAAAACTACTGTATTGTATTTGCGTGGCAATACCAATAAAAAATTAGATGAAATTTTGGAAAACCAGAGGTAAAAATGTATAAAATTAATAAATTTTTCAAGAAAATTAAGAAGTTATTCGACTATATTCCGATTATTTGGAATGATGAGGATTGGGATTATTTTTATTTTCTAAATCTTATGGAATTTAAAATGAACAGGATGGAGGATTATTTCCGAAATCATGGCATGTCAACAGACAATATAGAGGTAGCAGATCAGATTAAATTATCTAAAGATATTATCAATAAGATTAAAGATGATAAATATTTTGATGAAGTATTTTCTGATTATTACAATAAATGGGATTATCCTAGAATTGAAAAAGTAGATGACGTTACGGTTATGAAAGAAATGCCTCCTGAAATGAGAGAAGAATTTAATAAGCGTTCAGATGCTTACAATACTATAACTGAAAACAATCTGAAAGAATGTTTTGAAAATATTGCTAAAAATGTTCGTGTTTGGGGGGATTAGTTATGAAGATAATTCCAAATTTAAATCCCTATAAAAAATTACAACTTATAATGCTTTCGAGTTTTAGAAATTGGAAAAATAATTTGAAAGATTATATGTTGTATGCCATAATTTGTAATGAAAAAGATGCTGATATTGTTGAAGTTGTTTCCTTTTTTATAAAGGATTATGATGAAGCTAGTGAAGTTATTAGAGAAATCATAAAAATAAGAGATGTTTTTAAACAAGAACATATTAAATTTTCTAGGAATTTATACAACCAAAAAGAAAGGATTAAAAGAAATGAAGCAAGAAATTCAGGAGTATAAGAATCAAATACTTGCAGTATTGGAAGAATACCCAATTAGAGATATTCAAAAAGGTACAATTGGCGATATTTTAGAAAGGTTGTTTTGGTTCGGTTATAATATTGGTCAAAAAGATGAAGATATTGACGATTGTATGTACATGACAGGAGAATTTTAATGAATGAGAAGGAATTGATTCTATTAGAAGCATTGAGAGAAATTGCAAAACCTGATAATAATCTTATGTTTAGTTCTAATCCTGAAATTCGATCTATGGAATGGCAGAGATATTGTTTGAATAAGGTTAGAATCGCAATGGAGGCACTATCAAAATATGGAAACTAATTGGAAAGACAAGATATTGTCATCTCAAGATGATGAAAAAAATATTATTCAAGATATTCTTATATTGCACAACAATTGTGACGGAGTTGATGTAGACCCAACTTATAGTATTGGTAGATTTTGGAGAGGATTACCAGAACCAAAACGCAAATTTGACATTAATCCTCAATTGGATGGTGTTGAATTAGGTGATTCAAGACATTTGCCATTAGAAGATAAATCTGTAAATTCTATTATGTTTGACCCTCCTTTTGTTACTGGCAGTAGGGCAGAAGGAAAACCTGGGATTATTAAGACTAGATTTTCTTATTATAAGAACGAAAAAGAGCTTTTAGCATTTTATATGAAATCTTTGGATGAGTTCCATAGAATTTTAAAAGATGGTGGAATTGTCATCTTTAAATGCCAAGATGTAGTTTCTGGTGGTACAAATTATATGATTCATCATCGTATTATGAGTTTGGCTGAACATATTGGATTTTATGTAAAAGATTTATTTGTTTATACTCGTAAAAATGTTATGTGGAGTCCCAATATGGCAAATCAACAACACGCTAGAAAAAATCATTGTTATTTTATCATTCTGGAAAAAAATGAAAAGATGTCAAAGAAGGTGAGTTTCGATGAAAGTTTTAATAGCGTGTGAGTTTTCAGGAGTTGTCAGAGAGGCTTTTACAAAAAAAGGACACGATGTAACCTCTTGCGATTTTCTCCAAAGTGAGATTGTAGGAAAACATTATATTGGTGATGTAAGAGATATTCTCTACGATAGTTGGGATTTAATGATAGCACATCCTCCCTGTACTCATTTGGCAGTTAGTGGTGCTAGATATTTCAAATTTAAAGAAAGAGAACAAAAGGAAGCATTGGATTTTGTGAGATTATTGTTGGATGCTCCTATAGAAAAGATTTGTTTAGAAAATCCTGTTTCTATAATTTCTTCTAAAATCAGAAAACCAGATCAAATAATTCAACCTTGGATGTTTGGTGAAGATGCTTCTAAGAAAACGTGTTTGTGGTTAAAGAATTTAGCAAAGTTAAAATCTACAAATATTATTACGAAAACGATATATTCCAATCAAACACCTTCTGGACAAAATAAGTTAGGCCCATCACCAGATAGAGCTAAAGAGAGAAGTAGAACGTATCAAGGAATTGCAGACGCTATGAGTGAACAATGGGGATGACCAAGAGAGTTTTATGAAGTATATTTATTTAGAAGGTAAAAAATATTGCGCAATTCAACGGAATGACGATATATTTTTATTATATGCTTATGATGCCGCCAATGTTCAATATATCTATTTGGGTTTGAAGTTTGAAAATTTAGAAGAAATAAAGAAGTATTTAGAAAAATATGAGAGAAGAAATGATAGAACTTTATAATTACGATAATATGATGTATGAGACAGATAAAAAATTCAATCTAATTTATGCCGATTATATTTATAATAATAAAAACTTTGATTGGGTTGATAAGTATTGGAATATGTTATTACCAAATTCTGTGTTTATTGCACAAACAGATGATAGCACAATAGCAGAAATGAAACTAAAATTAGATTATCATGTAGATGATGCAGTTCTTATAAATATCTGTATTATGGTTCAAGAGTGGGGTGGTGTACCGAAAAAAGGTTTTCCTAGAAAACATGACTATGTTTTGATTTATGCCAAAGGAAAAGATTTTAAATGGTATGGCGATAGAATCCAAATCCCAAAAGCAACTGCTGGTACTAAATTTGATAAGAAAGGTACTGGATTAAAAACTCCTTGTAGTGTTTTTTACGATCTTGGAAATTTTAGCACAATGTCAAATGAACGAGTTAAAAATACGGAAGGTAAAAACATTAGATGGCAGAAAAAGTTGTCATTTATGGAACGCATTACTCTACCATTTTTAGACAAAGATGATTGGGTTTTAGACCCTTTCATGGGTTCTGGTACAACAGGGGTTGTTTGTAAGAAAAATAATTGGAATTTTGTTGGTATCGAATATGATACCAATGTTTATAATATAGCAAAAGAAAGGATTGAAAATTATGGAAAATAATCTTTTTTCTACATTGTCAAGTAAAGAAGAAGAATTTTTAGATAAATTGGGCGAGTTGTTTGCTGAATATAATATTTGTTTAGTTGATGATGAATTTCTAAGCAATGAGGAAAATGAAAAATCACCAGAAGAATGTATTTTAGATGATGTTATTTTCTTGAATTATAATGATGTTATTGATTATATTTTTGATGAGATTGTTGAGGAATAATGACCGATGATTTGTTGAATAAGTTTTTTGTCGGAGATAACGTTGAGATTATCAAAGAGAATATTCCTGATAATTATATTGATCTAACCGTTACTTCGCCACCATATTCAAATCTTAGAGATTATAATTCTTTTTCGTGGGATTTTGAAAATTTAACTAAACAGTTATTTAGAGTTACCAAAATGGGGGGGTAGTTGTTTGGGTTGTTGGTGATAAAACAGTAAATGGTACGGAAGAATTAATGCCTTATAAACAAGTGTTATTTTTTAGAGATGTTGGATTCAATGTTTGGGATACTATGATTTATGAAAAGATGTGTCCTTTTCCAGCCAATGTTAGATATAACCAGAATTTTGAATTTATGTTTATTTTATCTAAAGGGAAAGTAAAAACTTTTAATCCGCTTAAAGAACCAAAGACTGAAAAGGAAATAAAAAAGATTTTATCTGGTGGAACATCCTACAAATCGAAATCTTATAGAAATAAAGATGGAACCTTGACAAAATCTGGTTCTGATGATAGAATACTAAACAGATTAGAGAAATCATCTAAGAATACAGAAAAGACTATGGGAAACATTTGGAAAATAAATGCTGGCTATAATGTTGGAACAAAAGATACAATAGCATTTAAACATCCAGCAACATTTCCTGACGAATTAGCCGAAAGACATATTTTTTCATGGTCGAATCAGGATGATGTTATTTTAGACCCATTTATGGGAAGTGGTACTACTGCTAAAATGGCATTTATAAATAAACGTAATTTTATAGGAATTGATATTTCAGAGGAATATATCAAAGATATTGCAAAACCTAGACTAAAACAATATGGATGGAGTGAATAAATGAGCAAAGATTATCGAATTGAATGTGAATGTGATTGTGGTTGTGGTGAATTAAAGGTTTCTTATGACCCTGAATTCGATGAAGAAACCATTTTTATTAGCTATGTTATTCCAGCATTTTACGCATATCAACATAGTAGAATTGATAGAATTAAAAATGCCTTTAAGATGTTTTGGAAATTAGCTGTTTTAGATAGAGAGTTTTCATTATATGAAGTTATTATGAAGAAAACTGAATTTCAAGATTTTGTAAAAAAGGTTGAGTTTTAACCTTGACAAAATAAAGATATTGTGTTACAATATATCTTGTAAGCAATAAAGAGTTCTTGGTAGAGAGGACAATTACAAGTGACTGTAAATCACTCGCCTTGACTGGCTACGCAAGTTCGAATCTTGCAGAACTCATTAAATATCTATCCAGATTTCTCCGGTAGAGAAAGCCGTTCTTATAAATCGGGAATACGAGATTGGTTCGACTCCAATTGGATAGACTGCGGGTGGTTGGTGTGGCATCAAGAGGGTTTCATAAGTCCTAATAATTCGGTTCGACTCCGAAATCCGCTACAAATTGGTACTTGACAAAAATCAAATAGTGTGGTATCATATAAAAAGATGACAGAAGTTCTTCCTCTAAAAATACAGATGATTTATAATAGAACTCGTCACAATAAAAAACGTAGCATAAGAGATTCCTTAAAATAACTATTATTTGGATATAAATTATCTCTCGCTACAAATGTATACAATGGGCAAAGGATTTTCCTTTAAAACAAGAATCTTTTCAATTCCTAAATAAATCCCGCCCAATAAATTAATTTGCATAAGTAGTTCCTTTATCAAATAACTGTAACTTATATATACTACTCGCAAAAAAATAAACCTAAAAGGAGAAAAATTCTATGGATAATATTGTTTTAGATCAAGCCACTCTAACTTTGTTTAATGGATTGTACAGACCTATTGACGGAAAAAATTTCCGTAATCAGGCTTCAAAAACTATTGAACTTATGAAAAGTGGTATTTTTGTTGGTAATGATGTTCAATTGACGGATGAATTATTCGATACACTAATCAGATTATATGGTATTGGTGGTGTAAAGTTAAATTCAACATTTCACAAATCTTGGAAGATTGTTAAAGAATCCAGAATGGAAGATTTGGTTTTGCAACAACTTTTCCACTATTTTACAACTTATGGTTATCGCGCAATTTTTGGTGAAGAAAACGAATATGTTTATATTCCTGATGAGGCTCTTGATTTACCAGAAATTGAAAGTATTCCGATGAAATCAATTTTGAAGATGAATTCAGAAGAATTATTCAACAAGGTTGAAAAGTTGATAAATTCTGGTGTCGCTTTATCTCAGGTTACTTTGGATGCTTTGAAGAATATTGTTGCGGCAACAGAAGATTTGTTTCGAGATGTATCTTGTAAGAATCGTGAGTTCAAGACATTTCTTTGTAATCATTTTGACATTTATCCTGATAATCCAGAAGATTGGTTACGTTTTGTAGTGTTCAAATTGACAGATGAAACTTTGATTATTAAGAATAAAAATCTTATTACTAAGTTGAAGGCTTCTAATCCTCAAATTCTTTCAAACGCAATTAAGAAATCACCAGATAATCTTGCAAGTATTTTCTTCCGATATAAACCATTGTTTTTAGCAATGAAATCGGTTGCTTTCAAGGAAGATAAAAAATTCTTCAACGATTTACGCCGTAAAGCAAATACTCAACATGTTCCTTTGGCTACTGATTATTTAAACGATATTACACACCAAATTAAAGATGGTACTCTGAATTTCAAGAATTTTAAGGTTGCTCTTACTAAGTATCCTGTTTTTCGCCTTATTCGGTTGGCTTATGCTTTGAATAATCGTTTGACAATCGGTGAGAATATTGTTTACAAGATTCGCAATGGCAAATCTTACGTTGATAAAACCGATTGGACATCCGGTGATAATATTGTAAGAGTTCTTCATACTACCTTGCAGGAAATTGCAAACAGAATTTCTAAGAATGTGTCAGGTAAGACCGTTTATATTCCAAAAGGAATTAACTACGCTTTACCAGCAACAGAAAAGCAATTCTTTGGTAATATTCCTTGCAATAGTTATGTTGATGTGAAGAATGAGGATATTATCTTTGGTGTACATTGGTATAACAACAGTAATGTAGTCGATCTTGATTTTAGTATGGTTTCTATGGAAAAATTTGGTTGGGATGCACGTTATCGCAATTCAGAAGCAAGTATTCTTTTTAGTGGCGATGTAACAACAGCACCTAAACCAAATGGCGCAACTGAATTGTTCTATGTTTCCAAGAACCAATCTGATGGTCAATGGTTGATGTATCTGAATCACTTTAATTACGGTTGGAATAGTGAAAAGGTTGATACACAGTTTATTGTAGGTTCAGAAAAAGTTTCTAATTTTGGTAGAAACTACATGATTAATCCTAACAATATTCTCACAAGTGCAAACATTGAAATTACTGAACAGCAGAATATTCTTGGAATGTATGTAAAGAAAGGTGATAATCATCGAATTTTCTTCAATAATTCCAGTAACGGTAAAGGTGCAAGTGTACAAACTGGAAAGTATTCAGAACAAATTCGTGATTTTATGACCAGAACTTCTACTAATCCAATTTTACTTGATTATGTTTTGGATATGGCAGGTGCAATTGTTCAAGATGAAATTCCAGCAGAAGGTGAGTATCTCGATTTTAGTCTGGAATCGGTTGATAAAACCTCAATTTTGGAAATTTTTGCTGAATAAAAGCCTTATTTTATAAGTTAGTGATTATGAAATCTACATAAAACGTTGGTTTTATAATCACTAAATTTATGAATTATAATAAAACAGCGATTTTATAATATAAAAACACAATATTTCCAGTAGGAAAATGGTAAAGTCCTATAAAAGTAGCCATAACGATTACCCTTGACCGAAAAACTGTAGTGAGGCTAACACTTGAAAGCGTGATGGAGAACATCGAATTGTAAACGTTACAATTGTAGTAGGCGTAAGCTACAAATTCACTCTTGACAAAATCGAGATATTCGATTATAATATATCAGTAAGTGAAAAACAGAAACAAACACAATAAAGGAGAATAAAATATGTCGAAAGCAATTGGTAGTTTCAAAGGTGCGGAACGGATGGAAGTTATTCGTAGGCGCATCAATGGTAATGCTGGCGGTCTTGGTACTATCAGCGCAAAGGAAGCCTTGAAGAAAGAAGGCGAAACGAAGAAAGAAGTAAAGGAAACTAAAGAATCATGAAACCAGTTATTTTTTTGTACGGATATAATAGGGGAAAGTCTGATTTTGATGCAGTTGTAAAAACTAAGTTTTGGAATTGGAATGTTAATGTATTCAATCTTTTGTCGATTACCGCTAAAGAATTAGGTTGGGATGGCGAAAAAGATGACCAATATTTTCAATTTATTGATGATCTTTTTACTCTTGCAGAAAAGAATTTTGATGTAGAATACTCTTATTATAAGAGGATGATTGAGAAGTTGTTAGCACATGATAAGGCTAATTTGATGATTATTCATAGTGCTACTGTTGAAAAATTGGATTATTTCAAGGCTGAATTTGGAGGTTATTCTGTATATGTAGCAAGAAACAAACAGGATTTTGATGCCAATGTAAATTTATATGATCGTGTTATTCTGAAAGATGATGAATTTGAGAATAACGTACTGGAATTTTTAGATACTTTGAGTAAATGATTTACTATATTTACACATTATCAGAAGATACAATTGAAAATGTTAGATATATAGGTTATTCAAAAGACCCAAGACATAGGTTGAGAGTTCATCAAAGAGAGTCTAATCTGAGAGTAAAAAACCATAAAACAGATTGGATAAAGAAGATGATAAAAGAGGAAAAAGAAATAATTCTCAATATCATAGACTCCGCTAAAGATGACGAAATAAAGAAACTTGAAAAATATTATATAAAAAAATACAGAGATGATGGTTACAATTTGACAAATTCTACGGATGGTGGAGATGGATTAATAAATCCTACACCAGAAGTTAGAGAAAGAATGTCTAAGAATAATCCTAGATTGGGGTTGAATAAGGGTAGAAAATTGTCAGAGGAATTGAAGAAAAGATTATCTGATGCAAATAAGGGAAAAACTGTATCGGAAGAAACTAGAAGAAAATTATCTATAGCTAATGCTGGAAAAATAATTTCCGAAGAACATAAAAAAATTCTTTCAGAAAAAATGAAAGGAAATAAAAATTCTCAAGGAAGAATATTATCAAAGAAAAATAGGTTTGTTGGAATTTCTAAGAGGAAAAACGGAAAATGGTATGCAAGAGTAAGAAAAAATAGATCGGAATTGTTCTATTTTGATATACTTGCTGCTGAACAATATAACATTATGGCTTTAGAAGCCTATGGAAATACCGCGAGATTGAATATTTTAGATGAAGAAGAATTGAGACTCGCAAGAATAGAAGATGAGATTATGAAAAATACAAGGAGAAAATAAATGGCAAATTTTGTAGTAAAACAAGCTAAGAGACAATTGATTTGGGTCAAGGTTGCACTTATGGGGCCGTCTGGTTCTGGAAAAACTTATGGTGCTTTGACTATTGCAACTGGTATGAAAAATAAAATGAAGGAATTGGGTACTGATACTAAAATTTTATTGGCTAACACAGAGGATTCCAGAGGTTATTATTATGCAGATGAGTTTGAGTATGATATTGTTGATATGGAACAGCCTCACAATCCTGAGAACTATGTTGAACTCATTGAATATGCTGTAAATAATGGTTATAAGATTTTAGTTATTGATACTGCCTCACATGAATGGAAACGTTGTTTGGAACTTCATCAACAGGCGGGTGGTACATATCAAGCGTGGGGTAAAGTTACTCCTAGACATGATAAATTTATCTCTACTCTTGCTGGTTCTCCACTTCACATTATTGCAACGATGCGCGGTAAGGATGCTTATGAGATTGAAAAATCAGATCAGGGTAAAACTACCGTCAAGAAACTCGGTGTTGGAAGTGTTGCTAGAGAGGGTACTGAATATGAGTTTACTTTGACGTTTAGTATTGATCAGAAAACCAATCTTGCTACACCACAAAAGGATAACACTCATATTTTTGACCACGATGGTAGCGATGTTCTTTTGACTGAGAATCATGGTGAACAGATTATTAATTGGGCTAACAGTGGGGAGGGTTTCAATGTTGAAGTAAAGTATTCTTCAAAGAAGGCTGAAACTGAAACCATTGACAACAAAAAGAAAATTATTGAACTTTGTAAGTCTCTTGGTGGTTCTGATAATGAAAAATTGATGTCCTTACTCAAGGAATATCATCCTACTGGTAATCCTAATAAGATTACTGATGAAGAAAAACAAAAAGAATTGGTTGAAAAATTAGCTGAAATGTCTAAGGAAAAGGAACAGGAATAATATGGCTCTAAATATTGCAGAAAATCAGCGTGTTCGTATTTGGGAAGTTGAAGATCGTGACACCTATGCTATTGTAAAGATGGGTACTTCTCGTAAAGATAAGCGTGATGATAGTTATAAAAATTCAAATTGGGGGTTTGTCCGTTTTGTTGGTAAGGCTTATGAGAAGATTTTGGATGTAGAAGAAAAGCAACAGGTGTGGCTGAAGGGTGCTACAATTTCTCTTGAACCATACGAGAAAGACGGAGAAACTCTTTATCCTAAGAATCCTCAAATTGTTGTTTTCAACTTTGTTGTTGATGACCCAAATGAAGATGAGGAAGAAGAACCAGCACCTAAGAAAAAGGCTACTGCGGCAAGTAAAGGTAAGACAACTTCTAAGACTAATACTGCTACTGCAAGCAAGAATAATGCTAAGAAGAAGTTTGATCAACCTCCTGTGGTTGAAGATGAAGATGAATCGGATGATTTACCCTTCTAATTAATAAAATAGTAAAGCATATAGGGTAGAGTATATATCTGTACTCTACCCTATTTATTAGGCAAATAACTTTAGAAAGGAAATATATAATGGAAGAAAATAAACTTACTGAAAAATTGAAAGAGGCTAAAAGTATTCTCGGAGATAAAGCCGCTCTGATTATTGCTAAAGATTTAGGAATTGAAAAATTCGATGAATTGGGTTTAAAAGGATGCTGTCCTTTTCATCACGAAGATTCACCATCTTTTATTTGGAATCCTAAAAATAACAGTTATCATTGTTTTGGTTCTTGCTCTAATTTGAATTATGGCATTATTGATCACTATACTCAGTTTAACAAATTGACATTTATTAGTGCTTGCAAGAAATTATTTAAGGAAACTGGTGTTGAATATTATTTTTCTGAATATAAAAAAGAAAAGGATTTTGTTTATCCTACTCAAGAATCTTTTGAGTTATCGGAAAAAACAATAAAGTATTGGGAATCAAGAGGAATTTCCAAGAATACTCTCGAATATTGTGATGTTGGAGATGATGGAAAAGGTAATACCGTTTTTCATTTTTATGATGAAAAAGATAATCTTTTACTTGTAAAATATCGCCCCAGTAGAAAGGTTTCCAAGAAGGAATCTAAAACGTGGTCGCAGATTGGTTCAGATCATAAGAATATTTTGTTTAATATGAATAAGGTAAATCCAGATAAACCATTGATTCTTACAGAGGGTGAAGGGGATACAATGGCATTAATTGAATCAGGTATTTACAATTGCGTATCTGTACCTTTAGGTGCTGGAAATTATAAATGGATTGAACAATGTTACGATTGGTTGGAACAATTCAAAGAGATTATTGTTTGGTCTGATAATGATAAATCAGGTATGGATATGCGAAAAGAAGTAATCTTAAGATTAGGCTCTTGGCGTGTAAAGTTTGTTGATTTACCAAATGAAATCGAAAAAGATGGTGAAAAAATATCTATAAAAGATATTAATGAAGTATTATTTTATTTTGGTAAAGAAACTGTTAGAAAGTATATTGATGATGCAGAGGAAAGTCCGATTACAGGAATTGATAATCTTGCTAGAGTAGATGATTTCGACCTTGAAAAAGCTGATGGTTTATATACAGGTATTGGGCGTATTGATGACATTGTTTATAAACTTTTAATGGGCAGTGTTGTTATTATGTCGGGGTCAAGAGGTTGTGTTGATATGGATACAGAGTTTTTCAATGGAGAAAAATGGAAGAAAATATCGGAATATGTTTCAACAGATAAAGTTCTTCAATTTAATTCTGATGAGACTACTGAGTTAGTTCATCCAACAAAGTACCACAAATATCCTTCTGAACACCTGTGGCAATTTAGTACAAAATATGGAATTGACCAATGTTTATCGGAAGAACACGAAATGGTTTACTGGACATCTAAGGGTAACTTGCACAAAAAATCTCTAAAAGATGTTATGGAGTTATATAAGAAAAACAAGAGTGGTTTTAGGGTTGGTTTTCCTAGTGTTTTTAAGTATTCTGGTCAGGGAATTGATTATGATGAAAATACAATTAGACTTTTTATCGCTTCAATAGCTGATGGAAGTTATTATTATCAACTTGGCGAACACACAAAAACATATACAAAATGTCGTTTTCATATAAAGAAAGACAGAAAAAAGGAACGTTTGGAGGAACTTCTTAATAATTCTAATTATGAATGGCGAAAAGTGGAATCTGCCAATGTTGGATATACTGATTTTTATGTTACACTTCCAATTAGAATTAAGGAATTTGATTCATGGTGGTATAATTGTTCTTCTGAACAACTAGAAATTATTGCAGATGAAGTTTTACATTGGGATGGTAGTATAAACGATGGTGAAAGAATTGGTTCTTATTTTACAACAATAAAGAAGAACGCAGATTTTATTCAATTTGTTTTCACATCTTTGGGATTTACTTCTAGCATAAAAACTATGGATAGGAGAGGTAGAGAAAGAATTGTAAACGGGAAAACTTATATTCAAAAATCAATAGATTATCAGGTTATCGTTAGCAATAGAGATAAACTTTATTTTCGTTGCGATATTAAGGATGATAATTTCTTTAAGAAATATAAAACAATTGATGGCTATAAATATTGTTTTACCGTTCCTAGTGGGATGTTAGTTTTGAGAAGAAATAATAGGATTTTTATTACAGGAAATTCTGGAAAGTCCTCATTAATAAACCAACTTATTTCTGAATCTCTTGAACAAAATAAAGATGTTTTTGTTTATTCTGGAGAATTAAGTTCTCCAGTTATTAAGAATTGGTTGGAATTATGTATGGCAGGGCCGAAGCATGTTACCATGAAAGACAACTTTATTCATGTAATAAATTCCGATACCAAAAAGAAGATTAGAGATTGGTATGACGGAAGAATTTGGGTCTATAATGAAACCGATAATAAATCTGATAAAATTCTGGATAAAGCAATATCCACCATTAAACGCAACGGTACAAAATTAATTGTTCTCGATAACCTGATGACAATAGACATTGACGAAAATGAAACAAATTCTTTAGGAAAACAAAAGGATTTCTTGGTAAAATTAGTTAATATTGCTAAAACTTATGGAGTATTGATTATTTTAGTTGTTCATTTTAGAAAATTAGCCGCTGGTTTTCAGGCTACTGCTGACGATGTTGGTGGAACAGCCGCTATCACAAATCTTGCGCATTATGTTTTCTCTGTGAAAAGATTTAGCCCTAAAGAAAAAGAAGGCGAGATGGATTCTAAGGGTAATTATAAAAAAGGTAAAGAACCAGTAGAAGAAGATGTTTTAGCCACAGTATTGAAAAATAGATATACAGGTAAAGTTGGTGATGCAAAATTATTTTTTGACTACAAAAGTTACCGTTTTTATGGAAACGATGAAGAACTCTATAAACAATATTCATGGGATGATAGTGAAGATGATGGAGTAAGAGAAAAAAATGAAAGATTACCAGAATTTATGCAGGATGGTGTCTGATGAGTGACTACGATTTTATATTAAATAACTTTCCATTCTCGTACAGTTCTGTCACTTCTTGGCAAAACTGTGCCTATGGTTTCAAATTGAATTATATTGATGGTGTTGATAAGGTTAATAATTTCTTCTCGGATTTTGGGAATTTTTGCCACCGTATCTTACAGCTATACTTTGAAGGAAAATTAGACTACTTTGAATTAGCAGACTATTATAAAGAACATTACTATGAAAATGTAAAAGAACCATTACCAGCATTTTTAGCAAATAAAACAGATGATTATTATAATAAGGGTTTAGAGTTTTTTGAAAGTTTTGAGTTTGATAAATCAAATTGGGAAACTATAATCATTGAAGATAAATTAGAACTAAAGTTTGAAGATCATAAGTATGTAGTAAAACCTGATCTTGTTCTAAAACACAAAGAAACTGGTAAATACATTCTTGTAGATTTCAAAACTGCTAATGGTTATAAAAACGGTAAACTTGATAAAGCTAAGATGAAAGAATATCTACGACAATTTTATCTTTATTGTGATGGAATTTATAAATCTAAAGGAGTTGAGATTTCTGAAATCAGAGTATGGTTTATTACAAATGGTACAGTAGAAACTGTTAAGTTTGATCATTATCAATCTCAGGATAATTTTGAATGGTTCATTACTGGTATTGAGAAGATTAAAGATGATAGTGAGTTTAAGTATAATAATAAGAATGAGTTCTATTGCAATGAATTGTGTGGTGTAAGACTCATGTGTCGATATAAACCAGTTTCTAAATATGGTGAAATGAAGGAAGAACCTAAATGATAGAACCTAATAGTTTGCATTTAGGTGATTGTCTTGAGGTTATGAAAGATATTCCTGATAAATCTGTTGATATGATTTTAGCTGATTTACCTTATAATAAATCAATGGGAAAATGGGATTATATTATAAACATAGAAAAATTGTGGATTGAATATAAAAGAATTGTAAAAAATGGGGGGGGATTCTCTTATTTTCGCAAAATCCATTTAGTGCAAAACTAATTGTTTCTAATATGGAGTGGTTCAAATATTCTTGGATATGGAATAAGGGAAAACCTGGAAATATTTTTACGGCAAAATTATCTCCATTAATTGTTCACGAGGATATTTTGTGTTTTTCAAATGGAAATATCGCCAATGGTTCAAAGAATAATATGATATATTTTCCCCAAATGGAGAAATTGGAAAAACCGCAAAAATATTCCATGTCATCTTCAGGAAAATCTTTTCAAAGAGATAGTCACCAGAAAATAGTTTATACTAGAGAGTATAAGTATCCGAAAAATATTATCAATATATATAATTCAAACAACAAAAAGAAATATCATCCAACTCAGAAACCAACAGAATTACTCGAATATCTAATAAAAACCTATACCTTAGAAAATGACATTGTATTAGATAACGTTATGGGTTCAGGAAGCACGATTATAGCGGCAATAAATACCAATAGGCGTTATATTGGTATCGAAAAAGATGAGAATTATTTTCAAATAGCTAAAGATAGAATAGAAAATCACTTGACAAAATAATCAATCTGTGTTAGAATACATATAGAAAGGAAAACTAATATGGACACTAACAGAGAAGATTGTAAATACGTTTTAGATCAAGCCCAACGAGAAAATCAAATACTCAAAGTTTCTCGTTGGGTTTATTATACTGAATATGGTGATTATTATTTTATCTCAAATGAAAAGATAAAAGATGGTGATAAGTTATTGATTTGTGTTAAGGAGTTTAAGAAATAAATTATGCTAGAATTTCCGTTACATCGAAATCAGGTTTTTACTTTATATAATTTATATTGGAAACATGGTACTAGAGACTCTTTTATAAAGGAATCAATTAAAGAGTTTGGTGATCTTTTATCTGAAAAAGAATTATCGCTTATTTGGCAAAGTTTTGATATTGTGTTGGAAGAAGAACATATAACTAAGAGAAGGTTTGTTTATTAAGGAGTGTTGGAAATGATGTTTGACGAATATATTTACGATGTTGAAGTTTTCAAAAACTTTTTCTGTGCTACTTTTATGAAATTGAATAGTGGAGAATTTCAGACATTCGTTATTCATCAATCAAGAAACGATGTTGAAGGTCTGTGCAATTTTCTACAAAAAGAAAATCTTAGATTAATTGGTTTCAATAACATTCATTACGATGGTGTTATTCTAAATTATGTAATTCATAATACAGATGATGATAATTTGTTAGCTAATCTTTTCGATGTTTCCAGTAAACTTGTTTCTGATGATTTTCGATATGATAAATCTTTAGCGGTTTGGAAATATATGCCTAAAAATTGGGTAGAACAAGACCTTATGAAAATTATGGCATTTGATAAGTTAGGTGTAAGTTTAAAACAAACTGCTATCAATTTGAAATGGAAGAAGATTCAAGATTTACCAATTAAATATGATGCTCTTGTAGAAGATAATCAGGTAGATTTAATTGTATCCTATAACGTCAACGATGTTCTTATTACCAACGAACTTTATAAGGCAATTAAACCTCAAATTGATTTACGTTTTGAATTGAGTAAAATTTATAACGCTGATTTATCCAGCGCAAGTGATAGTAAAATGGGTAATATTATTTTGGAACATATTTATACTACTGAAAATAATATTCCTATTGGTCAATTGCGTAATCTTAGAACGAAACATGAAGAAATTCTCTTGAAGTATTGTATTGCGAGTAATGTTTATTTCAAAACTGAAACTTTGAAAAAACTAAAAGAAAGTATTGAAAAAACAACTGTTAGAAAGAAGGATGAATTTTCCTATAAGAAAATTTTAACATTCGGTGGGACTAAGTATGAAATAGGTAGTGGTGGTTTACATAGTAAAGATGATGCAAGAATATTTGTAGAAAATGAAAATTATGTAATTTATGATCAAGATTATAATTCTTATTATCCCTTCATCATTATCAATAATAATATTTATCCTTCCCACTTAGGCACAGACTTTGTTAAAATTCTTGACAAAATTACAAACGATAGAATTAATGCTAAAAAGAACGGTGATAAAATTCGTGCAGATGGTCTTAAGATTACAATTAATTCTACATTCGGCAAGTTAGGAAGTGATACATTTTGGCTTGAAGATGCCAAAGCACTACTAACAGTTACAATTACTGGACAATTATATCTTCTTATGCTGATTGAAAGATTAGTTTTGAATGGTATAAAAGTTATTTCGGCTAATACAGATGGTATTGTTAGTAAAATTCCGAGAGATAAACTTGATTTATATTTTAAAATCTGTAATGATTTTGCTGATGAAATAAAGTTTGGTATCGAATTTACACAATACTCGATGTATGCTAGAAGCGATGTAAATAACTATGTGGTAAAAAAGCATGACGGAAAGACAAAAGAAAAAGGTAGATATTTACGAGAGATTGATTTGAAAAAAGGCTACAAACATCCAATTGTAGCTAAAGCAATGTATGAATATTTCGTAAATGGTAAACCAGTAGAGGATACTATCGTGGAATCAAGAGATATTTTTGATTTTTGTATCTCTCAAAAGACAGGTGGTGATTTTGTACTGGAATATAGAGTAGAAGGTAGAGAACCGATTAAATTACAGAAAAATAATCGCTTTTTTATCTCGAAAGATGGTGGAAGCCTTGTAAAAGTAAATAGTAAGAGAAATTCGGAAATTGGTCTATTTATCGGAGAAAAGTGTAGAATCTTAAATGACTACGATGACCGTATTTTGTTCGAAAATTACGACATAAAATATCAATTTTATGTAAATGAGGCTAAAAAATATATTGACAAAATTGTGCCTGATAATGACGAAAATTTCGTATATATTGAGGAAAATTACGAAAATAATGAACAAATTGAGGAAAATTCGCCTGAAAAAGACGAGATTTTAAATGAGTTATCAGGAATAAAGAATTTATCAAAAAATGTGATTGATAACCTTGTTTTTTTGAAAAATAACTATTTTGGTACTGATTTTCTTGATTTTCTTATTTTTTGTGAAGAAAACGATAAAATGGCGGCTAAATTCGCAGATTTGATTAAAGTCAACTATTTTGTTCAATTTGGCGAAAATTCACGTTTATTATTCATGTTCGAAGAATTTACAAAAGGAAAAAGTAAATACGATAAGAAACTTGTAGAAAAGACTAAAGTAAAAAGATTAACTGATCTTAAGTTTATTTTTGAAAATAACAAGATTGAAAAAACACCACTTTCAAAACAGATTGAATGGGAAAAGGAAATCTTAGGAAGAATAAAAACAAAGTTCGATATAGATGTTAGGAACGTTGTAGTAAACTCTATTGAAAAGAAATATTCACCTAAACTAACTGTTTACTGTTTAGCTAAAGGAACTACTGCTACTCTAAAGGTTCAGGCTAAGTATTTTAATAACAACCCAATTGAAATTGGCGATATAATCTTTTGTAAAAAACTTACAAAGAAAAATTGTGTAAGAAAAACTGATACTGGTTGGGAAGATATACCAGATAAGTTTGATTGGTGGTTAGATCATTATGAAGTAGTGAAAGGAAACTTAATTGTCTAAAACAAAAACCAAAACAACATCTACAACTGAAATAGATTTAGATGCTTTAGAAGTTGATACTATTTCTTGCCGTTTCTGCAAAGGAACAGCAAAAATACATGAAAAAGATAATGGTGAAATTTGGATTATTTGTGGATTCTGTAAGAAATCGGAGATGATATGAAAAAATATTCTGCAACGTTTATTATAAACACTAAAACTAAAAATAAGGATTTGAGGATTTTTCTGTATGAATATGTTGAAAATTTTTTAGATTCTATTGAAAATTGGAGTGAAATAAGTGATGAAGTTAGTCTAATTGTGAGAGATTATTATAGTGGGTATAATAATACAACTCTAGCTGTTACTAACTTTTTCACCAAAACAATTTTTGATCTTATATTCTATAAAAGTTTAATTGAAGGTAATCGTTATATATTTAATATAGTTTTAGTAAATAAATCCTGTATTTTTGATACATTTTTTTCTAAAGTTGATTTACCTGAAAATGATATGATTAGAGTAATGAGAGATAGAATTTATTAATATGAGTGAAATTATTCTAGGTGATTGTTTAGATGTAATGAAAAATATACCAGATAAATCAATTGATATGATACTTGCTGATTTACCTTATGGGACTACACAAAATAAGTGGGATACAATTATTCCGTTTAATCTATTATGGGGGGGGTATGAAAGAGTAATAAAAACAAATGGTTGTATTGCATTATTTGGTCAGGATAAGTTTATGGCAAAATTAATGTTATCAAATGAAAAATATCACAGATATAATTGGATTTGGCATAAAACAAAAGGTGGTGGATTTTTAAATGCAAATAGGATGCCTTTAGTGTATCACGAAGAAATTGCAATATTTTACAAGAAACTACCAACATACAACCCACAATTCGAGTTAGGTAAACCTTATGTTAAAAAAGCTGTAACGAATGGAGACGGAAGAAATTATGGTAAATTTGATCGAATTGGAACAGTAAATATAAATGATGGAAAAAGGTATCCTAAAAGTGTAATAATATTTTCAAATGATAATCATCATTCTTTACACCCTACTCAAAAACCAGTAGAACTTCTTGAATATCTCATAAAAACATATACAAAAGAAAATGAATTAGTGTTAGATAATACAATGGGTTCTGGTAGTACAATTATAGCCTGTATAAACACTAATAGGAATTATATTGGTATCGAAAAAGATGAGAATATATTTAATATTGCAAAGAATCGTATAGATTCTCATTTAAAGGGTCTTGACAAATCAAACAACCTGTAGTAAAATACATACATAAGGAGAAAATAAATATGGAAACAAAATATATCGCAGAGTTAAATGGCGAAGAAGGAAAGATAGAAACTTTTACGGCTGTATATATTGATCTTAGAAATGTTGAGAGATGGTTAAAAAGTGTTCCAGAAGATGTTGTAAGGAGAGATATTTTTATTGTTGATTTATCTGGTAATAATCATATTTTTAATATTGATGAGTTTAATAAACTTATTGGAGGATAATATGTCAAAAGATGAAATTTTACTCAGTGATCTTGAACAAGAGATTGAATATCTCAGGAAATATAACGAGAGTTTAAAATCTCTTATTATGAATTAGTTAGAACAAATGACCAGTTAGATACTCACAATCAGAGTAGATGTTATCATTGTGAAAGCGGTTATGATTGTAGAGAAAGTGAATATTATTATCGTGAATTTTTTATTGCAAGTGAAGAATTGAAAGGATTTTTGAAGAATGAACCTTAGAATCCAAGAATTAGAGAACAAAATCAATCTTTTATTAG
>Ga0172367_10000677_pt1 | contig 52134 bp, 42 predicted proteins | sample Lak10m_FD_114542 | JGI IMG/M metagenome (GOLD analysis project Ga0172367, IMG submission 114542) | Freshwater microbial communities from Kabuno Bay, South-Kivu, Congo - kab_022012_10m | ecosystem: Environmental > Aquatic > Freshwater > Lake | place: Democratic Republic of the Congo: South-Kivu...
CATCCGAGACACTAAATGAACACCGTCAAAAACAAAAAAACAGCCGGAGAGCTGTTAATCGGATGATGAATATTGGTGATAATTTGAAATAGAGGGTGTTCGGATTGACCCATGTGGGTAGCAACTATAAGAATAAGCTTATCCTAATTAAAAAAGACAAAAATGTCAAACCGACTTAACTAGAAATTTAAAAACTTAATTCTCTTGCGAAGCACAGCCAACATTAAGGATAAATCAATAAAAATAAGATAAATCGGAAAAGTAAGTTCAGCAAAATTCCACATTCTGATTGCCCCAAAGCTAGTGAGAGCATTAATTAAGCCAGTAAAATAAGGAGCGGCGCTCTCGGTTTCAGGATGGCGCCATGACTTTACCAAAGTAGGAATGGCTGCAATAAAATCACTAATGACGGCAAAAATAATAGCCATCGCTGGCTGCCTAGTAATGCCCCATAACAGCAGGGCGAGAAGAGAGAAAAAACCACAGAGATAATCAAATATCCCTAATTTCCAATAAGCATTTTTATTGGCAAAAGAAAGGATAAAGATTATCAGCGGACCAAAACCAGACATAAACACAGGAACAACCGACCAAGTTACATTGCTAGCTAAAGCCGCGGCAGTGGCAATTAAAGGAGCGACCGACCACATCAGCCAAGTCACGCGGTTAGGCTTAGCCTTCCCGCGTAAAATTTCTCGACCATAATAATAAATACCAAGAAGTTGAATTGCGACACCAACGAATACTAAATATTTAAACATATTTCACAACAATATTATGATAAAACATAAATAAAATTTTACTTCTCTATAATTTCAGGCACTCCCCTTCGGTAATAATGGTAACAACACCATCAACAACTTTAAGAGCCGACTCATCATCCAAACCGTAAGCATTTTTTTTGGTCTCTTCAACGGTCTTCTTTAAATTTTTCTCACTGGAGTCTAGATGCTTTGGAGAATTAAAATGAGGATAAATATAAAAATCTACCAAATTTAAAGCCTCTTCGCTCTTATATCCGAATTGATCCTCGTAATATTTTCTTTTATCACTATTGGTATAAGCTATACTCGGATTGGCCACGATACTGCCGGCGCTAATACCGGCATAAACTCTGGTTTTTAGTAAATCTGGTAAAAGCTCAAATAAACCAGATTTTTTTAGCCAATACATTAAATGATAAGAGTTGCCACCAGAGAAAAATAAAACATCTCCGTTTTCTATTTTTGGCAACCAAACCTCTTTCGGAAGAGCGGAAATATCTACAATATCAATAAATTTAAATCCCTGCTTTTTAATATTATAAAGATCATTTATAAACCAATCTTTAGTTCCCCGAGCCACATTCATCGCAGTCGGTATAAAAACAACTACCGTCTCGGAAGCAGGTTTTCCGGTTAATTCAAACAAAGCCTTGGCAATTGATTGGTTAGAAAGACCGTTAGAGGTTAATAATAACTTCATAAAAATTATTTAAATTATAATCATTTTCCTTAAATAAATTATACCACGCCCCTGAAAAGCGATAAACTCCCGATAATGCCTCTGCGCCCAGAGGCCCTGCGGGCACTAGTGCAGTGATTCCCGTGCTTTAAAAACCAGGACCCCAAGTCTCTAAAAATGGGGCCCTAGATAATAACTTGCCTAAACTGTCGACGACTTCTAAAGTATTTAAATAAAATAATACTACTTAGTAATTATTCCATAAGACCAATTCATTGTTTTGCTCTTTATCGCCGTAACATTGATATTCTTTTCCTCTAAATACTTTACTGACTCCTCTTCCATTATTTTTTCAAGGCTATTAATCTCATCTTTTTCGCTGTCGGACAATTCTTGCCTATCCCGATATTTCTTTTTAAGTAGCTTTTGATATCTATCATTATTTTCCTCAATAAAATTAAAAACTATCGGTCCGATTACAGCCTTACCCCCACTTTTAAGCATCCTCAATATTTCAACAATAGAGCGGTCGGCGTGCTCTTTTTTTCTCGAAATTGTTGGTGGTCCAGCCCGCGATATCAATAAATCAATGGAATCGTCAGATATTTGGGGAATACCCTCGATGATGTTTGCCACAATACCATTTTTTACTTCCGGCCTTTTAGATAATAAATAGGCCCGGGAATCCACAGAAAAAACCGTTCCAGAGCCCTTAATAGTCGCAGCTCTTTCTATAATCTGAGCGCCTGAGCCGAGATCAACTACTTTTTTGTCTGCGAAATCATCAAAACTAAGATCAAGGTCGCCCAACATTTTTGTTGCCCTGTCCATTATTTCTTCGTCTGACAGAGCGTCGATACGTTCAGTCTCCTCCATCATTTTTCTTATTCTTTCCTCCTTTTCTCTTTTAATTCTTTGGTCAAAGTTGGTAAAATTCTCCATTCCCATCATCTCCATATTCTTGATATTTAGCTTTTTATCATCTAATACTAATTTAATTATAGCATTTCTCTCTGGAGTAATAAACTTTCAATTAAAAATAGCCCCTATTTCAGGGCTATTTTTAATCTGCGGAGAGGCGGGGATTCGAACCCCGGATAGAAGCAAAAACTCCTATAACAGGTTAGCAACCTGCCGCTTTCAGCCGCTCAGCCACCTCTCCTGTAATTATTCTTCTCTTTTAAATTTTATGGTATAATCACTATATAAAATCTCACATTGCTTGTCAAACTATATGGCCGCAGAAAACACAACTACAAACTTCATTCAATGGCAGGTGCCGGAATACAAGAAGCCAAAAAGAGGTAAATACTGGTATCTTCTGGCCGCTATTTTTGTCTTAATCTGTCTTTTTCTCTCTTTCTTCACTATTTCTGCTTGGAAAATAGTCTTTTTAGGGGCCAGCTCTAACTTCCTTTTTGCCTTGATTATCTTGATTTCCATGGCCATCATGATTATCCACGATAGCCAGGAACCGCAGATGGTAACGGTCAAGCTTGACCCGGAGGGCATTCAAATCGGACGCCGTTTTTACGACTACGATGAAATTTCTAAATTCTGTGTGCTCTACAAGCCCCGCCAAAGCGTGAAAAACCTATACCTGGAATTTAGCAATAAAATGATGCCCCGACTGGCCATTCCTTTGCGCCGCCAAGATCCTCTCACTGTCCGCAACTATTTGGTCCGCTATTTAAACGAAGATTTGGAAAGAATTGCCCCGCCCTTATCGGAAGAGTTGACGAAATTGTTTAAGCTATAGTATAATTCGCCTATCGTATAAATCCGATTAGCGCCCCCATAGTTTAATGGATAGAACGCAAGATTGCGGATCTTGTAATCCAGGTTCGATTCCTGGTGAGGGCACACCAATTTATCTTTATTATAGGCGCTTTACAGCGCCTATTTTTATACCATGCTGCTAAGCGTCCCCCTGCCGACACTCAACCGAGTAGGCAAAAGCACCGCCCAATCATTAAAAAAACTTGGCATGGAAACGGTCCAGGACCTGCTTTTTTATTTCCCTTTCCGCTACGATGATTTCAGCCAAGCCACCCCTATAGACCAGGTCGAGACGGGCAGAAATATTAGTATTACTGGCACCATTGAACTGATTCAAAATAAAAGAAGCTCCCGCCAGAAACGACAACTAACCGAAGCCATTGTCAGCGATGACAGCGGCCTGATTAAAGTCATCTGGTTCAACCAGCCTTTTATTACCCAAAACTTGAAACCCGGCAACCGCGTTTCTTTGGCGGGTAAAACTGCCGAAAGCTATGGTCAATTAACCATGGTGTCTCCACAATATGAAAAAATTAGCAGCGGCGGCCTGATTCATACCCAAGGGCTTGTCCCCGTCTATCACCTCAGTTCTGAAATCACCCAAAAACAATTACGCTTTCTTATTAAACAAGCCCTGGGAGCCGTTGATAAATTAGAGGAATGGCTGCCGAGAAAAATATTAGAGGAACTAGGGTTAATGTCTCTAACGGAGGCCATTAAGCAAGCGCACTTCCCCGAAAATATAAAAAAAGCCCAGGCAGCCCGGAAACGACTAGGCTTTGGCGAACTTTTCATCAGACAATTACGGTCTCAGGCTTTAAAATATCAACTAAAAAATAAAAAAGCGCCAAAAATAGAATTTCAGGAAATATTTACCCGCAGTTTTGTGCAATCTCTGCCCTTCACCCTTACCCCCGGACAAAAACAAGCTGCTTGGGAAATTTTACAAGACATCAATCGCCCGACGCCAATGTCCCGATTACTTGAAGGCGATGTCGGCTCTGGAAAAACCGTGGTCGCAGCCATGGCACTACTGAATGTAGCTATTAACAAATATCAAGGAGCCCTGATGGCACCAACAGAAATCTTGGCCACCCAGCATTATCAAAATCTCTTAAAATTACTCGGAAAGGCGAATGTAAAAATTGCCCTACTCAGCGGCAATCAGGCTGAGGCTAATTTTGATTTACCCAAAGGAAAAAACAATCGCCGCGAATTAATTATTAATGAAGCGGAAATAATTGTCGGCACCCAAGCTTTAATTCAAAACTACAATATCCCTAAACTAGCCTTAGTGGTAGTCGATGAACAGCATCGCTTCGGCGTTAAACAAAGACAAAAGCTGCAACAAAGCGGCGGTGGCCTTTGGCCCCATTTTCTCTCCATGACCGCCACCCCCATTCCCCGTTCTCTTGCCCTTTCTATTTATGGTGATTTAGACCTGTCTTTAATTAAAGAATTACCAAAAAACCGCAAGACAATTATTACCAAAATAATCGCTGAAGAAGAACGGGATAAAGCCTACGCCTTTGCTCGTAAACAAATTGAAGCCGGCCGCCAAGTCTTTATCATCTGCCCCCTGGTTGAAGAATCAGATAAGTTAGGAGTAAGGTCAGCCACCACTGAATACCGCCGCCTGCAAAAAGAAGTTTTTCCTGATATAGAAATGGGGTTAATCCACGGCAAACTCAAAAGCACCGATAAAGAAAAGATAATGAAAGCTTTTGCCGATGGTGAAACTAAAATTTTAGTGGCCACTGCTGTAGTGGAAGTCGGGGTTGATATTCCCAACGCCAGCCTCATGATTATTGAAGGCGCCGAACGTTTTGGTTTAGCGCAACTACATCAATTCCGTGGCCGCGTCGGTCGAGGTGAACACCAGTCATATTGTCTCCTGCTCACCAGCCGCGAACAGCAAAGTCCCAAAACCGCCGAAAGACTACAGGCTCTCAGCAAATACCATGACGGTCTTTCCTTGGCCCAAATAGACCTCAAGCTACGCGGAGCCGGGGATTTATATGGCCTAGTGCAAAGTGGCTTTCCTGAACTTAAAATTGCCTCTCTCTTTGACTACGAGATGATTAAAAAAGCCCAAATCATTGCCGCTGATATTATTAAATCCGACCCAGAATTAGACAAATATCCCACTCTTAAAGCTCAATTAACTAACACCAATGATACCGAGGCCCACTTGGAATAGTCTTGACAAATATTTAAAAAATACCTATTATATAATTATCGTTTTTTTAACAATTGTTTAACTTAACACTCAAAAAATGGTTTACTCAGCATTTCTGAAACAGGGCGGGACTCCCATTTCTTTTCACGAAGGAGACATCTACGTGGAACAAAAGAAAAAAGAATCCAGAATCGTAATCGGCAATCCGGTAAATACGTCAGAAGACAACAACCGGACAGTCCCCTCTAAAGTATATCTCCATGAGGTGGATATGAAGCCCGAACACCGGGCAGAAATCGTTAATAAATTCAGGCCAAAGACCAAAAAAAAGCAAAACGCCGTTAGGCCCAGAATTTAAATCAAAGAACCTTCCTTACAGACCCCCAAAAATCGGGGGTCTTGTTTTATATAAAACAGTTTGAGAATAAAAAACGCTCCCAAGTGAAGAGGGAGCGCTTAGTAGAACGAGTGGCAGAAGTTTAGGAAAAACTTTCCATAACTTCCCTTGAAAAGGAACGAGTATTTTTTAGAGGGCGTGATTGCCAGATTACTCTGACCAATTTTATTAAAGATAAAGGTATAATTGCCAGAAAGGCAAAAATTGTTTTCCAGCCCCGTAAATGCAGGGCTTTGAGGAGCCATCCAGGATTCTTTACCTTATCACCAGCTTTTGACAGGCCGTAAAGAGAGAGGGAGTAGATCGTTAACGATCCTAATATTATCCAAAACATCCAATTTCTGGACGATTCAAGTAATGAACCCATTCCCTCATACTCTCGTGGTTCTTGAAAAAAATAAATGAAGGCGAAAAATGCCCAAAAAAGTAGTACTAAAGCGGCAATTAATCCTGCCACAAATAAAGATAACGCTATTTTTTTCATGTTTCTAAAGATTTAAAAGTTTGCAAGGCCTGACCAAAACTGATCAATCCTTATAAACTTTTAAACCTATTTTTTCAAAGTACGCTGACTGAATTATATCACTTTTCTAAACTATTGTCAACAGAACACTAAATAATGAAGTCTGTATAATTTTCTCGGTTAACTAATTTAACTGAACTTCCTTTATAATTAGCCAAAAATTCTTTAGGAGCAGAAAAATTAGCTTTACGCCATTTAAACTCATACGCGGACAAGGTGCCACCATTATCTTCAAGATAGTCGATTTCCTTGCCGGCCGTGGTCCGCCAAAAATAAATATTATTAAATAAGCCAGCATTACGCGTCCGCTTAAGACGTTCGACAATTAAGAAATTTTCCCAAAGTGCGCCCACATCCTGACGCAAAGACAAGGGGTTAAAATTATTAATCAAAGCGTTGCGCAAGCCCAGATCATAGAAATAGATTTTGCGCTTCTTTTTTAACTCATTACGAATGTTGCGAGAAAAGGGCCCTACCCGAAAAATAATATAAGCCTGTTCAAGGATGCGAACATAATTTTCAACCGTTACTTTATTAACTCCCAACAAAGAGGCTAACTCCGTATAAGATACCTCACTCCCTATTTGTAAGGCTAAGGCCTGTAATAGCTTTTCTAAAAGCTCAGGGCGGCGAATATCTTGATAGGCTAAAACGTCTTTATAAGAATAACTAGTAGCGAGTTCACGAACAATTCCGGCCCTATCTGCGCCCGATATCACCACATCCGGGTATAAACCAAAAACTAAAAAATCATCTAAACGCCGCTTAACTTCAATCAGAGACGATGAGACAACTAATTCACCAACAGAAAATGGAAATAAAAAAAATTCTTTTTTCCTTCCAGTCAAGGGTTCTGAAATTCTATTAGACAGCTCAAAAGAAGAAGAGCCGGTGGCTAAAATTTGCATTTCCGGAAAATTATCTACCAATAATTTAAGAGTCAAACCAATATTTTCAACCCGTTGCGCTTCATCAATTACCACTAAACGCTTAAGGCCGATAAAGGACTGTAACTCGGTAGAAGTCTTATCGCTTAAAGCCAAACGGACGTCTACTTCATCACAGTTTAAATAGACATGGTCGCCAGGATATTGAGCCATCAAATTTTTCACTAAAGTGGTCTTACCTGATTGTCTGGGGCCATAGACAATAACAACCTTGCCCTTAAACAAAGATTCTTGAACTCCTTTGGTAATTTCTCGATAAATCATATCTAATATCTATAATTATATTATTTAGGTTATTATAATAACCTAATTATATACTATTTGAGTCATTAGGTCAAGAGAAAATAAAAAAAGAACAATAAAATGTTCTCTTTTTGAAAAATTTAAGCTAATATCTCTACTAATTCTCCTAGATTCTTAATCTTCAATAACTTTAATTTTCCCGATTTATACTCTGCCCCTTCCGGAATAATGGCACTCTTAAAGCCCAACTTCTCCGCCTCTTTTAACCTCTGTTCTAAACGGAAAACCGGTCTTAATTCCGCTCCCAAGCCAACTTCACCAATCACCGCCATGCCTTCGGGTAAAGATTTACTGAGATAGGAAGAAATGATGGCGGCGCAGACCGCTAAATCTAAAGCGGGATCATTAATTTTTAAACCACCAACCACATTTAAAATAATATCGCGGGTAACTAAATTAATCTTACTGCGTTTAGCAATCACCGCGCTTAATACTTGCAAACGATTTAAATCTAAACCACTGGCTTTGCGCTGCGGATAACCGAAGACAGTTTTAGTAACTAAAGCTTGAATATTAACAAGAAAGGGCCGGCTGCCTTCTAAGACACAACCAATAACGGAACCAGCAATCGCCGTTGCCCCCGAACCTAAAAAGACTGAACTGGGATCTTTAGCTTCAACAAAGCCAGCACCGGTCATCTCGAGAACGCCCAACTCATTAACGGAACCAAAACGATTCTTGCTAGCACGCAATAAGCAATAGTTGCTACCTGGTTCATTTTCTAAAGATAAAACGGTATCAACAATATGCTCCAATGATTTCGGACCGGCAATCTGACCATCCTTGGTAATATGACCAATGAGTAAAACCGTAATACCATGCTCTTTAGCAATTTCTAAAAACTTAACCGCTACCGCCCGGATTTGGCTCAAGCTCCCGGCTTCTGAGGGAATTAAAGAAGAATAGACCGTTTGAATGGAATCAACCACCACTAAGGAGGGCTTTAATTTTAAAGCGGCTCCGGCAATCTTTTCGACACTGGTCTCCCCGATAAAACGCAGACGGCTTAAGTCACAAGACAGTCTTTCTAAGCGAGCCTTCACTTGGGCCGCCGACTCTTCGCCGCTAACATATAAAACTTCCCCGCCCTTGCTTAAAGAGTTCGCCAGTTGTGCCCCCAAAGTACTCTTGCCGATTCCCGGCTCGCCGCTAAGTAATAATAAGGAGCCGGGTAAAATACCGCCGCCAAAAACGCGATCAATTTCTTCCCAACCGCTCTTAATGCGAATTTCCGGGCCGCTCTTGAGGGTGCGCAAATCAATTACCGCCGCTCCACCCATCTTCTTAGACTCTTCTTTCTTCTCGGTCTGAGTATCAACAACGGATTCGCTCAAAGTTCCCCAAGAGCCACACTCTAAGCAACGCCCACTCCACTTAGGGAATTGGGCGTCGCAGTGGGAACAAGAATAAATTTTTTTAATGGCCATAATTATTTTTCCCAGTAGGCGCCGTCAACGAGCCATTGGCCGTTCTGCTTAAGGAAAGTTAAGCGTAAATTCTGCTGGTAATTATTTTCGCCGCCGTCTAATTTCACTTCACGGCGCTGAGTTGTTATCACCACTTCGGCATTACCCTGAGCTTCATTAAAGCTCTTTACCTCCGTACTGATTGCTTTTGTGGTAATGCCGTAGTAAGTGCCATTATAAGGGTTATCGACCCTCATTTTCTCCACATATTTATCCGCCCAATCCCGCATGGAAGCGGTCATAAAGATATTTAAATCTTCAAAATTGCGATAATTTGATTCGTTGGAGAAAGAACCTAGACGCTCGGCAAAAGAAGCAGATAACTTGGCGACATCATTAGCATTAGTAGTATGCTCCGCCTCCTTGGAAATATCATATTGCTGATAATTACGAGGCTTGTCGCTAGGAGTAATATCGCTACTATCTGGTGCGGGCAATTGACCGGTAGTTGAAGCGGTCGGCTCTGTTGGCAAAGGACTGTCCTGTGGCTTTTTGATAAAAATAAAGTAAATGATGGCGGCAATAATCAGAAAGCCGACAATGATAATTAAAATTCCTAGTTTTTTACGATTTTCCATATATTTTTAAATTAAGTTTGCTCTTGGGCTAAACTTTCATTGAATTCTTTTTTTGCTTCTTCAATTTCCAACAACTGCCGGGGATCAGAAGTAATTAGCTGGTCTTCAGTATAGGAGGCGACGACTTTCATGGCTACGTGCTTATTACCCGCGAAAAAGATACCTTCACCGACGCCGCATTCTAACAACAAATATTTTTCCCCTTCTGTTAACAAAAAGGTTTTTTGAATTAAATCGATGGCCGCCGGGGACTGCTTCAATAATATCTGCAAAGAAGAGTTAGTAACAATAGCCTGGCCATAGGGAGAGGTTAAAAAATCATTAACATCCTGAGTAATAGTAGTAACGCCTAAATAATACTTACGGCAGCGCTTGACCAAAGCAAAGATGAATTTAGCGCTGTCTTCGTTCTGCATCATCCACCAAGCTTCATCAATAACCAGAATGCGCTGGCGCATTTCGCTGCGCACCGTATTCCAAATATAATTAACGATGGTATAAATAGCCAAAGGGCGGAGCTCATCTTCCAAGTCGCGGACGGAAAAACAAACTAATTGGTTATTCATCTCGACGTTAGTGGCGCTGTTCAACAACCCCGCAAAGGTGCCTTCGGTATATTTTTTCAAACGCAAAGCCAAATCGCTACCACCTTCCATCCCGTCTAAAACCTGTTCAAAATCAGACATCACCGGGGGCTCAATGGCCGATAAATCCGAATCGGGGGTAATATCCTTTTTAGCATAAGTTTCCAATAAAGCCCGGTCAACAATTGAGTCTTCGTCATAATTCAACTTACCCAACATTAAACGCACTAAACCCTTTAAGGTGATAACAGCGCTGCGAATAATATCTTTCGGCTTGGCCTCACCGCCAATGGCTCGCGGTAAATCAAAAGGATTAATCTTGTTTTCCGAAGCGAGAGAAATATTAATGTAGGTACCACCGACCGCTTCCGCTAAATGTTTATACTCATATTCAGGATCAATGACGATAACCTCTGAACCCATCATTAAGGAACGTAGAATTTCCAACTTGATGGCATATGATTTACCGGCACCGGAAGTAGCAAAAACAACCGAGTTAGCATTCTGCAAAGAAAAACGGTCGAAAAGAATTAAGCTATTATTATGGCGATTAATACCGTATAAAATACCGCGATCGCTAGTTAATTCGCTGGAAATAAAAGGAAAAGAGGAGGCGATGGGGGAAGAATTCATGTTAAAGGTGATATACAATTCATCGTTGCACAAAGGTAGAGTGGAAGCAAAGCCCTGCTCTGCTTGATAATATACGCGGCGGGAATAAACTAGGCGGGAGCCAAAAATATCTTCTACCTGATCGGACATGCGGTCTAGTTCTTCCAGCTCATCCGCATATAAAGTTACGTACAAAGAAAATTGGAAAAATTTTTCCGTACCCTGAGTTAAAGCATCGCGTAAATATTCAATATCACGCAAAGCCGTTTCTCGCAAAGGATCGCGAGCAGCCCCTTTTTCGGCATCGGAAATAATCTGCGCCTCCAAAGCACCCACCTTATTCTTCAACTGCTTGAGAATAATCGCGCTTTTTACCGGATAGAAAAACATGGAGACATCAAAGGTAAGATTGAGATTGATAATCGGAGCGAACCAGCCGACACTAATATAGCGAGGATAACCGATAACAAAAATAGTACGGACAAACTTTGAGCCTAAACGCAAATGTTTGGGGGTAATTTGCAAACTAGCCGGAGAAATGATGTCGCGCACCGTTAAAACACCGCGGCGAAAAGCTTTTTCCTCCTCGATAATTTCCCTAGTCAGTTCCGGATCCGATTCAATCGACTGCTCCTTATTCTTTACAGCCAAGTTAATCGGCGTATTGAGCGTAAGCTTCTGCTTGTCTTCGTTTTTATTAAAATTAATCATACGGACAACTTAATTTTTTTCTACCCGCAATTTCTGCAAGTCGACCAAATTCTGATTCTTAGCTGTTTCTGGGTTATAAGTCTTATAATATAGCTCGATTAAACTCTGAGTATCGAGACGGGCCACGCTGACGCCCATCGACTCTAAGCCACCAACAACGCTATCTAAACGACGGTTCAACATTTCTTTATAACGGATAAAACTCTTCTCTTTTAATTTAATCGAAGTAGCCGGCTTCACTGCCTCGCCCAACAAAGACATAAAACTCTTGTGCTTATCGGATAAAGGATTATAGGGCACGACTACGAAGAAGCGCTTATTCATAATCTTGCCAATAGAAGTCAACTCCTTGATGTATTCAATATACTCAGCCGTCTGCATTTTTAAAAGTTTATTAATCTGCTGCTTTTCTTTATCTTTCAAATAATTAAGATAATTATCAATGTCTAGCTCCCGGGACTGGATAACAATTTCCAGCATGAAATTTAAATTATTTAAAAACATCACGTAGGAATTGATAACCGCATTCTGCTCATCTTCGCTTTTGAGGGCAAAGTTAATACTGGAAACCAGCAAAACAGCGCGCAAAGTGCCATCTTTCATGATAACCACATCATCTTTAATCTCAGCGATATCTAAATATTGCTGAGTAGAAATATTAACTTTGTTGCGAGCAAGCGTATTTTCAGGCATAAAAATTAAGCTTCTTCGGAATTATCACCGCGATAGCGCCCCTTAGTATCAACAACTAAGGAAAGGTCGGCTAAACGGGAAGAATGATAAAATTCCTTCACCGCCACTGGCGTCTCCGCCTTAACAATTGGAATGGAGTCAAGCTTATCAATAAAGCCTAGTTGATGGTTCCATACCCGAAGATTGGGTCGCCGGAGCGTCTGAATAAGGTTAAGGATGAAGAAATGAAAAGGGCGACCGTTAATCTTCAGAAAGGCAAAAGTACCAGCCAGAGCAAAAACCGTAATTCCAATAGTTAAAAATAAAGCAAAATCGAAAACTTTATAACTAATACCAATAATTATCGCCGCTCCTAAAAAAATTAAAAACTGACGAGTGGTAATCGGCCCGATAATCTTGCTTTCCACATCAATAAATTGAGGAACGGTAAACTGTTGCATATTAAAACATTAGCTGGCTATTCATGGCGACAATGGCTTCAATTTCGTCCATACTTAAAGTTTCTTTATTCTCGGCCTGACGGGCGGCAATAATTTCGCGCAAGGTCATACCCTTAGCAACTGCTTCTTGAGCCAAACGAACATAAATACGGTTAACAGGGCTTTGGCGCCAAGCCCGCACTCCTTCCACCATACGGTCATATCCATCTTTTTCCAATAACCTAACCTTCATGACAATCTTAGCGGTAATTTCTTTAGGACTATTACCAAGGCGTCGAAAATTAGTTAAATCTAAATATCTTAATTCTTCCAAAGGTCCCATTACTTTTGGTCGCGACCTCACATCTTCCATTTTTTTCCGCGTTTCGCTAGAAGCGGCCGGCCGCGGAGAAATTATTGTTGCCTGAGTAGCCGCTCGCACCGCCGCTTCCAAATGGCTACTTGAAGAAATAATTTTACCTAAAGAATTATCAGGTTTTGGCGACTTACCTTTAAACAACTTTCCCCATAAACCGGCGTTAGCCATTGGCGCCTTTTTGAAAGAAGCTTCCGCCTCTAGTGCCGGCTTTAATTCATTGGCAACAAATTGCGCTTTATCATTTTCTAAATTATCAGATTTTACTGGCGCAGGCACTTCTTTTACCAAAGGCTTAGCCTCTTTAAGCGCCGCATCCGCTAAATTACCAGCAGGAACTAACAATGTCTCCAGAGGCAAAGGCGGAGATGGCGGAGTCGGAACTGCTATCGGCGTAACCGTAGGGGTCGCTAGAGGAGCAGGCAAAGATAATTCCTGATCAGGCGCTTCCAACTCATGGCCGGGGTCTAATTTTACAGGCGCTGTTTTAAATTTATCAGCAAGAGCGGCTGGGGGCTTAATCTGGCCGCTAGCCAAAGCCGCTTTAAAATCATAAGCACCCGCTTCCGCTTTATTAACTAAATCAGTGATAGCTGCTGATACCACGGGTGTAGCTAAAGGATTACTACCCGCCGGCTGTTCTAAGGCCCGAAGCAAACGATCAGCGGCGGCAGTATCAAGACCTAAGCCGCCCTGGCTAACAGATCTTTCGAGGGCTGCCCGAGTATCGATCTTAGTACGGACACCCTTGCGGAAAGTCATGAGAATTTGCCGACAACGGGTCATTAAATCCTGACTCGGCAAAACAATAGCATTATCTTTCATTAAAATTTGCAACTCTTTTTCCTCCGGGCTTAATACCGGCAAAGGCTTAAGCCCAAGATAAGTGGAAACCGAAAATAAAAGACGTTCCTGCAATTCTTGATTCAAGGACTGAGCTTTATCGGAAGCTAAACCCATTTCGGTCATGAAATAAGCAGTCAGGTTACGGACAGGAATCTGCTTGACCATAATCTGCATAACAACCATAGCCAAACTAACCCCATATTTTCCCTCGAGGGAAGACAAAATTTCCATCGCTGCGGGCGAGGAAACCTTATCCCTTAATTCCTTGGGCAACTTATTAAATTGTTGCAAATAATCAAACATGAAAAACAAAAAAACCTAAAAATAAAAAGCAAAAAAATCTGTTTCGGGCATTATCTTCATTTTAGCATATTTCCCCAAAAATTGGAAAGCGGAAAAATGTCTAAAAAAAGGCTTAAAAAACAATAAAGCCGCCCCGATAAGGGCGGCTTTTTTTACGTCTAAAAATGAGAATTTTAGAGGGTGGTAATGGGGCGACTCTGGGTGATATAAAACTTCTTTTGGGCATAAGCCCACTCAATGTCGCAAGGAAAACCGTAGTGCTTTTCAATACCAGCACAAATCTTGCCTAAGGCCACAATCTGGAGACCAGTCAACTTCTGTTTAGCCTGTAAGTTTTTAGCGACTGGAGTCCATTTAACTCCTTTACGCAAACATTTAACAATCTGACGCTCTTGCTCGGCAATATTAATATCAAGTAAAGAAAAATCTTGCTTATCCAAAACATAGGAATCGGGAGTAACTGAACCGGAAACAATTGCTTCGCCTAAACCGTAGCCCGCTTCAATAATCATCTGTCGACGATCCTGGGTTACAGGATGGACGGTAAAGGCAATTCCTGAAATTTCTGAGGCCACCATCTTTTGCACCACCACCGCGACGCTCACTTTAGTCTTTAACATCTTCTTTTCATGACGATAAAAGATGGCCCGAGGAGTAAATAGAGAAGACCAACATAGTTTGACGTTGTTTAATAAAGTCTTTTCGGTAGTATTAAGATATGTCTCTAATTCCCCTGCCCAAGAAGCGGCTGAAGAATCTTCCGCCGTAGCACTGGAACGAACGGCCACAAAAGGGGTCTTTAACTTCTTAAACTCAGCCGTGATTTCTTTCGCTAAATCAGCCGGCATTTTCGCTTGAGCAATCAGAGCGCGAATACTGGAAGAAGCACCATCCACTGAATTAATATCATTATAATTAACCTTGCCCAACAAAGAACTAAGCTCCTGCATTAAATCGGTTTCTATTAAAAACCGATCAAAAGCTTCTGCTAAAATTACAAAACCAGGGGGCACAGGAATTTTAGCCTTAGTCATTTCACCTAAAGAAGCACCTTTACCGCCAGCAATAGCGGCGTCCTCCTTGCCAATCTTGGAAAATGTTTTCGTAATCATAAAATCAATTAATAATTATATACTAATATTATATCATTTTCTTAATAAACCCCCAATCGAAATATTTTAGTCCTTACCAATCATATCCACCTTACCGTGAGTGGCATCAACATCCAGCAGCATGCCGTCAGTAATTACCTTGGTCGCAATTTTAGTGCCAACCACACAAGGGATTCCTAACTCCCGGGAAATGATAGCAGCGTGACAAGTAATACCGCCAACATCAGTGACAATGGCGGAAGCCTTTTTGATCGCCGGCACTAAATCAGGAGTGGTGGCAATAGAAACTAAAATATCACCAACCTTCATCTTAGCCATGTCAGCAATTACATTAACTACTTGCGCTTCCCCGCGCGCTCGACCAGGCGAGGCACAGTCGCCGGCTAACATTTTTACATCAGCAATTTCCTCTTTAATAATATTTAACTTGGCAATAAAAGCTTGTGCTTTTTGTCCGACTAAAAATAAATCCGAAGGAATTTTGGTACTGGAGTAATAAATACTGAAATTAAAACGTTCATTTAACAATTCAGCAGAAATACTATAACCACGGAGCAACTGAATTAACTCCGAAGGATTAAGGTAGCGCACCTGACGTAAAGACAAATAATGGCGACGCGAAACTTCCCGGTAAATATTTTCTAAAACAGCAATAGCATTGAACATCGCATCCTTTCTCGAGCCTTTAGTAAAGACTAAATCGCGCGCAAATTTAAAGATGCCCAGATGCTTATCGTCAATCTTTAGCTTTTTCTCTAATTCACGCTGGTGTTTTTCAATATTTAACCTATTATTTTCAATCTCTCTGAGAGCGGCATCAGGATTAATTTTTTGCCTAATTAAACTACTAAGAATATCAATAAAATATTCCAGATTCCAAGAGGGTCCAACCATGCCGTAGCCTAAAGAACCAAATTCATCCACGTGCTTTTTCAACTTTGTGGCAATCGGCCGGCTAACATCGTTAATCTCTAAAGCAATAATTCGAGACTCCGTTAGACTAAAGTACTGTTTTAATTTTTCATCAGTGATAATCTCTTTTAAAATCAGGAGTAAGGCCCGATATTCCTCGGCGGAACGGGATGATTCTAGGGGCGTAGTCAGGGCAGAAAAAGTATCACCCATTGATAAACCGGCTGCCTTCACCTTCTTATCCAAATAACTCATTAGATATTTAGAAAAAGTGCCATCACCAAAGTCTAAAACTGTTTGCGGAATATGCAAAAGGTGTAAATCTTGATAAATTTGGAAAAAATTTTCAAAAACATCAGCCAACTCGGCATCACTTAAAGCTTTAAGGTTGGTCTTTTTCAACTTAGCCGCCGCTTTATATAATTGTGCCGCCCTATCTCCTAAATCAGCGATGTAGCGCTCCCGCCAACCAGAATCAGTCTTAACGCTTTCAAAAATTTCTCGGCTTAACTCATAAAAATCTTCTTTGGCGGTTAAAAGCTGACAAAAATTATTTTGAAAAATAGTAACCAGAGTCTGAAGACTAGCTTTGAAGCCGTAAAATTCAGAGAAACGAGCGGCCATGTGCGCGTTCCAGCCCGGAGTAGTGAACAGGGGGTAGTAATTGGGCATTTCTTCTAAACAAAAGATTTCTTCGCCGGTATTGCTGCTACTATATTTCTTTAACATGGAGACCAACTCGTCAAAGAACCGCCCCTCTGGGTTGGCAAAAAAATACTTTTTACCTTCAACCACAGTAGTAGCCAGAAAACCGCCTTTCACTAAATTAGCCAATTCTTTATGAACATTGGCCTGATCTAGATGCAAAAACTTTGCCACTTCACGCGCGTAATATTTATCAGCCGTTTGCCGAAAGAAAAAAGACAAAAGCGCTAAACGAGTCTCGGAATTAATGATTAACTTAAGCATATATTTATATAATTTTCTTATTATCCAAGAAAATTATATAAATATATGGTATAATTGTCAACTAGATATTGTAAATAATACTATGTGAACTTAGGCTCTGGCGATAAGCTTAACTAAGCCTTTATCGGCGTCAACCGAGACCAAATCCCCATCTTTTAGGGCTTTAGTGGCGATTTTAGTGGCAATGACGCAGGGTCTATGCATCTCTCTAGCGACAATCGCGGCATGAGAGGTAACTCCGCCCTGGTCCGTAACAAAAGCCGCCGCTTTTTTCATGGCTGGCAAAAGATCGGGTTGGGTAGAAATGGAGACTAAAATATCCCCTTCTTGCATTTTCGCAATATCAGCGGTGACATTAACAATTTTGACTTTACCCTTAGCCTGGCCCCGACAACCACACTGGCCGCGTAACTCCGAAACTTCTTCCGCCTTATCGCTCTGAATATATTTTTCAATAATCTGCTTCGCCTCTTCTCCGCTATAATAAATTTCTGTATCCTTGGCGGTGTAATATAGAGATAAAGACGATCTCCGTTTAATCTCTTCCCGATCGAGCCGGTCTTCAAAAAGAGCTGCCTTAATTTCCTTAGAAGTCATAAAGCGCAACTCCTTGAGAGTGATGCCGAGACGGAGCGCTATTTCTTCTAGAACAAAAGTGGTTTTATACAAAGCGAACAGCTGGGCGTAGCGGCGATAGATTTTTGTTACCATAAAATCACCCCAAGCCGCAAAAAAACGATTTAACTCTGAAGATAATTTTATTTTTTTTACCAACAAGTCTCTAGAGCGCAACAAATCTTGAGTTCGCAAAGTCTGCTCAGCCAAAGAAGCGCTCAAATCATTGTCGCCGTTAACTAAACGGACTAACTCCTTCAGATAATGTTCAAAATTATAGACACCCTGCTCTTCCGTGTAGATATATTTAGTATAGAAATAGCGCTGATAATGTTCTTCCAACTTCTTCATGATTTCTGGGGAGATTTTTTCCTTAAGCGCAGAAACTACTTCGGAAAACTTCGCCTCATATTCTTCGCTATGAGTATAGAGGCCAAAAAACTTTACGTCTTCTTCTTTAAATTTACGAAATAACTCCCGGAAAATTGCAAATTGTGCTTGATTCTGCTGCACCATGATGCCGATTCTAATTAAATTATCCTGCTCTTCTTTTAGCATTGAATCTTTGTCCGGCTGTGTTAAAAGAGCCAAAGACTCTTCAATCTCCTCGCTTTTAACACCTAAATCAGATAAAATTTTCTTTCCCCGGTTGGTAAGATTGTCGCCAAACATATCAGCCGCTACCGGAATCCAGCCATACTGATAATATTCCAAATGGACGTCTTCATGGTCTTGATAATACTGCCACAATTTTTCTTTAGTTAATTTTTGTAAACCGCTTTCGGGAATTTTAGCGACCACCTTATTTAATTTATCAGCAAAAAAGCGAATCTTCACATTAACCTCTTCCATAAAATCAATATCGGCCACAAACTTATTGACCAGATGTTCGCCAACGGCAAAAGCATCTTGCTTATCAAAATAAAACCAAAGATTATAGCCACGGTAGATGCAACACATCTGCTGATAGGCGCGACCGCCAGGCTGGGCAAACTGATTGGTGAAGCAATAAAACGGAATGGCCATAAACCAAGGATTAGCATTCATAATCTCTTCTGCTAAAATCCAATCACGCTTAAAAGCCTGTTCTAAATTCTGCTGGCGGCTCTTAACCAACAAAGCCTTTAATTCGCTTAAGGCCTGATACTGGCTGTTTAAAAAATAGTATTTCTTCTTACCCGCTGTCTCCGTAGAAATAATACCTTCAGCCATTAAGCCGCTTAACTCTCGCGAAACATTGGCACTATTTTTCTTTAAAGAGGAAGCGATTTCCCCGAGATAGAACTTTAGACCCTCATTACGGCTAAGCAGTTCTAAAATTTCATAAGCAGTCTGCGATTTAAAAAGATTTTTCATATATTTGTTTGATAAGCAATATTTATTGCCTTATAAACAAATATTAACAAATAATCAAAAAAAGTCAAGTAAAACAAACAAACTAATCCTATATATTGACAAAATATTAATAATATTATACAATAATCTGATTGTCGAACCTTAAAAATAACTCTAAAAGCTCTGGTCCCGTAGCTAACGGGGCTTATATAATTTGAAACATTTAATAGTAATCCGCCACGGGCGCAAAGAGGGTGAATTAATCGCCGCCGATCAGATCGCTGAAATCAAAAAACATGGTATTCCTGGTCTTAACGAACTGATCGCCAAAAGAATGGTAATTCTCCACCTCGGGAGCGCGCTCAAGCGCACCCGGCAAACAATAAAAGCGTTCGAACACTTTATTGACGAAAATAACCTCTGCCGCTGCCGGGCCTATATCACAGCCGACCCACGCTTTGGCAGTTCTGAGATGTTTGCTGAATTCAGTAGCAATAAAGACTTGGAAGCTGAAGCCAAAAACACCACCTGGTATCAGGCTTTTGAAAAATATGATCCTGAGTTTATAAAAAAAACTCAACAGGACATGATTTCGTCCCTGAAATCAGCATTCAACACCGCGCTTGATGGTGAAATTATAATTATGGTAAGTCACACCCCCTTAGTGGAGTGGCTCGCCTACGCCATTGACATCAACGAATATCTCCCTCGGGATATAAAGTTAGCCGAACTAACCGGTTTTATCTTTAATGAAAATAAGGGGGAAATATCATTCGCCGATACCATCGGTTTTGAATTCTAAAATTTACTCGTACACCCAAAAACCGGCACCCTAGGGAGCCGGTTTTTTCTTTTAGGCACCAAAATAAATTAAAAACTTTTTAGCCAATAATTAACCTCCTTCTTTAATTGACCAGGGTTCTTATAAAGAACTGTGGTCATGCCCATCTTATCCGCATTTACAAAATTATAAGCCTGATCATCAATCATTAAGGTCTCCTTAGCCTTGGCTTTAAATTTAGTTAATAAATAACGCGAGGCTTTAACAGATTTTTTTTCTATACCTAAATTATAACTATTAATAATATGCGGAAAATACTCACGCAAATGGAACATCTGCACGACTTCATTAAACTGTTGCGGGGTATTTTTGGAAAAAATAACAATTTTTACTCCCCGCTCTTGCCAAGATTTAGCTAACTCTAAAATAGGTTTATTTAAAGTCTGAAAAGATAAATGTATTTTTCTTAATTCCGCACCAGTCTCTTTTAAGCCTAGTTCTTTAGCGGTTAAGCGAAAGGCTTCTGCTTCCGATATCTTTCCTAAAGCCGCTCTAGAAAAATACTTATAATACATCACCTGATAAACCTGATCATAGTCAAGATTATACTTATTAACCACCCAGGAACAAGTATCCTTATAACTTCCCAAAGAAAGAACTCCAAATAAATCTAAAATTATAAAAGGCATATTATTTTTTACCAACTATTTTTATCACACCCCTATCAGCATCTACCTCCACTAAATCACCATCACGCAGAACTTTAGTGGCAATTTTAGTTCCAGTCACACAAGGCACTCCTAGCTCGCGAGAAACAATTGCCGCATGAGAAGTAATACCCCCTTCATCGGTAATAATCGCTGCCGACTGTTTAATGATGGGCATGAAAGCAGGGGAAGTATAATTAGATACTAATATTTCCCCCTTATTAAAACTCTTAAACTGATCAGGTCGATAAATGATTTTGATTCGACCACGAGCCTTTCCCCTAGACACTATCAAGCCTTTAATTTCTCCAGAATCCGGGCGTTTTTCCTTAAGAAAGACGTTTAACAAGCGGTCAATATCATGACGCTTATAGAGAAAAATCGGATTACGAGAACTTAGATTATAAAATAAAGCAAATTGCCTCTGAGCACGCAGCTTAATCTCTTTTACTGGCAAGCTCACTTTATTAGATAAAAATAAGCGCAGCTCCTGATTAGTTAAAGAAACGGCGTCTAAATATTGAAAATCAGGATAAGTTTGAGCAATAAATTTAGCTAGTTGAACATAGAAAAAACGAAGACGAGTTAAAGCTTGTTGGTAGGTTTCTATTCTCTCGGTCCTAATGACAACATACTCATGAATAATGTCAGCTAAAACCGCCGATTTTTCTGGTAATTTTTTATAAAGAGTTCGAAACTGCCGCCGATTATTGCTAACGCGATGGCGACTTTGTAAAATATCTTCTGACAACTTTTGCGCTTTTATCTCTTGGCGGCGGCGATTAATTTCTTTTCGATTTAATAAAGTCTCTTTCAAAGAATATTCGGTCAAAAAATCATATTTCTTCATTAAAGCCTCATAATCAACATGACGACCCATAGCCAATAAATCTAGCTGAAATCTCTGATAGGCAAAAACTTTACTGGGGCTAGAAATAATCTCTAACTGCTTCGCATCTTTAACCACAGATTTTAAACGAGAAAATAGAACCTCCTCGACAAAAAAAGGGGAAATAAAATAATAAATAAAATCATCTAAAGACTTTTGCCAGTCATTGAAAAAATTCAGCAGACTATCTCTTTCTGGCTTACAAAAACGAGCGCGACGACTAACTTTTAATAAATTTTGGCTAGATAATTTATAATGATTTTTTTGTTTTTCCCAAACCCCGGGCTTGAGCATAGACAAAGCTAAACGTCGATATGCTTGGTCGGTCGCTTGTTTATCTAGCCAACAACCGTCAGCACCACTATCTAAAGGCAAGGCCAACATCGGGCTACGTAATAGATTATGAGTAAATATACCAATGATTTCAAAACGCTGGACAGTAAAAGGCCGAGAAGCTAATTGAAAATAACTATCCTTATCTTTAATCAATCTGTTTGCTAAATTATTTTCTTTTAAAGTCTTGGGCATATTTTAAGATTTTATAATTTTAAGAATCCCCTTATCAGCGTCCACTTCCACTAAGTCACCATCCTTCAAAATTCTAGTAGCAATTTTCGTACCAATAATACAAGGCTTTTTCATTTCTCGGGCAATGATGGCAGCGTGGCAAGTTAAACCACCTTCATCGGTCACGAAAGCGGCCGCCTTTTTCATAGCTGGCAAAAAATCAGGAGACGTCATATAAGTAACCAAAATATCTCCTGACTTCACCTTAACGGCTTCACCAACATGATTTACCACCTTAACCAAACCTCTAACTTTACCCAGTTGAGCGACTGTTCCTTTAATTTCTTTCACTATTTCTGATCTTTTCTCTTGCGACAACACCGGGCCATTAACAAAAAGGAATTTACCCTCAAAATCTAAACAAGAAATATTACGACCATAGCGACGAGGGCGACCTGATACTAAACTATTAAAACTAAAATATTTTAAGTCTTGAAAAGAAAGGCCATGGGCTTTAGCGGCTTCTTTAAAAATTGGGCGCGCCCAGAAAAGAAGTTCATAAAAAACATCCGTCCTCTTCGTGCGCAGATAAACCAGCTCCCTTGCCTGCTGATAAAGCAAAACCAAAGGACGAGGAACTTCCGGATAACGATGAGATTTTAGAGGCTTTAATTGCGTTTGATGTTCCGCTAATTCTAATAATCTATAGGGGCGAGCAAAACCGTCACGGGACCGCATCCACGCATATTTTCTCCAAATAATTTTTAAGTCAGCCCCAGCGCGCATATCCGCCTCCATTAGCTCTAGAGCATTTTTCTTTAAGGGGTAAGCAGCGTCACCTATATATTTATCGACATCGCCTTTAATATACTTCGGCGTTTCTAGCCGTAATTGTTGCCACAAAACATGCTCCAAAATATGGGCCGTCCAGATAAATGAACCGACTTGATGAAAGGTTTCTTGTAGATAAACTAATTTCTTTTTTAAACTTACTTTTTTATTTTTAGACAAACTAATAATCTCTTTTCGCTTTATTTCTAAAAAATCATCTAATAAACCTGAAATTTCTTCGATTTTATGAGTAGCCAACCAACGTTTTATTCTTGGCTCAGCTTCTGCAAATATTTCAGGAGACGAATACCATGAACCTTCTGTAAAAAGAGAGGCTTTTATACCCCAGTCGCCAAAGCCATATCTTTTAAAATCTTCGCGAGAGTATGACCCGGCAATCAGGGACAACATAAAGGCATAAAAATTTCTTTTCAGCCATGGCTCCCAATGATAATGCAAAACTTTTCCTTTAATCAGCTTAGACATAAAAACTTATTTAATAATCCTAACCACCCCTTTATCCGCGTCCACCTCCACTAAGTCACCATCCTTCAAAATTCTAGTAGCAATTTTCGTACCAATAATACAAGGCGTTTTCATCTCTCGGGAAACAATCGCGGCGTGACAAGTGATGCCGCCGGTATTAGTAATAATAGCAGCCGCCCGATTCATTGCCGGTACTAGTGATGGATTAGTAGAAAAGCTTACTAGAATATCACCCGCTTGAAACTTTTTAATATCAGCGACCGCGTTAACAATTTTAACTAAGCCCTTAGCCTTACCCGGATAAGCAACTTGGCCGGAAATTGAGTCAACAGCCGGCATTTTTAAGGAAGGAATTTTCATCATTTTCAAAAATGCATTCGCTTGTAAGCCCACTGAAACCTTATCTTTGCCGTTAATAGTAGAATAGGCAGAGAAACGATAACGTTCGGCCAAAGAAGCGACATTTGGCTTCTTTTTCTTATACAAAAAATCCCTAATTTCCTGGGAAGTCAGATATTTTGCTTGTGTCTGTGAACAAAATAAACGCCGACCTAGCTCTGCAAACCAAGGACTCATGGTATAGTTAAGGTAATAAATTTGCATTTCTTTGCGCAACTCTTTAATCAAAGAAAAATCGCGCAATAAATTAACCCGGCGCCGATCAGCGGCACTTAAAGTCTTCTCCACCTTTTTTTGCCAAGCCTGCAACTCTTCTCGCTCCCTCTTATTCGTTAGCAAAACCTTAGCCGCCTTAATTTTCCAGCGCTCCTTTAATAATTCAAAATAATATTCTGGGCTGGTTGCCTGCCCGTCATAATAATATTGCAACCAGCCAAAGCGCTTAGATAATAATTGAAGGGCGCGTCTCTGTTCTAAGGGTAAATCTTGCCAAGAACGGGCTACCCGCAAAGATGTAATTTTCCCAGAGTCAGCTTGCCAATCGGCCAAAAGTTGCCAAGCAGCTTCCATTTCGGAGAGTAAATAAGTAGTCTTAGTTGGACTAAGCAAACGACTAAAAACAATGGCCGGATCACCAAATTTAGAAAGAAACGACAATAATTCTTTCTCTACAATTAAAGAATAATTATTCTCCCCCATCTCGACATATTGAGGGATGACGCCCCAAATGCCAATCTCAATCCAAATATCATAAAAACTTTCATAAACTTTTGCTAGGGCCGTGGCCGATAATTTCTGCCAGTCTAGAGAACGACAAAAGCGGGAGAACTCTTTAACTTTCCGGAAACCCAAATAATGTCGATTAACAACTTCTTTCAATAAAACCGGCTCCGTTTGTAGACGCTTAAGAAAATAGGCGCCAGCGGCGGCAAACTGTTGAGAATCTGGGCCCCAGAAAACTTGGCCGTTACGGAAAATAAATAAAGAGTCAATAAACAATTTTCCTTTAGTCTCCTGGCGTAAGCCTTTATCAAAAACATCATTCCAAAGGAGCCAAGGATGCGGCGGCACATTATAATCTTCGACAAAAAGAGTAAATTTTTTAGTCATACGAAAAAGAAATCATAATTACTCCTTAATTTATTGTTGTCGGCAGACCTTTTCCAGATCTTCTCTTTCTTTAATAATAGCAGCCAAAGTATCGGCACCTACTAATATTTCCTGTTTTTCACCATTAGCATCTTCATAATTAATAAAACTACGTTGACCGTGCTCATCATTAATAATTTCAATATGAATACCTTTAGTTTCTGCCCAGCCATTACCAAGACTAGAGGTAAGCTGATCGCGAGCAGCTAAGCCTTCTTGTATCTCTATCACCTTGGCAACAAAAGACTCAGCCACACCCTGATGGCTAACTAAGTATCTTTCCAATTTTTCGCCATACTGCTCACGCTTATCTTTATCGCCGACTAAACGATGAAAACTATTGCCCACCGCCTGATATCGTTCAAGGAGTTCAGCAATATTACCAGCTTGACGTAAGTAAGTAGTGGTAACTAAATCTTTTTCAGCCATCGCCTGATGATCGCTATCTTTCACGAGCCAATTTAAATAACGCCCTTCTTTAAAAGCCTTCATTCCCTCTTCCCCGGCCTTACCTTTTCCTAAAGCGAAGCCTAAGCGTTCGTCACGGTATAATTTTTTACCAACCGCCAAATGTTGAGAAACTTTCCCCTCCATCGTCTCTAAGCTATCGGCGGTTTCTATTTCCATTTCGTCAGCCAGCATCGTTAGCATCGCTGTTTCTGCCGCTCTATCCATCGGGCTGGCGCCCGCTACCGCTCGGTCAGAATAAGGACGCAAATTCTCACCATGACTACGTGCTAATTCTCGCCCCTCAGGCGTCAAAAGAAGCTCTGAGTTAGGGCGGCTAGGATCATTCTCTTTAAGACTATGGCGGAAAAGTTCTACCACCACCTTAGTCGATGGAGTCTTTTCAGCTTTGTTTTCACTTAATCCCTGCAATTCGTTGAAATTGAACATAAAATTATTATAATTTATTTTTTTAAATAATAACTAGACTTATATTTCTCTGGATGATGGGCTGCTAGACGCTTCACTTTTGTCTTTAAACCCAGAGCGGTTAATTCTCTTCGTAATTCTTTTTCATCAACCGGCTGATCATAACCAAGGGCAATCACAGCCGGCGGAAACTTTTTTAAAATCGCTAAACGATTACCCTTAAGACCTAAGACTACTTTCCCTTTAATTTTTTCTGCTTGTAAAAAATCAAAAACCACCGCTTTCCTTAAATTTTCTCCCTGCTGCACTTCCTTATTCTTAATCTTTTTAACATTCACATCCCGCGCGATTACCACCACTAAATAATCACCTAAACTGGCGGCCTGCCGCAAATAGGCGGCGTGGCCGGGATGGAAATAATCAAAGGTTCCAAAACTTAAAACGAAATTCATATTTCAAAAAACACGGCGAAAATAGCCGCGTTTATTTTACTGTTGTAGATAAGCGCGGAGAGCTTCAGCTTTATCCGTCTGTTCCCAAGAAAATTCGGGACGGCCAAAATGACCATACGCGGCCGTTTTCAGGAAAACCGGTTTCTTTAAGCCTAAAGTCTCAATAATCGCTTTCGGGCGGAAATCAAAGTGTTCTTTTACAGCTGCTAAAATTTTCTCTTCAGCAATTTTCCCAGTACCAAAAGTATCTAAATATATGCCCACCGGCTGCGCGATGCCGATAGCGTAAGCGACTTGCAGCTCACAGCGATCAGCGAGACCCGCGGCCACGATATTTTTAGCAACATAACGGGCCATATAAGCACCACTACGATCAACTTTAGAGGCATCCTTGCCGGAAAAACAGCCGCCACCATGGCGGGCAAAACCGCCATAGGTATCAACAATAATCTTACGGCCAGTTAAACCAGTGTCAGCGGCCGGGCCACCTAAAGTAAAGGCACCGGTAGAGTTAATATAAACTTTAGTTTCAGCATCTAATAGATCACCGAGGACTGGCTTAATCACCTTTTCTAAAATATCTTGACGAACTGTTTCTAAAGAAATCTCGGCTTGATGACAAGCGGCAATTACCACTGTTTCCACTCGCTTCGCCTGGTCATCATGATATTCAACCGTTACCTGGCTTTTGCCATCAGGACGTAAATACGGGAGTTCACCATTTTTCCTCACTAAAGCTAAACGTGCGCTTAGACGGTGAGCCAAGACAATGGGTAAGGGCATATATTCCGGAGTTTCATTAGTGGCAAAACCATACATCAAACCCTGATCCCCAGCACCTTGCTCCAGATACTCACCTTTATTTTCATCAACGCCCTGAGAAATTTCCGCACTTTGTTCGTGCAAGGCCGACATAATGCCGACGCTGTCACAATCAAAACCGGAGGCAGGAGTATCATAACCGATACTTTTAAGAATCTGACGAACAGTCGCGTCAACATTAACATAATGCTGCGTTCGCGCCTCCCCGCCCACCACCACCAAACCGTTGGTGCAAAAACATTCAACCGCGGCGTGGCTATCGGGATCACTAGCCAACATTGCGTCTAAAATACCGTCGCTAATCTGGTCGCAAATCTTATCGGGATGCCCTTCGGTTACCGATTCAGAGGTAATTAATTTAATATTTTCTTCAGACATAATTTTATGTTAATTTATCCGGAGATAAGTAAGACTCTGTAATAGATATTAATTTTTTAGTTAATTGATAATAAGTCTCAGCTTCCTTTTTAGTTATAACCGTCCCGCCATCATATAAATCACGATTACGCTTATCTCTCATTGCCTGTCCTAAGGCGGAAATTTTTTCATCTTTTAAAAATTCAGAATACTTTGCTAATAAAGCGGCGTGATGCCCCTTATCTGACTTTACTCTCAGGCCATGATAGGCGCAAACTGCCTGCGCCGCCTTTAAAAGACAATTATAAGAAAAAAGAAATTTAACTTCTGGTTCAGGAGAAGATGCAAGTGCTAAGTCTCTTCGCGCCGACTGAAAATAATTGTTAATTTGTTTATCTGAAAAAATAAACTTTACAAACATTTTATTTCAAAATTAATTTTGGACTACGAGAAACCTTTTCTAAAAAGCCTCCCGTTTCCTTCAATTTCTCTTTATAATCAGCTGGGGAATAATCAACAATATTAATTTCTCGACCCAAACGCTTCTGTAAAGAAGCTAGTTTCTGGCGCACTAACATCAAATCGTGAGCGCCAACTAAAAGCAAATCTAAATCGCTATCTTTATGAAAATTACCAGAAACATATGATCCAAAGAGATAGGCGTGCTGCAAATCTCTAATGCCACTCAAAATATCTCTAAGTGCCGCCTCTGGACTAATTTCCGAGATAAGCATTTTTTTTAACTTTGACAATAAATGATAACTTAAATCTAAGGAAAAATATTTCTGACGACCACTGATTTCAGTTTTTAAAAGACCCTCGCTGACTAAAGAGTTTAAATAACGAGAAAGATTGCCTTTATCAATATCTAAAATATCGGCCAATTCTTTTAAATATAAACTTCTTTTTGGATTTAAGAAAAAAAAGGCTAATATTTGCTTTATTTTTTCAGATTTAAAATTTATCATAATTGTAAATTATTACAACATATATTGTAATATATTACAACTAAAAAAGCAATACTAAGTCCCCGCCTCCCAAGAACGTAAATAATTAAGTTGTTCTGGGCTTAATTTATCAATACTAATACCCATAGATTTCAACTTGAGCTTAGCAATCTTATTTTCAATCTCTTCTGGAACTTCATGAACGCCAATAGTTAGTTTTTTGCCCTTAGCTACCATAAAAGCACTTAGGGCCTGGGTTGCAAAACTCATATCCATCACGCTCGCCGGATGGCCTTCGGCCGCCGCTAAGTTGACTAAGCGACCCTCGGACAGGACATAAATATTTTTCCGACCAACAGTATATTCATCGACTTGCGAGCGCACCTGTTTGCGTACTTTCTGGGCCATCTTTTTTAGTGCGGCTAAGTTAATTTCCACATCAAAATGCCCGGAATTACAAACAATTGCCCCGTCTTTCATTAATTTAAAGTGAGGAGCGTCAATTACGTGTAAGTCGCCGGTAAGGGTGCAGAAAAGATCACCAATTCTAGCCGCCTCTTTCATGGGCATCACCGCAAAGCCATCCATGGCCGCCTCTAAAGCTTTAATATCATCAACTTCGGTGACCACTACTTTCGCCCCTAAGCCACGAGCGCGATTAGCAAAACCGCGTCCACACCAGCCATAACCGGCAACCACAATAGTCTTGCCCGCTAAAAGCATGTTGGTAGCGCGAATAATACCATCAAGGGTGGACTGGCCGGTACCATAGCGATTATCAAACATGTGCTTAGTCTTAGCATCATTAACGGCAATTACTGGTAATAATAATTGACCGGAAGCAGCTAAAGCGCGCAAGCGAACTACGCCAGTAGTGGTTTCTTCTAAGCTGGCAATAATATCACCGGCTTGTTTCCGGTAATCTTTATGTAAAAGCGAAATTAAATCAGCACCATCATCTAAAGTAATATGAGGACGGAAGGCCAGAGCTGCCTGCAAATGGCGGTAGTAAACCTCACGATTTTCGCCATGACGGGCAAATACCGGAATCTGATAATGTTTTACTAAGGCCGCCGCCACTTCATCTTGGGTAGATAGAGGATTAGAAGCCACTAATAAGGCCTCAGCGCCGACTGCCTGAAAAGTCCGCATTAAATTAGCGGTTTCAGCGGTAACATGCAAACAAGCGGCCACGCGCAAGCCCTTAAGGGGTTTGGTACGGGCAGCTTCCTGCTTAATATGCCCTAAAACCGGCATATCGCGTTCTGCCCACTCAATTCGACAACGACCGTTATCCGCTAATTTAAGATCATTAATATCGTAAGTTTTTTTCATATCCTTGTTATTTTAGAGGCAATACCGTTCTCCGTCAAGTTAATTTAATGACTTGTCCAAAGCTCTGGCGATAGCGTTTTTCTAAATTTTTAATAGTAAAATGATGATTTTGAGTGCCCTTTTTCTCAACCGCGTAAACAGCGACCGTGGCCGCCAGGCGAGCGCAGTCTTCCAGGCTAAGACCTAGAGACAAGCCCTTTAAGAGGCCGGCCCGGTAGGCATCGCCCGCCCCAGTAGGGTCTAAACTTTCACGAGCCAGCACGGCCGGAATCAAGACTCTCTTATTACCAATGACTATTTCTGAGCCCTGCGCTCCTTTAGTAATAATTAAAGCTTTAGTGGGGCAAATACTAGCTACTGTTTTTGCCTTTAAAGCCCGCCGGATAATTTCAATCTCATAATCATTACCAATCACCAGGAAAGCATCTTTGATAAAAGCGGCTAGTTCCAAGCCGGTAAAATTTGTTACTTGTTGTCCGGGATCAAAGATATAAGGTAATTTTCTTTTACGCGCCCAAACTTGAACAGCCAGCATCCGCGCCTTGTCGTCAGGAGAAATAATAACATAGTCGCAAGCGCTATTGAGTAAACGAGAAAAAGAAGGTAGCGCGGAGGGACCAGGATAAAAACCGGCAATCTGATTATCATCAGCGTCGGTAATAATAAAAGCTGAGGCACAATTTTTTTTCTTATCACTGGCTAAAGCACGCAAATCGACTCCTTGAGACCGCAAATGACGGCGATAGGGAGCAAAATCTGCCCCAACAGCCGTTAAGACAGAAGGGCGCTCCTTGAGGAGCGCCAGATTATAAGCGATATTGCCAGCAGTGCCGCCGAAACCGATAATTAGCTGGTCTAATAAGAAGCTGAGACTTAAATCATGAATCTTTCCAGGAAGAATGTGGGTGGAGAAACGGCCAGGGAAATTCATCACGCGGTCAAAAGCTAAAGAACCGGCAACAGCAATAAAGGGTCTTCTTTTGTAGCTAGACATTTTTTTGATTTTTACGCAGTCTTTCTATTTCCTGCTTAATAGCTTTATATTCTAAAGACGAGGGGGAATAATCATCCAGCGCCGCTGATAAAACCGAGAGAGGAGAAACGGGTAAATTGGTAGCAGCTGTCGGAACATCGGAATTAACTGGCTGGCCATCAGCCGTGGAACTGTTATCGAGAAAAAGATCATCATCCTGAGCAGAAACTCCTCCTTTAGCCACTATTTCTTCAATAAGGCGCTGTAAATTAGCATCAATTTTTGTAGGCATGCCACCGCTAATCAAACTAACGCTCTTATCCGGAAGGATCGCCACAAAATTTTCCTCTAAACCACCAGTCTCAGAAGAAGACATCTTTAATTTTTCAAACAAAGTAAAAAGAGTTTTTAATTTTTCGCGATCAGCCTCTTCTAGATTTTTAGTATTTTCCGCATTTACCAAATATTGGTTGAAGGCGAGAACATCAACGCGGTCAATTCCTAACTTAGAATAGTAATCCTTTAACCAATTGGCCACCGTCGGCTCCTGCATAATCGTCCCCACCATTATTTTCTCAGAAGTAATCTTGGAGTGATTTTTAAGCAAACTCTCCCTAATCTTATTTTTAAACTCATCCCGTGCCGCTAAAGAATCAAAATTCTGCAAGCGTGCTCTCAACTTTTCATAGATATTATAAAAGGGATTATCCAAAACTAACACTAAATATTTCTCCATCAACTCCAAAACTTCATTTTCTTCCAGCTCAAACAAACAGACAAATTTAGCCCGCATCAGATAAGTCTGATACTGGTTATAGAGCTCCGGGGATTCGCGCTTGAAATCAGGGTTACTGGCAAAAATCTGATTAATCGTGGAAATTAAATCCCTTGATTCAGAAACTAAATCCTGCTCAATTACCATTTCTGATAAAGCCTGCAAATCTCCTAAAAGTTTCGGATCTTGTAAGTTATTAATAACAGACATATTTTAAACAATTAGTCCCGCCTTTTTTAAAGCATCTAAAATATCGCTCGGCCTTAAAGAAGTGCCATCGGGGCGACCTCTTTCTTGCAGGATGCTTATACTCTTTTTACTAATACCTAAAGCCTCTAAATCTTTCATAACATGGTCGGCCGTCAAATTAAAAGCGATATTTTGCTGAATTCTGCTCTTTTGGCCTTCAAAAGTATTGCTTTGATCAAGCATCTTCACTAAAACTCTACCCAAGTTAGACAGTTGAAATTTACCATTGCCGTCCTCGCCACCATAAGCCAAACGATTGAGGCCAATAACAATTTTCTGCGGATCCATCTTGGCAATTTCTGAAGCGGCGGCAGTAACGTGCTGACTGTCATCCCAAACCGTTTTTCCCTTTTTATCAGTACTCTTCTGAATTAAGCTTTCCAGTTCACCTTTTTCATTAACACCAACGGTTTTAGCCATTTCCCAATGCCCCACCCTTTCTTCAGACTCAGACAAATCATTCTGGACTTGAAGAATTTCCTGATCTTTCAAACCAATATCAAGACCTCGTTTTTCGCCAGCTGCATTATCTTCATTGCGCAAGAAAGAATACATCCCTTTAGCGTCGGCAGAATAACCCTTGGCATTGAGTAAATCGTTGAAATTACCATCATTCGATAACTTCTCCATAATTGCCACTTGGTCAAACTTATCTTTACGGCGAACAGCATCTTCAAATAACTGCAATAATTCATCCGAGTTAGTAACATCCTTGTATTTACCCTTGCGGTCATTAATAACCTTACGATATTCACCCCGTCCCTCTAAGGCCTTGGGCGGAGCGATTCTAGCCAACTGCTGCTTATCCTCATTAACTATCTTTGTCTTTTGGCCAACAACCTTCTCTTTAGCTTTAATCTTCTTTGTCAAATCCTGATGCTTGGCGTCATCAACAAAATTACCAGCAACCTTGGCGTTTAAATCATCTTGCTGCTTAGTCATGCTGCTCTGTAAAGAACTTTTATTATCCATTAAAGCCTTCTGTTCTTTGCTATTAGGAACTGCTGCCGCAATTTGGACATCTAAATCTAAAATTCTTTGCGCCTTGTCTTGAATTTCATTTTCAATCCTTTGCTTATCGGCGGTCGTAATATATTTATCTCTTTCCGACTTCAATTTATTGAGTTTGGTAGTATGCTTATCCAAATCAGCCTTATCAGTTTCCAGCTTTTCACTTACTTCCCTTCTCTGTCCCGGACGAGTAAAAATTTCTTTGCCGGCCCGCTTCAAACCTCTAATACCTAAAAAACCGTCGACGTAATTGTTAGCCCAATCCTGGCCGGCGCCAATGCCACCAAACACGGCTCGAGCTCCACCTTGCTGCAAATTAGAAATACCCTTCAAGCGAATAGCATCTTCGTCGTCCTTCTTACTCTTTTCAAAACTAGATTTAATGGCGGCGCCAATCGCCATCGGACGAAAATCAACACCCAAAGCCTTCATGCTCTTACGGGCAGCTAAATTGTCGCCGGTCGCAATCTTCCCGCCCCACTTCTTGCCAAAGGCGGCCGTAGCAGCACCCATAGCCGCCAATTTGCCCATGCCCTTACCCGCCACTGAGCCAGCGGCGCCACCAATTTCTTGAGCGACTTTAAGGCCGACAATAAGCATGCCGATACCAATGACAAATTTAATCAAAACTCCAGGAGTCGAGGCCTGTGTCCCCATGCTAGGAGTTTTGGAACCTTTCACCTTAGCGACCGAACCGGCAAATGCCTCCTGTTCCGCATTAATATCAGCTGTGCCCACAGCTCCAACATCATTATAGTTACCAGTCTGCAAGGCAGCAAAAGACAACCAGATGAAAAAGGCAATAACCGGCCCAACAATTAAATTTTTAGTAAACTCATCCCACCATTTAGAGGCATATTGAGCGCCACCAGGAAAAGCAGCCAATAGATAAGCTAGAGGCGATAACACCACATAAATCCAAATCATGACTAAACGCATTACCAGCATCATCATCATAGTGGTAATAACCACAAGAGCGATAATCATGTAAATCAAACCAAGAACATAAGCACCGACAATCTGCCAAAAACCCACCGAATCACTACCTTCGGCTAAAGTAACGATCTCTCTAATGCCTAGCATCTCAATTAAATTACCGCCGGCGACATCTTTGAAGGCATTAACAAAAGTGAGCATGACAATCTGCGCCACATCAATTAACAAGCCGCAAATTGTCTTGGAAAAATTAATAAGCACCGCCATCAAAATTAATTTCGGCAGCCACTTCTTATAGCTATAGTTTTCCAAGTGTAAAATTGTAGAAAAAGCAATCACTAAAAGAATTACCACGAAAAACATGTTGGACAAGTCGCGCACAACCGTCCAACCTTCCTGTACCGCACCAGAGCTAATAAAATTTTGATAAGAGGCAATTAAAATAAGGGCCTTCATTACTAGAATTAAAACTAGTCCGAGAGCCCAGATAAAAACATAAATAATGCCACCAACCACCTCTCCTGCCCAGTCGCCTGGACTTTTAGCTAAAACAGCGGGGGCGGCTAAAAAACTAGCAGCAAAAAGCAAAAGCGTTGCCAACCATAGTTTCTTATTTTTCAAAAAATTGGGCATTTTTAAATACATATAGATATTCTAAGTGCCTTTAATCCAGCTCCAAAAAGTTTTAAGCAAGATAACGCCGACGCGCAGAGGATTGGACAGAACCTCAATAATTAAAGCAGGAATAGCAAAGCTAAAAATTAAAACAATAAAGATAAGAATACTAACAGCGCCAACCCCAAAAGATTCAATTATCTTCAAGCTAACCCCCATTCTTTCTCGTTCTGCAATCGTGAGACCAGGCCGATCGCGCCACTCCGAACCTAAATCTGCAAAAAATCTTTTGCCAAAAATTTGCTTTAAAAACAGATGAACATAAACATATAAGAAAGAAAAACCAAAGGTTATGAAAATATTGCGCCAAGCAGCTTGTAATAGCTTACTTGTACCGGCACTAAGAGCCTTCTCTGCCTGGCTAAATTTTCCCTTCATCTTTAACAACCTCTCTTTCCTTTTGCTCATCACCTGGCTGCGCAAATCCTCTGACTCCGGCTCATTTTCCACCAATCCTCGTTGAGACTCTCGCAAAGAGCCTGCTCGATCGAAGCTGGATTCAGTCTGATTGTCTGGATTTTTTTCAGTTTGGGCGGATAAGAGCCGATCGTCAACGGACATAATCTCAGAAAAATAATTAAAGCTTGCTTAAGCTTATTATACCGCAAACTGGTATTTTTTTATACCAAGATTCTTACTATTATTTTACAATAAAAACCTGAAAAAGAAAAGCGACAAAAAGCTCTTACTGACAGCCTAAAACTTTACTTTTCAAGCCTGATAAGGTAATTTAGAGACAGGAACTAAATCTCAAATTATTATGGAAAATAATCTAGAATCATTAATTAGCCGTCTTTTCCCTGAAAAACTAGCAACTCCGGAGGAACTGACAAAGAAATATCCTAACCGTCAATTACCAATCGGAGCGCTCGTTACTCGCGTTGCCCCTAGTCCCACCGGCTTTGTTCACTTTGGCGGCCTCTATGCCTCTTTAATTTCAGAAAGGCTGGCTCACCAAAGCCAAGGAACTTTCTATTTAAGAATTGAAGATACTGATAAAAAACGGGAAGTAGCGGGCACGGCTGATCTTTTTGCGAGTGCTATTCACCAATATGGCATAAACTACGATGAAGGACCGGATGAAAATGGGCAAGAAAAAGGAAATTACGGCCCCTATAAACAAAGCGAAAGGGCCGATATCTATAAAACCTATATCAAAGAGCTCCTTCGCCAAGGAAAAGCCTATCCCTGCTTCGCCACCCCTGAAGAATTGGAAGAATTACGTGCTCGCCAAGAAGCCATGGGTGAGCGTAGCGGTTATTGGGGTCACTTTGCCGTTTGGCGTGATAAAAGCCTGACAGAAATTTTGGCCGCTTTAGACCAAGGCCTAAAACCAGTGATTCGCTTTAAATCTCCTGGTAATTTTCAAAATAAGATCATTATTAATGACCTATTGCTAGGCCGCCGGGAAATGCCGGAAAATGACCAAGATATCGTAATTATGAAAAGCGACGGCCTTCCCACCTATCACTTTGCTCACGCCGTTGATGATCATCTCATGGGCACTACCCATGTCATCCGCGGTAATGAATGGTTTCCGTCTCTACCCCTCCACCAGCAACTATTTACCGCTCTCGGCTGGGCCGCTCCTGTCTACGCCCACCTTGCCCCTATCCAAAAGTTGGATGAAGGTAAAAAAAGAAAGTTAAGCAAACGCAAAGATCAGGAAGCCAATCTAGAATACTACCAAGAAGCCGGCTATCCTGAGGAGGCGGTAATTGAATATTTACTCAATTTAGCCAACTCTAACTTTGAAGACTGGCGTAAGGCCAATCCCGACCTAAATAACCAACAATTCCCTTTTAGCTTAAAAAAACTGGCTAATTCCAACGGACCTTTATTTGATCTAAATAAGTTAAATGACATTAGCAAAGAAATAGTCGCCCGCTTTAGTCCTGACGAACTCTATCAACGCGCCTTAACTTGGGCTGAGAAATATGACCCAGAAACAAAAGAGTTGTTAAATGCTGATCCTGAATATCTTAAAAAAATCTTTGCTATTGAAAGAGTTGATGTCCTAAAGCCTCGAAAAGACTTAGGCCGCTGGTCGGAAATAAAAACAGAAATTGCCTATTTCTTTGATGACAACTTCTCTATTTCTCCTGATTTAATAAACGCAACGGTAGCTGAGTTAAACGGAGTAAAAGCAGAAGCCATCATCTCTGATTTCCTTAGTAGCTATGATCCTAAAGATAAGCAAGAACAATGGTTTGAAAAACTGAAAGAGGCAGGAGAAAAACACGGTTTTGCCGGTAACAATCAAGACTATAAAGCCAATCCGGAAAAATACCGCGGCCAAGTGGGAACAGTTGCCAAACTACTGCGTGTCCTCCTAACCGGACGCACCCAAACCCCCAACCTCTGTCTTATTATGCAAGTGATGGGACTAGAGAAAATTACTAAAAGATTAAAGACTCTCTAAACAATAAACAAAATATCAAAAAACCGGCTCCTAGGGGGCCGGTTTTTGTATAAAAAATCCGCCCCCTTAAAAAAGAAAGGGAGCGGAAAAATTAAACGGTACAAAAGGCCTAGAAAGGCTTAATAACAAATGTAACTTCGTTGGTTTTACCCAACTTGTCAATTTTAAGCCATTCCTCCTGGCCATAACAGACAAATCCGTCGCTACGGCAAGCGCCAACATAAACATAAACGGTTTTTCCCCATTGCTGAAAGGCAATATCCTCGGGAACCTGCCAGGTAAAATCAGCCACCGGGTTTGGTACTACCGGGTAAAGATTGGTGGTAAGAGCCACCTTATCTTTGTCAGATAAACCAAAATTGGTCACCGTAACCACCATCCCCTGGGGGGCAGCGGTAAATTTTACCTTTACTGTCACATTATCATATGACACTGGCGGGGGGTCGGGAATTGGATCGGGGTCTGGATCCTTTTTACAAGCAACAAAGATAAACATTGTTGCAATCAGCAGAAATAACAACTTTTTCATGATACTTACGGTATTTGAGGATTAATATTAATTTTGAAACAACTAAAGTTAAACTTATTTTAATATAATAATCGAGAAATGTCAATAGTTAAAGTCTAAAACAAATAAATACTAGTAATTAGCATAAAATCCCCAATTATCAGTAACTTTGATGCCAATCTTCAACACACCAGCACCGCCCTGGTAATAATGATAAAGTTTATAGGGGTTATTGATATCGGGGCGATGATCTTGATTGACCAGGCTCTGCATCGAGCCGTCTCCCCAGTTAACAATTAATTCTCTTAAAGGCTGCTGCTCAACATCGATTGCTGTATTAAACGTCAAAGTATAAATTCCAGGCTCAGAGACATCAAACATGCCATCATTAGAAAGATTGTTATTTAATTTAACATTAGATATTTTTGGCTTCACCCCGCACCAATATGTCTGATAGCTAGAATCATTGGAGGAATAATGGGCACTATCGGACGTACACATACTAGGATTATAAGAACCACCGACAGCGGCGGGCTGGCTATAGCCAGAGGAGGCATCAATAATGTAAGCATTGGTACTGGAGCTATATTTATAGCCAGCAAAAGATTTTAAGAAAACATTCTTTAAAATATTCTCCGGATAAAAAGTATAAGTGAATTTAGAGGCGTTCCATAAAGGTATGCAGGTGCCATTAGCAGCTCCGCAAGACTTTTGATTGACTAAGGAAGTACTGGAACTGACAGTGTTATCAAGAAGGCAAATCACCTGCGGATTTAAACTACAATAACCGATATTAGCACAGCCGGATCCGCTACAACCGTAAGGTCGGCCGGCAAAAGCTACCTGGTCCAACTTACCCGAATATTGACTGCGGAACATAATCGGATCAGCTTCAAAGATATTAAAATTATCCGGAAAAGTAGCGGCTCCAAAAGGTACTAAATCGCGCAAGCGTCCATACTTAGTAAAATTAAAAGCACTGGAGTCCTGCAAAGAACCCGGCGTGCCACAAGGGACAGCTTGATCAGGGGCGTACTCATAGCAATCACCAGGAACACCACAAGGAGCGGCACAATATTCCATACCATAATCACATTCACAATGAGTGCCGCATTCGCAAGTTTCAATACATTCTCCCGGAATATAACAAGCGGTGCCATAATAGTTAGAAGCGTCTCGGAAAAAAGCCGGCGTCTCATAGGGATAGATGCTGTTCTTGCTAGTTCTCCCGGCCCAAGCTTTATTATTGCCAGCCGCATCAACTACCTGGGTAAAACGGTTACAGGTTGGATAATAGACATCCTCTTCATCGACCGAAGAAATTAATTTTAACTGCGCCTCATCAACGGTTGGATGTCCATAATCAAAAACTCTAATGGGCGGCTCAGCATTTTTTATCTCATCAATAGGACTGCAATCATCTGGACAAGCATCATTGTCTGAACCGCAAGTACAATTGATGACAGGCACAGAAACTATTCTATTATATTTTACCCAAGCCCAAGACAAAACGTTGCCATAAAATTGAATGTTGGTTGATGGTCCGGAAATCACAACATTAGTGCCAGTTCTAGGGACACAATATATAGTTTCGTAATTCCATTTTTCTTTTCTATTTGTGACTATTGCTCGGTAATTAATTGCGTCTCCACAAATAGCCGCATTAATTTCAGTGGAGCTATCGCTATTACTGTTTATATAACCGCCATTACCATCATTACTATGGTCCCCTTTTTTGTATATTACTTTTAATATAACCTTTTTAACCAGATTAAAATCACCATTCGCCTCTGTACAATAGTTTAAAGGGAAGGCGCCCTGATAACCGAGATTGGAGCGAGCAGACTTAGAGGCAGCGCTGATTTGATCAATTGGATACCACAGCAAGCAAACATTTTTATTCGCTAAATCATGCTGCAGACAATAACCAACAAGACCGTCACTGACAACCTGACTGTTCTTACTCGTACAAGAAGTGGCATCTTGAGTGGGATAAAGGCGACATTCTTTAGCAATATAACTATTAGTACCATTATCGCCCGCTACTTGTAGGACTGGTTCAATGTTGATGTCATCAAAGTAAACATAACGCTCATCTTTGCTAGTCGTATTAGCGCCAAAATAAATTCTAATCAAACTAACGCCGTTCAAGCTTGTGCCAGGAATCTTCAAGACCTTGCGCTCCCAACCATTAACAGCACTAAATGTTCCAGAAGTGATTAAATTACCATTATCGGCATTATAAATTAAAACCTTAGAGTCCACCCCTGAGCCCTTAGTATTAGTCAAAAAATTAAGGTAATAATCCCTGCCCGGCTGCACAGAAATAGGAGAGTTATAGGAATGAGGAGCGATGATATAGCCCGCCATTACCCGTAAATACGCCTTACCTTCGGCCGGATAATCAGTAGGAGATTTAGAGGGGCTATTAATAATACTATCAGCAACAATATCATTATCAAAAGTACAAGGAGAAGTGGAAGAAGTCACAGGACGACAAGTCAAACTAGGGCTAGCCTCTTCAAAATTATAATGAGCCTCGGTATTGAGCCCCACCTCTTTCATTTTTGCTAAATCTAACTTATCCAAAACAGAATAACCGTCACGTTTAGTAATATCAGCAGTAGAAGCTGATAAAATTTGATAGGGAGAATTAACAAAATTGGCACACTCATTATTATCATTTAAACTATTACACTCGCCCAAAGCATAACAAGTGCGCTGGTTTGTATCAGGGTCAATAGCGTAAGTTAAGCAATCCAACCAAGAGGCGCAGACCCGATTTGGCCGCACTTTTATTAAACTATTAGCACTACAGCTACCGCTACTACCAGTTACACAATTGACTGGAGATTTACCATCAACACTCTTGACCGCATCCCAACGGCCGCTTAAAGACAGTAAACCGGAGCCGCCATTAACCGAGCGCTCATTGAATAATACGCAGCCATTATCAAAATTGACGATGCCATTACAAGTTGATTTATCAATATTCTGACGGAATTGGTAGTCAACAATCGCCTCTTTCAAAATCACTTCATAACCAGGCGACCCGCCTGTAATCGTTGCCTCCATATTACCTCGCGAATGGAATATAAAGCGCTTATTAGGCTGATTACTTGGAATCCTCAAACTGCTACTAGCAGTAGTGCTAAAATTATTATCTTCTTGTAATAAGGATACCCCGGACGGGAAGCTAATAACTAAATCAACCGGCAAAGTGGTGCTAGCGGTACTGTGATTAGAAGCAAAAATATAAAGTTTATTCGGTTCAATCCTTAAATCCTGAGTACCGACAGAGCCAGACATTTCCCAGCCTAAATACTGGCCGTTACTTGATTCCAATGAGGGGTTATATACTATATTAGAGGAAAAAGTGCTGACCGGGTCAATATATTCCGTGCAACCAGAGCTGGCAGATTCACATAAGCCAGCCGCTAAAGATGGCACCGGAACCTGATTACCGCCACCGCCGAAACCGATAGTCTTAAAGTAAGAGACGGAACAGTCATAATCATTATTATCAACTAAACAAGGGCGGCCACCGGCACAATCATCAGCAGTTTTGCAAATATCTAAATTTTTCTCCGCTCCATCAATACTACCATTGTTATTCAGATCACAACGGGTAACCGGCACTTTATACCAGGCTTTGCCCGGCTTGTCAGGGTTGGTGCTGGTGCGATACACGCAAGCATTGTTCCCGGGATTCTTAAAATAGGTTAAACCGCGTCCGTCGGTATACTGCCAAGCTTCACAGCCAGCGTCAGCGGCGGCACACAATGATTGACTGTAATTATTAGGATTGTTGCGCTTAAAGACATCGCTCCAATCAGAAGTTGAACCAGAAGAAGACGATTCACCGAGACGAGAACAGCCCAAGTCAGCGCTATTACAGCGTCGCTTTTCATCATAGATAGCATAGAAGAAGCGATCACCAGGAACAGACACGCATTCAGTTTCATTAGAATCGCAGGTACCATTATTATTTTCATCATGCCAAACTCCGGGCTGATAATTATTATAATTAGCTGTATCAATCATTAATTCGCAGCCAACCGCCGATTCTTGGCACAAACGGCTAAATTGGCGCAAATAATGATTATTACCAGCGCGATCATTATATAAAGAACAGCCAAGATTGTAGTCAGCCCCCTGATAATTATCAAGCATATCGTAGTAGCAAACATCTGGAACCTTGCTGGTGTTTTTTATTAAATAATAACGATCGCGAATTTCTGTTAAAACAATATTATCCAGGAAAAAATCTCGATTAGAAACAATTATTAACGCCTCATCACCGTCTACTTGGTGATTAAGTTCGGGCAAACTTAATTCATAAGTCCGCCACTCGTTGTTGCCAGGGATAGTAATGCTGCCGGTAATATCGCTTTCGGTAGCATTGAAATAGACAATTTCATCTTGACTGCTTAAAAACGCAAAACTGACATTAGCGTCTAAAGGAGCGCTGGCGGTGAATTTTAAGCTATAGGAACCGCCCTGGGAGACATTACGGCCTACCGTCTGCTTAATATAAGAAGCCGGAGCGGCATTAGCACTACCAAACAATTTATCTAAGAAACTTACATTATTATTCTGAACACATTCTGTCTGAATATTAATATTATTATAATTAGATCCGCGATCATATAATAATGACTTGCCGTTATTAACATTAGCAACAGCAGAGCTGCGGGCATCATCACCGCACTGCCCCTTCCAACCATTAGTACCATTTTCAAAGCTATAAGACCCCACCATCTTTACGTTATTGCCCAAACTGCCATTGTATTCCCGACAGCCATTCTGTGCCGCCGAACACTTAATACCTTCATTGGGGATGGCTTTGTAGATGCAGGCGTTATAGTCGGTATTCCAGGTACCACCATTTTTACAGACAAAACAGACAGAAGAAGCACTGTTCCAAAAACGATCAGAGCCGCTACATTGTGCCTGCGTCAAAGAAGAGTCGATATTGTTTTCTGAGAGACGATAATTGTGACAATTATCGGAACAGGTGATAGTAGCAGAACTTAAATGATAAGAAATTGCGCCGGCCTTATTATAAAATTGCCTACAATCAGCATTAAAGCCGGGATCACTCGGCGGTAGATTAAAGATAGCTTCGCTGCAAAGCTGAGAATCATCGGCGGTCACAGCTGGACCGCCAGCATCATCCTTTTTCAATACTAAAGATTTAAGCTGATAACCACTCTCTTCCGTGCCCTCCCAAGTATAAAAGTCGGCACAGCTGGGACTAGGCTTAATACATTGCTTCAACTGAGTGTAATACTCTTTCTTTTCACCACCGGCCGCTACTTCATCTAAATTAGTAAACTCACTACAACCAACGGCATTGGCGCTACAAGCACGGCTATTTTCGGGAATAATCTTCTCTGCAAAAGGAGAGTAGAAATAATTAGCCCGAGAAACATATAAGTCATAGCCATTGCAAGAAGCATCACAATAATCTGAGGAAACAGCTTGAGCGGCTACGGTAAAGCCCGTGCTATTCTCTTTATAACTCTCACAACCAGCTTCATTACGATTACATTGACGGGCAAAACTATTACAAACAGCAGGGGCGTCAGGGCGTAAACGATAATCAGGGTCACCAGGAATGTTACTCATGTAACAAGCATCAGCTAAATAAGGGGGAATTATTTTTTCATAAACTTTATAAGCGCCATAAACCGAGAAACCGGAATCCCAAGAAGTCATCTCCAACTTGAGATTGCGTACTGCAAAGCGCACCTGAGAACCCGTACTATAACCGACCACTGAGAAAGACATCTCTGATAAAGGCTTGTCTTTTAAACTGCGAGTAACAGAAAGATGTCGCCAAGTATTTTTATCAATTGTCTGAACAGCGGCTAAATAATCACCACCCAAAACCACGTACACCTTGTCACCCTCGATTAGATAAACATCGGCGCTAAGAGTATAGGTTTCGCCAGAGAGGATATTAAGATTATCAGGAATTAAGGAAAGAGCATTATCAGAAAAAAGACCAATAGTAGTGCTCGCGACATTGCCAGTGGATTCCAATAATATCGCCTTACCACTTGAACCACCGCCAAGAGTAGAAGCATCAATGATGCTAGCTGCTTTATTACCAACCGCCCAAACTGGCCAATAATTATTAATCAGGCTATTAGACAATGAATCACCAACTTCGTCATTTGCAAAGTCAGCTCCCATAATTAAATTTGAGCCCCAGCCCGGTTTCACGCGCATCACCTCTTTACAACCTTCATCAGCAGAGGAACAAGAACCTAATTTATTATTAAAATAAGCATTAGCGGTGGGATTAGACGACCAAGAAACCTGACCAGTGGAAGTAGCATAAGAACCAGTTAAAGAATAGCGCTTACAACCAACTGTATCCGCGTTACAATCACCATAATCTAAAGTATTTTCCAAATAAGCCACCTTTTGGTTAGAGCTTACATTGATCAAAGAGCTGCAAGTGTTATTAATCGGTTCACAAGATTTAGAGTCAAAATTCCAGGTGCGCCGCTCTGACTGGCAGTAGCCATAGGCTTCACAGCTGCCGTCAGCCTTTTCCTTAATACAAGTTTTATCATCAGCACAATAATCTTCAGCCCGCGTAATTTGAATAGTATCAACAGATTTACCATTGCCATCAACAACAGGAATAACGGAAGCATTAAGAACCTGGGCACTATAGCCTTGCTTAGCGCAATAGTTCAAAGGCGCTTTTAAGACCCAATTAGGATCAACTAAACCGCGACACCAAGCTTGGTTCCTAATGTCAAAATTAGAAGTATATTCATTATAAGAGTCCGAATCACTAAAACAAGACATCAGGTCAACCAGAGTCGCTGTTTTATTAGCGCTTGCCGCCACCTCCCAACCTAAAGGAATAATGCGATACTTACGCATGATTTGTAAATTTCTCAAGCTATAAGAACCTTCTCGAAAATCAGAAGTAAACAGCCATTCTTTATGAAGATAGCCCTCTTTTGCCGCCTCTGCTACTGTTTTTCTCTCTACAATCCCCTGCATCAACTTATCGTCAATGACGCACTCAGCCGGACCAGGGTTATTACGGTCGCGGCACATACTCAAAGAAGATAAAATATCATAGTCAGCGCGAACGGTGAAATCAGGCTCAATAATTTGAGCAGCGCTTTCTCTAACCGCTACTTCACTATAACTAATTTTAGGATCAGAGCTCTGATTATTAATACTCACCGAATCTGGGGTCTTTTCTCCCAACTTACTCATGTAACGATTAAAAGCGGTTAAAGCTAATTGATTCAAAAAAACATTAGCAGCATCAATTAAAGCGTCGCCAGAAAAAGTGGCCATGTTATTAACATAGCCTTGTTTAGCCATTTCCGCCTGAGTAGCCGCATCTCCAGGCATTCCCTTAGGATTGCCAGCAATATCACGAATATCAAGCCAACCTTTATCAGCATTCAACTTTAACTTCGAAGTATCAACTGATGTTTCCATCTTTTCAGTCATGTCGGTACGCAGAGCCATGTAAATACCGAGGTCGTTAGAAACAGGGTTAAAAATGCTAGCAAATTTATCCAAAAAATCATCCTCCTTAAAAGCGGTCATGCGGTCAATATAGTTGTCCCAATTTTCCACTAAAGCGGAGGCGGTACAATTAGGTGCCTGAGGGCGGTTATAGTCAACCAAGCCCATGGCGATGGTTAATTTAGCAGAGATAGAAGAAGGCTGACACACAGCCACAGTATTATTAGTCTTAACCGCCGTAACACCATCAGCGCCGGTAACTACCCCACCGCAGTTAATAAGCTGACTTTCGCATTCAGCTTCAGTCTTCTTAGGATAACTCACACGACAAGATGAAGGGCAAGCTCCGTCACCTAAAGCGCAGGCTCGAAGGCATTTAGAGTAGGCTTTGTCACTAATACAATCTTGATAAGCGGCTTTACATTTTTCATTCTGAGCACTCCCTTTACCGTCACTACTCCAGTCAGCATTTTTCCAATTATTAACGGCATCTTCAATAAAAGAACCAGCGGCTTCATCACCGATTTGAGCAAGATATTCGCCCCAATCCTTAGTAACAAATAAAGGCTGCTGACCTTCGCCGCCAGAACCAAGAGCAGTGGCGGTGTCATAGGCAATCTTATTTAAAGCCGTTCTAACTGTTTTTTGAAAAGCAGAGGCGCCGCCTTTTTCATAAGCTTTCTTTAAAAAAGCCCAGATAGGCGTTAAAACGTTATTAACAAATTGATTACCATCAGTCTGGGCGTGAACTGGTCTAGACGGCAGCAATATAAAAGAGCTAATAATAAGAAGAAGGAGAGCTACCGCTTTTAATTTATGATGATTAATAGAAAAATTTAATTTCTTATTCATAGCTTTCTAGATAAACTATCTACAAAATAATAAATATTTTATTGCGCTACTGTTCCTTGATCAGCTAACATTTCTTGATAAGTTTTAATTAGCTCTTCATCGCTCAGCTGATTAATCATATCCGCATTAGCGCCACTGTCTAATAACATGGATCGCAACTGAGCCGCGCTCGCCTGTCCTGCCATCATCGCCTGGAGATTAGCTTCATCACCGCTGTCACCGCCCTCTGCCGGTTCTAACTGACTATCGACAGAATTATCAACAACTGGAGTGATTGCGGGAATACTATTAATATTACAATCTTTACCGGCAGCACAATTGGGATCACTACCCGACTCAACTTCCGCACGGTCATCCATACCATCACTATCAGAATCTTCTAAATAGGGAGAAGTCCCGTACAAACTTCTCTCTTCCATATCGGTAAGACCATCGCCATCAGAGTCAAGACTAATTAAAGCCTCTTCGAAATCACTGGTATCTATAGCGGTCTCCCGCTGGCCAGTATCGGGAATGCTAAAGGGGCGGGTAAGGCGAGCATTAAACTGCCATAGCCATAAAACAAGAACGCCCAAACTCAGGGACGATAAAAATAAAAAGGCGGCGCGCTGCGGTTTGGGCAAACTTTTAAAAAATGAGGAATGATGCTCATTTTTTGGTTGATCTTCAAGTTGATCAGGCATAAGTAATCTGGCCAATTTTAAAAACTTTGGACAAAACAAGATTACTCAAATTATAACACAAAATTACTCAGCGCCGCAACTAAAAGCTGCCATTGTTCCAAGCTCAAACTCTCAGCCCTCGCTTTAGCGTCAATACCGGCTGCTTGGAAAGCTTTTTCTAAGTCCTCAGACTTAATCTTAAATCCTGCTAAGAGGTTATTCTTTAACATCTTGCGTTTAGCGCTAAAGGCAATGCGAGCGATCTGAAAAAATTTTTTATCTAAAGCTAAAGAAGTAGGGCTGGGACTGGGGCGATCGTAGGTAAAACGTAAAATAGCGCTATCAACCGCCGGTGCCGGCCAAAAATCAGAAGAGGGCACGATGCGGATAATTTCCGGAGTACCATAATAACGGACTGAAAGCGATAACAAAGACATATCCGGAGCCGTTGCCACAATTCTTTCCGCCACCTCTTTCTGTAGCATCAGCACCAAAGACCGAGGCGGCCGGGCTGACGACAAAAAAGTGCGTAAAAAAATAGAAGTGATATTATAGGGCAAATTAGCCACGACTCGATACTCAGTAGTAGGCTCCAAATATTCGTCAGGATTAAAACGTAAAATATCCTGGTTAATAATTTCCACATTTTCTACAGCCTGCGCATCAATCGCTACTTGCAAGAGAGAGGCTAATTTATCATCTAATTCAACAGCAATCACCCTTTTTACTTTTTTAGAAAGCTCAGCAGTGAGAAAACCTAAGCCCGGACCAACTTCCAAAACTGTATCAGCAGGCTGCAAACTAGCCGCATTAATAATCGCCTGATAAATGCCATCGTTTATCAAAAAATTTTGGCCCTTGCTGCGAGCGGGCTTAATATCATAAATCTGGCATAATTCTCGAGTGCGAGCGACAATATTCTCCATAAATTAGATAACAAAATTAATCAATTTACCGGGAACAAAAATCTTTTTCTTAAGCTCTTGGCCCGCCAACCATTTGGCAATAGAGGGCTCGGCATAAACAGCGGCTAATAGTTCCTCTTCGCTCGCCGTAGCTGATAAAGTCACCTGACCACGCAGACGACCATTAACCTGAACGATATAAGAAATACTTTCATCTCTAATTAAATTGGAGTCAAAGCTAGGCCATGAAGAAAGAAAGATGCTTCCCGAGAAAGAAAGGCGGGACCATAATTCCTCACTTAAATGCGGAGCAAAAGGAGAAATTATTTTTAGAAAAGAGGCAAAATCTTCGCGAGAAAAAGGCCAGGCCTGATGAGCTTGCTGATAAGCAGTTAGTTCATTGGTTAAAATCATAAAAGCGGAGACGGCTGTGTTAAAACGGAAATTTTCAATATCTTCCCCAGTCTTTTTAATAGTTTTATGAAGCAAAGATAATAATTTTTTGTCAGCTACTACTACCCCTTCAGGATTAAGGGCCACTAATTGTTCTACCTTATCTAAAAACTTACGCGCCCCCGAAAGACCATTAGTATTCCAAGCGGCAGCTTGATCAAAGGGGCCCATAAACATTTCATAAACTCGCAAGGCATCCGCCCCAAAACGATCAGCCATCTCATCCGGGTTAATAACATTACCCCAGCGCTTACTCATCTTCCGTCCATCTTCGCCCATAATCAAACCAACATGTTGCAGACGGGTAAAAGGCTCATCGTAAGAAACTAAGCCTAAATCAAATAAAAATTTATGCCAAAAACGAGCGTAAATTAAATGACGAGTAGCGTGTTCTGCTCCACCGACATATAAATCAACGGGAGACCAATATTTTTCTTGCTCCGGAGAAACTAGGGCAGAATTATTTTTCGGATCTAAATAGCGCAAATAATACCAACAAGAACCGCCCCATTGCGGCATGGTGTTAGTTTCTCGCTTAGCCGGCCCGCCGCATTGCGGACAGGTCACATTAACCCAATCAGTAATGGCGGCCAGAGGCGACTCCCCGGTTCCCGTGGGCGCATAGCTATCTACTTCCGGTAATTTCACGGGTAACTGTTCTTCCGGCACGGCGACCACACCGCAGTGCTCACAATGAATCAAAGGGATTGGCTCGCCCCAATAACGCTGACGAGAATAAACCCAATCTTTAATCTTATAGTTTATTTTTTTACGGCCATTGCCACTTTTTTCTAACCAAGCAAACATGGCGGAACGGGCTTCACCTGAGGATAGGCCAGAAAATTCACCTGAAGCATCAAGCAAGCCATCGGCCGTATAAGCGCCAACAACGTCATCAGCAGTGCCGGCCAGAGGTTGCACGACCGGTCTAATAGGAAGAGCATATTTTTGAGCGAATTCCCAATCTCTCTCATCATGGGCAGGAACTGCCATCACTGCGCCGGTGCCATAGGCATGAAGCACGTAGTCGGCCACACAAACAGGCACTGCTTCTTTGTTAAAAGGATTAATCGCTTTAATTCCCTGTAAAACTATCCCACTTTTTTCTTTATTTAAATCTGTTCTTTGTAATTCTGTCTTATTTTTAGTTGCTTCCAGATAAGCGGCAACTTCCGACCAATTTTCAATTTTATCTTGCCAAAGCAAAACTGCCGGATGTTCCGGCGCTAAAACTAAATAGGTGCACCCAAAAATAGTATCAACCCGAGTGGTAAAAACGGCAATTTCCTCATCAGAATCTTTAATTTTAAAATTCACTTCCGCTCCTTCACTACGACCGATCCAATTACGCTGCATTTCTTTAATTGGTTCTTCCCATTGAGTTAATTTGTCTAAATCTTTAAGCAAGCGCTCAGCGTAAGCAGTAATTTTTAACACCCATTGACGAATAGGCTTCTGCTCTACGAGGCTACCGCAGCGTTCGCAGCAACCATCTTCTAAATCCTCATTAGCTAGGCCCGTCTGACAAGATGGGCACCAATTAATTGGGGCATGCGATTCATAGGCTAATCCTTGACGCCACATCTGCAAAAAAATCCACTGCGTCCAGCGATAATATTCCGGGTCAGTTGTATTTATTTCTCGACCCCAGTCATAAGAAAAGCCAAGAAGCTCTAACTGTCTTTTAAAATTTGCTACATTTTTTTCCGTAGCGGTTCGAGGGTGAACCTTATTTTTCAAAGCATAATTTTCTGCCGGTAAACCAAAGGCATCCCAACCCATAGGATGAAGAACGCTGTATCCCTGCAATAAGCGCATACGCGCGACAATGTCAGTGGCAATATAACCCTTAGGGTGCCCTACATGCAAACCTTCGCCCGAAGGATAAGGAAACATATCTAAGACATAATATTTAGGTCGAGAATGGTCTTCACGAGTTTGATAGAGATTGTCTTTCCGCCACTGCTCTTGCCATTTTTTTTCGATTGCGCGATGGTCGTACATATAAAATAAATTACAAGCTTAAAAAATTTTAAAGCTCGATCCCGACCGGGGCATGATCAGAGCCAAGCACTTGGTCGAGAATAAAAGCTCTTTTTATCTTTTTTCTAAGTTTAGCGGAAATTACAAAATAGTCAATCCGCCAGCCCACGTTCCGAGTTCTGGCTCCAGCCCGAAAACTCCACCAAGAATACTGCACTTTTTCGGGATTAAAAAGACGAAAAGTATCAATATAACCGGCAGATAACAAAGACTCAAACCAAGCTCGCTCTTCGGCGGTAAAGCCGGCTGAGCCCACATTTTCTTTGGGCCGGGCTAAATCAATTTCCTGATGAGCAACATTAAAATCACCGGTAATAATTACGGGGCTATCTTGTTCTAGCTTCTGAATAAAGCCCAATAATTCCTGATTAAAAGCTGATTTATAGGCTAATCTTCCTAATTCCGGATTAGAATTGGGAAAATAAACATTCAATAAATAAAAATCTTTCGTTTTTATCACTTGCACCCGACCCTCATCATCATATTCTGCCCGACCCAAGCCGTTAATAACTTCAGTCCCAGCGAAACCTTCTCTAATTAAGGTCGCAGTGCCGCTATAACCAGGGCGACGAGCGCTATTCCAAAAAATCTGATAACCGGGAAAGCTAATCTCAATCTTTGCTAAAGCCTCCAAACCGATTTTTATCTCTTGAAAACAAAGAATATCGGGTTTTTCTTGTTCTACAAACTTCAACAAGCCCTTACTCAAAGCAGCGCGAACACCGTTAATATTCCAAGAAATTATTTTCATAAAGATATAATTCAAAGCACGAGATTAAATAGCCACAAAATAGCACTTGTGATATAATAAAATCAAAATAAATACTTATTAAGTATAAAGAAAAACTTAGCTTTTTTCAATTAAACCTATGAGTCTTAATGAGCGTATCCAATATTTAGAAATGAAAGAAAGACATAAAGTAAAACTCCGCCCCTGGTATAAAAAGTGGTGGGGAGTGCTACTTTTAACTCTTACCGCCTTAATTATAGTCGGTGCAATCAGTGCCGCCACTTATATAGTCAAACAAGTGAAAAATATCAGAGAGAGCGGCAATATTGCCGCCCAAGAAGAAGAAATTAAAAAAATTACGACCGCTATTGACGGACGCGGAGAAAATTATAGCCTGGGACCTCAAAATGCTAAAGTAAAAATAGTTATTTTTTCTGACTATGCTTGCCCTTACTGCCAACAAGCAGCGCCAGTGGTCAGAAATCTCGCTAAAAAATACGGGGATCAAATACGCATCACTTTTAGAGACTACCCTCTGCACGATAATTCGATTGATATCGCGTTAGCCGGCAACTGCGCCGGCGTCCAGGGTAAATTTTGGGAAATGCATGATTTATTATTTGATCGCCAAACCGAAATTAGCTCTCTCCAAAGCGCCGCCCTCAATACCAAGTTAAAAGAGGTGGCCGCTGAGATAAAATTAGATTCAGAAAAATTCAACACCTGTCTAGATAACAAGACCTATTTATACCGCTTAAACGATGACTTTGCTGACGCCGAGCTCTTAGGTCTTTCGGGGACGCCCAGTTGGTTTGTAAACCGCTATAAAATTACCGGTTTTTATCCCGAAGAAAATTTCATTAATATGATTGACGGTCTATTAGCGCAATAATTAAAGGGGAATATGCTTCAAATTAGAATTCATGGCCGTGGCGGACAAGGCGTAGTAACGGCGGCCGAACTCATTGCCCTTGCTGCTTTTAAAGACGGCTTATATGCTCAAGCCTTCCCTTCTTTTGGCGTAGAAAGAAGCGGTGCGCCTATCCAAGCTTTTGCTCGCATCTCTCAAGAAGCTATTATTACTCGAGAACAAGTTTATAGCCCAGATGTTTTAATTATCCAAGATGACAGCCTCTTAGAAAATAAAGAAATTCTAAATGGAATCAGCCCTCAAACCTATCTGATTGTTAATAGTAATAAAAGCCTCCAGGAATTAAGAAGCCTAAGCGATAATAAAATAAAAATTGAAAGAATTATCAGTAGCCCGGCTACTGCCATCGCTCTAAGGTTGCTGGGTAAAAATATTGTCAATACCGTTATTTTAGGCGCCTTTGCTCAAATTACCGGCTTTATAACTCTCAAATCGCTACTTAGAGCAGTGGCGGAAAAATTTCATGATAAGGGTAAGGATATAATTTATAAAAACCAAATAGCTGTCAAAGGGGCTTATCAATATGGACAAAAAAAATAAAAAAACCTTATCACCAGCTACCACCGCTGGGACCGCCTTGACCAATAAAACCGGATCTTGGCGGACTCAAAAGCCACAAATTGATAAAAATATCTGTGTCGGTTGTTCCCGCTGCGCCAAACTCTGCCCTGATGCCTGTATTGCGATGAAAATGGATAAAAACGGTAAAATAAAGGCTGAAGTTGACTATGACTACTGCAAAGGCTGCGGTATTTGTGCCGCTGAATGTCCAGTCAAAGCCATTATCATGACTAAAGATTACTAAAATGAAAAAAGTAATTCCTAAAACTAGCTTCTTAGAAGGAGCACGCGCCGTC
>Ga0172367_10000678_pt1 | contig 52069 bp, 44 predicted proteins | sample Lak10m_FD_114542 | JGI IMG/M metagenome (GOLD analysis project Ga0172367, IMG submission 114542) | Freshwater microbial communities from Kabuno Bay, South-Kivu, Congo - kab_022012_10m | ecosystem: Environmental > Aquatic > Freshwater > Lake | place: Democratic Republic of the Congo: South-Kivu...
CGTCGAGGATGACCAGATCCATGCGCAGCAGTGCCTGGGCGATCCGCCCGGCTTTGCCGTCGTGTTTTTCGCGCTCCAGCAGATTGACCAGATCGACCGTGGAGTAGAAGCGCACGCGCTTACTGAGCAACGTCGCACACACGGAGTTTGGTTAAGTCGCAGGCTCGAAGCTTGCTGTCGATGGCCAGATCGAAGAGAGCCAGATCCCGGGATCTTTCTGCAATTTGAAGCCTTACTCGGATGGCCCAGATATCTCTCAGTCGGAGTGGGGTTTTCTGCCCGACCAACTTACCTTTGTTCCAGGGCTGACGGCTACAGGTAGCAATGATGTTTCATGGCAAGTCCTCCACATGTGGGAGGGCAAGCATGGCTAGCCAGAGCAGTGGTCGCTAACCGGCCAAAAGCAGCCAGTGGCTAACGGCAGAGTGTGAGCAACGGCAGTGTCTACATGGAATGAGTACACAACCAATCGGACACCCTCTAACCGGGGCATGACCGTGGCCATATTCTAGGGGCTCACCCGCCTGGTCTGACTTCCGCGGGACACAAAAAACCGCCCCCGGAGGCGGCTTTTCACTTCTATCACCCTCAGTCGAAGGTTTCTCCTCCAGCATACTCGGCGTACTTGTACACCGTAGTCTGCGTTATCTCTGCCGCGTCCGTGAGGGATAGGTTCAGCTGGTCATTGTAGGCCTTGAGTTCGGCCCAAAGCTCACTCTCGGGTAGGGGCGGGAGGTTTCTGATGTGCTCAATTTCTCTACCCTGCTCATCGCACTTAATAAGGGCATGTGGATTCCGCGCATCATCACTATTAACCAAGCAATAGCCCTTGCGATTGACGGGTTCTACCCCAGTAATCGTCTCAACAATGCTGTTGTACATAGGCTTGTGCGAGGCACCGTTGAAGTAAATCGGTGAATCACTCAGGGCGTAGAAAGTGACAAGCCAGAGAGTCAGCTTGAAGGAAAAATTTCCTGCCTGATCAGCGAAGGTCACCACGATAGGGGTGTGGTTCTGATGGCAGTAACTGATGTCATCGGGGTCTAGCGGCTCTCTGTGCTCGGTGTACTCGCCGAAAGCGCTGCTAAAGCCAATGGTGAGGAATCTAGGCTTCTGAGCCACCACAGGGGCAGGCCTGGTGTAGCTGGTTACCCCAAACCCATCGGGGTTTAAGGATTGGGCAATCAGGTAATCACGAACCACCAATGGCATATTCCAAGGCGCGGCACGCCCATGTGCAAGAAACGTCATTGGTGTTCGCCCAGGAATCTCCACCAAGGCGATCGCTGCCGCAGTTTCCTCAGGGATCGTCTCTGGAAGGCCAGCACTTGCCGCATTCCAATGACCGAAGCCCAGCAAATGGCTGAGTTTCTCTTGATGTGCAGATAGCTTGCTGCTTTGACCAAGGGCTTTGGCCGTTGAATGCAGGATTTTGGCTAGTTCAAGGACTTGCTTGCGAGATAGGGACATACGGGGCTTCCTCAGATCTGGTTTGCATCTGCTCCCCCGTTCCAGACGATTCAAAGATCGTAGGATTGACCCAATGTATGGTTTGACGCGATCCGCTGACGCGGAGAAAGGAAGGCATTCACCGTGGCGCAAGTTGCGCTGGGGAAGGGCAGGGGCTTCCAGAACCTGCTTTCAGGTTATGTCCTGCCCGACGAAGATGCAACTGTGTTACTGCCCCATCGAGATGGCCTGCTGAATAATCGGCGCAACCGTCGCCTCAGTGATACCGCGCTCCTGGCAGTATTTCGAGCCAAGCCAGGCTGGGATGCCCCGGTTGCTTGCCACTTGGATGCCTCAGACAGTTGGAATGCTTCCAAGCTAGCCGATGACTCGAAGGAGGGTGTGCTAATTTTTTTGTGAATCAGGCGGATTTTAGCCGATTGCAGGCTGCGACATGCTCAAAACGGCCAGAAGCGAGCAGTCGCATCAGGGCTATTTCGGCGTCCATTGGCCGCACTGGTCAACCTCCACATACATGCTGGTTCTGGCGTATAGGCGCATACCACCCTTTACCGCTGGAATACTGTTTTTACAACTTGCATATCCAGCTGGAGCGGCTGCATTAACCACCAATCTACAGCCGCGTCCGGTTGGTCGGTAATGTAGCCCTGCGCACGCAACACGCCGGCTGGTGGGTGCGGCTGGAGCGGGTCGGATGAGCTCTTCCTGCCCGATCAGCCATGGCAGGGAAAGCATTCGTATGGTGAAAATGCGACGCCTCTAATTGTATGCTGGCATTTTGCCGTATCTCGGGAGTTTTAATCAGAGCAGCCCTCACGTCGCAACGGAAAACGTCGAAGGGGCACGGTCGCTCATCCCTAACCAGAGGGAAATATCAGGTCACCGCTTTCGGACAAAGTGATCCAATGAGTCCTTCTGGACTCACTGATCATCAAAAGGACTTTCTTGATGCTTATAAAAAAATCGTCGAATGCACCCAACCCACTGAAAGCCTGGCTCAGCGAATTCCTGCTCAATCGCGAGCTTTTTAAAGGCCCGCATGGCAAACCCCTCTATAGCTATCAGGTGTCCGAGGAGGAGTACAAATCACTCCTTGAGCTGCTGAAACAGCAACTCAGAAGATCGGACAACCCCTTGCATGCCATGCACCTAGGGGCCTGCTTCTGCCTTTTCGTCAGTGAACAATATCGCCGCAACTACAACAGCTCCTGGTCCTGGTCCGGAGCAGAGGCGGAACTGGGGATTTCTCTGACCCCGCAACAGCATGCGGCGCTGACCAACGATGGGCTGGCCTATTGGAAGAGGCCGATACGTTTCCGGAACAGTGGCCGCGACTGGCTGGGCTCGCTGTTCACCGAGGGCGGCTTGCCCTGGCCGCTGGTGCAAAGCGAGTCACATGGTTTCGGGCGGGCTGTACGCCGGGGCATCAAGCACTTCTACCGGACCGAAGGCAACCGGAGAACCACGGCTGACCTGATGGCCGACTTCGAGGAGGGCCTTCCGGCCGCTTTCCGCAATCTGGAGACGCGCCGGCTGCTGGCAGGCATCGTCGACCAGCTCATGTATCTGGTCGAGCACTACCCCCTCAAGGATCTGCAGGATCCAGCCAGCCACCTCGATCAGCAGGCTCCAGGCTGGACGGATGCTTTCCCAATCCCGCTGGATGAAAGCAATGCCCGCACGCTGCTCAATGACTGGCTACGCGATGCCGGCCAGAAACGTCAGGAGCGCAAGGAGGCACTTGAGAAAACCCGGGCGTTCACCTGCGACCACTTTCTGCATGGCACGCCGCCCCAATGGTCGATACGCACCGACCTGATCCTGCCCCCTGAAGCAACCTTTGCGATAGACCCGACGACTCTGGGCAGCACCCGCCTGGAACTGGCCTACTACGAAGGTGAGCGGCTGCTGGCCCGTGGTGGTGCCGTTTATGGCCAGCTCACCGCAGAGGGCATCAGGGTCCGCTTCGCCAACCCTCAGGTCACGGTGGAGCGGCGCACGCTCGACGAGCCGCTGAGCCTGCGCCTGCTGGATAACGGGCGCACGGTACATTGCCTGTTCTTCGACGACAGCGCACTCGATTACCGGGAGGCTCCCCTGGTTTTCGAGAATCGCTCCGAGCGCTGGCAACTGGTGGCCACCTCCAGTTGCTCGGTGGCGTCCGGACTGGCTCGGCTTCGCATCCCCCAGGACTTTTTCATAACCTGTGAAGGTGCAGCTCCAGACACCCTGGCGCAGGATACGGAGCATGGTCGCTGGGTAGAGATACACTCGGACCTGTCTCTGGCCAAGGGGGCCGACCACTACCAGATCGAGCTGAATCAGGCTGGCGGCGACGAGCGCAAACCTACCCTGTCGGGCGTTTTTGCACTCTACGAAAGCTCCCCCTCGATCGTCTTCCTGGGCTGGCCACGCCTTGAGCTACCCGACGACTATCCCCACCCCCGGGATGAGCTGCTCGAGTTCGTCAACGGAGAGTTGCTGGACCGCCAGCGCAATAGCAGCTACGGCCTCGCCCGCTACACTCTGCGCAACCGCTCGGGTAAAACGCTGCTGCAGCGCCGCTTCGGCGTCCTGCCCAGGGAGTTCAGCCTTTCCCTGTTTCCTGGGCTCGGGCAGCAGCCCGCCCGCCTCCTACCCAAAGGCACACACCTGCTTGATTTGCAGGTCGTCAGCGATACCCTGGCAGCAGAGCAATCCGAACATGCTCTGCACTTGCGCCACCAGGGGGAGAATCCCCCCACGACCTTCATTCTGGAGGCCGGCCAGGGCCTGCCTCCCATTCAGCTACGTCTACCCTACCCCTACCAGGGGGCTCGTCTTCTGGACCAGTACGGCAATCCGTCGCGAACCCGCGAGCTGACACTGGCCGAGCTGATCGGCTACCGCATCGCGCTGACCTCCGGTCTTCCGCAGGGCCAGACGTTCCACATGGAGCTGGAGCTGATCTGTACGGAGCAACCGCACCCGAAACGCGCCTTCAGCATCCGGGTAGGCACGGCGCCTATCATGCTCAACCTGTTCAGCTACCTAAGCGACATGCAGAACATGCTTGGCGCAGTTGACGAACAGGATGCCTATATCAGGCTTTCCCTGGAAACCGAACACCTACTGCTGAAACTCGATATTCGCCGCTATGGCGGTCAACTCCAGTGGGAGGGGCGGCATGCCTTCTATATCTGCAACACCTCCAATGCTGCGATACTCGAGGGCATTCAGGCCGAGGCGATGCTCCTGTCAGACCCCAAGCGCACTCCGCTGAGGCTGACCGAGAAAACCAGCGAGACGGTGGGCACCGGATGCTTCGAGATTCCGCAGAAAATGCAGTCTCAGGGGCCATGGCTGATCTATCCGAGCGAACAATCGAGCGTTCGCTTCCGTCCGGGCCTGTATATAACGCCGGACAACACCCTCGACTCCGAGTCCGAGGTGTGCTCGCTGCATCGCGCCGCTGAGCTTTTCCACCCCCAGCACAATCCGCATGTCATCGAGCAGCAGATTGCCGCCATGGCGGCCGACTTCAACCACAGTGGCTGGCAGTATCTGGCCGACCTGAAGCAGCACTACCGCCACTTGCCGCTGTCGTCCTTCGAAACCTGGAAAGCCCTGTCGCGCAATCAGGAAGCACTGAGCTTCGCGGTATTCCGGCTGGAAATGGACGAATCGTTCTGCGCACGCATACGCGACGAGCTTGCTGTCATCTGGGAAGCTGTCCCGCTTCCGCTATGGGTACAGGCCTACCGGCTATTCCACGACTGCATGCGCCTGACCGGTCTTCCCGAAGCGCTGGTCAACAATCTCGTCTCGAACCGGGCCAACGTGCTGCGTTGCATCGTTTCCGGGTTCGACTACTTGGGAGACTATCTGAGCACCGGCAATCGCAGTGCGCTGACCAGGCTGCCACCGGCAAGTGTTCTGCCTATCTGGTACCAGGATCTGCGTCGTCTTCACGAGTCCAATCGGAACTGGCCCACCCTACTCGGCAGCGAGCTTTCCAGGTGGGTCGACAGGCAGCGGCTACCCCCTCTGGTGAAAGCCCTTTCGCTGGTGGAGTTCACCGATGCCGTGGCCTACCTGCCGATCTTCATGGCCTTCGTCACCGCCGGCAAAGCCAGAATCACTGACCTCCCGGCGACACCTGCCTATCTGAAATTTGCCATTCGCCTGGTTTCCGACTTTGACCGTCAGGGCTGGTTCGTACCGGTGCATGCCCTGATGGTGTCCTATCTGCTCGCCTCGCAGGATGAGGCATAAGGAGTTGCAATGCGCTTTTTCAGGAACCTGATCGAGCAAAGCCTTGAGCGTACCCGTGAGGCAACGCTCGGTGTCCTGGGCATCAATCATCCGGGCCTGCGTCGTCACCTGAGCGAAAGCATGGTGAACACATTGGGGGCCGAGGGCTGCTTCCTGGCCCCGCCGGTATTCGAGCATACCTTTGGCTGGCGGGAGTCCGAACTGCGCCTGCAGGATCTTCCGTCGGAGGGCTTGCTGTCGCCCAGCCTGCTCGACACGCTGGCCAGTGCGCCAGCCTACCGATTCCCGAAAACGGCACACCCCTATGTCCATCAGTTGCAGGCCTGGCGCACCCTGCTCGACGAAACACCTCGCTCGGCGGTCATCACCACCGGCACCGGTTCGGGCAAGACCGAATGCTTCATGGTGCCGATCCTCGAGGATCTGATCCGCGAGCATGAGCGCAGCGAGGCAGCACTGGTGGGTGTCCGCGCCCTGTTCCTCTACCCGCTCAATGCCCTGATCAACTCGCAGCAGGAGCGCCTTGACGCATGGACCCGCAAGTACAGCAGCAACATCCGCTTCTGCCTGTACAACGGCAAGACCGAAGAACGCGCCGACAAGGTCCGCAAGGAACAGCAACAGAAGCCCAACCAGATCCTGTCGCGGGAACTGTTGCGCAAGGAACCGGCGCCGATCCTGATGACCAACGCCACCATGCTGGAGTACATGTTGGTGCGTCAGGTCGACAACCCGATCTTGGAGATTTCCAGGCAGCAAAAATCGTTGCGCTGGATCGTCCTCGATGAGGCACACACCTATGTGGGCTCCCAGGCGGCAGAAATGTCCCTGTTGCTGCGCCGGGTGGTCCAGGCCTTTGGCAGGCAGTCCGAGCAGATCCGCTTCATCGCCACCTCGGCCACCATCGCCGGCGCCGATGCGCAGGAGCGACTGAAACACTACCTAGCCGACCTGGCGGGCGTTCCGCTCGACCAGGTCGAAGTGATTGGCGGCTCGCGCGTCTGGCCCGATCTGGCATTCGACTCTGCAGGCAACGATATCGGCCTGCAGGCCATCCGGGATATCGAACCGGAAACGGCAGTATCCGCCGCACGCTTCCAGGCCCTGTGCGACAGCACCATCGCCAGGAGCCTGCGTCACGCGGTGGTCAGCTCCGACAAGCCCCTCGACCTGCATGACCTGATTGGTACAGTTTCCGAGCAGTTGCAGGGTGGCAGCTCCCTCGAACAGCAGCAGAAGGTGCTCGACTGGCTCGACACCATGACCGGCACGCATCCGGCCGAAGGCCAGCCGCCGTTCCTCAAGCTCCGCATCCACCTGTTCCAGCGCATGCTGCATGGCCTCTGGGCCTGCGTCGACCCGCAGTGCAGCGCCAAATCCAGCCATCTGCAAGACTGGCCCTTCGGCGATATCTATGTGACCCAGCGGGCGCGCTGCGAGTGCCATGCGCCGGTGTACGAGCTGGGCTTCTGCGACGACTGCAAAACGCCGCACCTGCTGGCAGAAGATCGCAATGGCGGACTGCACCAGCCCAGCCCTTACGCCGGCGATGAGTTTGCCCTCAATCACGAAAACGGTGGCGAGGATGCGCCAGCCGAACTGTTGACGGCGAATGCCGCCAGCACACGTCTGATCATTGCCGGACTGCCGGCAGCGCATGAGCCCTACTTCCCAATCACTCTCGATCTGGATAGCCAGAAGCTGGGAGCAGTGAGCGCTACTCGCAACATCGGCATTGTGCTTACCGAGGAAAAGGATGGCTGCTGCAGCCACTGCGACCACTCATCGCTTGGCACCAGCGACTTTCTGAGAAAAGCCTACCTCGGTGCGCCGTTCTACATTGCCAACGCCGTACCGACCGTTCTGGAGTTCTGTCCTGATCCTGACAAGATGGATTGCGAAGGCCGTTCACCCGAAGAGCTACCGGGGCGCGGACGCAAGTTGATCACCTTCACCGACAGCCGCCAGGGCACCGCGCGCATGGCGGTGAGGATGCAGCAGGAAGCGGAGCGCTCCCGGCTACGCGGGCTGGTGTTTGAAACACTGAGGAATGCGCAGGCCAAGGCCGATGCCGCCCCCAAGGACAGCCCCAGCGGCAATCCTGCCGAGCTTCTGGCCCAGGCAGAAAACCTGGAAAAAATAGGCATGGCTGGCATGGCGGCAGAACTGCGCAAGCAAGCTGAACTTTTGCAGAGCGGCGCCGCACCTGCCAATCAGGCCGAGACCATTCCTTGGCCGCAGATGGCCGACACCATCGCGGCAGCTAGGGATATCGACCAGTTCATCCTGCGCTACAACCGCTATGCCAATCCGGCGCTGTTCGATGGCAGTGAAGGCGGTCTGACCATGGCGCGCCTGCTGCTGGCCCGCGAGTTCTCCCGGCGCCCCAAGAGCCAGAACAGCACGGAAACGCTGGGACTGATCAAGGTCGGCTACCAGGGGCTGGAGAAGGTGACGACGACTCCACCGCTGTGGGTCGATACCCGCGCCATTCCCGCCCTGGGCGCTGCAAATGATCCCAGAAGCGCTCTGACGCTGGACGACTGGCACGACTTCCTCAAGGTGGCACTCGACTTCTACGTCCGGGAGAACACCTTCATCCCGATGGAAAACAAGATGCGCCGCTGGATGGGCAGCCGCTTCAGTCCCAAGGCGCTTTACTCGCCCAAGAGCGACGTGCAGGAAAGCAGCACCATCAGGAAGTGGCCGCAGATCAAGCCGGGCACGCCCCACCGCCTGATCAAGCTACTCGAACTGGCAACCGGCCTGAATCGCACCATGAATGCGGATGCCGACAAGATCAACAGCTGGCTCGAAGCGGCGTGGCTGGCGCTGGTCAATGCCAGCATTCTTGAGTCTTCCGATACCGGCCATCGTTTGCGCCTGGAAACCCTCACCTTCTCGCTGCCTACCGAGGGCTGGGTCTGTCCGTTGACCCGGCGCATATTCGATACCACCTTCCGTGGTCTGACACCCTATCTGCCGCAAAAACTGCTGAGCCAAGACTACCGCTGCCAGAAGATCCAGCTTCCCGCCCTGAGCAGCCTGATGCCGGACGGCTCCCCGGTACCCAAGCAAGTGCAGATCCGTCAGCTGGTCGCGAGAGATCCCGTCATTGCCCAGCTGCGCCAGGAAAGTCTGTGGTCGGATATCAGCGACCGCACGGTCGAGGGTGGCTTCTACTACCGAACCGCAGAACACTCGGCGCAGCAGTCGGCAAAACGGCTGGATGACTATGTCGAGGAGTTCAAGCGCGGCGACATCAACGTGCTGAACTGCTCCACCACCATGGAGATGGGCGTGGATATCGGCGGCATCTCCGCCGTGGTGATGAACAACCTGCCACCGCATCCGGCCAACTATCTGCAGCGCGCCGGCCGAGCCGGGCGACGCAGCGAGGCTCGGGCCATCACCTATACGCTGTGCAAGGCCGATCCGCATAACCAGCGCGCCTTCGCCAATTCCAAATGGCCGTTCGTGACTGCCATTCCGGCACCGAGCATCACCCTCAGCTCCGCGCGGATCGTGCAGCGGCACGTCAACTCGCTGTTGCTGGCGCTATTCCTGCGCATGCACAGCAGCAATGATGGCGACCGTACCAAGCTGACTTTGCACTGGTTCTTCGCTCCAGACGACTCACCCGGTCAGCAGTTCGTAGCCTGGCTCACGGCAAGCCCCGATGAATTTGACCGTGCCGTGAAGCAGCTGGTGCGCGGCACCTGTCTGGAAGGTCGCTCGCTCAGTTCGATCACCGGCGAAACCCGGCTGGCATTGCGCGACCTCGAGGAGCGCTGGCTGGGCGAGTCTCGCAATATCAACCATAAGCTGCAGGCCGCCAGCGACGGGCCATACAAGAAGGCCCTGGCGCTGGAGAAGCAGCGCCACGAAAACGAGTACTTGCTCCGCTATCTGGCGTCGTCTGCATTCCTGCCGGGCTATGGCTTCCCGACTGACGTGGTGAGCCTCAAGACCTACAACGTCGAGGACTTCCTGCATCAGCAGCGGAAAAGCGATGCCAGTCGCGAGGACAGCATCTTCGACAACAAGGAAATGCCGTCGCGCAGCCTGAACATCGCCATTCGCGAATATGCTCCCGGCGCTCAGGTGGTGATCGATGGCCGCGTCTACCGTTCTGCCGGTGTCAGCCTGCAGTGGCATACCGACGGGCAGGTCAACGAAGCTCAGAAATTCGACATCGCCTGGCGCTGCCCTGAATGCGGCAACACGGGCGTGATCGAAAACGCCTATGCCAATAACGAGGGACTGTGCTGCTCGCATTGCACGACCCCGATTCCACCCAGCGAGCGCCGAATGGTGCTGCGTCCGGGTGGCTTCGTGACCGACTTCTACGAAGAAACCACCAACGACGTCACTTCGCAGAAGTTCATCCGCGTCGAGCGACCGCGCATCCAGCTAAATGGCGAAAGCATCGCCCTACCCGACCAGCATTGCGGCTTCGTGCGCTTCGGCCATGACGGCAGCGTCTTCCATCATTCGTCCGGCGAACATGAAAAGGGTTATGCCGTCTGCATGACCTGTGGACGCGCGGAATCCATGCTCGCCTCGGGCGAAATGCCCAAGGATCTGCAACCCGATAAAGCGCACCGCCCGGTTGGCGGACTGGCCGGCAGCCGCAAGGAGCGCGACTGTTCGGGCGAAGCGGTCAAGGCCAATCTGCATCTGGGCTACCAGATCCGTACCGATGTGCTGGAGGTCTTCCTCAGGAGTCCACTCACAGGTGAATGGCTTCCCGACACTCCCGAGGGCCGTCTGATTGCGACAACGCTCGGCGTTGCCATGCGCGACGTGATCGCCGACCGGCTCGGTATCGCCAGTAGCGAAATGGGCTTCAGCCATCGTCTAGACCGCGACCGTCACACCCGACAAGGCCGTTCGGTCATCCAGCTGTTCGATGAAGTCAGCGGGGGCGCCGGCTTCGTGCTGGCCGGCCTGAGCGATATCGCATTGCTGCTGGGCAAGGCTCTGGATCGGCTGCAGTGCCCGGCCAACTGCGAGAATGTCTGCTCGCACTGCCTGGCCAGCCAGGACAGCCGTGTCGAGCGTGAAGAGCTGGATCGCAAGCTGGCACTGCGGTGGCTGAACGAATCCCGGCTGATTGAGCATCTGGGTTTTGCCGATACATTTGCTGGCCTGCATGGCGCGCGCTATTGCTCGGTTGGCCCGCTGCGCGAACTGAGTGCCGCCATCAACTCGCTAGATCGCCGAGATCCGACAGCAGCGATTCTGCTGTGCCTCCACGGCGACTGTGCGGATTGGGATCTCGACCATCCTCGCTTCCGGGAACAGGTGCTGACCTGGGCCATTGCCGAACGACTCAAGGTCCGCCTCGGCATTGCTGATCCGGCGCTGTTGAACGTTGAGCAAAAGGAAACCCTGGCACTGCTTGCCCGTCTGGGCGTTGAGCTAGTCGAGCTGCAAACCGGAACGTTGCAAGCTCCCTATCTGGTTGCCCAACTGTCATCCCAGGCTGGCGCCCGGAGCCTTTACAGCAACATGAACAACGTCGGAGTGCCCGGAGCCGATTGGCTACAAGGACATGCCGATGTGGTCTGGGCTACCAGCAAACTGATGCCAGCTGTTGCGGGCAACAGCATCGACTGCAGCGGCTGGAGCCAGCCTCCGCAAGGCGCACGCATCGTCGAAGTCACCTCTCAGCTCGACGGCCCCGTCAAAACTCTGAAAAAACGCATCGCCGCGTTAATCGACGACCAGATGCCGGAGTTGGCTTCTTTGCTTGCCAATGATCAGGCCGTCTCCGTCAGCTACTCGGATCGCTACCTGAAGTCGCCCTGGTCGCTGATGCTCCTGAGCAGCTTCCTGGACCTTTTCCGGAATGATCAACTGCAGTCGCTAGCCGTGCAGACTCTGGCGCCGAGCGGTAGCCAGCCAAGCTATCTGCTCAGCCATGACTGGATGCGCGTAGACGATCAGGAGGCGATTCTCGAGCTCTGGCTGAAGAGCCAGTTCGATATCGCTCCGAACATCAGCGTCATGAACAGCCCCCGCGATCTGCTGCACTGCAGGGTCATCACGGTGAACTGGATGTCGGGCAAGATCAGCAAGATCCTGCTGGATCAGGGCATGGGCTACTGGCGTGGCCGGATGCCGTACAGGGATCAGATGGGCTTCGACTTCAATGCATCCCCTCATGAACAGGCGTTGCAGATGGTCGAAAAACTTTCATCTGCTCAGATGCAGCAAAGTGGGGAGTGGCCGACTTATGTAAGCTGCTCGATAAGCTGAGGCATCCAGATGGAAATAATCCCTCGCTTGGGCGGCAATTAATTTTTCGTCCAGGCGGGGCGGCAACATGGTAGGCAACGCGTAGAAATTGAAGCGAATTCAAGAGTAATCAACATTGCTTCTTGCACAAAGTGGAACGGCCCGAACGTCAGCTTTTGGCCGGTTAGCGACCATTTTTCTGGCTAGCCATGCTTGTCCTCCCACATGTGGAGGACTTGCCATGAACATCACTGCTACCTGCACCCGCCGGCCCTGGAACAAAGGAAAGTTGGTCGGACAGAAAACCCCGCTCCGGCTGAGAGATATCTGGGCCATCCGAGTAAGGCTTCAGCTTGCAGAACGAACCCGGGATCTGGCTCTGTTCGATCTGGCCATCGACAGCAAGCTTCGAGCCTGCGACTTAACTAAGCTCCGTGTATGCGACGTTGCTCATGGCGAGCATGTGTCATCACGAGCAATGGTTATGCAGCAGAAAACGAAGCGACCAGTGCAGTTCGAAATTACTGAGCAAACACGGTCTGCTCTCGCGGCCTGGATACACCAAGCCCAGCTCCGTAGCCAGGACTGCCTTTTCCCGAGCAGGCTGCACACCTCAGACCATCTATCCACTCGTCAATACGCTCGTATCGTCAAAGGCTGGGTGCAAGCCATTGGCCTTGATCCGGCCATGTATGGCACTCACACAATGAGACGTACAAAGGCATCACTGATCTATCGCAGGACAAAGAACTTGCGGGCCGTTCAACTTCTGCTTGGCCATACGAAGCTGGAGAGCACCGTTCGATATCTTGGGATTGAGGTCGACGACGCCTTGGAAATGGCAGAGCAGACCGAGGTTTGACCATGTATAGCGACGGTCGAAGTCAGGCCGTCGCTAACCGGCCAGAAGCGGGCGTTCACGAAGCTCAATTTGTGGTTCACAGGCGTCTACGAAACTAGGAGAGGTTCAAGCCCGTTGAATCGGATACGACGAGTTCATGCTTTTATCGCCGCGCCTGTAGTCGCTCGCGAACCGCAGCCTGCTGTCCTGTCACCGCCTGAATTTGAAAAGCGCTGGCAGACCATCGCCCGTGAAACGGGCTTCCGCGACCGGCGCCATCTACGCGAAGCCTTCGTCCGCGGCTTCGGTGTGCCGCCTCAGGCCGTCAGGCGAGATGTACGGAGTATGCCGGCTTGACCCGGCAAACCCAGTCAAACGCCGGTATCTGCAGCTAGCGGGAAAGTCGTTAGCTGGGCCCGCAAATTGCTTCGAATGCCCACTGACACTTCGCTTATGTCAGACAAGGTAAGGCCATCATGAACAGCAGTGATAAAGAATCGGAGAGTTCACCCGCCTTCTGGCGGACTCAAGAGATGTTGCTGCTACAGCAGGTAACCGCACTGGCCGGGCGGGACTTTTCTCCCGAGACCGTAATGAGGGAGATGCTTCACCTACTGTCCGAACTGTTGGGGTTGAACCGCGGGCGAATCGTGTTGCTCGACGAATCGGGCCAATCGAGCCGAATCCGCTATGCCTACGGACTGACCGCAGACGAAGTCAGCCGCGGGCGTTACGCACCAGACGAAGGTGTAACCGGACGAGTACTGGCTCGAGGTCAGTTGATCATCGTTCAGGACATCGATAACGATCCGCTGTTTCTCGGCCGCATGGTCGCGCGTAACAACCTCCCTTCCGGGCCGGTTTCCTATATCGCATTACCGATCCAGATCGGCCAGCGCACCATCGGCGTACTGGCCTGCCATCGCATCCGCAGCCGAGCACGCCCATTGGCAGATGACCTCACCATCCTGAGAATCCTGGCGACGTTTGCCGGGCAGATCCTCCATCTGGAAGAACACCTTAGGGAAAAAACCGAGGCGCTCGAACAACGCAACGCCCTACTGGCCCGGGCACTGGAGACCCGCTCCAGCCGCTACGGGATTATCGGCAGCGCGCCCCAGCTGCTGCGCGCGCTCTCAGAACTGGAGCGCGTTGCGAATACCACCGCGAGCGTGTTGCTACTCGGCGAGTCCGGAACCGGCAAGGAGCTGTTCGCGCGTGCATTGCACCTGTCCAGCCCCAGACGGGACAAGCCGTTTATCCGCGTGAATTGCGCAGCCATTCCCGATTCGCTATTCGAGTCGGAGTTGTTCGGCTACGAGCGAGGCGCCTTCACCGGGGCGCAAACGGCGCGTGCCGGCTGGTTCGAGCAGGCAGATGGCGGCACCATTTTCCTCGATGAGATTGGCGAGCTTCCGCTGGCCATGCAGACCAAGCTGCTACGTACGCTGCAGGAGGGCACCATCACCCGCCTCGGGGCCAAGCGCGAGCTGCACATCGACGTCCGGCTGGTGGCAGCCACTAACCGTGAACTGGAGACCGAAGTCGCCGCCGGCAACTTCCGCCAGGACTTGTACTACCGGCTAAACGTCATCCCGATACGCCTGCCCTCGCTGGCTGAGCGCCGGTCTGACATCCCCGTGCTGGTGCTGCACTTCCTCAACCGGATCAACCAGGCCAACCAGCGAAACGTCAGCCTAAGTGCCGAGGCGATTAAGCGCCTGCAGCGGCATGCGTGGCCGGGCAACATTCGCGAGCTGTCCAATGTCATTGAGCGAATGGTGCTGCTAGCCGACCACGCCCTGTTGAGCGCAGCGGACGTCGACCGCTACCTGCCACGGGAGAACGAGCAAGCTGCGCCGACACCTCCCCTGGCCACGTCACCGCCCAGCCTCCCTGCCTATATTGAGGACATCCGACCTTACGTCTCGGTGACCTCCCATACTGCCGATGCGCTGCGCCAGGCGCTGGACCGCTGTGGCGGAAACAAGACGCGCGCCGCTCAGCTGCTGGGCATGACCGCGCGCCAGTTCCACTACCGCTGGCAGAAATTGGTAGCCATTCGCTGAAGCCGAACACAATGTCGACAATGTCAACATTGTGTTCGACTCTACTCCGGTTCAGCGAAGGAAAAAATCAGACCAAAACCAAATTAGCACCCTGTAACAGGCTGAAATGTAAAGATATTTTTAAAATCTTCGACAGCTGGCATGGCAGTTGCGATATCCCATTCAGCCAGGACTGACATCGCGTTGGTACTGATGAACTGAATGGAGAGCACCATGAACGCACCTGCACCTACCACCGTTAAAACCTACCTGCGACCGATCGATCGAGACGGCCTGATGGCCTTCGCCGAGAAGGGCCGCAACAACCCGGCCAGCCGCGGCACTAACAAGGTCCGCACGGTCATGCAGGGCATGTACCGCAGCCTCAGCTATGTCGGTGACCACGAGGCCGTTGTGGTCGACGAGCCTCTGCACCTGTTCGGTGAAGACACGGCGCCCGCTCCGGGCGAGATCGTGCTCTCCGGGCTGGGTGGCTGTCTTGCCGTAGGAATTACAGCAGTGGCCACCTGGAAGCAGGTCAAGCTGAGCAAGCTGGAAATCTTCCTGGAAGCCGACATTGGCAACCCAGCGGCGTGGGGTGCCGGCGGTGCACCGATGCAACCGGAGCAAATGGGCTTCCAAGAGATTCGCGTAAAGGTCTTGGTGGAGGGCGATGCCACTCGCGAAGAGCTCGACGAGATCGTCAAGCACGCCAACTTCTACTCGCCCGTGGCCAATAGCATGCGCAATCCCATTCCGTTCAGCATCGCGCTGGCCGACTGAGCAACGCATCGAGGAGGTCGCCATGAACAGTGTCGCCGCGCCCGTTGCTGAGCTGACACCCAGCGTAAACGACAAAACCATGCTCCAGCGGGTATCCGAGATAGCCAGCGGGCCTCTCGCCGAGGCCGCCAACCGTATCGACCGGGAGGGTTACTACCCGTTGGACATCATGGCGCGCCTCGCCGAGGTGGGCGCGTTCGGCGCGCATCTGGACCGGCGCGGGGCCGACTTTGGGCTAGCGCTAGCAGCTAACAGCGAGATCGCCCGCAGTTGTGGGTCCACCGGCTTTCTCGCCTGGTGCCATAACGTCTGCGGCCTGTACATGGAGCAATCGGCGAACCCGGCTCTGCTGGCGCGCTTGAACGACCATGTCGAAGGTCGTAGCTTCGGCGGTACCGCACTGTCCAACCCGATGAAGGCCATGGCCGGCATCGAGCCGATGCTGCTGCGCGCACAGCGGGTGCCAGGCGGCTATCGGGTGAGCGGTTCACTGCCCTGGGTCAGCCACATCGCCCCCGGGCAATACTGCGGTGCGATCGCGGGTGTCGATCGCGCCGACGGTACTCGTTCCCACGAGATCATGTTTCTGCTCGATCTCGACGAGCGGGTCGACCTCAGGCATTGCCCCGCATTTTCCGGCATGGAAGGCACCAGCACCTGGGGCATCCGCCTGACTGATCACTTCATCGGCGAAGACCAGCTCATCGCCGACCCCGCCGGCCCTTTCGTCAACCGCGTCCGCGCCGCCTTCATCCTCCTGCAGGTCGGAATGGCGACCGGCCTGGTGCAGGCCAGCCTGGACGCGATGAACGAGGTCGAGCCGGTACTGGGGCACGTCAACCAGTTCCTTCATGACCGTCCCGACGTGCTCCAAGCCGAATTTGCCGAGCTCAATTCACGGGTCGCCGCGCTGGTGCGCACCCCTTACGAAACCGATAAGGACTTCATGCTCGACGTGCTCGATGCGCGCGTACAAGGCGCCGAGCTGGCCCTGCGTGCGACCCAGTCGGCCCTGCTTCACCAAGGCGCGCGCGGTTACCTGATGAGTGCCGGACCACAACGACGCATCCGCGAGGCGCAATTCGTGGCGATCGTTACCCCGGCGATCAAGCACCTGCGCTACCAGATGAACCGCCTGATGCAGGAGGCCCAGCCAGCATGAGTGCAATCACCCAAGCCTGGCGGCAGTTCATTTGCCGCGCCTGTGGCCTGATCTATGACGAAGCGCTCGGTGATCCGGACAGCGGGCTGGCGCCCGGCACCCGCTTCGAGGACATTCCGGATGACTGGGAATGCCCGCTTTGCGGCGTGACCAAGCTGGATTTCGAACCCTACGTGATGCGCGAGGCGCCAGCTGCCGTGGCGATGCCGGTCGGGCCTCGCGAGACAGGCATCGTGGTGGTCGGTGGCGGACTGGCCGGCTGGTCTGTCATCGAAGCCATCCGCGCCATCGATCAGAGCACCCCCATCACGCTGGTCAGCGGTTGCAAGGGCGACCTTTATCACAAGCCCGAACTGTCCGTTGCGCTCAGCCGCGGTCAGTCGGCCGACAAGCTGGTGCGCGAGCGCGCCGCCGAGGCCGCTGCTCGGCTTGGCGTGCGCCTTTTGCCGGAAACCTTCGCCGTAGGCCTATCCCCACGGCTCCGTCAACTGCGCACCACACGCGGCAACCTGAGCTACACCCGGCTGGTTCTCGCTCAGGGTGCCCGCCCCGCACTGCCCGTTGCGCTGCCGGCCGAGCTCTGCTGGCGCGTCAACCACCTGCACGGCTGGGCCGGCCTGCAGGCGCGGCTGGCCGAGCGCAGCCCCCAGGACGTGGCGGTTATCGGTGCCGGGATGATCGGCTGTGAGATCGCCGAGGACCTGGCGCGAGCGGGTCACCGGGTCACGCTGATGGATCGTCAGTCTTTACCACTGGCGAACCTGTTGCCCGAGCCGGCGGCCCGCCGTCTGAACGCCGCGCAACGCCAGTTGGGCATCGAGCTGCTCGGCGACGTCGAAATCGCCTCGCTGACCTCGCTCGCCGACGGCCGCAAGCGCCTGCTGACTCGCTGTGGCCAGCGCCGTGACGTGGATCAGGTGATCGCCGCTACCGGCCTGGCCACCGAACCCCGCCTGGCGCGCCTGGCCGGTCTGGACTTCGCACGCGGCATCAGCGTCGACCCCGCCACGCTGCAGACCAGCGACCCGGACATCTATGCCCTGGGCGATTGCATCAGTCTTGGCGGTATGCCCTGCCGCTTCATCGAACCCATCGCCCGTCAGGCGCGAGCCATCGCCGCCCATATCGCCGGCATGCCGGGCGCGCTCTATCGCCACAGCGATCCCGTCATCAGGCTGAAGACCGCCTCCTTGCCGATCGCCCTGCACGGCATGCCTCATGCAGACGGGCATTGGCATGTCGTCCAGGAAACCGATGGCTTTCTGCTCATGGAACAACGAACCAACGGCACGACTACGTCAACGCTGCGGGTTGGCCGCGCCGACGCCGCGTGACTGCAGACCAAACTGGAGGGTACAGACATGAGCGACAATAACTTCTTCCGCCCCTATTCGGAGCATGCCACGCTGACCGGTTGTGCCTGCGGAAAGCACGAAAGCCCCGAAGCGCATGATCGCGCTGCGGAACAGGCGCGACTGGCACGCTCGCGCGACCGGGAAATGCTGTCGCAGGACTTCGTCGAGGCCGCGGCGGTGCGCGCGCTCTTCCCTAACGACGTGACGCGCCGGCGCTTTCTCCAGGCGGTCGGTGTCGGCACGGCAATGGCCGCCATCTCCAGCGTGCTGCCGCTGACGTCACTGCAGGCGATGGCCGATGAACGCGGGCCGCTGGAAAAGACCAATCTGAAGATCGGCTTCATCCCCATCAACTGCGCCACGCCGCTAATCATGGCTGACCCGCTCGGGCTGTATCAGGAGCAGGGCCTGTCGGCAAGCCTGCAGAAGACCGCCGGCTGGGCACTGGTGCGCGACAACATGCTCAACGGCGAGCTGGACGCATCACACATGCTCGCCCCCATGCCGTTGGCGATCAGCATGGGCCTGGGCTCGAATCCGCAACCGATGCGGGTCGCCACCATCCAGAACATCAACGGCCAGGCCATCGTTCTGGCGCTCAAGCACAAGGAAAACCGCGACCCGAAGAACTGGAAAGGCTTCAAGTTCGCCATTCCCTTCGAATATTCGATGCACAACTTCCTGCTGCGCTATTACCTCGCCGAGCACGGGCTGGACCCGGACCGCGACGTGCAGCTGCGGGTAACGCCGCCGGCCGAGATGATCGCCAACCTGCGGGCCGGCAACATCGACGGTTTCTTCGGCCCCGAGCCGTTCAACCAGCGCGCCGTGTATGACCAGGTCGGCTTCATCCATGTGCTGTCGAAGGACCTTTGGGATGGCCATCCCTGCTGCTCCTTCGGTGTATCCGAAGCCTTCATCAAGGAAAACCCCAATACGTTCGCCGCGCTCTACCGCGCCATTCTCAACGCCGCCGCCATGGCTCAGGACAAGGCCCAGCTGCCGACCATCGCCAAGGCGATCTCGACGCCGAATTATCTCAACCAGCCGGAGACGGTGATCCTCCAGGCGCTTTCCGGGCGTTATGCCGATGGCCTGGGCCAGGTACAGAACGAACCGCAACGCTCAGGCTTCGACCCCATGCCCTGGTACTCCATGGCCACCTGGATGCTGACCCAGATGAAGCGCTGGGGTTACGTGAAGACGGATGTTGATTACAGCGCGCTGGCCGAGCAAGTGTTTTTGCTCACCGACGCACGCCGGCAGATGGCTGCGCTGGGCATGGCCGAAGCCGAGGCTCAGCTGGCCAGTGGCTACAAGCCGTTCGAGGTGATGGGCAGGCCATACGATCCGACCGCCCCGGACGACTACCTGGCCGGCTTCGACATTCCACGCATGAGGACCCGACCATGAACAATCATCTTCGCCTGAAGGCGGCGTTGGTCTCGGTATTGTTACTGGCCGCACTGTTGCTGGTCTGGCAGACCGCCACCCATACCCCCGCCCAGCAGACCGACGTGAGCGCGGCAGACGCCGAATACGCCGCGCTCATGGGACAAACGGCCGAGGCGCCGAAGAAGGACGGCTTCCCCACGCCGGCGCAGTTCTTCGAACTGGCTGGCCAGCAGCTAAGCGAACCCTTCTACGACCGCGGCCCGAACGACAAGGGCATCGGTATCCAGCTTGCGCATTCGCTCGGGCGCGTCGCGCTCGGCTATCTGATCGCACTGGCCGTAGCAATTCCACTCGGCTTCGTGATCGGCATGTCGCCGCTCCTGTACCAGGCACTTAACCCCTTCATTCAGGTGCTCAAGCCCATCTCGCCGCTGGCCTGGATGCCGATTGCGCTCTACACCATCCGCGACTCATCGGTCTCGGCAGTGTTCGTGATCTTCATCTGCTCGATTTGGCCGATGCTGATCAACACCGCATTCGGTGTAGCCGGGGTGCGCAAGGACTGGCTGAACGTCGCACGCACGCTGGAGGTATCGCCGCTGCGCAAGGCCTTCTGCGTGATCCTGCCGGCCGCGGCTCCAACCATCATCACCGGCATGCGCATCTCCATGGGTATCGCCTGGCTGGTCATCGTCGCGGCCGAGATGCTCATAGGCGGCACCGGTATCGGCTACTTCGTCTGGAACGAGTGGAACAACCTTTCGCTGGCCAACGTGATCTTCGCGGTACTGATGATCGGTGTCATCGGCATGCTGCTCGATCTCCTTTTCGCACAACTGCAAAAGAAGGTGACCTATGTCGACTAAAGCATTCCTCAAGGTCGAAGGGCTGAGCAAGCGTTATCAGCCAAGCCAGCCTCCCGTATTCGAGAACATCAACTTCAGCCTGGAACAAGGCGAGTTCGTCTGCGTGATCGGCCACTCCGGTTGCGGCAAGAGCACCATTCTCAATGTGCTTGCCGGCCTGGAGGAGCCAAGCAGCGGTGGCGTAGTCATGGCCGGCAAGGAAATCGCCGGTCCGAGTCTGGACCGTGGTGTGGTGTTCCAGGGGCATGCGCTGATGCCCTGGCTGACGGTCGAGCAGAACATCGCCTTCGCCGTGAAGTCCCGACACCCGTCCTGGTCGCGCCAGCAGATTGCCGAGCACGGTGCACGCTTTATCGAGATGGTCGGCCTGACCGGCGCTGCGCAAAAGAAACCGGCGGAGCTGTCCGGCGGCATGAAACAACGCGTCGGCATCGCCCGGGCCTTTGCCGTCGAGCCGAAGATGCTGCTGATGGACGAGCCATTCGGCGCACTCGATGCGCTGACCCGCGGGGTGATCCAGGACGAACTCGTGAAGATCTGCGCGGCGACCCGGCAGACCGTGTTCATGATCACCCACGATGTCGACGAGGCCATCCTCCTTGCCGACAAAGTGATGTTGATGAGCAACGGGCCCAACGCGCGGATCGCCGAGATCGTCATCAACACGCTGCCGCGCGAGCGAACCCGCGAGACCATTCATCACGACCCGCAGTTCTACCGAATCCGCAACCACCTCGTGGACTTCCTGGTGCGTCGCTCCAAGACCATCCAGCAAGGTGGCGAAGGCGTGCTCGGCGACCAGCCGCTGATCGTCCGCCCGGGCCTCGATGATACCGACCCACCACCGCCAGACTCGCGAACGCAGCAACCGCTGCGCCGCATCCACGCTGTTTGACTCCACCTACTGTAGGAACCGATCGATGATTACCGACCGCGCACAAGTTAACGAGATGATCATCTCCGCCAAGGTCACCAAGGGCATCAAATGGAGCCAGGCCGCCGAGGCCATTGGCAAGAGCAAGGAATGGACAACCGCCGGCCTGCTCGGGCAGATGGCCTTCGACAAGTCCCAGGCCGAAACGCTTGGCAAGCTGTTCGGCCTCACCGACGAGGCCGTGGCCTGGCTGCAGATCGTGCCGTACAAGGGCTCGCTGCCTACCGCCGTGCCGACCGACCCGCTGATCTACCGCTGGTACGAGATCGTCAATGTCTATGGCGGCACCATCAAGGAGCTGATCCACGAGGAATTTGGCGACGGCATCATGAGCGCCATCGATTTCTCCATGGATATCCAGCGCCAGCCGGACCCGAAAGGCGATCGCGTGAACGTGGTGCTGTCGGGCAAGTTCTTGCCCTACAAGAGCTACTGACCGCGCGGCCTTCCGACCCCTCGAACTTCTGTTTGCAGGTTCAGCGCGCCGCGGCCATCGGCTGCGGCGACGAACCGACGTTCATCCTTGCCCAGCGGAGAACCCGTATGGATCCACTGTTGCTTGGCGGCGTCGCCGGCGTGCTGGTTGGCCTGAGCATGGGGCTGACCGGGGCGGGCGGCGGTGTACTGGCGGTTCCGGCACTGACGATGGTGCTGGGACTGGACTTGCACCAGGCCGTACCGCTTGGCCTGCTGGCGATCGGTAGCGCCGCACTGCTGGGCAGTCTCGATGGCTTGCGCCACGGTTTGGTGCGCTACCGGGCCGCGCTGTTCATGGCGGCGATCGGTGTGCTCACCGCATCGCTCGGTACCCGCCTCGCCCATAGGCTGCCGACCGACGCGGTGATGCTGCTGTTCTGCCTCGTACTGATCGTCATCGCCGTGCGGCAGTGGTCGCAGGGCATGACGCCGATCGCATCCGGCATCGCTGACGCTGCCCTGTTCAAGCCGTGCCGGCTGGCCCCGGACAACTGGCGCTTCTGCTGGACGCCCCGTTGCTTCATGCATTTTGGCGCGATTGGCGCCTCGGCCGGATTGCTCACCGGGCTGCTCGGGGTGGGCGGTGGATTCGTCATCGTTCCGTTCATGCGCCGCTACTGCGAGCTCGGCATGCAAGGGGTGGTGGCCACCTCGCTTGCGGTCATCGCGCTGGTTTCGCTGTTCAGTGTCGGACAGGCGTTGCATGCCGGGATCGTCGTGCCCCCGGCAGGTTGGCTGTTCATCGGCGCGTGCGCGCTCGGCATGGCAGCCGGGCGGCTGATGGCGGCGCAGTTCAGGGCGCGCACCCTTCAGCTCGGTTTCGCCGCGCTTGCCGCTGGCGTAGCCCTGGCGCTGGGCGCGCGCAGCCTTACCCACCTGCTTGCTTGAGAATCCTAATGACTCTGGATATCCGCTCGTTCTTCGATCCGGTCACCTCGACCTTCACCCATGTAGTTCATGCGCCAGGCCAGGCGCAATGCGCCGTAGTCGATGCAGTGCTGGGTTATGACCCGGTCACCCGCCTGACCGATACGCACATGGCTGATGAGGTGAAAGCCTATATTCAGGCCAGGGGGCTGCAGCTTCAGTGGTTACTGGAGACCCATGTCCATGCCGATCACCTGTCGGCCGCCAGCTACCTGCGCGCCGAACTTGGCGGGCGTATCGGCATCAGCGGCCGGGTCATGGAGGTACGCTGCACGCTCGCCGATCGGTACGGCCCGTTCCAGCAGAGGCCATACGACCACTTGTTTGCCACGGACGAAATGTTTTACATCGGTCCGCTGCGGACGCAGGCGCTTGCCGTGCCGGGGCACACGCCCGCCGATATCGCCTACCTGGTGAATAATGAGGTCGTGTTCGTTGGCGACACGCTTTTTCCACCGGACGTCGGCACAGCGCGTTGCGACTTCCCAGGGGGCAGTGCCAAGACACTGTATCGCTCCATCCAGCGTCTGCTGAGTTTGCCCGCGCATGTTCAGATGATGATGTGCCACGACTACCCGCCTCGCGACCGCGCGCCCATTGTCGAGTGCACCGTTGCTGAACAGCGCTCGACAAATATTCATGCGCGAAGTGGCATTTCAGAGGCCGAGTTTATCGAGATGCGTACCCAGCGCGACCGGACACTTCCAGCCCCACGCCTTTTGGGGCCATCCATGCGTGCGAATCTAGGGGGCTTGCAAACTGATCGTTGAGAAGCGGATAGGATCAGGCCGCTTCGCCTCAAGTTGCCAAGCGAGTAGCCGCCCCGCTACGGAAAAGCATGTGCGCCCGGACGGGTCTACTACGTGACCGCAATCAACAGCGCTGTTGAGAGCCCCCGGCGGAATAAGGCCCGGACTTGCTGTCGTTTGCATCCTACGGGCCAAAACAACTTCGTCGATATCAGCGATGCACGCCCATCTGCCAGACATACCCTCCTGCCATCAGCGAAACATGAATATTCGCTCAGCCGGCAAGCGCGACTTTCCAGGACCGTCTCCGTTGTCACGACTGCGATAGCCCAACGCGACCAAGAGCACGCCGGTCAGCCCATGTTGTGGCAATTGAAAGGCTGCATCGACCGAGGCCTGATCGAAATGCTCCATGGGTACGGCGTCAATGCCCAGCGCCGCCGCGCGGGAGATCAGAGAGCCAAGAGCGAGATAGACGTGCTTCTCCATCCAATGAGCCAGATCCTTGCGCTCATAACGGTGCAGGTTGATTCGACGTGCACGGGCGTGATGCTGAGCGATCTGAGCGCTGTCGTCTGAAAAGCGCCCCTCCGCAGCCTCCTGCGCCAGTAAAGCCTGGAGGTGCGAGTCACTCATGTCGGAAAGTCTGCAGAGCAATATGAAATGAGAGGCATCGAGCAGTTCGAGCTTTCTATTGGTATCGACCTGTTTGGCTGCATTTGCAAGCTGCGCTTTGGTTACCGCGCTTTCGGCAACTAAACTGGGCGATGAGTTTTCTGCTGCATTACGATGGCTCGCGATGACAAGTGCTCGCCATGAGCAACGTCGCGCACACGGAGCTTGGTTAAATCGCAGGCTCGCAGTTTGCTGTCGATGGCTAAATCGAAGAGTGCCAGATCTCGGGTTCTCTCGGCGATTTACAGTCTCACTCGGATCGCCCAGATATCTCTCAGGCAGCGGTGCCTTCTGTCCGACTAATTTTCCTTTGTTCCAGGGCTGATGGCTGTACGTAGCAATGATGTTCATGGAAGTGTCCTCCGCATACGGGAGGACAAGGATGGTTAGCTCGGGCAAGGGACGCTAACCGGCCAATAGCAGCCATTCACGTTTGGCTGCTTACGCAACCCTTTGCAGGTATTACTGGCTGCCCTCTGGACTCACCACTAGCTACGGTTTCTTGTCATCTTTCAGGCGTGAGTGGCTCAGTTTTGCGCTACGGGTGCGCGAGCCTCTCCCGAGGCGCGAAGGCGGTGAAGCAAATCCGGCATTATGTATCCGGCATCTGGCCCTACGCCTCTGAGGGTTGCAGAAGCAAAGTTGCGTTGCTTAGGCAGGCCCACAAAGTACAAGCCGGGGACATGCACGGCTCGCCCGTCACGTTGCGTCACATGGCCTCGTTCGTCGATCACGGGCAGGCCTTCGAGGAATGGCAGGTTCGGACGAAAACCGGTGGCGAACACAATGCTATTGACGGCTTCATGCTGCCCATCGGCCCAAACAACACCTTTTGAAGTTACCTGAGTGAACATTGCGGCTTGTTTGAATAATCCGGCTTTCAGCGCCTTTCTGTAGGTGCCGTCGTCCAGTACAGGTGTGCTTTGGTCGTTCAGCCAGCGGGTTTTCTCCAGGCCTGTCCATTTCAGCCAGGTATGGAAATCTGCCCCCAATATCCGTTGTGGCACGAACCGAATCGCTTCTCGTGTGGCCAACGTAACGGTGGCCACTTTGGCTAAGTCGTAAGCGATCTGTACAGCGGAGTTCGCCGCGCCAATTACGACGATGCTTTGCCCACTGAAAGCCTCTGCATTCCGATAGTCGGCACTGTGAAGTCGAGTGCCGCTGAAGCTTTCGAGCCCAAGAATGCTTGGTATGTAGGGGCGACTAAAGGCTCCCGATGCCACTACCACCGCCCTCGCCCAAAAGCGTTGCCCGTCGGCGGCAGTTATTTGGAATCCTTCATCTTCCTGATCTACCCGTGTGACCTGAACGCCGTGGAGGATAGGTAGTTGGAAGAGGTAGGCGTACTGCTCTAGGTAACGCACCACTTCATCACGAGCGGGGTAGTGGTTTGGTGCTCCGGGGAACGGCATCCCCGGTAGAGCTGAGTAGGCTGCCAGCGAGAACAGTTCGAGGCTGTCGTAGTAGTTACGCCAGTTCCCACCAGGTTGCGATTGCTCATCGAGAATAATGAAGTTGAGCCCCTGCTGTTTCAGGTGCCAGCCGCTGGCCAACCCTGCTTGGCCAGCACCGATGACAACGACATCGAAAGGTTGGTCTTTTGTGTTCATATATGCGCACTCATGCACGTTATTGGATAAATGAAATCAGTCCTGGCTGCCTGGGCAGCAGAACGGGGCGATGCTTTTTGTGTGGAGGAGGATATTTTCCAGACGCTGGATAATGGCTAGGCCATCCACTTCGTAGAACATCTGCCGTCCAACCTTCGAGGCACGAACGATCCCGGCTTCAAGCAGTACCTGAAGATGACGTGAGACTACCGAGCGCTCCTGAGGCAGCTCAGCCGCAATCTCGGTGACATCTGCTCGACCTAATTGCATAACGCGTTTCAACACGGCGACTCGTGGTGGCTCGCACAGGGCTTTGAAGAATGCACCATCAAGTGATTCGATGGCGGCCTCGATGGCTTGGGTTCGGGTCGGTGATGTAGTCATGCGGCGACTATATGTGCATCTGTGTGCACGTGTAAAGCGCTGATAGGACGCTAGGCACCACCCCCTCCAGAGTAGAGAGCAGTGCCTTGTGCGGATTACTTCTTAATTGCTTGCAGGTAGTCCTTCAGAGTCGACTCGTCGGCAGACTTGACGGTCATGCCTTCAGGGCCAGTGCCGATGTCGGTGAACTGCTTAGCAGGCTCGCCTGTTTTTTTGAACTCTTCCAGCTCCATGGCAAGTCCTCCACATGTGGGAGGACAAGCATGGCTAGCCAGAGAAGTGGTCGCTAACCGGCCAATAGCTGACATTGATGGATAAAACAAATCCCAGTGAGGAACTCTCAAAAACATCAAGGAGGTTCCCCCATGCGACTGATTAGAGATTCGCCTGATTACTCGTGCGATGAGGATGAGGACTACCAGATCGGTTAGATTAGCCAGCAATCAACATGCTGGCTAATCATTCCTAACCGTCTTGAGAATGAATGTACGCTAAGCACCTCTCAATAGTGTATAGCAATTCCTCTATGATCTATGGCAACTCCTCCCATCCGACTCCGATTACGATCCCCCAATTCCCATCTGAATTAGGGCGCCGCCAGTGCGCACTAGGTGCCTGCTGCAAGTACTCAAGAGCCTTCTCATAGCTCTCGAAGCGGCGCTCCCCTCCTTTCGGGCCAACAGTGTACCGACCGCCGCGAGAGAGACTCTTGGTAAACATCGAGCCATCCCGCGCGATCGGGACCTTTACTGTGGCCCCCCTTACTTTTTTTCAACAAGCTCCCCACAAGCCTGACTATGTTGATCTGAAACTGCCTCACTAAACCCAAGGACAACCGCAAATCTGTTGCGAAGCAGGCTCTCTCTCTGCTTCAAAAATTCAAGGAAAGCGCTCATCGCGTAAAGACCAGGCTGAGTAGGTATGTAATGGCGTTGAGTAAAATCAGCGCTCCTGGTCGAAATCCACGATTCAAACAGAGTGTTGGATTTTTCGATATTATCTATAGCAGGGAGCAGCTGAAGATTTGCTATTAAGTCCCTTGAGTTTGAATATGCCTCAACAGCCCATTCCGACACATCACTTGCCAGTAATTTAGCTTTTCCAAAACGTGCTTGCGGAAAAATATGATCAATATGGTATTGATCTGAACCCCAGCTTTTTTCAGGGTAAAGCAACGAGAGCGCCAAAAAGCAAGACTTGTCCGTGTATCGCACCGCCATCAGGTCATTAAGGCTTCGAGCGTCGGTGAAGTCGATTTGACTGTGTTTCTTAAGACCAATAAGAAGCTTTCGCTCTGGGAATCCTGTCTCGGTTTCTAAATGCTCCTGAATTATCTTTCTAGCCAACGCGATCGCATTATCAGAGGACCCGCTAAATGCACTCGCAAGCAAAGCCTTCATCAGCCACCGATGCATGGCTAAGACTGCATCCGAATCAATCGCACTGGTAGAATTAAAACGAATCCCTGTCTTGAATATATAGTAAGCGAGCGGCAGAAGAGCGTTAGTACTGGTCAACGTATCTCGATCAATTCCATACTCATTGACCAGGCGAATCGTGGTTTCAAGGGCTGCTTTGATACTATCCCAATTAGACCGAATCAGCTCAAGGTTTTTCTTGTTAAAATTGGATACTTTGTAGGCATTAGGCAGGTCCGACAGAACAAGGCATGCCTTCATGACCCAGTCCTTATCAAGATCATTGTGCCGTGTTAGGCCGGAGTTAAGAAAGTCAACAAATTGATATATTTCGTCCCGAGCATTTAAATCACCCCAAGTTGTGGTAATCGTTGAAAGCAAGAGGTCTGACTTGCTGAGCTTTGTTCCCCCTTCATTTGCTCGAACGAAAACATCAAGCACACGCTCAAGTGATTTACTTGTCTCAGTAAAGTAAGCAATGCACTCATCTTTCCAAATTGCCCGATAGAGAGTATCTAAGTTTCTCTCTGCAATCTTACGATCTGTTCTTCCAACACCATCAAGCTCAAGTCTTTGAAGCAGATCATCGACATACGAATCGTACTCATTCTGATCGCTAAGCTGAAGAATCCGGCTGACTGGAAACCAATAGCTTTCCTTGCAACTCGGAGGTTCACTTGTGAAGAATGTCAATCCATAAGTTACATCAGTTAGAGAATCCTCTTCACTTCGAGCATCTTGCATTAAATCGAGATACAAGTGCTGCCGCACCCAGGCATCGGGATTATCCCAGCGCTTATTCTTCAACTTGCTTTTATAGCTACCCTTGAGGCCAATCAGTAACGATGTCAGACGCTGCTGTCCATCCAATACCAACGTCATCTGCCTATCAGTCAAGTGAACCGACTCGTTATGGAAGTCACCAAAAGTAAAGTCCTCCACAAATTTATAGACACTGAGATTCTCAATCTCTGCTGGCGACACATCCCAAAATAAGAAAGAGCTAATTGGATATCCTTTCAGCAGGCTATCAAACAGCCTAACAATCTGATCCGGCATCCAAACATATGGCCTCTGAATGGCGGGCAGATAATAATCAACATTCAGCCGCCGAATTACGTTTGCTATGTTGCTAGACTTATAAGCCACCACTAACTCCTTTAGTGACGATTTCAGGCTGCTACTTAAGATATGAGCGACCGATGATCGACATTATTAAATCAACATTAATATGCCAGATTGGAATGAGCTAGCAAATAGCCAGCCACAGCGATATGAAGAAATTTTAGCGCGACTAGCTGTTCAGTCACCTTAGAGGCCCCCAACCATAGCCATGATCAGCTGAGAAGCCGGGTGAATACTGGTGTTGTGTCGAGACTAAAATCGGATACAAGCCTGTACTAAGCGGGCTTTCATAGGGGTACCGAGCACGTCCCCTGCGAAGGACCGATCTTGGCCGAAAGGGGTTAGCGACGGCCTGGCTGCGACCGTCGCTATGCATGGTCAAACCTCGGTCTGTTCCGCCATCTCCAGGGCGTCATCGACCTCAATCCCCAGATATCGAACGGTGCTCTCCAGCTTCGTATGGCCGAGCAGCAGTTGAACCGCCCGCAGGTTCTTCGTCCTGCGATAGATCAGTGATGCCTTCGTACGTCTCATTGTGTGAGTGCCATACATGGCTGGATCAAGGCCAATGGCTTTCACCCAGCCTTTGACGATACGAGCGTATTGACGAGTGGATAGATGGTCTGAGGTATGCAGCCGGCTGGGGAAAAGGCAGTCCTCGCTGCGGAGCTGGGCTTGATGTATCCAGGCCGCGAGAGCAGACCGTGTTTGCTCAGCGATCTCGAACTGCACCGGCCGCTGCGTTTTCTGCTGCATCAGCATGGCTCGTGATGACACGTGCTCACCATGAGCAACGTCGCATACACGGAGCTTAGTTAGATCGCAGGCTCGAAGCTTGCTATCGATGGCTAGATCGAAGAGAGCCAGGTCCCGGACTCTTTCCGCAATTTGGAGTCGTACTCGGATAGCCCAGATATCTCTCAGTCGGAGTGGGGTTTTCTGCCCGACCAATTTTCCTTTGTTCCAGGGCTGACGGCTGCAGGTAGCGATGATGTTCATGGCAAGTCCTCCAGGTGTGGAAGGACGAGGATGGCTCGCCAGAGCAGTGGTCGCTAACCGGCCAAAAGCGGCCATTCAACTTCTAGGCCGTTGCCACGAACTATTGCTTTGGAAGACCGCTGTCTTCCAGATGGCGACTCTAAACGATGGACAAACTAATGTTAAAGCCAGCGGCGAACCTGGGTTTGATAAGCCGAATACTCGCTGCCGAACAGAGTTATCAGAGCACGCTCCTCGGGCCTGATCTGGAAGCGATTCATATACAGCACAAACCCCAGTACCCCAAACAAGGCAATTGGTGAGGCCAAGTAGCAGGCCCAGGCCAGCAGCAACAGGGCAAAGCCGACGTACATCGGGTTGCGTGAGTATTGATAGATGCCCGAGCGCACCAGTGCCGATGCGGTTTCAGGCTTCAGCGGATTGACGGTGGTCTGCGCCTGCCGAAACGACAGTACGCCGGCCACGCTGAAGCAAACGCCAACGGCCACCACTAGCAGCGCCACCAGTACCCGCACTGAATGCGCCAGGTCGAGGCCCGGCACATAGCGGGCGGCCAGCCACATCAACAGCCCAAACAGAGCGGTCACAACCGGCGGGGGTATCTTGTTTTCCAGTGCTCGCATAAAAACTCCCGATTAAGCAGCCATGACTTTTGCGCCAGTCGCTATGTTTAGCGCACTTTTTGCAGTTCGCTCTGCACCAGTTCTAGCAGCGGCTCAGGGCCGAACTTTGTCAGCAGCTTGGCGTTGCAACCAGTATGCACAGCAGCTATCGAGCTGGGCGGTTCATCTTGATGACGAAGCTCCCATTAAGGCCGGGGGTGGCCACTACAACGTGAATCGCGCCGGGGGCTTGTAACTACTTTTCCGCGCTCTTCTAAGGCGATGGTCAATGACGGTGGCTTTTCCCAACATGGGTGTGCCCGTCATCCGGAAGCGCACTGACTCCGCCAGTGGTGTTCAGGCGCTGGAGAATTCCACACTCGTCTACGCCCCGCTCAGAGGCGCAACGGTGTCGTAACTCAACCAGCTGTTGTTGCAGGGCCAGCAGGCTGGTCACGCGCGCTTGCACATGCGCAATGTGCTCATCCACTAAGCTATTCACACCTTCACAGTTTCCCTCTGGCCGATCCATCAGCGCCAACAAACTTCTGATCTCGTCCAGGGTCATGTCCAGTGTTCGGCAGTTACGGATGAACGTAAGCCGCTCAAGGTGCTCACTGCTGTAAAGGCGGTAGTTGCCCTCACTGCGAGCCGGAGCCGGCAACAGCCCCTCACGCTCGTAATAGCGAACCGTTTCAACCTGGCAATCGGCAAGCTTGGCCAGCTCTCCAATTTTCATGAAGCACCTCTTCGACAAACGCTTGACCCTGAAGTGGCTTCAGGGTGTTCACTCTGCACAACTGATCAATGAGGATACCTTCATGGCTGGCTGCTGCGGTGACGAATACAAACCTGAAGCGGTTTCAAAGGATGTCTGCTGTGACGCCAACGAAGCAAGCAACTGCTCTGCCACAGTGGCTACAGCGGTAAATACCGTAACCGGCTCCAGGCTCAGTAGCTTCCGCATTGCGCAAATGGACTGCCCTACCGAGCGGACGCTGATTCAGGACAAACTGAGCAAGCTCGCAGGCATCGATAAGCTCGACTTCAACCTGATCAATCGGATTCTTGGGGTATGGCACAGCTTGCCGTCGACCGCGCCTATCGAAGCGGCGATCTCGTCCCTGGGCATGCAAGCAGAGCCGCTATCTGCTGAAGGGCAAGCCCGCATCAAAATCGAACAGATGGACTGCCCAACGGAAGAAAAGTTAATCCGCGACAAGCTGACCTCACTACCCGGTATCAGTGCGCTGGAGTTCAACCTGCTTCAACGTGTACTGACGCTCAGCCACTCAGCAGAAGCCCTGCCAGTAGCACTGGCAGCTATTCGCGAGCTTGGTTTCACGCCAGTGGTTGAGGGTTCCGCAGCAGCAAACGAAGAAGCGCAAGGCACCCCGCGCAAGAAGGCCTGGTGGCCCTTGGCGCTATCGGGGGTGGCCGCCGTATCGGCGGAAGTGATCCACTTTGCCGAGCTTGCGCCAGATTGGGCTGTGGCTGGCATGGCGCTGCTCGCCATTCTGCTTTGCGGCCTGACGACCTATAAAAAGGGCTGGATCGCGCTGAAGAACCGCAACCTGAACATCAATGCGCTGATGAGTATCGCGGTGACCGGTGCGGTGCTGATTGGGCAATGGCCAGAAGCGGCCATGGTCATGTTCCTCTTTTCTGTCGCCGAGTTGATCGAAGCGAAGTCGCTGGATCGGGCTCGCAATGCCATCCGTGGCCTGATGGATCTGACGCCAGAGCGCGCCACGGTGCAGCAGATTGATGGCACATGGCTGGAAGTTGACGTTAAAACCATCGCCGTAGGCGCATTGGTTAGGGTTCGACCGGGCGAGCGAATCGGCCTCGATGGCGAGGTTACTGCCGGCAACTCCACCATCAACCAAGCGCCGATCACAGGGGAAAGCTTGCCTGTAGAGAAAACCATTGGCGATCCGGTTTTTGCTGGAACCATCAATGAAGCCGGCTCCTTGGAATACCGCGTCCTGGCCGCCGCTGCCAACACCACGCTGGCACGTATCATTCACGCGGTCGAGGAGGCGCAGGGTTCACGCGCGCCGACCCAGCGCTTTGTCGATCAATTCGCCAAGGTATACACCCCTGTCGTATTCCTATTCGCCCTGGCTGTCGCCATCGTGCCGCCACTCTTCATGGCCGAGCCCTGGTACGACTGGATCTACCGTGCCCTGGTACTGCTGGTGGTTGCCTGCCCTTGCGCCTTGGTCATCTCGACACCTGTCACCATTGTCAGTGGTTTAGCTGCGGCTGCACGCAAAGGCATCCTGATCAAAGGCGGCGTTTATCTGGAAACTGGCGGCAAGCTTGGCTTCCTGGCCCTCGACAAGACCGGAACCATTACCCATGGCAAACCCGTGCAAACCGACTACATGCCGCTGGTTGAACAGGACTCAGAACTCAATCGCACCCATGCTGCCAGCCTCGCCAGTCGCTCTGACCACCCGGTTTCGCAAGCGATAGCCAAGCATGCCACTGAGAATGGCCTGACGTTCGCTACCGTTGAGGGATTCGAAGCCCTGCCGGGTCGAGGTGTACGGGGCACCATTGATGGCATGGATTTCCACCTGGGTAACCACCGTCTGGTGGAAGAGCTTGGCCTCTGCTCACCCGAGCTGGAGGCGACGCTGGAACGTCTCGAACGCCAAGGCAAAACAGTGGTGGTGTTGTGCAATCCGCAGCGTGCCATTGCCCTGTTCGCGGTTGCCGATACCGTCAAAGACTCCAGCCGCCAGGCAATCGAGGAGCTTCATGCGCTGGGTGTGAAGACCACGATGCTGACCGGCGATAACCCGCACACCGCAGAAGCCATCGCACAGCAAGTGGGCATCGACGAAGCACGCGGTAATCTCCTGCCAGTCGACAAATTGCAGGCCGTTGAAGCATTGCAGGCGCGTGGCTACGTTGTTGGGATGGTCGGCGATGGCATCAACGATGCGCCGGCGCTGGCGAAGTCCGAAATCGGGTTCGCCATGGCCGCTGCCGGCACGGACACGGCTATCGAAACTGCGGATGTAGCCTTGATGGATGATGACCTGCGCAAGATCCCGGCCTTTATCCGCCTGTCCCAACAGACCGCCGTCATCCTCAAGCAGAACATCGTGCTGGCGTTAGGGATCAAGGCTCTGTTTCTCGCCATTACTCTAACGGGACAGGCGACGATGTGGATGGCAGTCTTTGCAGACATGGGTGTCAGTCTGCTGGTGGTGTTCAACGGCCTGCGCCTGCTTAAAAAGTAGGAACGGAGGATTGAAGATGAAAGCAGCATTGCAACTTGCAATTGAACAAGCCTTTCAACAGGCCGAGCACGCCATGCAGCAGAGGCGTAATACCGAGGCCTTTCAATGGCTGGAGCGTGCGCACATCCTGACTCAACGCCAGCCCTTGCCGCACGCCAGATCACACTGGCTGATGCTCACGCTCGGTTGGCAGATTGGCGATTATCGCGAGGTGGCCGGGCAAATACCGCGCATTTTCGCGGCCTTGTTGTTCTCCAGAATCTGGGTGCCCCTCGGCAATACAGGCCGCTCCAGAGTCAGTGCTTTCAAGCCCATGCCGGTTCCTGAAGAACTCCAGACCTTGCTTGCGAGTGACGAGCAAAACCTATCCAGCCGGTGATTGCGCCCATGCAAGTCGATCTCGCCACCCAACTGCCGTGCCCACTTGCAGAGGTGATCGCCCAGGTGCGCACACCACGCCTGCTGCGTCAGGTTGCTTCACCCTTATTGAGTTTCAGCCCGCTGGCTCCGGCTGAGTTTCCTGATACCTGGAGCGAGGGCACCTACTGGGTCAAGCTGAAGTTATTCGGCGTACTTCCCATTGGCCGTCAGGCGATTGTGATTACCTACCCGCAGATGGAAAACGCTCAGACCTTCATGCTTAGAGACAACGGCTATAGCCCGCTGATCACCAAGTGGGATCACGTCATTACGGCTCAAGAAGTGAGTGGCGGAACGCTTTACCGAGATCGCGTGACTATCGAGGCCGGCATCCTCACCCCGTTCGTGTGGCTTTTTGCGCGTCAGTTTTACGCCCACCGTCAGCGCCGCTGGGCAGCTTTGGCGGCAAATGGCTTTAGCTACTGAAGCACGCCATGCCCAGACAGGGCTGCTCACCTAGAGAGCAATACCTCTTGGCCACTGAAAATTCGCTCCCCCAGGCAACCTCCTTGGTCGGGGCAGCTTTAATACAACCTGTAGCAGGTACGGGGTCAACTTTTGACCTGCATCAGGCTACACCCGTCTTCGAGGTCTATATTGACTACTGGTGACTCACCCCACGACCCACTTTCACCTGCAAGGAACTGAGCAATGAAAGCACCAAAACTCGCCGCCTTCGCTTTGGCGGCTGCGCTTTTTCCGGCCTTAACCTTTGCGCAGCAGGACTCCAGCGCCACCAGCCAGGCTCAACAGCAGCCAATGAGCGTTGAGCAATTTGATCAAGAGATGGCGAAGGCACAAGAAAACCTGAAGAAAATGCAGGAGCAAATGAGCCAAATTCAGAAAGCTAGCGACCCTGCACAGCGTCAGAAACTGATGCAAGAGCACCAAACCATGATGCAGCAAGGAATGCACATGATGAACGGAATGCGTGGTGGCGGAATGATGGGGTGCTGCGGAGGGGGCATGAAGGGCGGTCACATGATGGGTGACGGTCAGATGATGGGCGGTGGCCACATGATGGGTAACGGTAAGATGATGGGTGGGGGTCACATGATGGGCTGGGATCAAATGGGCAGCCACTACTCCCAGATGACGCCTGAGCAGATGAAGCAGCATCAATACATGATGGACAGGTACATGGGTATGCAGCAGATGATGATGGATCAGATGATGCAGCATCAGCAGCATATGGGCATGCCACAGCGCTGAGACTTCACACTTATTCCACGGACAGCATGCTGTTCCCGTACGGTATGAATACTTTCATGCGCCAGCCCAACTCACACTAAGGGGCGTTGGGCTGGCGCCCACCGATTCAATTTTTGGCTCACCTGAAGATTCAGCGCTAAAGCACCTGTAAATGGTGACTCTTGTGTGCGCGCCGTCGACGCATCAACCAATAGGCGGCACGAATACGTCAACTCTGTATCAGCGGACACCTGCATGTATGGCTGGCTAATGGCTGCTTTTGGCCGAAAACGGACTCCGCCGAAAGGCAGCTGCCGGCCAGAAGCCGGTCATTGAGTCTCGGCTAAAGTCGGGGCGATTTACACAAAATGAAGCGCATACGATGCAGGTATCTGCCTCATAGGCATCGCCAAGCCCAGCTGAACTTCTCAGCAGTCGCTGCTCGAACCGCACGATGTCGATGGCTGTCATGTTCCGACACTCATCGCGCGCATCAGTGACTAGTTCGGACGAGGTTCACTGGCTTTCGTCCGATCCCTTGCGTCCGATAAGTGGAAACCGCGAGCTGACATGCTTAGTGGTTCGAGTACGACAGACGTCTCGAATATGCCTATCGTTTTCTGATCCCCATCCCCCTCAGACCTTCAGCGCCGGGTCAGACTCAGGCTTCCAGTCGCCTATTCCCAATCCCATGTCGCCGGGGCATGCGGGTTCGGAGTAAGCAGGGAGCTCAGTTGCTGGCTACCAGTACCAGGTGCGATTTGGAGCCGGCGGCTTTTCTCGATTGCGCATTCCAGTCGCCCTGGATTCGGCGCGAAGCTTCAGCTTGCGCAGGGAGCAGAGGACGGAACCCCTCCTCGATACACTCGGGGGCCGTTTACTGGCCGGCGCTGGCGAGATGTGCCCAGGGAGACTGGATGAACTCGCTGAAGGAGATGCTGACCACTTCACCGATCCGGGCCTGAGCGTAGATGTCTGCCCAGTTATCGAGTTCAGCGTTAGACATGAGAGGGGTGCCTCCTGGGGCGATTGATGGGATCAGCGTACCAACCCCGCTAGATATGCAACCACGCTAGATACCAACCCCCCCCATGATGAACGCATCAAGCGCCGCCAACTCCGCATCGATCTGGTCAACGGTTTTCCACATATATTTCCCTTTCTTTCTAGTTCAGGTTTTCGGCCAAGCTCCCATTTTTTTGGCTTCACACTGGTCAATTTGACTCCATATCAGGGGTACCCCGCGTCACACGTGGTTTTCAGAGGGCTTAGATATAGGGAAATACCGATTTCTCCTGAAATTTAGGTTTTCGCCAGATATGCTCTGCGGCCGATGAAGATGCATCGTCCTACTGAAACCTTCGCCCCGCGAGGGCTTCACAGATCCGATTGATGAAATGCGCATCGCAGGTTTTTCCACGGCCTCTCGCAGGCCAAGAACGACTGCCGTTTAGATGCCCTCGGCCGATCTGACCTGTTTCTTCTGAATATTCATGGCCAAATACCTCGCCTGACACCCCGCTATTCTTGGGATTCCGAGATAACACCTTCCGCCGAATTAGAGGCTGCTCAGCTCCAGCTATTTTGAAAACCATCGGAAGCGGAAACCCTTAGCCGCCCATAGGGTGAAATATGGCGCCGAACGTGCGAAAGATTTGTGGCCGATGAACACCCCAGGCCCGACGCAGTACAAGGGCTAGCGCCAAAATACTTTGCGAACGTCTACCCCTTATTGGTCGCCGGACATTCCGAAAAATGCTTTGAAACCCGCTTCAAGGTAAGCCGGGCAGTCAAAAGTCATGTTTTCCCCTGCCCTCCCCCACGCTCATTGCGCGCATAGCACCCACACCCCAGGCGGAGTAGTAGCTTCAGCCGCTATCAAATGGAAAAGCTTCAGCAGGCTTGGATCTGTCTCTTCTGTCGCGACAGTTAGCCCCAGGTTCGCGCATGGAAAATTACAAGACCAGGACCTAAATCAGGCCCTAATTGAGGGGTTGCATATCCAATCGATGGCACGCTGGGTTCAAAAGCTTCTCCCACGGTGCACTTTTGTGAACCTATCGCACAGCGGTTTAGGTGCACAAAAGTGCACCTAAAACACATTGGAGGGCCCTTTGCTCGGAGGGGTTGCACACTGAAAATCGTGTGGATGATAAGGGTCACCGATGCCCTAGAAACATCTCTAGCGCAGGTTCTATGCCGCCACTGAGTCGGAGCAAAACCAGTGACCAACACAACCCTGCCAAGCAAAAAACAGATTGCGCACCCTGGGTTTCTCAGTAGCGCCCAAGACGTGGCGAACTATGTCGCTAACTACCTCCGAGGGATTGCAGAAGAGCTCAGCGTCCACAGCTGTGAGCATGTCAAAACGCCCTGCGGAGAAACGAGACTGTCTGGATACATCATGCAACGCGACACTCGCAGCTTCACTGATTGGAACAACATAGCCAGAGAGATTTTTTTGCACCTAGGCTTTGCCGCACTGGGATCGGTACATGCAGTAGCGACTACGGCTTTAGTCAGGTCTGAAATCTGGCATCTCCTCAACCTGTCCCTACCGCCCGGAGCACTTTCTGAAAATGGGCAGATATTTTACGTCACCATGAGGGATGGTCATTTCAGGCTCAAATCAGTTGCCGATGACACTCGTGCCGTTCTGCATGTGCGTGCCGTGTATAAGCCTGCGCTCTTAGGCACTCGCTAGCCGCCCGACGATCGTGTCTAGGGGCGGCCTAGGCGCATCGAACATTTGCGTTTGGATACATATGCGGATGACCAGCAGGCGTTGAAAATACTTCTGCAGGAGCGAAACGACACTGCAGCGCCGGCAACAGCTTACAGAAGTACTTTCGGCCGGCCCAAAGTTTGCGATAGCGCCCAAAGCCACGCCTTCGTGCAACCCCGCCAGGCCTGTCCGAGACCGTATCGCTCAGATTGAAGGAAAACTCTTTCGTAGAAGTTACTTCTGCACCCACGAATTGATACTACTGTGCTTCCTGACCCAAGGGATGACCATCGCAGCGTGAAAGCCGTGTGCGAATCGACGCTTCTGTACCGACAGAAAGCAATGGCACCAGAAAAAGCTTCTGTTCTTGCCAGACCTCTAGCCGCCTCAGCTTGCAAGTGTTCGACAGGTCTCAGCTCCCGGCAACCGGGATCGCCAGCTTGGCCAACATTTAGATGGATGCAAAAACCATAGACTGAATCGCCTTGACTTACGGAGACCACCTGCCAGCTTCTGGCCAACATGCAAACCGCAGCCTCCAGCTCCGAGTTATCTCACTTTGGCAGCGATCTTTAACAGAAGCAGCCTCCCCGACGAAGTTACTTCTACGCAACGATTAGACATCAGGGGATATCCATAATGGATGGCAGCAGATTTCAAAGATGCGACGAAAGATATTCGCTGGCCATGGATTGGCCGCTACTAACGCGCCGACCACCATGCTGAATCCCACCTGCACGAGAGAAGCTCGCTCACCACCCTGATGGGCCAGAAGTAACCTCTCAACTCGTCTCCACCAAAAATCTACTTGCAGCAGCAGCCCTCATGGCCGGTCACGCTATCACCAGCTCATGAGCATCAGCCAGAAACGGCACATCTTTGCTCGTCCATACAGCAAACCGGGCACCAGCCGCTCACGAAGACTAGACCCTGTTTAGGGTACAAACTGCCACCCTACGAAGATTTCAAGCGCTCAAAATGGGATTACAAGCAATCAGCGAGCCGAGTAATTCATGGGTAAGGAACGAGTATCAGGCGCCTACATAAAGGCAAGAATAGGCATCACACGGCACCACGCGACTGAATACGCACGCAATCAGGGTATGAAACCAGCTGGAGCACAGCGATGAACACCATTTTTCTATTGATGGCTCAATATGGAGGAGCTGCCATCATCCCCCTGGAGCGGCTATGCAGGGATTACTTCAGCCACCTGACGCCGGAGAAGTTGAAGATCAAGGTTGCCACCGGCCAGATCGACCTGACTTTGGTGCCGATGGAGAGCAGTCAGAAGTCCGCAAGAGGAGTTCATCTGACCGATCTGGCCGCCTACCTGGATGCCCAGCACAGCAAGGCAAAGCTTGAGCACGATAAGCTAATGGGGCGAGGCATTCGCCGTAGTTCTTAATCCGACCCGGCCCCGATCGTGGGGCCGTCTATCACCCTCTTCAACCATGGCCAATCCTTATACGGATCCCCATTCCCCCGCAGGTGCGTGTAGCGTCGCATCGAGTTCCAATCCCGGTGACCCGACACGCTCGCAGCTTTCGGAATATCCCAACCCATCTCAAAAAGACGCGACACGCCGTCATGGCGCAGGTCGTGAAAGCGCAGATCCTGAATCTCAAGGAAGTGGCAGGCTCGTGTAAACGAGGCAGACACTGACTTGGCGTTGTAGGGAAACACCTCATCAGCTACACGCGGCATTGACTGCAGGATACTCCATGCCTCGCCCGGCACCAGGCACCACACGTCATTGCCCTGTTTCTGACCTGGATTTTTCATATCGGTGATTAGCACCCTCCGGCCTGGTTCATCCATAGCATCCCAACGAATGCGAGTGATCTCTTCCTGTCGGCGAGTCGAGAACAGCGCGAACACGATGATGCGCACCATGTCGATCTGCTGCTTTCGGCGATCACGCATTTCACAGAAGTAGTTCAGGAGCTTATCCAGCTCCTCCAAGGTCGGTCGACGAGTGCGTTCTTTGCTTTTGGTCACCGCCCCCATCTTGCGCAACACCTGACGAGCATCAGGCATCGCCATAGGGTCAATGTCATAGCCCCAGGCTGGTCGGGCAACAGCAAGCACAGCCCCGAGGTGGGCCAGATCATTGCCAACGGTTTGGGCCTGAATGCCATCCTCCTGCATTCGGCGCAACCCGTACTCGACAAGTTGCTGACTGGTGATCTGCACATCCTCTAACGCCCCCAGCCAGGTCTCCCCAATCGCTTTGAGGGTGGCTCTCTTGGTTTTCCCGAGCGGCCTGATCTTTTCGTACTCGTCGAGGTAACGCTCGATCATCTGCCTGACGGTCACGCCCTTCCTATTTGCCCTTGCTATAGCACCAGGCTCGGCCAGCTCCGTCTCTCGGCGCTTGATCCATACCTGGGCCGTAGACCTCCGGTCGAAGGTTTGGCTTTCCTGATATACTGTAACGCCCTGCTGCATGATCCGGATTTGCGCTGTATACCGCGCAGACCCGTCCTTGCGCTTGCGGGTAGTAATAGTGCCCATAAATTTTGCTACATAGTTAAATTGACTTGCTACATTGTAGCAACGCCCACCCAGAAACAAGCAAAAACGAGCAGAAACGGTAGCAAATGAGAGAAACAGATATCCTGCCAAACTATAGCCAGAGCGGCGTAAATCCTCGAAGAGCGCCAAGCAGGAGGTTTTCTGTTGCACCGATGATGGACTGGACCGACCGCCACTGCCGGTTCTTCCTGCGCCAGCTTTCCAAGCATGCCCTGCTCTACACCGAGATGGTGACGACCGGCGCGCTGCTGCATGGCGATACGGCGCGGTTTCTGCGTTACGACGAGACCGAACATCCGCTGGCGCTGCAGCTGGGTGGCAGTGTGCCGGGCGATCTGGCGGCGTGCGCGAAGCTCGCCGAGGCCGCGGGTTACGACGAGGTGAATCTCAATGTCGGCTGCCCCAGCGATCGGGTGCAGAACAACATGATCGGCGCCTGCCTGATGGGCCATCCGCAGCTGGTCGCCGACTGCGTGAAGGCCATGCGCGACGCGGTGGGCGTCGAGGTCACCGTCAAGCACCGCATCGGCATCAACGGGCGCGACAGCTATTCCCAGTTGTGCGACTTCGTCGGTCAGGTGCGCGAGGCCGGCTGCCGCAGCTTCACGGTGCATGCTCGCATCGCCATTCTCGAAGGGCTGTCACCCAAGCAGAACCGTGAAGTGCCACCGCTGCGCTACGACGTCGCCGCGCAGCTCAAACGGGATTTCCCGGACCTCGAGATCATCCTCAACGGCGGCATCAAGACGCTGGAAGAATGCCGCGAGCATCTGCAGACCTTCGATGGGGTGATGCTCGGCCGCGAGGCCTACCACAACCCCTATCTGCTGGCGCAGGTCGACAGCAGCCTGTTCGGCAGCGACACACCGGTGATCAGCCGTGCGCAGGCGCTACGCAACATGCGCCCGTACGTCGAACGGCATCTGGCCGAGGGTGGCGCCATGCACCATGTCACCCGCCACGTGCTCGGCCTGGGCCAGGGTTTCTCCGGCGCGCGGCGCTTCCGTCAGCTGCTTTCGGTGGATATTCACAAGAACGGCGAGCCGCTGGCGCTGCTCGATCAGGCGACGGCATTGCTCGAAGGCCACTGACGTCCCGCGGCAAGGAACGCTACCGAGACTATCGGATCAAAGGCCAGGCGCATCCGGGTCCATGCGCTCGTTGAGCGGGCAGACGGGCTCGGGTAAGGTCATGCCACTCACAGGACGGAGCCCTCCTTTATATGACTTCCAAGCTGGAACAACTCAAGCAGTTCACCACCGTTGTCGCCGATACCGGCGATATCGACGCCATTGCCCGCCTGAAGCCCGTGGATGCGACCACCAATCCGTCGCTGCTGCTCAAGGCCGCGGCCATGCCGCGCTACGCCGAGCATCTCGGCAACGCGATGAAGCAATGCCAGGGCGATATCGGCCTGGCCTGCGACCTGTTCGCGGTCGCTGTCGGCAAGCAGATCCTCGAACTCATCCCCGGACGCATTTCCACCGAGGTCGACGCGCGTCTTTCCTTCGACACCCAGGCCATGGTCCAGCGCGGCGAGCGCCTGATCGGTCTGTACGAGCAGGCCGGCATCAGCCGCGAGCGCGTGCTGATCAAGATCGCGTCCACCTGGGAAGGCATCCGCGCCGCCGAGCAACTCGAAAAGGCCGGCATCCAGACCAACCTCACTCTGCTGTTCTCGTTCACCCAGGCGGTGGCCTGCGCCGAGGCCGGCGTGTTTCTGATCTCCCCCTTTGTCGGCCGCATCTACGACTGGTACAAGAACCATGAAGGCCGCGACTATCAGGGCGCGGAAGATCCGGGCGTGCAGTCGGTCAGCCGCATCTACGACTACTACAAGACACACGGCTACAAGACGGTGGTGATGGGCGCGAGCTTCCGCAACGTTGGCCAGATCGAGGCGCTGGCTGGCTGCGACCGGCTGACCATCAGCCCGGAACTGCTCGGCCAGCTCGCCGAAGCCAGCGGCACGCTGGAGCGCAAGCTGGAGCCGGGCCGCGAATCCGAACCGCGCATCAGCCTGGATGAGAAGAGCTTCCGCTGGGGGCTGAACGAGGATGCGATGGCGACCGAAAAACTCGCCGAAGGCATCCGTCAGTTCGCGAGGGATCAGGAGAAGCTCGAGGCGCTACTGGCGCAGCTGGCCTGAGTTCCGCTCAGGAGCGCTCCAACGCGGTGACGAGGTCATGGAAGGCCTCGCGGTTGGATTCGTTGAGGCTCATCAGGATACGGTGAGCCTCCAGCACCTTGGCCTTCACCACGTCCTCGGACTGGTCCTGCGAAGGCAGGTCGGCCAGACACTCCGGGCACGGCAGCGGCGTGTCGACGATGTTGAACACCTGATCGAAGCCCATCGACTGCAACAGTCGAGTGATGTCCGGATGGGTGGTGACCAGGGTCGGCAACATGCCGACCTTCTGCCGCGACAGGATCGACAGCTTGGCCAGCAGGCCCAGCGTGGTGCTGTCGATGCTTCGGCTCTCGGTCAGATCGATGACGATGGAAGAGAAATTCAGCGACGAGAAGATCTTCTCGATCGTCGCATCCAGCGCCGAACAGAGCGTCAAACGGATCTCACCAATGAACTTCAGAACAAAGGTGCCATCCATCTCGGCGAACTGGATTCTACCAGTACTCATGCAAGGTTCCTGCTCAACACCAGCAAGGCGATATCGTCGGGCATGTCAGCCAGTTCGGCCAACCCGAAGACTCGACGTAAACCGTCCAGCGTGCCACCGGCGTCCGAGATCAGACCGGGCAACGCAGACTCTTTTTCTTTGAGTGTCTCGCCAGGCAAAAGGTCCAGAATGCCATCGGAGAGCAAGGTCAGGCTGAAGGTCTCCGGCAGCTTCAGCTCGAAATCCTGATAGGTCGCTTCGACGAACAGGCCGACCGGCAGACCGCGTCCTTCCAGGTAGTGGGCGCCCTCGCCCGTATAGAGCACCGGCATCGGCAGATGACCACCGATGCTGTAGTGCAGCACGTCACGCTCCTGGTCGATCACCCCACCCAGCATGGTCACGTGCTTGCCCAGCTTGCAGTTGATCAGCCCGCGGTTGATATGGTCGAGCACTTCCGAGGGCTTGAACTCGCGCAGCGTACCGCCGCGGCGCGACTCGTACAGCAGGCGGGTGGTCATGAACTTGAGCAGCACGGTGACGAATGCCGACGACGCACCGTGGCCGGACACGTCGGCCAGATAGAAGCCGATGCGGCGCTCGTCCACGCGGAAGTAGTCGACGAAGTCGCCGGACAGATACAGCGAGGGGATGATCTGGTGCGCAAAATCGAAGCCGTCAACGCTCCAGGGCGTTACCGGCAGCATGTTCATCTGAACCTGGCGCCCGGCGTCCTGATCTTCCTGCAATAGATGCAGGCTGGCCTGCAGGTCGCGGTTGGCAGTCTCCAGTTGCTCCCGATAGCGACGATTCTCCAGGCGCAGACGAGAGCGATCCAGCGCGCGGCGAACCGAGTGTTCGAGCATCGCCAGATCTTCGAGCGGCTTGATCAGATAGTCGGCGGCGCCCAAACGCAACGCCTCCACGGCATCGCTCATAACACCGGCACCCGAGACCACGATGACCGGCAGGTCGATCTGGCGCTCACTGATCTGGCGGATCAGTTCCAGGCCGTCCATCTGCGGCATGCGCAGGTCGCAGATCACGAGGTCGGGCTGCTCGGATTCGAAGAGCTCCATACCCTGCGGCCCATTGGCGGCCTGCAGCACACGGAAACCACTGTCATCCAGATAGGCAGCCAGGCTGGCTCGAACCACATCGTCGTCGTCTATGATCAGCAGCGTCGCGCTTGGTTTATGCATGTTCCTACCAGGCGGTGTCGCCAGGATGGTTGGCGAATACATTGGCCCGGCGTGATGCGGGGCATAGGTTCGATTCAAGGCGCAGACGGTACTCCCATACGATCGGGGTTTCAAGCCGACCGGCAGGCGCCTTTACAGGTCGAATTGAGGGGCGCTATAAGAATCCCGCTAGCCATATATAAAAGGTAGAACCATGAGCCAGAAAGACCGCGATTACAGCGAAAAACGCGATTTCATCCGGATGCAGATCGAAACCACCGTCGCGCTGGAACATGGCGACACAAAACTGAGCGGCGTCTGCATCGACCTTTCCAGCACCGGCATGCAGATCCTGGCCAGGACGAACCTGAGCATGGGCGACAAGCTGCGTGTGCTGATCCCTTCCGAGCACAGCGAACTCAAGGGGCTGGATGCGCAGACCGAAGTAGTGCGCATCAGCCAGCTCGACGATGGCCGTCAGAGCCTGGGCCTGGCCATTCTTTCCATGTCCTGACCCCACTGCGCCGCTCCGGCATTGGCCGCAGCAACTGCGGCCAATATCAGAAATCGTCCTCGACCTCGCCGTCCTTCACCCGGAACTCGCGGTTCTGCAGGTAGGCGTTGCGCACGAAGATGTAGCGATCGCCACGAATCATCTTTTCCGCCGACAGCAGGCTGGCACGCGTATCCACCAGATCCACGCCGCGCGTCACGTTGCGCGTAGGCACGTGGCTCATGTGCGGATAGGGCTCGAGGAAGGCATCGGGCACGCGGCCGATCGCATCGCGCACGGTGCTCGGCCCCAGCAACGGCAGCACCACATATGGCCCATTGTCCACCCCCCAGGCGCCCAGGGTCTGGCCGAAATCCTCGTCGTTCTTGCGCAGCCCCATGCGGGTCGCCACATCGAAGAAGCCGAGCACGCCGAAGGTGGTGTTGAACAGAATGCGACTGGTGTCGATACCGGCATCGCGGACCTTGCCCTGCAACAGATCGTTGGTCAGCACGATCACATCGCCGAGATTGCTGAACACGTTACCGATGCCGTCTTCGACGAACTGCGGCGTAACCTTCTGATAGCCCTTGGCCAAGGGCTTGAGCGTGTAGGTGTCAACGGTATCGTTGAAGCGGAACACCGCGCGGTTGACGCCTTCCCACGGATCTTCTTCGGCGGCCAGCGCAGGGGCTGCCGCAAGCATGGCGGCGACAGCGACGAAACTGGCCTTGAGCACGGCGATCCAGGCCGTTGCGATCTTGGGCATTGCTGTTTTCTCCCTAGTTTTGGTGCACGCGGCGCACCGACGCAGACCGCGCAGTATAGAGCGAACATTCGATTTGTGGCAGTCAGCCGGACAGGCCGCCTGTCCGCCGTCAATCCAGCCGGGGCTCGCCCCGCAAAGGCACAGACAAGGCCAGGCCGCTGGTTTAACCTTCGGGTATCGAGGCTTTTACCCGTTGACCGTAAACCCATGAGAGGGAAGCAAGATGCCGGAACATGATCTGCAGTCGCAGCTCGAAGAACTGCGTAATCAACTGGCCCAGGACACGCCGCTGACCGATGAGGAGCGCGCTTCGGTGCAGACGATCGCTCAGGATATCGAAGCGCGACTGGCGACCAAAGACAGCACCGAATACAACGACTCGCTGGTGGATGGTGTAAACCTCGCGATCGAACGCTTCGAGGTCGGCCACCCGGGCATGGCCATGACCCTACGCAACATCATGCAGACCCTGGCCAATATGGGCATCTGAAAACCGCTCGCGGGTCGTGCCATGCGACCCACCGCGTCACTGGCGTACCAGGCGACGATTGTCCACCTCTAGCGTCTCGGTGCTGCGGTACGGATTGATGTCCAGCCCACCACGGCGCACGTAGCGCGCATAGACGGTGAGCTTCTCCGGCTGCAACAGGCGCTGCAGGTCGAGGAAGATGCGCTCCACACACTGCTCGTGGAAGTCGGCATGCTGGCGAAAGCTCACCAGATAGGCCAGCAGGCTCTCCGGCAGCAGCGCCGCACCGCGATACTCCACCACCACACTGCCCCAGTCCGGCTGGCCGGTGACCGGGCAGTTGGATTTGAGCAGGTGGCTGTGCAGTGATTCCGCGACCACCCGACCGGCATCGCACGCCAGCAGCTCGGGGCGCGGATGGTCGTAGTGCTCGATGGCTACGTCCAGCTCGTCGATGCACCGCCCTGGCAGCGTCGCGACGCCTTCAGCGGCGACTTCATCCAGCGTGCGCAGGCGCACCCTGACCGGCTTGCCGGCAGCGGCTGACAGATCGCCGGTCATCACGTCCAGCAGCGCGTCCCGTGATTCGAACACCGATTGGTTCAACGAATTGAGGTAGAGCTTGAACGACTTGGACTCGATGATGTTCGGCGAGTCCGCCGGAATCTCGAATTCGCCGATCGCCACCACCGGCTTGCCGGACGGCAGCAGCCAGGACAGCTCGTAGCAATTCCACAGATCCACGCCCTGATAGGGCAACGTTTCTGCGGTCAGCCCGAGCTCGGCCCACTTCGGCGCGCGCGGAATCGGGAACAGCAGCCCCGGGCTGTAGGTGGCGACGTAGTCGCTGGATTTGCCCAGCGGAGAATGTTCGGCGGGATGCTGCATCGGTAGCGAACCTGGACGGAAAACGCCGCGAAGTTTAGCGCTTCGCGGCGTTCTTTTCAGCGCCATCGAGGCTGCGGTCGGAGAAGCGGCTGCTATTGCCGCATGCCTCGCCCACTCTTGAGCAGGTGCACGGATACCAGGTAGAGCACCGCCACCGCCACCAGCATGAAGCTGATCGCCACCCCGATGCGGATATCCGAAACACCGAGAATGCCGTAGCGGAAGGCATTGACCATGTGCAGCACCGGGTTGGCCAGCGACAGCGTCTGCCAGAACGGCGACAGCAGGTTGATCGAATAGAACACACCGCCCAGGTAGGTCAGCGGCGTCAGCACGAACGTCGGGATGATCGAGATATCGTCGAAGTTGCGCGCGAACACGGCGTTGATGAAGCCGCCCAGGGCGAAGATGCTCGCGGTCAGGGTGATGACCAGCACCGTCACGCCGAGGTGGTGCACCTGCAGCGAAGTGAAGAACATCGACAGCAGCGTGACGATCACCGCCACCGCCAGCCCGCGAGTGATCCCGCCCAGGGCGAAGCCGATGACAATGACGTGCGGCGACACCGGCGAGACCAGCAGTTCCTCGATGGAGCGCTGAAACTTGGTGCTGAAGAAGCTCGACACCACATTGCTGTAGGAGTTTGTGATCACCGACATCATGATCAGCCCCGGCACGATGTAGTCCATGTAACTGAAGCCATCCATGTCACCGATCCGCGCGCCGATCAGGCTGCCGAAGATGACGAAGTACAGCACCATGGTGATCGCCGGGGGCAGCAGGGTCTGTGGCCAGATGCGCGTGTAGCGACGGATCTCGCGCTGCACGATGGTCTGCAGCGCGACCAGGTTGGGACGCAGTTCGCCGCTCATGACTTCACCTTCAGGTTGTTCTCCACCAGCGACACGAACAGCTCCTCCAGCCGGTTGGTCTTGTTGCGCAGGCTCAGCACCTCGATGCCCTGGGCGCTGAGCAGACGGAACAGCTCGGTGATACCCTGGCTTTTCTCCACCTGCACCTCGAGGGTGTGATGGTCGATCAGCCGCGACGGATAGTTGCCCAGCTCAGGCGCCACCAGTTGCGACTCTTTGAGATCGAGCAGGAAGGTTTCCACGTGCAGCTGCTTGAGCAGCTCGCGCATGCTGGTGTTCTTGACGATCTGGCCGTGATCGATGATGCCGATGTTGCGGCACAGCTGCTCGGCCTCTTCCAGGTAGTGAGTGGTGAGGATGATGGTGATCCCCTCGCGGTTGAGTTCGGTGAGGAACGACCACATCGACCTGCGCAGCTCGATGTCCACGCCGGCGGTGGGCTCGTCGAGAATCAACAGGCGCGGCTGATGGATCAGCGCCCGGGCGATCATCAGACGACGCTTCATGCCGCCGGAGAGCATGCGCGAGGACACGTCACGCTTGTCCCACAGGCCCAGCTGGTTGAGGTAGCGCTCAGCGCGCTCCTTGGCGATCTTCGCCGGAATACCGTAATACCCGGCCTGGGTGACCAGGATGTCGAAGGCCTTCTCGAACTGGTTGAAGTTGAATTCCTGCGGCACCACGCCCAGGCAGCGCTTGAGCCCGGACGGGTCGCGATCCAGGTCGTGGCCGAACACGTTGACCGTGCCGCCACTCTTGTTCACCAGCGTCGAGAGGATGCCGATGGTGGTGGACTTGCCGGCGCCATTGGGGCCGAGCAACGCGAAAAAGTCGCCTTCGGCGACATCGAGATCGATGCCCTTGAGGGCCTGGAAGCCGTTGCCGTAGGTCTTGGTCAACTGCCGGATGGACAGAGCAGTACTCATAAGAAGGTGCACACAACGCAGGAGGAGTGAAGCTAGATAAGGGCGCGAGCAGCCAATTGCAACCGCGCATTTCCCGGCGCGGGTATCACTGCCCTGCCTCGAGCCGCCCCAGCGGCACGACGATCAGCGCCGCACGCTGGCCTTCGGCGACATCGGCCATGGGAAACAGAATGCGGGCGCCCGGTTCGTCGACCACCCAGCGCGCCGCCTCATCCTCGGCCAACAAGCTGCCGAGCGGCAGCGGTGTGAAGTTCTCGATATCCGGCGGCAGACACAGCCGGAACCGCGGGCTGCGCTTGATGATCTCGCGAGAAATCTGCAGCAGCTGCAGCTCGGCCCCGGAACCGACCGGCAGCGTTCGCCCCTCGATCATTGCGATCAATCCGGTTTCGAACGCCAGCACGGCAGGGTGCACGGCCTCCACCCCGCTTTCGGCGAGTTCGAGGGTGAAGGCCTCGGCGCCATGTCGCATGGCAGTCAGCGCGGTGAAGGTGGACGTGGCCTGATGCTGCAACAGGACGCCATTGATGGCCAGCCCCTGCAGCCGGGCCAGCGCCTCGGCGGGCGCCTGTTGGTCTTCGCGCCAGGGACAGATGGCGAACTGGGGCAGGCGCGACGGACGCATCGCCGAGTGCAGATCATAGTGCCGGCGCTGGCGCCCGGAACCACCGAAGAAGCTGCTGACCAATGCTTCCAGCTCCGCCGCACGAATGGCCTCGCTGCCCCAGACATCGGCATGCGCGCCCCGGAACAGGCGATTGAGGTCATGGTCGACCTGCCGCAGCGTCCGCCGCATCGCCGCCGGGTTGGCGAACAGCAGCAACAGGCGTGCACGGGTCCTGATCTCGCCACGGGCGAGCGCTCGGATCAGGTGATCCAGCACATGGATGGGGACGAGTTCGTTGCCATGAACGCCTGCAGAGATCAGCAGGTCGAGGCCGAGGTCGGTGCTGGCGGGCGGAGAAACGAGCAGCGCGCCCTCGGCCAGCCAGTGCAGCTTCACCCCATGCGGGGTGAGCTGGATCTTCTCGCAGGGCTCACGGCCGGCGAGGGTCAGCTCCAGCAGCTTGCCGAGGGCGAGCATGCCGGGCCGCGGTCAGTGGTTGCAGTCGGGGCCGTGGACGTGCTCGTCGTCATCGGCCTCGACCGGCTCCATTTCCAGCTGCAGGCTGACCAGGTTGGTCGCCAGCGGGCGCAGCACCAGATTGGCGTATTCGGTATCGCCATCCTCGACATCCACGCCGATCATCAGCTGGCCGTTGCCGACCTGTTGAATCCATACCTCGCGCCCCTGCCAGACGACCGCGAAGCGGGTGCAGGAGGTTTCCAGTTGGGTTCCGTCGACGTCTTCCAGAACCAGTTGCAGGCTATCGCTCATTGAGTGTGCTCTCGTTTGGTAGAGGCGCGATGCCCTTCGGCACCGCGCAGGATTGATCAGGCCTGGGTCAGCGTCGCGATGGCGCGCTCGAAACGATCCAGCCCCTCGTCTATGTCAGCTTCGTCGATGATCAGACTCGGCGCCAGGCGAACCACGTCCGGCCCTGCCTGCAGCACCATCAGCGCCTCCTTCTCCGCCGCGGCCCAGAATGCACCGGCCTTGCCTTTCCAGGCATCCGAGAGCACGCAGCCGATCAACAGGCCGCGGCCGCGGACCTGGCTGAACACGCCGTAGCGCTCACCGATCTGCAACAGCCTGGCCTTGAAGCGCTCGTGGCGGGCCTTGACGCCCTCCAGCACCTCCGGGGTGTTGACGATATCCAGCACCGTCTCGGCCACCGCGCAGGCCAGCGGATTGCCGCCGTACGTGGTGCCGTGGGTACCGACGCTGAAATGGGCGGCGATCTCGTTGGTGGTCAGCATCGCACCGATCGGGAAGCCGCCACCAAGGCTCTTGGCGTTGGTCAGAATGTCCGGCGTGACGCCATAGTGCATGTAGGCGAACAGCTCACCGGTACGGCCCAGACCGGTCTGCACCTCATCGAAGATCAGCAGCGCGTTGTGCTCGTTGCACAGCTGGCGTGCGCCTTCCAGGTACGCCTGTTCGCCCGGCAGGATGCCGCTCTCGCCCTGGATCGGTTCGAGCACCACGGCACAGGTCTTGTCGGAGATCGCCGCCTTCAGCGCTTCGAGGTCGTTGTAAGGCACGTGAGTAATGCCTTCGATCTTCGGCCCGAAGCCATCGGAGTACTTCGACTGCCCGCCCACCGTGACGGTGAACAGGGTGCGGCCGTGGAAGCTGTTGAGCGCCGAGATGATCTCGAACTTCTGCGGGCCGTACACATCATGGGCGTAGCGACGGGCCAGCTTGAACGCCGCCTCGTTGGCCTCTGCACCGGAATTGCAGAAGAAGGCGCGGTCGGCGAAGGTCGCCGCCACCAGCTTCTTGGCCAGGCGCAGCGCCGGCTCGTTGGTATAGATGTTGGAGATGTGCCAGAGCTTGCCAGCCTGCTCCGTCAGTGCCGCGATCATGGCCGGATGGGCATGGCCCAGGGCGTTGACCGCGATGCCGCCAGCGAAGTCCACCAGTTCTCGACCGCTCTGATCCCATACTCGCGAGCCCAGACCACGCACCGGCACGAAGGCGGCGGGGGCGAAAGTGGGAACAATGACCTGGTCGAAATCGGCGCGTTCTACCGGGGTGTGCGGGGCGGACATCGGGGCTCTCCTGCGAGGCGACACTGAATGAGAAATGAAAACGCCCCGCCATCGGCGGGGCGTCACTTGCGCAGTGTAAACGCAGGGCCGGCCCTCGTGCGCACTCGAACGGAAATTCTCTCGCGCAGCGGGCCTGCCGGGTCAGCCGAAGTGCTGCTGATCCAGGGCGATCGCCTGGTCCAGCGTCTCCAGCAGCGCCTTGCGCACTTTCAGCTTGGTGTTCTTGTGCGCCACCATGTTGATCTTTTTAAGCTGCTCGGCAGCCGCCTTGGCCACCGCCAGCAGCTCACCGGCTGGCACTACCTTGTCGAGGAAGCCGGCATCCACTGCGCCTGCCGGGTCGAACATCTCGCCATTGATCACCGAGCGATGGAATGCCGACTTGCGCAGGCGATCACGTGCCAGCTCGATACCAGCGTGGTGCATGGTCATGCCGATCTGCACCTCGTTGAGGCCGATATGGAAAGGGCCCTCGACCCCGATGCGGTAATCCGACGACAAGAGCAGGAAGGCGCCCTTCGCGATGGCGTGCCCCGGGCAGGCGACGATGATCGGGAATGGATGCGCCAGCATGCGGCGGGAGAAGGTCGAGCCGGTGGCGACCAGTGCCATGGCATTCTGCGGGCTAGCAGGCCGTTGAAAAAAGCCAGAGCCCGCGTGGCTCTGGCAAAATGGCGGCCATCCTCTTCTGCCGAAGCCAGCCCAAGCCGATGCGTGGACTCGACCTCAAACAAAACGAGCTGTTCA